>Ga0101944_10003233_pt1 | contig 23412 bp, 13 predicted proteins | sample DewCreD2012metaG_FD_75245 | JGI IMG/M metagenome (GOLD analysis project Ga0101944, IMG submission 75245) | Hot spring sediment bacterial and archeal communities from British Columbia, Canada, to study Microbial Dark Matter (Phase II) - Dewar... ... | reverse complement strand
CCCGCTGGTCGGTGGCAACACCCCGGCGATCACCTTGAACAGCGTGCTTTTCCCCGCGCCGTTTGGCCCAACCACCGCCACGCGCTCCCCAGCATGCAGGTGAAAGCTGATCCCCTCCAGCGCCATCCGGCCGTCATAGCGCACGCTTAACTCACGAACGTCAAGGATGGGTTGGTCTGGCTGATGAGGTACATGAGGATACATTCGTTAAACCTTTTAGGATATATGTAGAGACCGGCGCGGGCAAACACCTACTTCAAGGCGTCAACAATCGCCTGCACATTATAGCGCATATAGTCCAGATATGTCTCCACACCGCTCCCGGCTTCGCCCAGCGAGCCGGAGTAGATAAAAACCAACTTGACGCCGGTATCCTGCGCCAACTGGCCGGATATTGCCGGATTGACCGTTCTGCCCACCAGGATCGCCCGCACGCCCATCTCCTTCGCGCGAAGCGCCATGTACGTCGGCGTCATCCAACTCGGCTTGAACAGCGGGAACTCCACCCGCGTCGCCCGGCCGTACCAGATCGGCACCGGCTCCCGCGCAGCGATACGCGTGCCGGCCGGCAGGTTCGCCGCGATCCACTCGCCCATCCGCCGGTCGGCCAGGAACTCCCTGTGCAGCTGCTCCGGCACCCACGGCAGTTGCAGGGCGGCAATCACCAGCCCTGCCGCCGCGGGCATGTAGCGCAGTCGAGCCGGCGACGCACCGCGCTGGAGCAACCGCGCCCGCACCCGCACGAACAGCAGCACGACGCCGATCGCCGTCCAGACCTGCCAGACCGCCGCCGGGCCAAGTAGGTACCGCTTCGACACGCGGTTGCCCACCAGCACCACCGCAACGCCGTAGAGCACGAACACCAGCACCACCATCGCCACCCGCCGGCGCCGCAGCCGCCGCCTGGCAAGCAAGGCATACCCGCCGAAGATCAGCCCGGCCGGGCCGAAGGAAGCCGCGGCCGCCCCGATCGTGCCGCCGACCGCCTCCAGCCCGCCGCGACTCCAGATCCGCAGCTGCCCATACTCCGGCTCGCCGCTGCGCAGCGCCCTCCACAGCCGCGCCGTCCACGTCCGCTGTCTCGTATCCAGCGCCCACACTCCCGTCCGCGCATGCACCGACAAGAGCCGCGGCGCGCACAACCCGGCCAGCAGCACCAGCAGCAGACCAATGTGCACCATGCGGCGACACAGAACTCTCCCACATGTTCTCGAAGCCCATGGTCCTGCAACAACGCAGAGCCTGCCCTGAGCTTGCCGAAGCGACCATGCCGCCCAGCCCTTGTCCCCGCGTCCCCGCGCCTCCGTGTCCGCCGTCCGCTGCACCGGCCAGAACACCAGCACCCCCAACGCCAGCGGCGCATAGGCGAACCCTTCCGGCCGGGTCAGCGCCAGCCCCGCCAGTAGCACGGCCGTCAGCAGCGCATACGCAAAGGAGAATGTGACAAGATATGCGCAGACCGCATAGACCGTCCCCGCCAGCAGTCCCGCCGCCAGGCTGTCCGGCCCGACATCCGCGCTGTGCTGGCAGAGGTACGGATGAAACGCCACCAGTGCCAATCCCACCAGCGCCGACCAGCGTCCGGCCAGCCGGTACGTCAGCAGGAACACGAACACCAGCACGAGCATCCCGCCGGCGATCGAGACCGCCCGCCCGGCTGTCTCTACATCACCGATCAATCGTGCCAGGCAGCCCGTGAGCATCGGGTAGAGCGGCGGGATACCGCCCGCGAAGGCCTTGCCGCCCGCGCCCTCCTGCCACGCCTGCGCCAGCGGCAGGTAATGGTCCGCCGCATCGCGCGTCACCGCCACGGCGCTCCACGCCAGCCCGATACGGACAGCCAGCCCGCCGGCAAGCAGCAGCGACACCACCAGCACATATGGGAAACAGGCTCGCGGACGATCCGGCATGGACTCCTCGCCACAGTCGCTGACCAATGGCCGGCAACGACGCAGGTGATTATACATCCAGCCCCCTTTCTTGACAGCCTCTGCCATGTCCCTATACTCGGCTCGGCAATTGGTGGCACGTTGAAAAACGGAATCCGTTCCACGGAGATGGCTCGGTACCTTGCATCTGACCCCCACATCCGAGACGCCCCCGAAGTCACAGGCAGCTGGTGAATCGCAGGTGAACGCGCCGGATCGGCGATACTGCATTCTCCTGACCGCCGTGTTCGCGGTCGCCTACGGGGTCCTCGTCACCAGGCAGTGGGTGGCTGGCACCCCGGATTCAGAGTACTACCTCGCCATCGCCCGCAACCTCGCGGCTGGAATGGGCTTTGTCTGGAACGACCAGCCGGTGCTGATGGTCCCCCCCGCCTGGCCCATGCTGCTGGCGGCCGCCATGAAGATCAGCACCTCCATGTTCTTCCTCAACCTGGTGCCCTACTTGTGCAGCCTGGCCGGCATCGCCCTGTGGTACCAGGTGCTGACGCACCTCACGACCCCTCGCCGGGCGTGCGCAGTAATGCTCATCTTCGGTATCCTGTTCAACTACCACCGGTTCGCGCAGCACTTCTACAGCGAAGCGCTGTTTGTCCCGTTGCTGGCGGGGACATTGCTTCTGGCCTTGCGGATCCGTCGCGGCCCGGTCCGCGCCTGGCACGTGGCCTTGATGGTGGCGCTCTGTTGTGCACTCGTGCTGGTTCGCTGGGCCGGCGTCTTCTACTGGCCAGTGCTGGCCGCAGCCTGCATTTCCTGGCAACCGTGGCGCCAGCAGAAAGGCGCGCTGGTCGTCGCTGCGCTCTCGGCTGTGGCGCTGCTGGGAACATTTGTGGGCACTCGAAAGGGTCTGGCGGTCTACGCCCGGTCGAAGTTTCAGGCTCAGGCCCAAGTCCCGGCGACAGCGTTACCGCAAGTGGAGTTGGAGGCCGGGGACAGCGACAGGAGAATCTCCGATGAATCGCCGGACCTGCAGTGGCATGCAAAACGGACAAAGACAGCCGTAACGCGCGCCAAGCAGAACTGGATGAGACGTCTGGCAAGGGCTGGCTACTGGCTTGTCGAGTTGTACTGGCCACCTGCACAGGTTGCTCAATCGGCCAAGGTGTTCGGTGCCGTGGCAAACACCCTAGGATGGATCCTGTGGGTCCTCGTCCTCGCGGGTGCGATCGGCAGGATCCGCCAGGGTGAGTGGGCCTGGTTTGGGGTGCTTGCCTTCTGCCTGGCCACCGTGCTCTTTGCGGGATTGCGCGGGCGGTATCTCACTCCGGCAGCGCCGTTGCTGCTGCTGGCGTTGTTCCAGGGCGTTGACGTTCTCAGGCAGTCCGCCAGAAGTGCGCTGATGCGGCAGACTGGATCAGGAGTGCTTTACCTGGCGATCGGCAGCATTGTCGCCTGCAACGCCTTGATATGGGGCCTGGACGCCTGGGCGCTGCACAGCAGTCGGTTCCGGCAGATCTGGTGCGGGGGCGACTATGCCGCCATGGTGGATATTTCGGATTACCTCCGACACCAAGATGCCCGCGACGGACAGATCGCTGTGAGCCGATACGTGAACAACTTCGGCGTCGCCACGGCATCGGACGCGTCGGTGCGGCTTGTTCACCTTCTGACTGGCCGCACGGTTCAGTCCCCCCCCATAAAGCTCAGCGAGCCTCCACCGGACGCGAAGCTGGCACAGTGGGCCCAGAATCGCGGCGTCCGTTATTACATCTACCGACCGGCCATCACCCCCTGGCGGCTCTCGCATTTTCGCTTTCCTTGGTTGCAGGAGAAGAAGACGGGCCGCCCAGTGACAACCTGGAACCCCAGCTTTGTGCTGTATGAACTGGTGAACGGCCAACTGCTTGAAGTGCACGTTCCCGAATCCGGTGCTATCGTAGCGAGTGTACCCGGCTTGGACCTTTTGCCGGATCAGATGGTTCGTCGTTGAGCGGGACACAATTGGAGGCAACAGGCAGGCAGTGAGAGTTCTGGTCGAAATCCTTCATCCGGCGCAGGTGCATTTCTTCCGCTTTGTGGTCGATCGACTACGCCAGCAAGGCCACGAAGTACTGGTGGTGGCTCGCCAGAAGGATGTTACGGTCGATCTGCTGGAGTCGCTGGGCTGGGACTATCGGTGTCTCAGCCAGCAGGGCCAATCTCTGACCGGCCTGGTGCGGGAGTTGGGCCAGCGGTACTGGCGTCTCTGGTGGCTGGCCAGACGTTTCCGGCCCGACGTAATGCTGGGGCTCACGGGAGTCACGATTGGCCTGGTAGGAGCGCTGCTGGGCGTGCCGCGCGTGGTGCTGGAAGAGGCCGAGCACGCTTGCCTGCAGAGATGGATCGGGCTGCCCTTTGCAAGCCGTATCATGACAGGCACAGGATACCTCCAAGAACTCGGGGCACGTCAGGTACGCTTCCGCGGCATCTGGCCGCAGGCCTACCTGGATCCGCGATACTTCCAGCCTGACCCAAATCGGATCCGGCAGGCCGGTATCAACCCCGACGAGCCCTACATCGTGCTGCGAACGGTAAGCTGGCAAGCGGCGCATGACGCCGGCCATGAGGGAGCCAGCATCGACGCACTCCATGATGCGGTAACCAGACTCGCCAGGTACGGCCGAGTCATCATCTCGGCCGAGGGCGAATTGCCCGCGTCGCTCACCGGCTACGCCAACCCGGCCCCGATCCAGGACATCCACCATCTGCTGGCGTTCGCAGCACTGCACATCGGTGAAGGCGGTACTATGGCGGCAGAGGCGGCCGTGCTGGGCACTCCGGCCATCTTCTGCTCGCATCTGCGGTGCGGGTATCTCCTGGCCCTGGAGAGAGAGTACGGCCTGCTTCACATCTTCGACGATCTGACGACGGGGGTCGCCAGAGCGCAGGAGCTTCTCGAACGCCCCGATCTTCGGCAGGAATGGCGGGACAAGCAGCAGCGGCTGCTATGCCAGAGTGACGATATCGCCGCCTTTGTTCTGGAGCAGATCCGCCAGGTGACATCCTGATGACCAGACCGATGGACAGCCCGAACCGATCCGCGGGTCCCCGGTGCGCCTGGGCTTCGATCACCGAGGGAACCCGCAACATTGGAAACTTTCTCATCGAGTGGTACTTGCGCCGCGCCGTGGCGCTCCCCGAACCGGCCATTGTCTTTGATTCGTTCCGGCCATTGCCGCCGGCGATGCTCCACCAGATCAACCAGACGTGCCGGTTCCTGATCTCGCCCGGTTGCACGACGTTGCAGGTGGGGCAGAACCCCGCATTCGAGTCGTTCAACCAGATAACCATACCCAAGCCATGCTTTGGCGGGTGCGTCTGGGCGGCCAGCAAGTCCAGCCGTCTGGTGCAGGCAGCAAGGATGTTTGGTCCTCCGTCCTGGACTATGCGTTATTTGCCGACCGCTCCCCCGGATACCAGAATTGCCGGATACATGTCCCAGCCCGTCGGGACACGCGACCCGTACACGCAGCAAGTATTGACCCGGGCAGGTTACCAGGCGTGCCTGGTCGGGTGCCCCACGCTGCTGACAGAACGACCTGCGGAGCGATGGCGCCCCATATCCGGTCGACGGTTGGTGGTCAGCTTCAGCCGCTTCTCGCTGCCGTCGCAGTTGGCCTTGGTCCGCCGGCTCCAGCGGACTTGGGATGTGACGGTGATGCTGCATGAATCGTACGAAGCGAAGATCCTCAAGGCCGTTCCGGGCTTGCGTTGCGTGGAGTTCCAGTCGCCGGAGCAGTTCCTGAGCCACTACGCACAGGCTGACGTCGTGCTGACTGGCCGCCTGCACGGAGCGCTGCCGGCAATCGGTTTTGGAACAAGGGTCGTCTTCTACGGCAACGCTTCCGACACACGGTTCTCCTTGCTCGCATACCTGGGAATCCCGATCCGGCCGCTGTCGATGGGCCTCGCCGCGCTCAACGAGTTGCCGGAAGTGGCGGCTCCGGCGGAGCAAGTGTTCGAACGATTGTTCCAGTTGCGCCAGTCGTTCGCGGCGTACGCCAAAGCCTTCGGGTTTCACATGCGCGTGACATCGTAGCCGGTGCATCAGCACCATGGGATAGTGCAGTTATGTCGAAGTGGATCAGGCATGTTCTCGCAGCCGTGGCGATGGGCTTCCTGCTCTGGTACCTCGCGTGCCACCGACACGAACTGTCGGCCCTGTTGGACTTGCGCCTGCCGGATCTGGCGATCCTGTATGGCCTCTACCTGCTGGTGGCTGTAGCCACAGCCTGGGTCAGCCGATCCCTTCTGGCGGCCCTGGGAGTCCAATCGCCGCTGCGAGAGGAGTTCCTGCTGCAGAACGCGGTGTTCCTGCTCAACTATGTGCCGATGAAACTGGGCACCGTCTATCGGGCCAATTACCTCAAACAGCGTTACGGGCTGACCTACGGGCGCTTCGGCACATTCCTGCTCCTGCTCACGGTTCTCGCGGCATTGGGGTCATCGCTCGTCGGTCTGGTCGTGCTTACGACCGTCTACGGGTGGACAGCCAAGCCGAACCAGGTATTGGGAGCCGGCCTGTCCGTCGTCGTTCTCGGCTCTGCGTTGGTGTTCACCTGCCCCGTCCCCGCCGCGGCCCGAGCCACTTGGATTGGCCGTGCCTGGAGCGACTTCGTAACCGGCAGGGAACTGGCGCGCAACAAACCCGTGACCATTCTCAAGTGCGTGGCCGCGCTGATAGTCAGCTTCGTCTTCACGTCTCTGCGCCTATGGCTTGTATACTCTCACATCGGCCAGAACGCGCATCCGGCCGGCTACCTCGTGCTCGGGGCTGCGGGCTACGTGACCCTTCTGGTGAGTTTGACGCCCGCGGGATTGGGCATCCGTGAACTGGTGTTGGGCGCAGTCTCAACCGTGCTTGGAATATCGCTGCAGGCAGGGTTGCTGGCGGCGATGCTGGACCGTGCTGTGGTCTTGAGTTATTCCCTTGTGGCCGGAGGATGCTCACTGATTCTGCTCCGGCGAACGGAGGCGGCCCAGGCCGAACTGCAGCGATGAACGATCAAATGGCGCTGTCCGGCACCTCTCGCAGCCAGCCCCGATCCTCTGCCGGTACGATCCGCACAGGCTTCTCCTGCTCTTCATCCCAGATGTACAGCCCCCACCAGGAGGCAGCTTTCCTCGCTCCACGCGTCAGGCCGAAGTGCCACTCCGGATATGCGACTCCCAGGTAGCGAATCAGTGCGCAGCGCGCTCCAGTCCGCACGAAGAACCGGCGAACGCTCTGCTCGTCCTCCGGCCCGATGATTCGCACGCCGCGGTACATCGCGACGCCCCGGCCGGTCAGCAGGTGCACCTCGCGCCGACGAGCGTAATCGTTCGTGCAGATGACAGTTTCTTGCGGCAACTGCTTTCGAATGTAGGCGGCGGCGTCTACCAGCTCCGCCGTCGCTCCCTGGCGAATCGTCGCATAGAACGATCCCTTGTGACCTGCGTAGATCTCGGCCACCAGCAGCGGCAGGTTGCATAACAGCACCGCGACCGGAACCGCAATCATCCCAATCCGGCGCAGGTTGCCGCTCAGCTCCCGCATGCCCAACCAGGAGGCCCCTCTTGCCAGAATCGCCCCCGTTCCGGTCGAGAGCCACAGCAGTACCATTGGCATCACCGGCACCAAATATCGAGGAATGTAGCGTGTTCCCCACAATGCGACGAATGCCAGAACATACAGGATTGGAACCAGCAACCACCAGTTCCTCTCCCGAAGCTGCTGCCAGACCCCAACCAGAGCCACAACTCCTATCAGCCCAGCCAGAAGGGCCTCCCACATCGACCCCAGTCGCTTCAACGCTTCGCGGCTCGGGGCAACCAGCGACTCACACAGCCATCGCCCCAGAACGCCTGGAAAACGGCAAACGCCAGCCATGAGGATCCTCGCCCGCGGAATGTAGCGCACAATCTGCGACGTCTGCTCATCGGCCTCTTGCGAAGTCGCGGCTGGCGCACGCTTGGGCAACGGTACGAATTCCCGCGGCTTGCGGCCCCCTTTGCCGATCTGCGACAGATCGTACGCCCCTACAGCCACGACCATCGGCAGCACGATTGCAGCTGCCAGCGCCGTGCGCCTCCATCGCGGCATCCGGTCCCTGTACTCCAGCCATACCCCGATGGCAATGACCGGAATCATCAGCCCCCCGGCAAGGCGAAACCCAACACCCACAAAAAAGGCTCCCGCGGCAAGCATGAGCCAGACTGCTCGCCGCTCCGGCCGGCGCCGTCCAAGCGCAAGAAAGTACAAGCCCATCCAGAACACCAGCACGAATGGCTGCTCGCTCATGATCACCGTCGCCAGGCGGAACTGCCAGTACGTCAGCGCCGATACCACCGTCAGCCCCAACGCCGCCCGCCGATCCATCCACTCCTTGAGCGCCAGGTACATGAACACGAAACTGCCCAGCATGCACCCGATCATCGCCCCGTTCATCAGCCCGAACGACCGCGAGAACTGCATCAGCCCCCAGAGCAGCGCCGGCGTCAGAGGCATCACCATCCGGTGCGGCCGGCCCATGTACGTGTAGCCCCGCCCCTCATCGAGGTTGCGGGCCAGTGCGATGAACAAGGAACTGTCCGACAGCGGGTACCACCACGGCGACCACAGCAGCACGTACGCGCCGGCCACAACCACGGCCGCAACGACCAGCCAGATCATCCAGCGGCGGTCGGCAGCCTTGTCGGTCAGAACGCCTGCCTTCAACTCGGCCGCGATCGTGCCGGCTTCAGCCGATGACGCAACCGTCCCTTCCGCCTGCACCCCTGCATGGTCTGAATTCACATGCGTCAACTGACACCCTCCGTGATCTCTGCCGGGCGGCTTGCCAGGCTGAACGATCGACTCAGCCGATGGCCGAAAACGCCCCCGAGCAACAGCACCGTCACCACCGTGACCAGCCCGACGATGAACATCGCGGCCGCCGCGTCATTGGGGTTCCGGCCCAGCACGTACGCGCTGATGCCCGCGGAGAACTCGCGGATACCGAAGCCGCCGGGAAGCACGCTGTAGACCTGCGTGATGATGGGCAACACGCTGAAGAAAAGCGCCGCCTGAAACGGCATGTCCAGCCCGATCGACCGGTACGCCAGCCACAGCCCCCACGCGCTGGTCGTCACGAACACCAACTGCAGAAGCAGAACCTCGCCCAACATCCGGCGGTTGCCCCAGAACACTTCCCAAGCTTCCATAAAGACCGGCCCGAAGCGCCCGATCCGCAGCCAGCCAAGACGCGGCAGAAGCATCGCCAGCAGTGGCAGCCCCACGATCAGGACCACCAGGACCAGCCACAGCCAGCTCGGCACCTGTGCCTGCATCCCCAGGATTAGCCAGCCGATGGCCGCGCCGCCGCAGATTGCCGCCGCCACCACCTGCACGAAGTAATTCGCCAACAGCGTCACGCTGTAATCGGTGTACGACAGGCCGCGAACGCGATTCAAGTACACCCCTCGCGCCACCGCGCCGACCGGCAGCGGCTTCAGGTAGTTGCCCATCGCGTTGACCACCGACAGCCCGAACCATTCCACCGGACGCTGCATCACGCCGAACGCCGCGATCATCTGCCGTGCGATAAACCCGTTAACCATCAGCAGCACGATAGCCGAGAGTACCAGTCCCGGCACGAATTGCCATTCGAAGTTCCGCAGCTTCGCGAACTCCTGCTGGTTCTTCCAGACGTAACCGCCTGCCGCGCACGCAATCGCGACCGCCAGCACCACCTTGTGCCAGCGCACGAACGCGTGCCATAGGTCCGACAGCGTCTTGCGAACCATCAGCCGATCTGTCTTCCGGTCTGCATCCATCAGGGTACCGTGCCACAGGTTGTCAGCCCTGTGGACAACTGGCGTGGTCTGGTCAGGCTCCGGCATGATAGCAGCAACTCGCAGCGAGAACAAACTTCCCGGACAGCCTCAGCAAGAAATGACGATCCCGATCCCTACCCGCACCACCGATCCGCGGGGCTACTCCCGCCGCCCGAATCCGGCCAACCGCAGGTTCTCCACAATCTCTTGATCCACCGCATCCTTGCCTCGCCGGACAGCCTGCAACGGCTCTGCCCCACTAGCCTCCGCCTCTGCCAGGACCTCCGCCCGTCGCGCCTCATGCCGTCGCTGCCGCTCATAGTACAGCAGCTTGTCGATGCTCATGCGGGTCCGCGCGAACATGTCCGCCAGCAGGCCCGTCAGGCACGTAAGCGCCCCCATCATGTACAGAAAGCCTGCCGTCACGCCCACAGACACATACGGCGTGAACTTCCCCTTCTCGACATAGTGCCACAGGAAAAAGCCCGCCAGGCACGTGGCGATCACCACCTGGACCAGCGCCAACAACCCGAAAAACCGCAGCGGCTTATAGTCGCGATACACCCGGACAATGATCGTCAGGGCCGATATTGCATACTTCAACAGGCTCCGCGCAACACGGCTCTTGCCATGCCGCCGCGTACCCCGCACACGAATCGGCACCTCCATGATCCGGAACCGCTTGAACGCGATATCAAGGATCGTCTCCTGCGTATACGTGAACCGGCCGCTCAGGTTCATGCTCATCACAACCTCGGCCGAATACGCGCGGAACCCGCACGCCGCATCGCAGATCCGCCGCCCGATCAGCCAGCTGATCAATTGCGACATCCCCCAGTTGCCGATCCGCTTGCCAAGGGTCTGCCGTTGCGGCGGGGACTTCTCGTGGTAGCGCGATGCACTGACGAAATCGGCCTCGCCCGCCAGGATCGGGCCGATCACCTTGGGAATGTCCGCCGCATTGAACTGGCCGTCCCCATCGATGAACACAAGGATGTCGGCCGCTTCCTCGAGAACCAGATCCAGCGCGCGGTGGAAAACGGCCCCAACGCCCTGGGGCCTTTCGTGCCGAACGACCCGCGCCCCCGCCTCTTGCGCAACCTCGGCCGTGCCGTCCGTCGAACCGTCATCGATGACGACAATGACGACCTCGCTTACGCCCTCGATGCATCGGGGTACTGTGCGCACGACCCGGCCGACCGTCATGGCCTCATTCAGCGCGGGTATGACGACCAGTAGTCTTTTTGGTGCCCCTGCCATCCGCTCCGCCCACTTGCTGCAAGCCCTTGGAAAAGAAGCGCATCCCGTGGGAAAATACCCCAGAGATATGCTATGCTCGTGAACCAGAGTGATCCTGTCAAGGGAAAACTATGTCGGAAAACGTATGTCGGCGAAATGGTTAGATGATCTGAACCCCTCCCAGCGCCAGGCCGTCTTGCACGGCGACGGGCCCCTCTTGATCGTCGCAGGGGCCGGTACCGGCAAAACCCGCACGCTCGTGGCCCGCGTGGCCCACCTGATCGACAGGGGCGTCCCCGCCGACAGGATCCTCCTGCTTACCTTCACCCGCCGGGCGGCCGCGGAAATGCTCACCCGCGCTGGCCGGATGGCCGCCCAGGACGCCGCCGGCAAGGTCTGGGGCGGCACGTTCCACGCCGTCGCCAACCGCCTGCTGCGGATCTATGGCCGGGGGATCGGCCTGTCGCAGGACTTTACCGTCATGGACCAGTCCGATGCCTCCGACATGATGAACCTGATCCGCAACGACCTGGGCGTGGCCAAGGGTGACAAGCGTTTCCCGCGCAAGCAGACCCTGCTGGCCATCTACTCTCGCGCGGTCAACGCCCAGGAAAATCTGTCGCAGGTCCTTGAGAGCCAATTCCCCTGGTGCAAGGACGACGCCGACGGCATCCAGCAGATCTTCCAGGAATACACGCGTCGCAAGAGAACCAGCAGCATCCTCGACTACGACGACCTGCTCCTCTTCTGGAACATCCTCTGCAAGGCGCCCGGCACAGGCCAGACCGTCGCCGACAAGTTCGACCACATCCTCGTTGACGAGTACCAGGACACCAACTCCCTCCAGGCCGAGATCCTCCTGGGCATGCGAAAGACCAACAAGAACATCACGGTCGTCGGCGACGACGCCCAGTCGATCTACTCGTTCCGCGCCGCCACCGTCCGCAACATCCTCGACTTCCCCAAGCAGTTCCCCAACACCACCATCGTCACCCTCGAACAGAACTACCGCTCGATCGAGCCGATCCTGGGCGCGTCCAACGCCGTGATGTCGCACGCGACCGAGCGCTTCACGAAGAATCTCTGGTCGAAACGCATGTCAGCTCAGAAGCCGATCCTCATTACCTGCATGGACGAGCGCAACCAAGTGGATGCCGTCTGCACGAACATCCTCGCCCACCACGAGCGCGGCATTCCGCTCATGCGCCAGGCGGTCCTCTTTCGTGCGAGCCATCACAGCGATATGCTCGAAGTGGAACTGGCCCGCCGCAACATCCCGTTCCACAAGTTCGGCGGCCTGAAGTTCATCGAGGCCGCGCACATCAAGGACATGCTCGCTTTCCTGCGGATCCTCGAAAACCCCTTCGACGAAATCTCCTGGTTCCGCATTCTCCTGATGTTCGACGGCGTCGGCCCCAGGAGCGCACAGCGCCTCCTCGACGACCTCGGCGTCCGCCGGCTGCCCCCGCCGCCGGTGCCGGCTGCTGCTCGTGAACAGGCTGTCAGTGTTCCCATCGAATCACCCCTTCGCCGCCTCTTTGCCGGCCAAGCCTCTCCCCCACCCGCCGCCCGCGAGCAGTTTGAGCAGTTCCGCCAGGCGCTGGCAGGCTGCATGGGGGCCCGGCTCGGCCCAGACGGCCGGGTCAGCAGCGCCGGCGAATCCGACGACAAACAACTCCCCTTGCCCGCGCAGATCGAACGCCTCCGCCGCTTCTACGAACCCATCTTCGAGAAGCTCTACGAGAACCCTGCGATCCGCCTGCGCGACATCGAGCAACTCGAGCAGATCGCCCAGGGCTATCGCTCGCGCGGCCGATTCATCACCGACCTGACGCTCGACCCGCCGAGTTCCACCTCCGACTTCGCCCAGCCGCCCTGCCTCGAGGAGGACTGGATGACGCTGAGCACAATCCACTCCGCCAAGGGCTGCGAGTGGGACGTCGTGCACATCATCCACGCGGCCGACGGCATGATCCCTTCGGATATGTCCACCGGCAGCGCCGAGGAGATCGAGGAGGAGCGAAGGCTCTTCCACGTCGCGATGACCCGCGCCAAGGACTGGCTCTACATCTACTTCCCGCTCCGCTACTACTGGAAGCGCGGCGGCAACATGCACGACCGCCACAGCTATGCCCAACTGACGCGATTCATCACGCCGATCGTCCGGCCGCTCTTCGAGGAGCAAAGCGCCTTCACCGCCCAGCAAGACGCTCCGGCCGACCCGCAGGAACCCACCAGCCTCCAGCAACTCGACGATTGGCTCAAGAACCTCTGGCAAGGCTAGAATTTGAAAATCACATCCACCGCCGCCGTCAGCTGGTTGAAGTGGTCGTCGAACACCGCGTGCTCGGCCGTATCCCACCGAAGCTCCGGCCGGATCGACACGTTCTTGAGCATCCGGTCGTTCGGCATCGGCGTGATATTCAGGCCGAACGTGTTCTCCACGTAGTTGCCTTCGGTGCCGATTCGCACACCGGTGTCATCCTGGAACCACTCCGCGCGCCAGATGGTCGTCACGTAGGGGTTGACCGCACAGGTCAGGTAATACGCCACACCATACCAGTTGGCGCGGTCGAAACCACCGACATTCTCTTCCGTAGCCCAGTCTCCCGCCAGGCCCGACGACAACTTCGCGTTCCACCAATGCGTGTAGTTCGCATTCAGCAGTGTCCGGTAGTTATGGACATGGCCCGGCTGCTCCGGACCGGTGATCATGTTGAAACCGAAGGTATCACGAGCATGGCCGTCAATCTGCTCCTTGCCCGCCAGCGAGAACCCTGCCATGTAGCTGTGGGCATGGTTGTTGTCTCGGAAGTTGTCCCAGCCGTTGACGATCGCGAAGTACGCCGACGCCTGTGCGTTGATAACATAGTTAGCCTTGACGCCCGTATGCGAGATCGGCTCGGCATAGCCGAACAGAAAACTGCGAGAATACAACGGGGTGTTGACGGCGTATGTCGCCTCGTATCCGATCGTCGTCAGGAACTTGCCGACCGTCAGTTCCAGGCCGCTTTCCTCACCCGTCTTGAGCCACAGCTGCCCGTGGAGTTGCGGCACGTCCGCCCAGCAGTCGCCCATCCCGTGACCTGCCTTGTCGAACAGCCCCAGCGAGTGCGTGAGCATCCCATCGCCGCCGAACATGCCCTCCATGCGGAAGCCCGCGTCGATCGACTTGCTGGTGTCATAGGTGCGTTCGAGCGTCAGAACCAGTTGGTTCAGCCGGACGTTGTTGGGTCTGCGCGCCTCGAACACTCGTCCGAACAGCGGGTTGGAGTCGCCGGTCAGCCGGCCGGTAAAGCCGCTCTCGACAAACCCATAGAACCGCAGGTTCGCCTTGTCCATGGGCTCCCCACGGCCGATCCTCTCAAGGCCCTCCATGATCAAGCCGGGCGGCCAGGGGGCGCCAACTTCCTGTATCACCGGCTGGGTGGCGGGCACGGCCGATGCAATGGGCTTGCCCGACGGCGGCGCTTCGGCTGGCTGCGTGGTCTCCTGCGACCAGGCCATCCCCGGACATGCTACTGACAGTAGCAACACCAGCCCGACGACCTGCCGCGTGCGACGGGACATCCCTTTGAATACCATGCTTTCCCCCTGGTTAGACAGCGTAACAAACGATCAGGACCGCTTCGCGGGGACCAGGAAGACTCACTGGGCTTCAGCCTCGCCGCGGGCCAGTGCGGCAAACGCAGAACTGCTGTACCTATCGGACAGGCAACGCTCCGTAGTCGAGCGTTCGGCATTACACCAGTTTTGGCGCCAGAAGCCAGCGGTTTCGGCTAAGACTTGCTATAATGCCGGCTTATGACAACGATCGTCGGATTTGCAATGGCGTTCGGGACATGCAAGGCCCTCCTCCGGCGTCATGCCTCACGCGTTGCTTTCCCAAGGACCTATGCCACGGTATCATCCCGCATACCCCTGAACTCAAAGGCAAGTGTATGAGCAAAGCAACCGCCGCGGAGCAATATACCTCGTGGATAGCGTCGCTGACTGCTGAAGCCCTTGCGCGACGCAACGCCCGCCTGGCAGCGCTCAAGACGCCGCTGGATGTCAACGCTTGGGCGGACCAAACGCAAAAGTGGTACCGCCAGGCGGTCGGTCCGCTCGTGCCGATCCGGGGCGAACCGCAGAAGATTCACTGCGGCACGATCCCGCGTGACGGCTACCGCGTCGAAAAGTGGCTGCTGGAAGTCTTCCCCGGCACGTTCGACCCGATCAACCTCTACGTGCCCGACACGCCCAACGCCAGGGGTGTCGCCATCGTCATGCCCGAAGGTCACTCGCCGGAAGGCAAGGCCAGCAAGGACTATCAGAATCCCTGCGCCTACTTTGCATACAACGGAATCCCGACGCTGGTCTATGACCATTCCGGCAACGGCGAACGCCGCGAGTACTGGAACCGCGTGCGCAACGAATCGATCCCCGGCCGGACGCCCACCTCCGAGCATGACTGCACCGGCGACCTGTCGACCCTGGCGGGCATCCAGCCGGTCCGCTGGTACATCACCGAGGCCGCCAGAATGCGCGACTTCCTGGCGGGTTTCCCCTTCGCACAGCGCGACAACATCGGCATCACAGGCGTCTCCGGCGGCGGAACAATGTCGCGCTATGCGGCCGCCTATCTGGGCGACCTCGCCTTCTGCATCCCGGTCTGCATCATACGCGGCGAAAACGGCATCAGCGGCGGCGACGCCGAGCAGAACTGCTGGGACGCCGGCGTCCGCGGCGTGGTCGCGGTCGACCTGCTGGCCTGCACGGTGCCGCATCCTGCCATGATCGTCACCGAGACCTCCTTCGAAGACACCGCCCAGTCGTATGCGACGCTCCGGCGGATCTACGACCTCGCGGGTGCCCCGGCCGGCGCAACGGAGTTCTTCGGTGTCGCGGACGAACACGGCTATACGCATCCAATGGCCGAGGCGGTCTACAACTTCATCGCCCGCCAATATGACCTCCCAGCCGCAAACCATCTGGCCTGGAACCACATTCGCCTGCTGCCTGACAAGGATACCCTCACGGGCCAGACGGGTTTCGTACAGCGGGATCGCGTGCAGGTGACACTGGCGCAGCAGATCAAGCGATTGCTGCCCGAGCCGGCCGGTATCACGCAAGCCAATTTGCCGGGGGTGCTGAAGATCGCTGACTGGCAACGTTGCCCCGTGCCTTACACCTTCGCCGGTCAGGCCGGACCCACGGTCCGCGTGACCAGCGCGGTGACGGCAACCGAAGGGGAACTCGGCCTGCTCGACTGGGCCGAGTCGCACACGCCCGACTGGTGGGTCGGGCAGTCATTCCTGTACCGCTCCCAGGAGGCGGATGCCGCGCGCGCGATGCTTGCCTTCGGCCGATCGTTGGTGGGCCTCCGCGTCCGGCAGATCCTCGATTTTCTCGAGGATCACCGTGGCAAAACCAAATGCTTGCAGGCGGATCGGCAGTGGTCCGTGCCCCTGGTGTTTGCCTGCGCACTGGCAGGGCCCGACCTGCTGCCCAGGGCGACCGTGCGCTACCTGCCGAAGAGTTTTCGCAGTCTCCTGGATGAAGACCTGAACACGACGGGCCTGGGACTGATCGTCCCGGGTCTGCTGGCCTATGGCGATATCGATGATGTGGTTGCCCTGTGCGGCAGCCGACTGGACGTGCAGTGGCGTGTGGACGCGGATGGACGTGTGGTTGCCTGAAGGAGCCCCTGACCAATGTGTGCCAGGCGAAACAAAGCGGTCGTTGGCGAAACAAGGAAATACCTGCGGGGCGACCCCGATCGGCCCTTCCCCAAGGACATCGACGCACTGAACAAGCTTGCGGCCGAGACGGTGTTCCCGACGCACGAGCCCATCTGGTTCTACCGCAACCGCGGCACGGCCAGCCCGAAGGAGAAGGACCGCGCGCTGGGCTACCAGACGCCGGAGAACGTCGACAAGATGTGCCGGCTCGGCTTGCACATGCCCAAGCGGGCGCACTTCTACAAAGGCTTCGGCCTGGTCCGCGAGCGGCCTTTTATCGAGAAGACCATCGCCTACGCCAGGGAACTCCACAAACGCGGCATGATGGTCAGCGTCTACGTCGGCGGCACGATGTTCACCGACTACTTCTTCAAGGAAGTACCCGAGGCCGTCCACTGGGCCCGCAAGGACCAGAACGGCCAGCCGGTCACGTACGCCGGCTACCAGTTGCAGCGCTGGTTCCCCTGCCTCAACAACCCCGACTACCGCGCCTACACCCGCAAGGTGCTCGACGTAGCCGTACGGGAGATCGAGGCCGACGAAATCTTCTTCGACAACCAGATTCTCCGGCACGAGCCGCGTTCGTGCCGGTGCGACTACTGCGTCCGGCACCTGCGCGAAATGATCAAGCGCAAGTACACCCTCGAGCAGTGCGAAGAGCGCTACGGCCTGCCCGAGTACCCCGACGTCGTACCGCCGATCTGGAGCCAGGCGTGCCCGCCCTGGCGGCTTGACCGCATCCAGACCCCCCAGATCCAGGACTGGATCGATCACCGCATCGCCAGCGTCGTCGAGTTCTACCAGGACATGGCCAACCACGTGAAACAGCAGAAGCCCGACTGTGTTGTCGGCATGAACATCAAGGGCGTGCACGGACACAACCGGGCCTTTGACCACGGCATCTGCCATGGGGCCTTCGCCGACATTCTCGACTTCACCTGCATCGACGGATACGACCCCGGAACACACCATGGCTCCATCAACAGCGAGGTCCGCCTGTGGAAGAGTTCGCACAGCACGCATATCACCGTTGTGGACGGCCCTCATTCCGAACTGGCGGCCGTCGAGGGCCAGGTCTACGGCTACCGCAAGTTCGTCGAGGGACACGGCTGGCTCAACGATCTGGCCGAATGCCCCGTCTATACGCCGGTCACGCAGTTCCTGCGCGGCAACCAGCGGCTCTTTCTTGACCGCCGGCACCTGCATGACGTGGCGGTCCTGCGGTACGAGCCGGCCACCAACTACAACTGTGCCAAGGTTCACGAACAACTTATGGCCTTCGAGCAGACGCTTGCCATTGAGAAGATCCCCTGGGGCATCATCTACGACCGGCAGATCAAGGACCTCGACCGCTATCGCATCATCGCCCTGCCCGAGATCCAGCCTCTGTCCGATGCATGGCTCGAGGCCCTTGATGTCTTCATGCGCAAGGGCGGCGGCGTGATTGCCTCGGGCAAAACGGCCGGTTTCAACGAGTGGTACCGCTCGCGAGAACCGGAACATGCCCTGAGCCGCTGGCTGGGTCATGCCCCCGCTGACCAATACGAGGTCGCCTCGGTCGGCAAGGGTCGTTTCGTCTATGTCCCGACCTGGGACGTCGCAACCAAGTGGGACTTCAGCGACTGGTTCGCCATCTGGCACGGCAACGTGCTGCCGGTCCTCAATCGCGATGTCTTCCGCAGGGCGATCGACGATGCGACGGTCGGCGGCCCGCTCACGCACCGTGCCTCCGGCAATGACTGCGTATTTATCGAGGCCATCGCCGCACCCGCCGGGCCGGACAAGGGCGTCGATCTGCACTTCGTCAACTATGACCAGAAGAACACGGCGCCAGCCCTGAACGTCGCTGTCGCTTTGCCCAACGGCAAGAAGCGGGCGAAGGTCGTGCTGACCGACCCCCACCAGCCGGATCATCCGTCTTGGGAAACCGCCGGAGTCATCGCCGGTAGGCAAGTCACCTTTACCGTGCCAACGCCAAAGACATACCTGCTGGCCCAGGTAACGTTCGCGTAGTTCGGCCGGCGACGGCTTGCGCTTGGACCCCTTCGTCTTGCTCGGCACGCCCGACGGGGGGGCTCCCGCAGGCACTCGCAATGATGGCACGATCCTTCACCCCGCAGCCAATGTGTTCGGGGCGAAGCAGGAAAAGCGGCCGGTAGGAACCACGCCCGCCGGCCGCGGTTTGCTCGTTCGAGGCGCAGGCTCCTATCTTTTCTGCTTCTGGAAAGTGCCGGTTCTGGCGGACCTCCGACGACGATACCAGGCAATCCCGCACCCTGTGGCCATCAGCACGCTCACCAGGGCCGGCTCAGGATACTGCACCGCCAGAACGACCGGGGTCAGGACCCAGCGGGTGGCGGTGCGGAGGTTGTCGTGGCGGGCAATCAAGGCGGCGATCGGCGGGGACAGGCGGTAGTAGGTGCGCACGAAGGCGCGGCCGGCGGCGCTGGTCAGCAGGTGCTCGTCGCGAAACGCGCGAAGAGTCGCCACGTGAGGGTCGAGCCAGCTCCCATAGGCGGCCGTGGCGATCAAGCACGGGCCGGCGTTGCCGCCGCGATTCGCATCGCCTCCCGGATTGTTCGGGTTGGATGGCACAACGCCGACCCCGACCAGTCGCACCGCCACCTCCGGGGCCATCGGATCGTCTGATGTGATCGTCAACACCGCAGACTGCCGACCTTCGCCCGCGGGCGCAAACGTGACGTTGACAGCCAGTCGCCCCCCCGGCTGAATGTCCGCCGGAGTCGCGCTGTGGCTGAATTGCTCGGTATCGGTAAGGCTCAAGCCGGTGACGCGAACCACGGCGCTGCCGTCGTTGCCCAAGGTCAGCGTCAGCGTCCTGGTTTCGCCGACGTTGACTTCGGCGAAATCCAGCACGCTGGCAGACCACGTCAGCCGGCCCGATCCTGCATTCTCGGCGCTCCGGTAGTATCGCGGATAATAGATGGCGTCCGAGATGGTCTGGGCTCCCGCCCGGTCCCCTTCGACCGTGCCGTCCTGATGCAAAAGCACGGGCACCCGGATGACCTTGTTTTCGCTCTGCACGGCCACGTTGGTGTCATCGCCGTTGAAGCTGGCCCATCCCATGTGCAGGATCGGCGACTCCTCCCAAAGCAGCCCGCTAGATCCGCTGATGAGGTTCACCGCGCGGGTCTCACACCTGTCAGCATTGTCATCCACGACGTCAACTGCGAGCAACCAGTCGCGCGTGCTGGACGTTGCCGGATTCCCGACCTGGATGCCGGGCGGTTGGGCCGGCATCAGGTTCTGCACCTGGCCGGTCGAGATGTCCAGAACCCCGACGCTCCAGAAGGTGTAGCTCTCGCCGGTGGCCGGCAGGTTGAATTCGCTCTGGGCATCGAAAACGATGTGCTTGTCGGTGATGTCGAAGTCAATGACGTCGGCGTAGGAGAGCAGGCTCGTGGTCTGGCCCCCATCGACCGACGGCAGGTAGAGGTCGAACGTCTTGTCGCCCGACTCCTCCTGCAAGTCCAGCAGGTAGAGTTTGTTGTCAAGGTTCGTGTCGGTGAAGGCAAAGAACCGGCCGTCGCGCGAACCGGCGATGGTGCGCACAGCGCCGCTGGTCGTCAGCGCCTCCTCATAGATGTCGGTCAGGCTCAGGCTGGCGACGCGCAGGTTGTTGGTCGCATCGACGAACAGCACCTCGGTCCCGCCCGACGTCACCACCGGCCGGGTCTCGGATACCGGCGTCTCGGACACTTGGTATTCCTGGCCGGTGCTGGTGCGCATGCCCAGGTAGGCCGTGCTGTTGTTGTAGTACAGGAAGACCAGACTGTCAGGCCCTTCGACCGGCGGGATGTCGGTGCCTCCGCCGCCCCCGCCGCTATCGCGAACTTTGACGGCATCCCAGCCTGCCGTGACGGCCTCGACCTCCGCGGAGCCGGCGCCGTAGAGTTCCTCAGCGCTTTGGATGGTTGCACGCCGGCAATCCGCAAAGTTGCTCTGCGTCGTCAAATGCAGCGTCAAGGCCCGATAAAAGATTTTTTCCACTTTGTCCCGTCCGATGGCCCCCGCCAGGCCCTCGGCCATCAGATACGCGGCGTGGCCGACGATCGTGGCGTTCACATGCACCCCGCCCAGGTCATCGTCGATCGGCAGGTTCTGGTAGTCATCCATCGTTGTCGGCAGCGGATCCATGCTGGCAGACGGATCGATCAGGTTGCGCAACGGCGGACCGCTGCTGACGATGTCCTCGCCCATGAGCCAGTCGTCCCGGTCGATCATGCAGCCGAAGATATCTGCGAACGCCTCATGCAGCGCGCCGGGCTGGAACTGGTATTCGAAGCTGGCGGTGTAGTCGACCACCCCGTGGGTGTACTCGTGCGCGAGCACGTCCAGGCTGCGGGCAAGCGACAGGAACCTGCCCGGCCCGACGCCGCCATCTCCCAGGAAGATCACCTGTCCCGTCCAGGAGGCGTTTTCCCAGTTGTCCCCTACGTGCACAAAGCCGATGGTGTTGAGGCTCTGGCCGTCGATTGCGCCCCGGTTGTGCGTGCTCTTGTAGTAGTTCGTGATGGTCCGCAAGTTGCTCATGGTGGTCACACCGGCCGCGTCCCAGCCGTCGGAGGGTGACAGGGAACTGAAGAAGTATCCGGTGATCTGCCGGTCGGGGTCCTGATTTCTGGCGTCAAAGACAACGAGGTTGCCGCTGCCAAGGGAGCTCGGCAGCAACGGGTCGCTGCCCTGCGTGCGCAGCGACGTATCGACCAGGTAGTAGTTGCCGTCCTGGTGCCAGACAGAGAAACTGCGCGAGTCACCGAACAGGTCTACCCCGGACCCCGCTGTGGCCTCGTGCCGGGTGTCATTGTAACGCTGAAGGATCGCGCCATACCGATCGTCGATGAGCCAGTGCCAGCGCTCGTCCCCTTTCTTCACCGTCACGTGCCAGGCCAGCCGGGCGATCTGCCAGCGGTCGACATGGATCACAAGTTCGACCCGGGGCTCAAGGAACGGACCGAGCTGCTGCCAGGCCTTCTGGATCGCTTGCTCGGCCGTCGAGCGAGGATGCACGTCGATCCTCGGGGTTGGCTGGACGCGTCCTGCGACGAGGTAGGCATTGTCCTGCGGATCGACGTGCACCCAGACTTCCTTGCCGTAGACCGGCAGCCCTTTGTACGTCTGCTGGTAGCGAAGATGCGTCAGGCCGAGATCGTCTTTGACGACGCGCTTGGGAGCGAATTCGCTGTAGGCGCTGTCGATCCTGAGCAGACCGCGATATTCCTGCAGGCAGGACAGACCTGCATCCGCGGGCGCCGCAGCGGCATCGCCCACGCGCAGAGCCGCTCGTCGACCCGCGGTTTGAAGACTGCGACTCTTAATGAATGTCGCTGCGCCGGTGGCCTGATCGAAGCGGACCTCCAGGTCGGGCATGGCGGCTCGCAGATTCGCCACGCGTGCGGCTTGGCCGGCAGGGACAACCTGCAAGGCAGCCTGCACGGGACGCTGGAGCCGAGCCTTGCCCCGCGGTGCAGCCGTGGCCGCCTTCCAGGCGGAATACCGGGCGGGCGCCTGCTGGACAGCACTGCGGATCTGGCCGACATCCACCTTGCCGGGTTTGGCCACGGGCGTCCCGTCCTTTGGCCGCATCGCCCAGGCATTGCCGACCATCATGCACAGGGCCAGGAAAAGAACCACTTGAACGCGCTTTTGCGAACCGGGGCCCATCGCCCCCTCCTTTCCACCCAGATAGAAGCCCGGACGGTCCATCCGAACAGAAACACAGACTTGGCAGGTAACAACAGGCATGCCCATCCCGTCTGTAAGCCGACCTACGACAGCGCTGATTTCACACAAGGACTGTACTAATACTCGTTTGCGCCTTCAAGTTCCCAGACTGCGTGGTCTTGCCAACCATGAGACAAAGGTCACCATAACCGGTCGGTTCCTGGACACGTACCGGCCGCAGCCTCACGGACGCTATATCGCTATATTACACCTTGTTCTTGCAGTCCCCAGCCCCGCCCCCGCCACGAAATTGCCGCGCCCGACAACCCGCACAGACCGTGCCTGTGCCGGCCTCGTCCTCTGGCGGCACCCCGGCGAATTAGCCACACCAACAACCGTAACTCACTTCTGTTAAATGGCTTGCGAATTTACGACAAGCGCCAACCGCCCGCCGCCGAGCCGGCCCAGGGCCACTTTTCCCTATCCGCACGCGGCCAGCTCCGCACCGCCTGCCTTACCTGGCCACCCACCCCCTACCCCTTCTGCCACAACGCAGCCGCGATGCAGGTTACGCAAGTGCCGCTGTCGACATCGCTGGCCTGATGGTAGCCCAGGTCCTGCCAGGTCGCCTGGCGCAGGGCGCCACGCAACACGTAAAGGCAGCCGCTGCTGCAGATTCTTGTCACATTGCTGTTCTCGCGAAGGGCCTCGACGAAGCCTTCCGGCTGGGCGGCACGCAGGAGCTTGACCATCTCGCGGTCACTGTTTGCGACGTGCTTGAGCCACGACTCGTGGATCGGACGCTCGTCGCCGAAACGCGGCCCAACATGACTGAGATCGGCCCCTGCCACCATAAGCATCGAGCCGTTTCGCTGGCAAGAGAGCCGGGACAATGCGACCGCCAGGCGGTCCAATTGGGACTGCGTGGCGGGCTCGCACGCGTCGGGCAGGAGCAGGCCGACGATGCGGAAAGGTCTGGAGCCCAACAGGCGGGACAGCAAGACGACCTGCAGTTCGACCGAGTGCTCGCGCACGTGGTCGTACTG
>Ga0101944_10003230_pt1 | contig 23425 bp, 21 predicted proteins | sample DewCreD2012metaG_FD_75245 | JGI IMG/M metagenome (GOLD analysis project Ga0101944, IMG submission 75245) | Hot spring sediment bacterial and archeal communities from British Columbia, Canada, to study Microbial Dark Matter (Phase II) - Dewar... ... | reverse complement strand
GGAGAGAAGTTAGAAAATATAGATATCTTCTATCCTGAGAGATTAGCTTCAAGGATATTAGGCAAAGGAGATATAATTTCATTAGTTGAAAAGGCTCAAGAAAATATTGATGAACTCGAAGCTAAAAAGTTGGAAGAGAAGTTAAAGAAGAATAAATTTGATTTTGAAGATTTTCTTAAACAAATTAGAATGATTAAAAAAATGGGTTCGCTTTCCTCCTTATTAGGAATGATACCCGGAATTGGTTCTCAAATAAAAAATGCAAATGTTGATGAGAAAGCTTTGATTAAAGTTGAAGCGATAATAAATTCAATGACGAAAGAAGAGAGAGCTGTCCCCAAAATTCTTAATGGCAGCAGAAGAAAAAGAATTGCACGCGGAAGCGGCACAACTATTCAGGATGTAAACAGATTGATTAAACAATTCTCTGAAATGCAGAAAATGGTTAGCACTCTTAATAAGAGGGGTTTTTTCAATCAGCAGAATAAAAATTTTAAATTTAATTGAAAACGTTATAAATTCGGAGGTAAATCTTGGCAGTTAAAATAAGATTAAAAAGAATGGGAAAGAAAAAGCAGCCTATTTATAAAATTGTGGTTGCTGATGCTCGTTCTCCAAGAGATGGAAAATTTATCGAAGCAGTCGGATTTTATAATCCGCTGGTTAATCCTCATTTAATTCAGTTGAATGAAGAGAAGATAAATCTTTGGCTCAACAGAGGAGCAATCCCTACTTTAACTGTTAAAAGTATTCTTAGTCAAAATGGTATTCTTTTGAAAAGACATTTAGATAAAAAGAAATTTTCAGAAGAAAGAAAAGAGGCTGAATTAGCCAATTGGCAAAAAATTAAAGAAGCAAAATTGGCTCAGCCAAAGGCAAGAAAGAAAAAGAAAAAATCAAAAGCTGAAGGGAGCAACTAAGTCCCGTTAAAAAGTTTTTCTTAAGTACAGCAGGAGTATGGGTCGCTGCTTCTGTTTTACTATTGAAAAAATCTTCAGTAGTAGTGTACATAATTACTAAGGCACCCGGATAAATCATAGGAGGCAACTGCTATGAAAGAATTTGTTGAATACATTGCCAAACATCTGGTTGATAATCCGGATGGTGTTATTGTTGAAGAAAAAGCTGCAGAGGAGAAGAAAATAGTTCTTTCCCTCAAAGTAAAACCCGAAGACATCGGCAAAGTAATCGGAAAACAGGGTAAAACTGCACAGTCAATTCGCACCTTATTGACTGCAGTTGCAGCTAAAGAAGGTAAGCGGGCTATCCTAGAAATTCAAGAATAAAATCTTGAATGAATTTGTTGCTATTGCTGTTGTAACTTCAATCGCTGCTAAAGACGGACTATTGAAGCTGAAATTATTTTCTGAAGATAAGCAGCAAATATTAAATCAGGATTTTGTTTATTTCGATTTCTTCGGTAACATAAGAAAAATTTTAATTGAGGAAGTTGTTTCCCGTAGCGGAAGTTATTTCGTGAAATTGAAAAATTTTGCTGAAGAACGTGAGTTAGAAGTTTTTCTTAACAAAGAAGTTCTGATACTAAAAGATCAGATAATGCTTGATAAAAATTCTTATCTGATTTCAGACTTAATCGGATGCAAAGTTTATTTCAGAAAAAAATATATCGGTGAAGTTGAAAACGTGTTAGATGTTCCTATGAATTATGTACTTGAAGTCAGGCAAAGTGATAAATATTTGATGATACCATTTGTTCTTAAATTTTTTGATAGCATTGATATAGAGAAAAGAAAAATCTATCTCAGCAAAGAAAGCAGATTCTTATATGATGAGAATTGATATCATTTCTGCTGTTCCTGATTTGCTCCTAAGTCCACTTAATTCAAGTATTCTTAAAAGAGCTCAGGATAAAAAAAAAGTTGAGATTAAAATTCATAATCTTCGTGATTATGCTTTTAATAAGCATAAACAGATTGATGACAGCCCTTTTGGCGGAGGTCCCGGAATGATATTAAAACCGGAACCTTTTTTTGAGTGTATTGATAAGTTAAAAAGCGAAAGAAATTATAACAGAATAATTTTTACAACGCCGAAAGGAAAAATTTTCAATCAAAAATATGCTAATGATCTTTCTCTTGAGAATAATTTGATAATCGTTGCAGGTCATTATAAAGAGATTGATGACAGAGTAAGAGAATATTTTGCAACAGATGAAATATCAATTGGAAATTTTGTTTTGACAGGCGGCGAGTTGCCTGCTCTAATAATAGTAGATGCAATAGTTAGGCTGATACCCGGTGTTCTTAATGATTCTGAAGCTGCGCTTAATGATTCTTTCCAGGATGGTGATATTTTAGAAGCACCTTATTATACCAGACCTGCAGAGTATCGAGGAATGAAAGTCCCTGAAGTTTTGCTTTCTGGTAATGAAAAAGAAATAAAAAAATGGAAAGAAGAACAGTCAGCTTTGTTAACTGAAAAATGGAAAAAAATAAATAATATGGAGAAATAATTATGATTGACTTAAATAAAATAGTTGAAGATCAAATCAGAACTGATTTACCAAACTTTAATGTTGGCGATAGAATTAAAGTTCACGTTAGAGTTATTGAAGGTGAAAAGGAAAGAATACAACCTTTTGAAGGTGATGTAATTAGTATCAGAGGAGCAGGATTAAATAAAACTTTCACTGTTAGAAAAATTGCAAGCGGTGTTGGTGTTGAAAGAATCTTTCCGTTTAATTCTCCTAAGATTGCTAAAATAGAATTAATTAAAGAAGGAAACGTCAGAAGAGCTAAATTATATTACCTCAGAAATCTTTCCGGTAAAGCAGCAAAAATTAAGAGTAAGAAACCTTAACTTTTTTGTAATGCCAGATTTTTATTTACCGGAGAATATTTTTGTTAAACTTTTGTTGAATGAAATTTCGGATTTATCTGATTTTAATAAATCTTTTTTGCCTTCTGCGGTAATCTCTAAAAATCTCTTAAAAGAAGATAATTCTATTGGAATAATTCCGACTTTGGATTTGATACATCATCCTGAATTTTTTATCTCATCCAAAATCGGAATTTCTTTTAATGCTCTTTTATCAAATTCTTATTTACACTTCAAAGAAAATCAACACACAATTGAAAATTTTTACATCAAAGGAGATGTGTCTTCAAACGAGGTTATTTTAAGTAAAATACTTCTCAAAGAATTGTATGATATTGATTTAACTCCAAAACTTGCTACACCTGATTTCTCAGTCAAGGATGAACATGTTCTCATTGTTGGAGATGAAAATTTTAAGGACGAGTTATTTCTCGAAGGTCTTAGTTTTTCCGAAGAAATTATTGAATTGATTGATGCACCTTATGTTAATTTTATTTTAGCTTCGAAAAATGAAAGTTTGCTGAAACAATTTACTGACAAACACAGAGATGATTTCATAAATGGTCATCCCGAGATTGATAATAAAATTTTCTCTGACCTCAGTAAAAATTCTTATGATTTTGTTATGGTCAATTTACAACACGTTCTTTTTGATTTTGAAGAGCAGGATTTGGAAGGAATTAAAACTTTACTTCAATTACCGTTTTATTATGGTTTAATCAAAAATATGATTGATTTGAAATTTGTTTAGAAAGTTTTCATTTTTTACTTCCACTGGTAATCAAAACTTAATCTAATGTCCTCATCTTGAATTTAGTATTATTCAATTATAAAATTCTTTGTGAGCTTTGTGTAATTACTTTGAAGGCTTTGTGGTAATAAAAAAATCAAACACGAAGCCTCCCTATTTTACATATTGAAAACTAATCAAAAGAAAATAGAGAGGCTATAGGTTATTGTTATTAAAGTTCTACGTGGCTAACACTAATAATATCCGGCAGTTCTCTCATTTTTTTAATCATATCGGCAGTTGCTGCACTTCTTAGTTTCATAGTACAGCAAGCGGCGATGCCACCTTCAAAAATAATATTTTCAATTTCTTCAATATTGATTTTAGCATCTTTAATTATATCAAAAACTCCAGCAAGGACACCAGGCTTATCAAAATGTTTAACCACTAATTGATATTTCACATCCATTTGTTTGGCTCGGTTGACCCAATGATCAATTACTCCGCTGTGAACAAAACGTTTAATTATATTTATCGTTTCTTCGGCTACGGCATCCTGTGCTTGTTCTGTTGATGCACCAATATGGTGTGTAACATAAATATTAGGATTATTCTGGAGAATAGATTTTACTTCGCCAGATTTTCCTTCTGGCTCACCTTTAAATACGTCACACGCATATCGTATGTTTTTTTCTTTTATTGCTTCAAGTAAATCTTCTTCTACTACAATATCGTGTCGAGAAGTGTTAATCAGATAAGCTCCATTTTTCATACAACTAAACATTTGCTTATTGAACAAACCTTTTGTAAGCGGAGTAGCTGGTAAATGAATTGAAACAATATCACAAAGTTCAAGTAGTTTATCCATCTCGCTGAAATCTTTAATTGGAACTCCTTCAATGCGAGATATATCTTTTCCGTAAACATTCATTTCAAAAGCAAGCGCTCTTTTTGCAACTTCTTTACCAATATTTCCAACACCAATCAATCCAAGAGTTTTTCCTTTCAATCCTTTGCCTTTTGAATATTTGTCTTTATTCCAAACACCTTTATTAAAGTCGGAAACATTATCAGGAATAAATCTGTCGAGAGCTATCATAAGTCCCATCGTTAATTCAGCCACAGCGACCGCATTCATTCCGGGACAATTGGCTACATAAATTCCTTTTCTGTTAGCTGCCTGAATAGCAATATTGTTAACTCCCGAACCTGCTCTTATGATTAGGTTTAATGATTTACTATTAAGAATAGTTTCTTCATTGACTACAGTTGAGCGAACAACAAGTATATCAACATCTTCTGCTGCTTTAACTAAGTCTTTCTCTCCAAGTTTTGGTTCATAAATTACTTCAAGGTCAAGGTCTTTTAATTCCTGAATATATTTTTCAGGGAATTTATCTGCGATTAATACTTTTAGTTTCATTTCTACTCCTTTAAAGATTTATTACAAATATTTTTACGGTTTTCCAGGGAAACTTTCTACAAACATAATTTTAATATCAGGGAAGTTCTCTACGAATTTAATTTTCAAGTCAGGGAATGAATCAACTATTTGCCATTCGCCGCATTTATCTGGAAATGAATTAACTATTTTAACTTTCATATCAGGGAAAGAATTAACAACCTTTACTCTTAAGTCAGGAAAATTTTCTACAATTTTTACTTTACCAAATAATTTAAATCCATTAAAAGTACAATCCTCAAAATTGATTTTTTTATTTTCCTGACCAAAAGAGAAATTAGAAAAAATTATTATCAAAAGAATGAAAATTGTTTTCATAATTAGTTTATATCATAGGGATTTTAATGTTCCAGTTTTTGGCATTTTCAATGGCTCTTGAATAACCAGCATCAGCATGTCTTACAACGCCCATTCCAGGATCATAAGTTAGAACTCTTTGCAATCTTTCCTCTGCTTCTTTAGTTCCGTCAGCGACAACTACCATTCCTGCGTGAATTGAATTACTAATTCCAACACCACCGCCGTGATGCAGAGAAACCCAGCTTGCTCCACCAATACAATTAAGCATTGCATTAAGTAATGGCCAATCAGCAATTGCATCACTACCATCTATCATCCCTTCAGTTTCGCGATAAGGTGAAGCAACAGAGCCACAATCAAGATGATCTCTTCCAATCACTATTGGTGCAGAAACTTTTCCTTCAGCTACAAGTTTGTTGAAAATCAATCCCATTTTAGCTCGTTCACCATATCCGAGCCAGCAAATTCGCGCAGGTAATCCCTGAAAATGGACTTTCTTTTGTGCCATATCAATCCAGTTTATAAGCTGTTTGTTTTCCGGGAAAGTTTCTTTTACTGCTTGATCTGTTATATAAATATCGTTTGGATCTCCACTTAAAGCAGCCCATCTGAATGGACCTTTTCCGTCACAGAAAAGAGGACGAATGTATTCGGGAACAAATCCGGGTATATCGAATGCATTATTAACTCCATTGGCTTTTGCTTCACCTCGAATGTTGTTTCCATAATCAAAAACAATTGAACCGCGTTTCTGAAATTCCAACATTGCTTTAAGGTGAACGACTATAGTTTGCTTTGAAAGTTGAATGTATTTCTCAGGATTATTTTTTCTTAAATCAATCGCTTCTTCCAAAGACATATTCATTGGCACGTAACCATTTAAAGTATCGTGAGCGGAAGTCTGGTCTGTAACAATATCAGGAACGATATTTCTCTTTAAGATTTCAGGAAGAACTTCGCCGGCATTTCCAACCAAGCCAACTGATATTGCTTTTTTATCCTGTTTTGCTTTTAATACAAGATTTAATGCTTCATCTAAATCTTTAGCTATAATATCAAGGTAACCTGTATCAATTCTTTTTTGAAGTCTTGAAATATCAACATCAATACCTAAAAATGCTGCTCCGTTCATTGTAGCGGCTAATGGTTGAGCTCCGCCCATTCCACCAATTCCACAAGTTAGCAGGAATTTCCCCTTTAAATCAGAATTGAAATGTTTTCTTCCACACTCTGCGAAAGTTTCATAAGTTCCTTGAAGAATTCCTTGAGTTCCGATGTAAATCCAGCTACCTGCAGTCATCTGACCATACATTATTAAGCCAAGTTCTTCGAGTCTTCTAAATTCGTCCCAATTAGCCCAACGTGGTACTAAATTAGAGTTTGCAATAATTACTCGCGGAGCATTTATATGTGTTTTAAAGATTGCAACTGGCTTTCCGGACTGTACCAATAGAGTTTCATCGTTTTCAAGATTTTTTAATGAATCTACTATTGATTCAAAGCACTGCCAGTTTCGAGCAGCTTTGCCTTTACCTCCATATACAATTAACTCTGCCGGATTTTCTGCCACTTCTGGATCAAGATTATTCATTAGCATTCTTAACGCTGCTTCTTGAATCCATCCTTTACAGGATAATGTTTTGCCTTTAGGCGCTGAAATTATTTTTTCTTCTATCATAGTTAATTCTTAAAATATTTTTCGAATAAGCTGTTGTATTGATTAAATAGTGATTTATAAATCCATTTTTTTATAAACCAGCCTTTTTTCATTTCTTTGGCAATATGGTCAATATTTTGTCTGAGTTGGAAACTTAATTTTGTTTTCTCCTCTTTTGTAAATTTAATAGTATCTTCAGCACTATTTAGCTTTTCAATAATAGAATTAAAAGCTTTTTCTTCTGAAAAGAATTTTGGATTTCCGGAAATCTGTTTTAATACTTGAGCGCAATATGTTTTAAGAAGTTTTCTCTCGCTTTTATCAAAATCAAAATTGTAGTTATTAAATAGCTTTTTCATTTTCTCTGGTAGTATTATTAAATGATAAAATTTGTTCTCGTATTTTCTGATAGCCAGGTTTGATTACATTATAAATATAATGTAGTCTTTCTTTGTGAGGAATAAATGCTGATTTCATAGCATTTATAGTAATTTTTTCAAAGTCATCAAAATTCAGATTGAAATATTTTACTGCAGTAAGAAATTCTTTTGTCATAGTTGTATCGCTCATCAAACGATCATCAGTATTTAGAGTAACACGGAATTTTTCTTTATAGAAAATAGCAAATGGATGTTTTTCAATTTTCTCAACCGCACCTGTGTGAACATTACTTAATAGACAGATTTCAAGAGGAATTCTTTTATCAAGTACATATTGTGCCAAATCTCCAAATGCAACAACATTCCCTTCCAAATCAATAACAATATCTTCGATTAACCTTGTTGCGTGACCTATTCTATGAGCCCCACACCATTGAATAGCCTGCCAAATTGATTCTTTACCAAAAGCTTCTCCGGCGTGAATAGTTATATTAAAGTTTGATCTCTGAATAAATTGAAATGCTTCAACGTGCTTTTTTGGTGGGTATCCGCCTTCTTCTCCTGCTAAATCAAAACCAACAACTCCATCTCTTCTGAAATTTACAGCTAACTCAGCTATCTCAAGTGTGTTTTTCATATTTCTCATTCCACACAAAATTAAGCCATAACCAACTCCGAAATCTCTCTTTCCTCGTTCAAGTCCTTCCAATACAGCTTTAACTGTGTCTTCTAAATAAAGTCCTTTATTTGTATGGAAAACCGGAGCGAACCTTGTTTCAACATAAACTACTCCGTCGTTTTTCATATCTTCAATCATTTCATAAGCGATTCTGCTTAAAGCTTCTTTCGATTGCATAACTGCAGTGGTATGCTCGAACCCTTCTAAGTATTCAACAAGATTTCCTTTATTTGCTCCCCTGTGGAACCATTCAGCGAGTTCAGCGGGATCTTTAGTTGGTAATTTGTTGTAATTAAATTCTGAAGCAAGTTCAATTAATGTTTGAGGTCTTACTCCGCCATCGAGATGATCGTGTAAAAGCACTTTTGGAATTGAACGAAGGATATTTTCTGTAGTCATATTTTTTTATTATTTGTTTAACAAAAATAAAACTTAATAGCCTCTAAAAACAATTGAAATCATAAGTACATTTTTTTAACTTAGCAAAGCTAAATAAAACCATATATTTAACTAAGTCTCTATATGATATTTAATATGAATAAGTTATTCTTTAATCTTTTAATAATATTTTCTTTTTTGTTACCGGGAATTGTTATGTCTCAGGAAAATCCGAATTATAAAATTCAGACTGAATTATATAAAATTTATAAAACAAAGTCTGCCGATATAGTTATGTTAGGCAATTCACATACAAAAGGTGTTGATTGGAATGAATTATTAGGCAGAGAAGGAGTTGTAAACAGAGGCATTCCATCAGATATTTTAAGTGGATATAAAAAAAGACTGGATTATGTTTTTAAGTTAAATCCAAAAGTAGTTTTTATAATGGGCGGTATAAATGATATTTATAATTGGACTTCTGTCGAAGAAATTTTTAATACTTATAAAGAAATAGTTGCAGCCCTTATGGCAAGAAAAATTAAGGTCGTAATTCAGTCAGTAATTTACGCCGGAGAAAACTGGGGAGAACATTGGTTAAAGGTTAATAAACCGGATGTTAAAGCCTATGATGTAAATCTTGGTAGAAATAAAGAAGTTGATAAATTAAATATGCTGCTTAAAAATTTTGCATTAAGTAATAAAATATTATTTTTGGATGTAAATTCCAGATTAAAAGCTGGCAATTTTCTGAAGAATGATTACCATTATGATGGAATTCATCTTAATGCCAGAGGCTATAAAATTTGGGGGGAAGAAGTTGAAAAAGCTTTAATTGCTTTAGGTTTTTAATTAATTAAAGGTATAATATGAAAAAGAATCTCAATGATTATCCTCTTGTTCTTACTGCTACTGTTTTTCTATTCGTGGCAATTCTCTCTTTTTTTCAATTCAGTTATGACTTATCAGGTTTCACTATAAAAAATGTTGATATTTTTTCTGACCTAAAAAACAAATCAGAGGAACAACCAAAAACTCCAGAAAAACCTGTCGAAGAAGATGACTTTTTTAAACCTCAATATGAAATTGAGCCAAATAGTAACTCCCCTGAATTCAAAAAAGATAAAAATAAAATTATTGAAAAGATTAGATCATCAATTTTTAATCTTTTACTTGCCAATTTTCCAAACGATACGATTTTTGTTAAAGGGCAGAAATTAGTTTTACGAAATCAGCCTATCGTTGGAAATGTTCAACAGTTAAAATTTTTCTTCGAGGGTTTGAATAGAACAAAATCTGAAGTTGTTAGAATTGCACATTTCGGTGATTCTATGATTGAAGGAGATTTAGTTACTGCAGACCTTAGAGAAGAATTACAAAAACGATTCGGTGGAAACGGAGTGGGACTTTTGCCAATTACAAGTCAGGACGTAAATTTTCGTCAAACAACAAAAATTTCATTTTCAACTAATTGGAAAGCAGGGACTCTCTACTCTGGTAATCCTAACAGATATCCTATTGGTTTTAATGGCGAAACATTTGTTCCTGCTGTCGGAAGCTGGGTTGAATATTCAACTCCTCATTTCTACAGCTATTTAAAGAATTTTAGCACAGTTAAACTTTTATATACAAATGCTAAATCCTCTAATGTCAATTTTACTTTCAGCGGCGGTGAAAGAAAAAGCGAAAAACTTATTCCTGGTCAGACTCTGAATATTCTTACAGTAAATCCTTCTAAGCCCGCAACAAGCGTAAGAGTTGACTTTCCGCTCGAAGACCAAGCACACGTTTTTGGTGTAAGTTTGGAAAATGGAAATGGACTTTATATTGATAACTTTGCATTAAGAGGTAACTCTGGAGTAGATCTGATAAGAATAGACGAAACTCTTATGAAAGAATTCTCAAATAAGATGAATTATAGATTGGTAATTTTTGAATTTGGATTAAATGCAGTTGGTGCTTCTAAAGGTAATTTTAGTTCTTATGAAAAAAATATGATTAATGTTATTGAGACTTTTAAAAAGAATTTTCCTAACACCTCTTTTCTAATGATAAGTGTTCAGGATAAAGGATTAAAAACAGATCCTTTAGTTAAACAATTACTTGAAGTTCAAAAGAATATTGCAAAATCTACGAATATAGCTTTCTGGAATTTCTTTGAAGTTATGGGCGGTGAGAACTCAATGGCTAATTGGGTAGATGCAAATCCTCCGCTTGCATCGAAGGATTATATCCATTTCAATGATAGAGGAGCTAAAAAATTAGCTCAATTTTTAGCCGAATCTTTAATTCAGGCTTACAATAGATTGAGATAAAAATGTCTTTTTTTGAAAATCTCTATAACGTTTTACTATATAATCCTAAAGAACCAATTTTATTCAATTCAGGTTTTTTCCTTTATTTCTTTTTATTCGTTCTTATTTTCAATAAGGTTTTTACTAACTATAAAAGAGCTAAAATAATATTTCTGACTGTATGCTCTGTATATTTTTATTATAAATCAAGCGGTATTTTCTTTGTACTCGTAATTATCAGTTCTCTAATTGATTATGTTGCAGGAATAGTAATCCATAATACAGAAGTTAAATTCAAAAGAAAAGCTTTTTTAATACTTAGTTTAGTAGCTAATCTTGGAATTCTTGGATATTTCAAATACACCAACTTCTTTATTACTAATGTTAATATGTTATTCTCGACGGGATATCCATTGCAGGATATTTTTCTCCCCGTTGGAGTTTCATTCTTTACGTTTCAGTCAATGAGTTATACGATTGATATTTATAGAAGACAATTAAAACCGGAGAAAAATTTTACAGATTTTCTTTTTTTCGTTTCATTTTTCCCGCAGTTGGTTGCTGGTCCAATAGTCAGAGCTTCTGATTTTCTTCCGCAGATTCACACTCGTATTGAATTGTCCAAAGCCGATATTGGTAAGGCATTGTTTTTAATCATTGCAGGATTATTGAAAAAAGCTGTAATTGCTGACTACATCAGTATAAATTTTATTGATAGAGTTTTTGATTGGCCCTTGCGTTATACAGGTGTTGAAAACCTTATGGCTTTATATGGCTATTGCCTTCAATTATATTGTGATTTCTCAGGTTATTCAGATATGGCTATAGGATTAGCTTTACTAATGGGTTTTAGATTACCCGATAACTTTAATTCACCATACAAAGCAGCAACAATTACAGAATTATGGAGAAGATGGCATTTGTCACTTTCTTCATGGTTAAGAGATTATTTATATATTTCACTGGGCGGCAATAGAAAAGGAAATATTAGAACTTATATTAATCTTATGATTACAATGGTATTGGGTGGATTGTGGCACGGTGCTTCGTGGAATATGATTATTTGGGGATTTATTCACGGCTCAGCATTAGCAATAGAAAAATTATTTAAAATTCCGGAAAAGATTTCAAAATCTAAGATTGCAAGATTATTTGGTATTCTTATAACGTTTCACGTTTGGGCTTTTTCATTACTTTTTTTCCGTGCTCATTCTACTCAGCATGGAATTGATATGGTACATCAGATTTTTAATTACTTCAAACCAGAAGTTTTTTTGCAATTTGTTGATGGTTATTCAATAGTCTTTGCCCTGATAATAATTGGATTTTTAAGCCATTATACTCCAAAACGAATAGAAGAGTATCTTAAGGAAAGATTGACAAACGCATCTCTGTTTTCTCAGGCGGCTATTTTGACTTTGGTTATTTGGATAGTGGTTCAGTTTAAATCTTTAGATGTTCATCCATTTATTTATTTTCAATTTTAAAAATGAGAAAAATTTATAAATCATTAGAAAGATAATTTATGAAAACATCACTAATGATGGTTTTAATAATAATTCTTTACACCTCTGTTTTTACCCAAACAGATAGAAAGAATGAAGAATTAAAAACAAAAGGTCAGGAATTGATGAAAGCAGGTAGATATGGCGAGGCAATCGAAACGCTAAACAGATATATCTCTGCTAATCCTCAAAATGCCGAAGGATATAACCTGCGTGCACTTTGTTATGAAAATCGCGGTAATTTCGAAATGGCAGTTTATGATCTTCGAACTGCTCTTAAAATTGCTCCGTCAAACAGAGAAATTCAACAAAATCTTGCAAGAGTTACTGATAAATGGTACACTTTAATTTATAATTCTATTGAAGGTTATAAACGTGAGATTGCAATCAATCCCGCAGTTGCCAGAAATTATCTTGAAATTGGTAAAAATTATAAAAGGTTAGGCGAATGGCTTGAAGCTGAAAAATGGTATGATGAATACTTAAAAAGAGAAGACCCTTCGGCTGATGAATTGATTAGATATACTGAAATTTTGGCAAAGAATAATCATATTCAAAAAGGCGAACCGTGGTTAAAAAGATATACTGAAAAATATCCTGATGACCATAGACTTTGGTCAAGATACGGATACTTTCTCCATTGGTTAGGAAAGAATAAATTAGCAGAGCAAGCATTTTTACGTGCATTAGAGTTAAGACCTTTCTTCAAAGAAGCATTGGATGGCTTGGATTTGGTTCGCGGCAAAGGTTTGATTTATCAGGTCAATGATACTACAAAAAGACGTGCTCAGGACTTAGTTCCCAAAGAAAGAATTTATGCTATAGACTATTACTATCGTATTTTAAGAAACGATCCTACTAATGATGAAACAAGATTTAAACTTGCTGAAGAATTGATAAAAGAAGAAAGATTAGAGGAAGCTTATCAACAATTACTTGTTCTCAAACCAGAATATACTGGTAATAAAAGATTTGATGAAAGCTGGAATTATGTAAATGAATATCGAACAAAAATTTATCAGCAAAAAATTGATCAGGCACAAAAGATTTTAGAAAACAATCCAAGAGATTTAAATGCAGTTAAAATTGCTTCCCAATACTATGCGTTCAATGAAGATTACATAAATGCTATAGGTATAATTGAAAAATATTATGAACTTGTTCCCAATGAAACTGATCCGGAATTGAAATTTAATTATGCACGGTATCTTGCGTGGGACAGAGATTTTGACAAATCAATAGATATAATGGATGAGCTCCTTAAACAATATCCGTCAAATCTTGATTATCAATTATTTAGATCTCAACTTGCAGTTTGGAACGATAGAGATATGGATTTGGCAGATCAGTATCTTACAAATATAATCTCAGCAAGACCCAATTCTGTCCCTGCTTTGATTACTTTGGGCACTTTAAGAGCATATCAAAAAAGATTTGATGAAGCTCAGCAATTAGCAAATAAGGCAGCTTCTATTGAACCTGCTAATCCTGATATACCAACACTTCAATCTAATATTGATTTATTAAAACTGCGTGCTGAAGAAGAAGAAAACTATCAAATTCTTGAACAAGGCAGACAACTTGTGCTTTCAGGTGATTGTTATGGCGCAATCCAATATTACGAACAATTTAAAACAAGAGTTGAACCCAGCATATTATTTTATAAAGAATTTGGAGATGTTCTATTTTGCGCCGAACAATATGATAGAGCAATAGATGCTTATAATAATGCTCTTTCTCAAGGAGAATATTTTGATGCTGAGTTACAAAGAGCTAAAGTGTATTATGCTATGCGTGATTCTGTCAGTGCTGTAAATGCATTTGAAAATCTTGTTCGTAAAGAACCAGATAACTTTGAAGCTAACCTTTATCTTGGTGATTCTTATGCACTTCTTGGAGATGGCGACAGAGCTGAAGATGTTTACGATAATTTGTTGGAATGGCAGCTTGACTCAACTCAAATCTCTATGGTAAAAATGAGATATCAGTGGTTACCAAGAGGTGCGGGGTCAGCTTTATTTTCAACATTATTAAGTTATGTGGGAATTTCTCCAGCAGCTGCTTTCTATACTGATAATATAGGATTTAAATATTTGAACTATGGTGGGAGATTAGAAGTTGGATTAATTTCATTTTTATCTGCAGGGGCTTCTTTCTATCGCACAAATATTTTTACAAGTGATAACGGAGATTTGTCTTTTAATACCTTTAAAGGGCATCTGTATTTTAATTTTTATGAAAAACTCAGAGCGGGATTTGGTTTAGGAACAACTAATATCGGAGGTTATTTGAAGAAGCCCGCAAGAGACGCTTTTATAAGATATGACGAAAGAGATTTATTTTATGTCTCTGGTACTTACACATTTGCTGACGGTTCTTTGCTTTTGTATTCTCCTTATCTCTTGTGGAATAGATTCCCAACTTCAATTTACAGAATCGAAGGCGAATATAATTTTGATTATGGCGTTTATATTTATAGTCATTTTCAATATTTGGAAATTAACCCCCAATTTGCATTCATTGATTCAACTAACGAAGATTTTCTGAATTATATTAGAAACGAACTAACTTATGGTAAAAACAAAGGGAATGACTTTCAATTCAGAATCGGAAGATTTTTCTTAACTAATGTTCTTGCCGGTTATGAATTTCATTATCAAAACTACCGATACAGGTCGAATCTATATTATACGCCACGAGAGTTTGAATCACATTCTTTGTGGGCTGATTGGTTTATTAGAAAAGATAAAACCACTGAATTTAAGATAATTAGTAAACTTGGTTATGTGCCTGCAAATGATTTTGTTATTATGCAGGGCGGGGCTTCTCTAAGACATAACTTTAGAGATAACTTGCAGCTCTATACATATTTTCTTGCTGGCAAAACAAGCAGAGATGAAGCGGCATATCGTTTCTTATCTATTTATGCCTCTTTGTTCTGGACACTTTGATTGCTCTGAATTTCGAAATACAAGATTTTTTAATATGATACCGATTAAAGATGATATTCCATCACAAAGTTATCCTATTGTGAATGTAACGTTGATAATCATAAATATTATTGCTTTTATTTATGAATTATCATTAGGTGAAGAACTACAAAACCTCTTTAATGAATATGGAATAATTCCATTAAAATATTTTTATGAAGGCATTGAAAATGTTGATGGAACAGTAATCTATTTTTCTACTTATGAAAGAATTATTCCTATTTTCACCTCGATGTTTTTGCACGGAGGTTGGTTGCATTTAATTAGTAATATGCTATACTTATGGATTTTCGGTGATAATGTAGAAGATAGAATGGGTCATTTTCGTTACTTAGTTTTTTATATTCTTTGCGGAGTTGCAGCGGCATTTGCTCATATTATTACAAATCAAAATTCGGAAATTCCTACCATTGGTGCCAGTGGAGCAATAGCAGGTGTTTTAGGAGGTTATTTAATACTTTATCCTTTTGCAAGAATTATAGTCATTTTCCCCATTTTCTTTTTTTTACAATTACTAAAATTACCAGCTTTATTAGTCTTAGGATTCTGGTTTATAACTCAAATCTTTCAAGGCACACTTTCATTAAATGTTGAATCATCTGCTTCAGGTGGAGTTGCGTGGTGGGCACATATTGGTGGTTTTATTTTTGGTTTAATAGCAATAAATTTCTTTCAAAAACAAAGTCGCAAACCAACCTCACGTGATTTATGGTCAGGCTGATTAAAAAGTAAATTTTGAGAGAACACTAAAAATTTGCGATTGATTTAACTTTAAATTAAATGTAGCACAGATTACAAATCTGTGCCACATTTTGTTTAAATAAAATGTTAAGCTTTAATTAAAATCTCCATCTTGAATCAAAAAGCAAAGAAACACTATAAGAACTATTTGGTTTAAACAAACTAATCAAATTTGTTGTGCCCAGATTAAATTCCAATATTCCTGAATCTAAACCAATTCCAAAAGCCCACTTAAACTTATCGAATTCACCAATTGAAAATCCAGTACGAAATTCTAAAATCCAGTTGGTTGGAATCCATTCAGCACCTAATGAGAATCTTGGCATTTTACTATTGCCAGGATTATTATTAAAACCTTGATTATAATCTAATATTATAAGCATAGCTCCGGGAAATTTACCATCTAAATACTTGTCTAATCTGAAAGCAACTCCAAGATGCAGTGCAGTTGATAGTGAAGATTCAACAGAGGGAATTTTTTTTGAATTATCATCACCCAAAATTTTTTTATCTAATTCTTTTGTTTGGTTTGTATCTGCAAGATTTGTGATAGTAACTTCTGAATTATTAGTCGTCTCATAAACTTCTTTGCTCCACGTTATTTTTCCTATATCGGTAATTGAAAGTCCTACAGTCCAGACTTCGTTAATTTTAGCTAAGAAGCCTATATCGAATCCCAATCCTTTACCAGAAGGTTCAGGGAATAGAGAAAATTTGGCATTTTTATTTTCATTCGAACTGGAATCTTTCCCTATTTTAACTCCAAAATCTGGTGAAAAAGAAGAGTACATTAAGAAATCATTTTTAATGTAAAGATTGTTTGATTCATCTGTTCTGAACTGACTATTAAATCTATCGAGATTTGTATATGCAAACCCATTTATAATATTTATTGATAAACCAAAGTTTAGACTTTGTAAATACTTCTTCTCAATCTTCAAACTGTTTGCGTAAGAAAAAGAAAACTTCCTCATCACGGTGGATTGAAGTTTTGAATCAGAAAAATCAAAGACATCGCCTGGCGTATTACCATTTAATAAAAGTTCTACTAAGCTTTTGGGGATTGTGGAACGAAAACCAGCAACATCTCTTATGGCAAAGGAAAATGCGCCCACTTTATCATTAGGTTTAAATGATAACGCAAACAAAGTTAATTGAAAGTCTGCCATTAAAGTACCGTTATCTTTGAATAAATCTATAAATCTTTGTTTATCCTCAATTGTTAAATACCTTCCGATTTTTTTACCTTCTGCATCAGTAGAACTCTCACCAAAGAAATAATTATATTCATTTAAGTTGAAAAAATTTGAGTTAAGATTCATATTTATATTTGGCAAAGGTAAAATTGTAAATAACTCCCATTTTCTTGCAGGATTTTTTCTTTCAAAAATTGCTGCAGGATTTGTCCCTAAGCCATAAAGTCCATAAGATGAAGCAGTGTATGAATTTCCTAAAGATAAAGAACGAACATCCGTCAAACCTATAGACCCAGCCGATTGGGAATAGTTAACTTCCTGAAGAGAAATAAAAACAATAACAAATAAAATATGATTAAGTATTTTTTTGTAAAACTTCATTTATCAAACTCCTATGGTTTAACTCTATAATTAATTGTTCCATAGCTTCTGATTTTGAAATCATCACTGACTCTGAATTTTACGGGCAGATTATTTGAACGGCTTGTATTTAATTTAACTAATACTCTCATATATTTTGCTTTTGCTAACAAATCTGAATCACCAGTAGATAAAGTAAGTTTAATATTATTAGTTGACTTTGAAACCACATAACCATTTACATCAGTAATAGCTCCGTTGATTGAAATTACAGTATCCTGATTTGATTGTTTCGGCGGGAAATACATCAGGAAATTATTGTTTTCATCATAGATTTTACCAGTAAAACTCATAGATACAGGTAATCCATTCGCAATTGAGAAATTTAGTTCACCAGTATTAAGATTACGAATATTTTTCCTTGTATCATCATTAAAATCTAATTTAAGTGAATCTGAATAATTTGCATCGCTTATTCCCAAATCCAATGGTAACTCAATTAAAGAACTGCCAGTTAAAGTTGTAGTATTCGAAACAATAACTTGTTGATAATTTTCATTTAAGATTCCTCCGGCATAGAATACTATTGAATCAGGCAGCTTTGAAAATTTTTTGAAAAAATTAGTTAAACTATCCGGATTGAACCTTAAGATTGAATCTCTTTCTGTAACTGTGGTAGTATTTAAAGTATTTTGATTAAAATTAATAACACTTATTTCTCCTTTAGAATTTTTGCCCTCTAATCTTCCTGTAATTTTAAAATTAAGTTTTGTGCCCGGTGATGATTTTAACCGCAGTTCAATTAAAGGTCTGTTTATATAAATTTGAGAAAAACTAAAAGTTTTTTGAAGATCTTCAGAATCCAATTTAATAGAAGAACGGGTTTCATCTAAAACAGTGGGCTTTATAATTCCATCAAATTCTTTAATACTAATTGAACTAAAATCTACATCAGCTTCAAATGAGTCAGATTTTTTAATTGTTCTGTAGTCGTTGCTTGGTATAGTGTTAAACGTAAATTTATAATTTATTTTATTTGATGGATTGTTATCTGAACTGACTAATGAATAATCAGCTAAAGAAAAGTTATCAACGAATTTTATTGTAGATTTTCTCGTTATAAGTTTATTGATAATAAAACTTGAGTTTGATTGACTTTTAAGGTTTGGAATTTCTAAAGACACATTTGCATCTATATCAAGATTATTTTTCAAAGTAATATTAAGAATTCCGCTTTCAATTTTGATTGTCTTGAATTTTGTTGGCTGAGGTGAATTTTCATCAATAACAAGGTTGCTGTCTAATGTAACAGGATTTTGAACAGGTATTTTAGCTCGGGCTTCGGAAACAACAAGGTTTAATGTCTTAACATAAACAGTAAAAGTCTTTAGAGGAATTTGAACAACATTACCATTACTTCCGGTAGTAGAGACAATTGTTTCAAACTTCAGTTGATTTTTTATTAAGACATCAGGATTAAAACTCAAAGGTGGAAACTCTGCAATTGAGTTAGGAGGAAGATTAAGTTCTGTATTTGTTTGCAATATAATTTCATTGTTTGCAACATTTTTAATTGTAAGTCCTTTTATTGTAAAAGTTATAAATTGAGGGAAATGATTTTGAATTTTAATTTGTATTGTCCCCGATTCAATTTTCATACTTTCAAAATTATCAAAATCATCTAATCGTGAATTAACGGTTCTATCAAACTCCGGAAATACAGTTGAAGTTTGACCTGGCGGAAGTATTTGCTGCATCCATTCAAATCCGACATCGGCTTTACTTGAATCATTATCTATTTTAATAGAGCCAATTGTAGATGAAGAAGAAGTAGAAAAATCATCTATGGATAATTTATCTTTTGTTTGTATCGTATCTATTTGTTCCCTAATTGAATAGACTATTAAACCTTGCTGAGTATAATCAGGCTTAAGAATTGAAGAATCTTTTTCAATAATATCCAATAAAGTATAAGTTGTATCGAAAAGAGGTAAACTTAAATTAACATCCCAATTTGGTGCTGTAGGTTCCTGAATATCACAGGAAATAATAGAAGTTGAGATAATTAAGAAGCTTGAGAAGAATATAAAAAATATTTTAATGAGTAAAAGATATTTTTTCATTTTAATTGTATGGCTGTTAGAAAAAATTCTATATGTAAAAATAAATAAAACTTTTATTAATAATACATTTTCAATCTACACACTCGTAAAGCGAGCGACTTATTGGAAATTGGAAATTGTTTCAATCTACCCACTCGTTAAACGTGCAAAAATCTCCAACCCCCAACCTCCAATCCCCAAAATCCTTTTTAGTTTCAATCCACGCACGCACACGACGTGCGACGGCAAGGTCAAACCTAAATCTTCTATCTTTCAAGTTTCAATCCACGCACGCACACGGCGTGCGACATCCGAAAGAAAATGCGCCAGCATTCGGATGTAAATTCCCGCTCAAAATTGACCCATTTTTCTCAGCAAAATTGACCCACCCTAAAATAAATTATTTATCAATAAAGTTCTTGATTCTAAAAGATTTTCCTTGTATTAAAAAAGTATAACAATGATGCAAAAGTCTATCAAGTATAGCAGAGGCAACAACATCATCGTCAAAGATTTGACCCCACTCTTCAAAAGGTTTATTTGAAGTAATAATGGTTGACCCTTTTTCATATCTTCTGGCAATTAACCTGAAGAACAAAGTAGCCGTTTTTTTATTTAGTTGAAGGTAACCAAGTTCATCAATAATAAGTAGATCAAGCCTTCTTAGAGAGTCAAGTAATTTGTTAAGTGTTCCGTTTACTTCGGCAACAGTTAAGGAAATAGTAATCTCTTCTGCTGTATAAAAAGCAACTCTTTTTCTGTTGATTGCTGCCTTAATTCCAAGAGCTATTGCAAGATGGGTTTTACCTACACCCGGAGGTCCTAAAAATATAACATTTGAAGCTTGACTTAGGAAGTTCATCTCTGAGAGTTCACGTATCAGTTTTTCATCAATCTGGGGCTGATAAGAGAAAAATCAAACTCCTCAAGTCGTTTAATCTGAGGAAAGCCTGCTATTTGTATTCTCCTGTTTATAGAGCGGTCTATCTTTGATAAAACCTCCACTTCAACCAACCTCAACAGGTAGTCTTGGTATGTCAGTTTTGTTTTTGCAGCATTTTCTGCCTCAAGTAAATAATTCTCTTTGATTCTGTGAAGACTTAAGGTCTTCAGATAAAAATGTAATTGTTCAGAACTGTTGTTTTGTTTAATATTAGCTCCTTATTTATTTTATAATAGCTTAATGGTCTTTTTATATTTATAGTAGTTTGTTGCTTAGGCAATCCCAATAGTAGAACCGGTTGCTCGTCTTTTGGTTGTGAGTATCTCTCGAGGTAGCCTTTAATAAAGATATAGCTATAGGTATTATAATCTCTGGCTACTTTGAAGGCTGCCTTTATTTGTTCTTTTGGATAGTAGTTGGCAAGTTCGAGCAGTTGAGTTAGGTGATACTGCGGATTTATTTTCTTCTGGGTTTTTAGTTTATCCAAAAACCACTGCTCCTGAGGGAAAAGTTCAATAAAGCAGTCAGTTATTCTCTTAAGATTTCCGCATTCTACTTTATGATTTTTGTAATGCTCTTTGTCTATTATAACTTTCCCTTTTTCAGTAGATATCTGATGAGTTGCTATAAGCAGATTATTTGAAGAATATATCTGAAGTAAATATCCTTTAGATACTTTTATCCATACTTCTTTTGAGGCAAAAATATAAGGCAGAGAGTATCTGTTACCACCAAAAGATATCAGACAGTCTGCGGTTACTTTTCTTGCTTGTTCTTTTATGCTGACATATCTGCTTTGTGGCAGATTAACAAGTAAAGGTTTTTCTTGTTCTAACAAATCAATAGGACGGGCTTTTGTTGTCTGGTGAAGTCTGTTATTTACTTCTTCCTGAAACTGCTTAAGTTTAGTAATAAATTGCTCAAATGAGTTAAATTGATTACCATCAATAAAATGGTTTTCGATATACTTAAAGGGATTTTCTACCTTACCTTTACTCCAGGGATGCGCGGGAAGAGACCTCTGAGGTTTTATTCCGTAATAACCTGCAAATGCAAGATATCTTTCGTTCCAGTGAAAGTTATCTCGGGAGGCATTATTTACAAAACATCTGGCGTTATCAGTCAGCAGCTTTTCTGCTGCACCGCCTATTTCTATAATTGAGTTCTCTATTGCCTCAAATACACTGGACTGATTTTCACTAAGTGAAGCTTCATAGATACGGTAACGGCTGAAACTCAATATATAAGTGAATATATAAACTTTCGTTTTAATTCCATTTATAAGCACACTATAAACACTCCAGTCAAATTGTGCCTGTTCTGCAGGGGCTGTTTCATAACGCTGGTATGTCCTTTTTTCTTCTGTCCTGATTTTACTGATGTATCTGTAAAAACTGCTTTGTGAACCTTTATATCCCTTTGATTCTATTTCCTTTAATACCCTGCTGCCCTTAAGTTTTTTTAATATTATTCTCTCAGCAATATAATCCTTAAATGGAGCTATCTCCGGATTAAGAATACTCTCCCTTTTATACTCTGGGGGAGAATCCTTCTGCAAAGCTTTCTTGACTGTATTACGGCTAAGTCCAAGTAGTTCTGCTATTTTCCGGGTTCCTATTGATGGATTCTTTTGTTTTATGTTTTTGATTGATATCCAGTCTTCCAATTTTATCACCTTTCTCTCCTATAAGTTTTTTGTATCAAAACTTATGGAGTTTAGTTTTCAGGTGGGTCAATTTTCAGTGGGAAAAGTGGGTCATTTTTCAGAGAGAATTTTCACAATCATCCTCTGATAGCATTTATGGCAGAGACAAGAATGGTTGTAAATGCTTGGTTAAGACCTGGTAATACGGTAGCATTGAGTAATATCGAGGGATTTTTAGAGGAGACATTGGAGATACTATCAAATGTAAAGATAGGGTTAGTAAGGGCAGATAGTGGATTTTATGCTGATAAATTCCTTAAATATTTTGAACGACGAGAGATAAATTACATAGTTTCAGTAAAACTATATGAATCTATAAAACATATCTTAGAAGGACTAAGTGGCTGGATAAACTTAAAAGAAGGGATACAGATAAAAGAGATAAAATACAGAGCAGGAGGCTGGGAAGAGGAAAGGAGATTTATAATAGTCAGAAAACAGATAGAGAAGTATCCAAAGTCCACGGGGAAATTATTGCTATTCGATGAGAGTCAATTACCACCAATATATCGTTATAGTGTATTTGTTACAAATTTAGACTTACCAGCCGAACAAGTATGGAATATGTATAAAGACAGAGGAGATAGTGAAAACCGGATAAAAGAACTAAAGTATGATTTTGCCATAGATGGATTCTGTATGAAGAAGTTTTGGGCAACTGAAGCATCGTTGAGGATGATAATGATAGCATATAATTTAATGAGTTTATTCAGGCAGATGGTTTTGCAAGAGAACAGACAGTCAACACTAAACACACTAAAGTTGAAATGCTTTGCATTAGGGAGTTGGATAGTAAAAGGTTCGAGGGGAAAAGTCTTAAGGATATCAACAGCTGGGAGGAAGAGGCAATGGTTAGAGGGATTATTTTCAAAAGTTGAGGATTTATCCCCGCCTTTTTCATTTTCTAATGCATAATTTGGGATAAATCAGCTCGTTTATAAAAACTAAAAGGAGCGTTAGCTCTTAAATTTTCGTAGCAGTATGTTCATTATCAATTTTTAAGGAGCTATAGCCCTGAAATCTTTTCACCACAAATTGCTTCGGCTAAAATTTAATTCTTCATTCGTGATTTAATATTTCACCCTTTCAGGGTTTTGTTTTTTTTGGTTTTTTCTTGTTGTTATTTCTCTGTGGCTCTCTGTGTCTTCTCGGTGGAACTCTGTGA
>Ga0101944_10003231_pt1 | contig 23429 bp, 17 predicted proteins | sample DewCreD2012metaG_FD_75245 | JGI IMG/M metagenome (GOLD analysis project Ga0101944, IMG submission 75245) | Hot spring sediment bacterial and archeal communities from British Columbia, Canada, to study Microbial Dark Matter (Phase II) - Dewar... ... | reverse complement strand
AATTTCGCTGTTCGCGCGGTTTTTCAATGCGCGAAAAATTGGCTTTTCAGGACGAGCCTGGCCGCAATGCCGGAAAAAACCATTCTCATTGTCGAAGACGACGACGATTTGCGGAACATGCTGTATTTGCTGTTCAGCAAAGACTACTGCGTGCTCGAAGCCGCGGACGGCCACGAAGCCCTGGGCCTTTACATTTCCGAAAAACCCGATCTGGTCATCACCGACAACCGCATGCCCCGCATCACCGGCTTGCAGTTCGCCATCCTCATGCACGAGGAAAAGCGCCGCCGCCGCATCCCCGTTGTGATGATCACCGCATACAAAATCGAACCGTCGGATCTGCGCAAAGCCAACATTGATGCGTTCATTGAAAAACCGTTCGACCCCGCGGATTTGCGCGCCACCGTGGAGCGCCTTCTGAACGGCGGCGATTCCACACCCGAATAACGGGCCTTCACGTCAAACACATCAAATTGAAATGTTGCCGGATTTGCGCTTTGGCTATTTCTTTTTTGCGAGATTGAGCACGAACTGGCGGAACACTTCTTTGTTGAACTTGCCGGAGAAAAGTTCGTTGCGGATTTTCCACAGGGCCGGATACGGGCGCAGAGCCGCGCGGTAGGGCCGCTCATGGCAGGTGATGGCCTCGAAGCAGTCAATGAATCCGATGACCTCCGCGGGCCAGCAGAAGCTGGTGGCGCCAAAAGGGTAGCCAGAGCCGTTCACGCGTTCGTGGTGCTGCAGCGCCGTGAGGCATGTTTCGCGCGGCAGCAGATTCTGGCTAAGAAGCCGGTATCCGCGGATGGTGTGCTGCTTCATGACCTCGAACTCGTGGTCCGTGAGCCGGCGCGGCGCCTTGAGAACATGCGTGCTCACCTCGGTCTTGCCCACATCGTGCAACAGCGCCGCCAAACCCAGCTCCTTGCACTGTGACAGTGAGTACTGACAGTAGAAGCCGAAACGGATCGTCAGGGTCATGACATTGATTGAATGAACGGCCGTGGTGTAATCCGTGGTGACCACACTGACCAGGGCGTTAATCACATTTTCGTTCTTGAGATAATCGTCCACCAGGCGGTTGACCGTTCCCGCGGCCATCTCCACATTTTCGCTTGTGGGGTTGCGGACCGCGTCCTGAAACAGCTCCACCAGCGTCTCCTTGACGCCCGCCGGGTCGTTGGACGCCAGGAGCGGGCCAAGCTTTTCGTTAAGCCCGAACTGCATTTCCCGCAAAGCGCCCTGCTTGTCCTGCGTGTGATAGAACAGCGGATCCGGGTGCGCGCCGCTGGCTCTGCGCACTTCGTCAATGAACATGAATTTGGGTTTGTACAAGTCGAAGGAACTGGAATCGCACCTATAGTAAAGCGGAGTTTCCCAGAAAAAGCGCAGATGCGCGGATTTGACGCGCACCATGTTTTTAAGCGCGGTATCCTCATCCATGACGAGTCGCTTCCGCGCGTGCGAAGGGTGGTCTGATCCGCCAGATCTCATGTCCGGTATGCGAAAATTTCATCTCAACCGCAAAATGCGAAGGGGGTGCGCCCGGGCGCGCGGCTGGCAACACAATTATAAATTTTCGCCATGGGGCAGTAAACGGGCTGCCGGGAATAATAGCGCGGGTGATCAGGCTTTACCGTTGAGCGCAGCGCTGACCTGTTGCAGAAGCGAAGCCCGGTCCACGGGTTTGGTGATGTAGCCGCGTGCGCCGGCCATGAAGCATGAGAATTTGCTGGTGAGATCTTCACGGCCCGTGAACACGATGATGGGAATCCCGTGCGTGCGCGGATCCCTGGCCAGAGCGCGGCAGATGCTCACCCCATCGGTGTCGGGCAGATTCAAATCCAGGAGGATGAGCGCGGGTTTGCATTCCAATGCCAGGCTCACGGCATGATCCCCATCAAAAGCGGACACGGACTCGAATCCGGCGCTGTCCAGGGCGTCGCACACCTTCCCATTGACCGCGTGGTCGTCTTCGACCACGAGCACGAGTTTTTTGTCTGCCGCCAGGGCTTCCATGAGAACACTCCCGCGTGCGCGTGCTGCGCCGCCTCATTTCTTATGTACCCAATATGATGCCGGATTACCGCAATTTGTTTCATTACCATGAAATTTTCTGAAAAAGCAAAAAGGGATCCTATGCCCTGAAAAGGCGCGGCCCCGGCCTGTGCGCCCTGGGAGACATGGCGCGGCCGGGGACCGGCCCCGTTCCAAAATATATGTTTCGGGAGCCTCGTGGGGAAGCTCCCAGCCGAGGGTTGCTATGACAGCGTGCGCTCCAGTTCCGTCAAAAGGCTTGTTTCCTCGAACGGTTTGGTGATGTATCGCTTTGCGCCGGATACATAGGAGGAGAGTTTGGTGGTGAGGTCGTTGCGGCAGGTCATGATGATAACAGGGATTTTCTGCGTGCGTTCACCGGCTGTGATGCTGCGGCAGATGTCAATGCCGTTCTGGTCCGGGAGCATAATGTCCAGCAGAACAAGGTCCGGCCTGTACTCGTTGGCCATGCGCAGGCCGTCGCCTCCGCAGAAGGCCTGCATGGTCTCGTAGCCCGCATCGTCCAGCATGAGGCACACGAGTTCATTCATGTCGAAATCGTCCTCGACAACCAGGACGCGTTTCCTGTCGCGGTGTTCCTGAATCGCCATGTCCGTCATGTATCATCCCCCGCTTCCGGGCCGGCGCCTGTGATTTGCGCTCCGGCCTGTGCCAGCAGAACGGGACATGCGGCTAAAAAGTTCCCGAGGGGGAGAATGCGAGGGCGGCAATGCCGCGAACCATGTTGTCCGCGGAATAGTTGGCGTTGTCTGTGCGCCGGGTTTCTGCTCTATTAAGGACGGTGAAGTGGAGCCGTGAACCGTCGCCCGCCAGCCTGTCCCAAACTTTGTCTACAGGTATTTTGTTCATAGTAACAGACTTTCAACAATCAGTCAACCGGTCAGGCGAAATAAAACCTTTTCCCGGTAGATGTTGAAACGCGCACAGGTTATAATGCGGGTAACCATCCCACGCACAACCGGCATACCAGGACTGTGAACGCCCATGCCGGGCGGGGAGAGAAAAGGCGGCGCAAATCGGGGATATTGTTGTGAGCAAAAGCGCTATGGCCAAAACCGTGACACATGAACTCGAAATCCGCAGCCAGGAAGAGGCTGTGAATCTGTTCGGGCAGGGGGACCGCAACCTGCGCACCATCGAGCGCGAGACGGGAGTCCGCATCGTGTTGCGCGACGGCAATCTCGCGATAAAAGGCCCCCCGGCCCTGGTTCCGCTCGTGGGCGACATGCTCGCGCGGCTTTTGCAGCAGGCGCGCGCGGGACGCCCCGTGCAGGCCTCGGATGTGAAATTCGCGCTCATGGTTCTTGCGGACGGGCAGGCCATGCCCGACGCGCCCGAGATCATGGTGGACGGCCGCGGCAGGCCCGTGAAGCCGCGCACCCCGGGCCAGGCCGATTACACCCGCGCCATGAACGAAAACGATCTCGTTATTTGCATCGGCCCAGCGGGCACGGGGAAAACCTTCCTCGCCGTGGCCGCGGCTCTGCGGAGGCTAAACGCCGAAGAGGTGTCCCGCATCGTGGTGTGCCGCCCGGCCGTGGAAGCCGGTGAAAAGCTCGGATTTCTGCCAGGCGATTTCCAGCAGAAAGTGGACCCCTATCTGCGGCCCATTTACGACGCACTGTTTTCTTTGCTGAATCCTGACCGCTGCGCCCGGCTTCTGGAACGGAACATCGTGGAAGTTGCGCCGCTCGCTTACATGCGCGGCCGCACCCTGGACAGCGCATTCGTGATTCTGGACGAAGCGCAGAACACCACGGTCGAGCAAATGAAGATGTTCCTCACACGCCTGGGCCGGCATTCCCGCGCCGTGGTCACGGGCGATGTGACACAGGTGGATCTGCCGCCGGACATTCCAAGCGGGCTTGTGGACGCGGCCCGGCGGCTCGACGGCATCGAGGGCATTGGATTCGTGCGCTTCACCCGGCGCGATGTGGTGCGCCACGGCCTGGTCAGCCGCATCATCAAGGCATACGAAGGGGACGCCGCGGGGTCTGACCGCGGCTGAAATATGGAAAACGGGAACAAACCCAGAACCCGAAAGCGCCGCACCGTGCATCCTTCGTCCGTCACGCGCCTCGACACAAAGCCGGGGCTGCGCCAGAGGCTGGCCGGCGCATGGGCCGGTTTTCTCGAAGCCAGAATGATCACCGCGGCCGTGGTTCTTTATCTGCTTGTGGCTGCGGCCCTGCTCTATCCCTCATTCCGGGTTCCTCTGGAGCCGGGGGATCGCTCACCCCGCGACATCGCCTCTCCGCGCCGCATGGAGTATGTTGACACGGAAGCAACGGAGCTTGCGCGCACTCGCGCCAGAAACAATGTGGAAAAAGTTTATGTAGTAGATATCAAAAATATCCTGTCCGATTACAACACCATTACGACTATGGTGGCGGGAATTTATGATGAAATGCCGGTGGATGAGTTTCAGGACACCGGGTCCGTACGCAACTATCTGCTGGACACTATGTATCTCGACTCGAAAACCGTTGATGCGCTGATAAACAAGGGCAGGAACAATACCTTGGACCCGCTGAACCAGGCTCTGGCCGCGGTTGTCGCGGAACTGGCGCAGGGCCGGGATCGCGTGGAGCAGAGCCGGCTCGACAACATTGAGGCCAAAGTCAGGGAACTGGCGGCCGCCCAGAACATCGCCGAACAAGACATTCCCGTGATTGCGGATATCCTGAATGTGCTCGCGGACAGGAACCGGCGATTCGCCGTGGATGAAACGGAACAGAAGCGCGATGCGGCTGCTCTTGCCGTGACGCCCGTGACCAGGGTCACCGAGCAGAGCGAAGTGATCGTCAAAAAGGGCCAGCGGGTTTCCGCGGCGCATGTGCGCGCGTTCGCCAACGCCGGGCTGCATCCCACACGCACCCCATGGATGCGCCTGGGAGGGTGCGCCCTGCTTCTGGCGTTCCTGTTCGTGATGGGCGGGGTCTACATTCGCCACGCCCTGCCCGATGTCTACGCCGACGACAAGAAGCTTTACATGCTGTTTATGCTGATCGCGTTCGCCGTGCTGTGGTCCCTGATGGCGCACATGCTGAACCTCGCCATTCCGCAGTTCAGCCCCTACTCGATGGGCGTGGGCATGGCTGTGCTGACCATCCTGTCGTGTTTCCTGGTGCAGGGCCAGGCCGCGCTGGCCGCGGCGCCGCTCACGGCCGCGGCCATCATGATCTGCCTGGGCCTCGAACCCGGCGTCTTCCTGGTCATGCTTGCCGCGGGGCTTACGGGCTATTTCTTCTCCATGCGCCGCCAGGACATGGACAGCATCATGAAAGCGGGCCTGGCCGTGTCCGCGGTGAGCATGATCATCATCGCGGGCCTTCACATGGCGCAGTCTTCCCACATGCCCCGCGCGCTCATGGACATTCTGGTGTTCGGCGCGGGCAACGGCCTGCTCACCGCCATTCTCGCCACGGGACTGCTGCCGCTTTTCGAGCGCGTTTTCAATGTCATCACCCCGCACCGCCTTCTGGAATTAAGCAACCCCGAGCATCCGCTTCTCAAGAAGCTGCTTATCAATGCGCCCGGCACCTACCACCACAGCATCTTCGTGGGCAATCTGGCCGAAACCGCGGCCGAAGCCGTGGGCGCGGACACCCTGCTTGTGCGCATCGCGTGTTTCTACCATGATGTCGGCAAGATCAACCGGCCCTATTTCTTCGCGGAAAACCAGCTCCACGGCGAAAACCCGCTCGACGACAAATCCCCGTCCATGGGCGCGCTCATCATTTACCAGCACCTCAAGGAAGGCGTGGAGATGCTGCGCGAGCACAAACTGCCAGAGCCGATCATCCGCATCGCTTCCGAACACCACGGCACATGTCTGATCTCATATTTCTATCAACAGGCGCGCACCCAGGCCAGGGACCCGGAAACCGTATCCGAGGAGCGGTTCCGCTATCCCGGCCCCACGCCAAGCACGCTCGAAAGCGCCATTGTCATGTTGAGCGACGGGTGCGAAGCCGCAGTCCGCGCCCTCAAGGAGCACAGCACGCGCAACATCGAAAACACGGTCAACGCCATCGTCAAGGCGCGTCTCATGGACGGACAGTTCGACCACTGCCGCATTACCCTCGAACAAATTGACACCGTGCGCAAGACGCTCATCGAGACCCTGGCGCGCATTCACCACGCGCGCGTGGATTACCCCGATGAAGAAGAACTCAAAAAGAAGCTCCACGACCCCCATGCGGCCAACGGCCGCCAGCCGGGCAAAGCTTCCTGACCCATACGGCGGAACCCTTCCCATGATCCTTTCCGGACCCAGAGCCGAATTGCGAAACCGCACACGCACGCGCGTGCCGGAGGCGCATCTGCGCCGCCATGCCGAGCGCATCATGAGCCTCATCCCAGAAACCCGCCACGCGTGCGTGGACATCACCCTGGTGGGCGAACGCGCCATCCGCGCGCTCAACGCCCAGTACCGCGGCAAAAACAAAACCACGGATGTGTTGAGCTTCCGCCTCGACGACAACCCTGGACCCCTCGAGCCTTTCGGCACGGTGGTCATCTGCGCGCGCGTGGCCGCGGCCCAGGCGCATGACGAAGGCATCTCCCTGCAAGCCATGCTCGAAGAACTCATCCTGCATTCTATCCTTCACCTCACGGGCAGCGATCACGAAACGGACGAGGACCACCGTGCCATGGAGCGCCGCAGAAAAAACATCCTCAAAAAACTCGCCGCGCAGCCCCCATCGCGCCAGGGCCGCGCCTGAACGCGCCCGGCCGCGCTTGCCACTCTGCGATTCTGGTATTATTGTTTTTTCATTAATAAAAAGGAGCGCCGCCATGAGCAAACCCATGACTGTCACCGAGAAAATCATTCGCGAACACCTGGTGGAAGGCGAATACGGACCGGGCAACGACATCGCGATTCGCATTGACCACACTCTGACCCAGGACGCCACCGGAACCATGGTGTACCTGCAATTCGAGAAGCTTGGCCTGGATCGTGTGCGCACCGAATTGAGCGCGAGCTATGTGGACCACAACCTGCTGCAGGTGGATTTCCGCAACCATGACGATCACCGCTTTTTGCAGAGCGCCGCGAAACGCTGGGGCATCCACTTCTCGCGGCCAGGCAACGGCATTTCGCACCAGGTGCATCTGGAGCGGTTCGGCGCGCCCGGCAAAACCTCACTCGGCTCGGACAGCCACACGCCCACAGGCGCGGGCGTGTCCATGCTGTCCATAGGCGCGGGCGGCCTGGATGTGGCCCTGGCCATGGCGGGCATGCCCTTCTATTTCAAATGCCCGAAAATCCACGGAGTGCATCTCACCGGAAAACTCGGCCCCTGGGTTTCTGCAAAGGATGTGATTCTGGAACTGCTGCGCCGCTACGATGTCAAAGGCGGCGTGGGCATGGTGTTCGAGTATTTCGGCCCGGGCGTGGAAACCCTGTCCGCATCCGACCGCGGAACCATCGGCAACATGGGCACGGAACTGGGCGCGACCTCCACCATGTTCCCTTCGGACCACCGCACAAAAGCGTTCCTCGAAGCCCAGGGCCGCGGCGAATGCTGGCGCGAAATTAAAGCTGACGACGGATGCGAATACGATCTGATCACAGAGTTGAACCTGTCGGAGATCGAGCCCATGATCGCGTGCCCGTCCTCGCCCGGCAATGTCAAGCGCGTGGCCGAGGTGGCGGGCATCGAGGTGGGACAGGTCATCACCGGCTCGTCCGTGAATTCCTCGTACAGGGATCTGATGATCGTGGTCAAGGCACTCGAGGGCAAAGTGGTGCATGAAGATGTGGAAATGGACATCAATCCCGGCAGCCGCCAGGCGCTCATGAATGTGGCCGAGGGCGGCGGGGTAACCATTTTGAGCAAGGCGGGCGCGCGCATTCAGCAGAGCGGGTGCCTGGGCTGCATCGGCCAGGGCCAGGCGCCCGGCAAAGGCATCGTGTCCCTTCGCACCTTCCCGCGCAACTTCCCCGGCCGCAGCGGCACCGAAGGCGACCAGGTCTATCTGTGCAGCCCGGAAACCGCGGTAGCCGCAGCCATCACCGGCAAAATCACGGACCCCCGCACTCTGGGCGCATATCCCGAAGTCAAAGACCCCGAAAAGTTCCTCGTTGACGACAACAACATCATCTTCCCCCTGCCCGTTGAAGAAGCGCGCAAGGTCGAGCTGGTCAAGGGGCCGAATGTCGTGTCCCTGCAGGACTTCGACCCCCTGCCCGATTCGCTTGAAGGCGAGATTCTGCTGTCCGCTCCGGACAACACCACCACGGACGAAATCATGCCAGCGGGCGCGGATGTGCTCAAATTGCGCAGCAACATCCCCGCCATCAGCGAATACTCGTTTACGCGCATTGACAAAGACCTGCCCGCCAGAGCCAGGGAGAAAGGCGGCGGTTTCATCCTGGGCGGCGACAACTACGGCCAGGGCTCGAGCCGCGAGCACGCGGCGCTCGCCCCGCGCTTCCTGGGCATCCGCGCCAAAATCGTGAAAAGCTACGCACGCATCCACAAGGCCAACCTCATCAACTTCGGCATCCTGCCCCTGGTGTTCAAGGATCCCGCGGACCATGCGAAAGTCAAGGTTGGCTCCAGAGTCGAAATGAAGAACATCCGCTCCCTGCTGGAACAGGGCGCCGAGGAGTTTCCCATCACCGTGGACGGCGCGGAAATCCTGGTGCGCTGCGAGGTGTCCGCGCGCGATCGTGAAATCCTGGCCGCGGGCGGCAAGCTGAATTTTGTCAGAAAGCAACTCGGCAAATAACGGATTGCAACGGCAGCCACGCACAGGCCTTGGCCGCGGGCGCGGCGGAGGCCTTTTGATTTCCCGGTTCGTCCGGCCGTTATTTTCTGGGTTTTGCGGTTATGACATTGGGGATGGGCAGCGCGCCCGCGCTGAACAGGCCGCTGCGGGACAGCGTCATGCCTGCCGAGGCCATGAAAAGCTGCGTGGGCGGCCCGCCTTCGAGATACAACGCGCTCCGGATGTCCAACGGGAGCGCCATCAGCGCCTGCGCGAATTCGTAGGTGGACACAGGCTCCTGCACATAAGCGAAGACTGCGCGTCCGCGGGAGTCCGCGGCGGCCGCGGCCTGGGTGTGGCGCTTGTCCGACCGCTGCCACACGACATTCCCCTTGCAATCGGTCATGCGGATGCTCTGCAGCACATGGCTGTATTGATCCCGCAGGGCCGGGTAATCGTGGCACTGTTTGTCTATTATGCGCACGGCGGGCAGGTCCGGATTGCCGGGGCCGAACGCGAGCGCGGCTTTATAATCGCCGGGGTCCCGCCCGGACAGAATTTTGCCCGCGCGTTTCATGTATCCCACGCCGGTGCCGCGCGCATCGTCCAGATACATTCCCGCATTGATTGCGAATGAGAGGCCTTTTGTCCGCGCCCAGTCCGCGGCTGTGAGCGCGGTCCCTCCGTGTTCGCCCGCGGTGAGAATGTCCAGCTCGAAATATTCCGGATCAATGCGCACAGCCAGAATTTCCGCGTCCAGTCCGGGCGCCTGAAAGCGGCCCGCGTCCAGACCCGGTTCGAGCGGCGCAAGGCCGCCGAAATGGATTTGCGGCTCGGGCTTGGCCTGCGGGGGCGGTGCGGCCGCGGTGGACTTGTTCACGGCTTTGTTGAACGCATCCATGGCGCCGGGGCTGTTTTTGCGGCATCCGTACACGGCAAGTCCCAGAAGGGCCAGAAATACGAAAGCGCGGACAACCATTTTAATCATGGAAAAACAAAAGCTCCCTTAAAAACAATCATCATCAATATCGCGGAGGCCCGGAATTTTTGGCACGGAAATTTGAACAAAAAGCGGGAGTTCATGTGCCCCGCTTCTCATCGCGGAGGCGGAGGCGGCACGCATCGTAAAATTTGCCCAGGTTCAGTTCCGCAATTTTTACCAGGAACGGCTCGATGACCATGACAGCGCGCTGCACGAGCGCGTCCGGAAATCCCGGCAGGCTGTTCATGGTAATGTTCAATCGGCCGTTCAACTCGATGCGCGTGCCGTTTCCGTTTTCGTGGAAATGCGTGATGCCGCGGCAGTGGAAATGCTCGGTGAAGTAGCTCGACCGCAGGGACCACGCCACATTGAGGTTCCGGCGGTCGCACAGCAATTCTTCGTCCCAGCGCACCATGTCGGGCCTGATCACGGGCCTGGCGATGGACGGGATGGCGCCCTCGCCGCTGAAGCGCAGCAGAAAGCGCACGCGCCCGTCTTCCATATCGGCGCGTTCGCGCACCCGTATGCTGGCGATGTTGGGAATGTATTTTTCGAGACCCTCAAAGTCGCGCGTGGTGACATCGAAGGTTTCCACGGGCGGCGCCGGGAACCGCCAGGTGAAGTTGAACTCGCGCATGCTCCAGCGCTCCGCGCACGAATGGTGCGATATATTTTAATGGCGGAATGCGCCTGCAAACAGCCCCCGCGGGCCAGGCCGCGGGGGCTGCACGAGGCAAGCTCTTCAAGGTGCGGTGCGCTATCAGTCCCAGATGGTGATGATCTTCCAGGCGTCTTCCACAAACAGAAGCCCCAGATTGATCACACCGTCGTCGCCCTTGAGCGCGATGGACCCGCATTCCGTGATTTTGTATGCGTCGAGGACTTTCTTGGTGACTTCCTCGGGGATGAGGTCTTCGCCCATCATGCCCTTGGTGTTGAGGATCTTGCCAATCTCTTCGCAGGCGAGCATTTTGGCCTGCTCCGTATCGCAGGAGCCGATGTTTTTCATCATGGGAAATTCCATTTTTTCAATGCCGCTCTGCTTGATGCCCATGTCCACGAGTTTCTCCATGTCCATGGCTTTGACAATCTCTTTGCTTTCGGAGTCCTTGGAGAATTCCAGTTCCAGACCCATGCGCATGAGCGGGCGCAGCGCCAGATACTGGCTGAAGGAATTCGGGTTCTCTTTGATGCCCTTGCAGAATTCCGCGCCAAAGGTTTTCAGGGCGGCGTTGGCTTTTTCGGAACCGGCCATATCTTTTTCCGCCTGTTTGGGGGCTTCTTTTTTGACGGCGTCCCCGGCCTTGGCTTTCTTGTTGTCCGCTTTGTCCGTTGCTGCGGGCTTGTCCGCCTTCTTGTCCTTGGCCGCATTGCAGCCTGTGACTCCGCACGGAGAAACGATCAATCCCGCCAGCAGCATTACCAGAAACTTGTTCATGCCTTGTCCTCCAATTTGTTTTGTGGCCCTTCGGTGTATTTGAACAGTCTGTGCGGGCAAATCGCACAGCCGCGGAAGCGCAGTCTGTTATCAGCTCATCATAAAAACATCTACAGAAACCTATCGCGTCCCCGCTTCCTATTGCGCGGGCTTCTCCGCGGCCAGCGCTGCGATATGTTCGGGCGGCAGGGCCGCGCTCCAGATCATGATCTTGTCCAGATCGCCCTTGAAGAAATCTCCGGCCCCTGCGTCCCTGTGCTTGGCGCCGATGTGCAGGGCGCTGCCGGTTACGGAAATGGCCCCGCCCGCGGACTGCTCGGCGATGATCGTGCCGTCCACGAACAGGCGCATGACGGATCCGTCATAGGTGGCGGCCACATGATGCCATTCGCGCGCGGGGGGCAGCGATCCGCCGATTTGCCCCACGCCGGCCAAGTGGAACACAAGCTGTCCGTTCTCGGCCAAGAGCCGGTACTGGTTGTCTTCATCGCCTTTCTGAAGTATACGGCGGTTGGTGTCCCAGTCCCGCGCGTTGACCCAGGCCGTGAGGGTGATGGAATTCACCGGATTGAGTTCCGGGCGATCGTTGATGACCACGCAGTCCCCGTCGCCCTTGAGCCGCAGGGCCAGGCCGAACCGGCCCGGGGCGGCGGCGGGGTTGCCCACCAGGGCGTAGTTGCTGCTGACGCCGGGGATGCCCAAGCTGTAGTTCAGATCCTTGGTGCGGATTTTCAAATTGTACGCCGGGCCGAGCGCCTTGAACCGGATTTGTGCGGGATCCTTGAGGATGTTGCCGTTGCGCGACTTGTCCTTCAGTCCTTTCACGGTGAGCGTGTAATCCGTGTCCATGATGGGCGTGGCGGACAGGGTCAGGTTTGCGGACAGGCCGTCCGGGGCCGCGGCCGCGGCCTTGACGGCAATGCCGCCGGACAGGGAATAATTCGCGGCTTTTTCCGCGGAGGCTTTGTCCACAGGCTCGGTGAACCGCACCACGGCCGCAGGCGCGAGGTCATAGGCTTCCACACGCTTGACGCCCGGAGGCGTGACATCGTTAATCTCGTACTCCCCGGTCACCAGCAGTCCTTCGCGGCCCCCTGCCCCGTAAGCGCGCGCCTTAATCACCGTGCGGTCATTCACGAGAATGGGCGAGCGGTACACGGGTGACCTGTGCGTGAGATCGCTCTGGTCGGTGTTGTACCGGATTTCATCATAAGAAGAATACCAGGGGTGATGGATGTGCACGAACACGGAATCGTCGTATTTGCCCTGCGCGGGCGACAGAACGGGATAATCCACGGGCATGTCAAAATCGTCATAGAGCAGGTGCGCGGGCCTTGCGCCGTCCACGGGACCGGCCACGGCCGTGGCCGCGAAGATGCGGATGCGCTCGTCGTCCGGAAGGGTTATATGCGTCGCGCCTTCGGGGATGTCAATGGCGTATCTGAAAAGGTAAGTGTAGTTGTACGCGATGTTGGTTCCATAACGGTTGTGCAGGTGCGAGGCGAACCAGGCCACGGGATCGCGTTTTGTGAATGCCGGGCGCAGGCCCATGATCTCGCGTTCGTTTTTCCAGATGCGATTGTCCCACTGCCCGATGTAACCGTTCCATTTCTGCACGCCGAGAACGGTTTCCGCGGCTCCCGCCCTGAATGCGCCGGACAGGCCGTTTTCCGTGGCCGAGGCCAGAATGTAAAGCTTCGAGAACTTGCCCTTCGGCAACTCGAGCTTCTGTCCTTTGCAGGCCAGCGCGCTGGGCTTGTCCGCGCCGCCCGGGGCCAGGGCGAACAGGACGCCGCCTGAAACGATCTCCCGCGGCATTTCGTCCGCGGAATAGGAGTGCCCGATGCCGTCGAACCCGGTTTCGGTTTTCTCCCCGTCCCTGGTTGCTGCGGAGATATCGAAAGCCAGGGTCAGAGGCGTGGAAGCGGGCGCCGTGGCGGGAGTCGCAGGCGCGCCGATCTTTACGGCGAAAGCGCGCATGATGAAGGGTTCAAGATCCGCAACCAGCGCGCCGTCTTTGATGGCTGCCGGGCCGATTTCCCGTTCCTGTCCGTCAACCTCTTTTGCGGCGGTCACGGGCGCGGCGAAGCGCACGGCCACGCCGGGCGCGGGCTTGCCGTGCAGTTCCTGAAGGCGCACGATGATCCAGTCGGACTCCTCGGCCTTTTTGGCGGCGCGCACGGCCACCTGCGGGGTGTTGACCGAGAGGAACGAAAATGTGCGGCCCAGCGCGCCCTCGTGCCTGTCAACCGCGAAAGCGGCCAGGGGCTGGTTCACGCGAAGGCCCTGCCAGTGCGCATGCCCGTCGCGCCAGTCCCCGGCGTGCGGCGCCATGGCGTACAGGATGCGGTGCCGGCCCAGGTCCTGCGTGGCTTGGTCGCAGTATGAAGTGCAATCGGGCGTGCGCACCAGGGTGAGGCGCACGGTGTTGTCAGAGGGTTTGTCCGAGGCGTACTTGCTGTCCTCGAGGATGGCCACGCCGTAATCGCCGGAAGCGTCCGTGAGATCGAACCACTGGTGGTGGGGCACCTCGTATTTTTTCTCGTTGTTGTTCTCGCGTTCGATCACGCCGAGTTCGAGGTTGTAGCTGGCGCGGTCCCGCGCCACGGTGAGCGGGAACGCGGCCTTGAGGCACGCGCCCTGTGTTCGCCAGTCGAGCGCGGTGTCGAATTCGATGCGCTCTCCAGGGCTGCCCGCGGCCAGGCTGATGGTTTGCGTGAAGGTGGAGCCGTCGAGCACGCGGGTCACTTCGAGAGCCACGCGCGCCGGGCCGTTTTCTGCCACGCGCACCTTTGCCGGGCCTTTGACAACCGCGCGGGGGGGCAGCTTCCAGTCGTCCCAGTCAATGTTCCATGCGGGATATGCGTTCGGGGAATCAGCCATGAGTTCCAGGCGGGCGGGCGCGGACAGGACTTCACGGCCCGCGGCCTTGTCGAACACGCTCGCCACATCTCCGTTGGCGTCCAGAGTCACGCGGAACCTGCCGCTTTCCAGGGTTTTATCCGTCACTGACAACCCGGTGTTCAAAGCGGCCGGCGCGTCCGCGGGCCGAATGTCGTATACTGCCAGACCCACGGACGGCACGCGCGCCAGGAAAAGCGTTTCGACGGCTGCGCCGTCCGTCTTGAGAATCTGCGCCGGAACCTCGGTTCCATCGGGCGCGAACACGCGAACGGCGGCGGGCGCCTTGTCGCCGAACCGCACCGTTGCGCGCGCCAGATCCTCGCGCTCCGCGCTCAAGGGGTTGTACACCACAACGGGAATTCCCTGCGCGGTGGTGTCGAGCTGCGAAGCCGCCGCGCCCACTGCGCCCGTGAGCACATCCGCGGCCTTGTTCAGCGCCAGCACAGCGTCGTTCCATGAAAATTCGTAGGCCTTGGGAATGGATGTCCCGGGCAAAATATCGTGCATCTGCGTACCCAGGATAAGGTGCCAGATGTCGCGCATCCGCATGGTGGGATACGGGATGGCCCCGAGCCAGTGGGCCATGAGCGACGCGCGTTCCGCATCGTCGGCGAGAAGCTCGCTCTTGCGGTTCCAGCGCTTCACATAGGCTTGAGAGGTGAGCGACCCGGCCGAGTGCTCGATGAGCAGCATGTCGCCGTTGTGCTCCGTCATTTTGCTGATGTTTTCCGGGCGCACTTCCTGAAAGATGTCGTCCGAACCGGCCGCGCGCACGCACAGGGGGCCGTCTCCGTCCAGGGACTTCTGCATCCACGCCGCGGACTCATCGTCGGGCGCGCCGCCCTGGTCGCCGGTGCCGAAGTACTTGAAGTCCGCGAAGAAGCCGGTTTGTTTGCCCATGGCGCGGGTCCGGGCCAGCCATTCGCCATCATGGCTCAAATCGTTGCGCAGCTTGCTCACATACGCGCCGGGGTTCAGCGCGCCCACCACGAAGCGGCCGTCCGGGCCGCTCCATTTGCCCACATTGAACGGAATGCCAACGGCCGAGCGCCAGGTCAGCTTCTGGGTCGAGAACCCCTTGACCCCGGCGTGCGCCAGAACCGACGGCACAAACGCGGGGAACCCGAAGCAGTCGGGCAGCATGTAATCCTCGCTGACTTCGCCGAACTCCTGCTTGAAGAACAGGTTGCCGTAAAGCACATTGCGCACAAGCGACTCCGTGGACGGCACATTGGCGTCGTTTTCATCCACGGACGAGCCGGACACGATCCACCGGCCCTTGGCCACATATTCCTTGACCTTCTCGTAATCCGCCGGGTAATACTCCTTCATCATGATGTAGCGCTTGGACCCGGTGAAGTTGAAGGTGTAGCCCGGATACTTCTCGAAGAGTTTGAAGTTGTCGCGCATGGTGTTGACGATGTAATAATAAATGGAATCCTGAAAAGTCCATCGCCACTGGGTGTCGAGGTGCGCGTAGCCGATGGTATAGAGCGTGTCCGTGGCGTGGGGATTGCACACGCGCGCCTTGGCCGTGGCTGCGCGCGCGGGCGCGGCCGCCGGAGCCGTCAGAGCCAGGGCCAGCGCAAACGCCGCCAGCAGCGGTTTGATGGAACAAAATGCCTTGGGATGCATCGCCGGGAACCGTCCTTTTCACAAAATTTATGGGGAATGCCGGAGCGCCCCGGTCCGCTTGCCGCACAAAGCCGCGAAAGCAGGCCGGAAACGCTTTCCCGATCTTACATAAAAACGCGGCCTGGGGCAAATGCGGATTGGCAGGCATTTTCCCCGGGCCGGGCGCTGCTGCCACGGGAACGGACCTGCTGCCGGGATCAATGCTTTCACGAACAAATTTGAGCGTTCAGAATTTCGTGTAATGAAGGGCCAGGGCGCTTCCCATTGTTTCGGGCAGAAGGTTTTTGAAAATGCGGTAAAAAGAACCGGCAAGCCGCAGCCTGAACTCCTCCCGCGGCGCTGCGCTGGATACATGAAATTTCGGGAGGCGGATCCATTCCCGGGACACTTCCCGGAACCCGCTCCGCTCGATGATTCGTATCACGCTGGCAGCGGAAGGATACGGTTTGGACAAAAACCAGGGCGCGGGACGCCCCAGCCCGATTTTGACTCTGGTTTTGTAAGCCCCGGGGTTGGGAAACATCATGTGGAGGCTGCCGCCGGGTTTGAGCAGCCCGGAATATGCTGCAAGCCGGGTTTCCAGCTCCGTGGAGGAGCGCGGATAATTCGAATCGAAAACAATGTCCGCGGCGCCGGGCGCAACCACAGAGGCGATTTGGTTCAGCCGCACTATGCGCGCGTGTTTTCCGATGAGGGTTGTCACCGCGTTTTCCGCGGCAAACGGAAGCTGCCCGTAATCCGTTCCCTCCGGTATCTCCGCCACCATGAACTCGTCCGGAAAACCCGGAACGGACTCCACGACGAGATACGGCTCCTGTGACCGGAGACCGGCGGCGTAAGGCCTGTACGCCCTGTGTTCTCCCTTGTCGTCCAGGAAGTCCGCGATGCTCTCGGAGAGAAGCGCCGCTTCATTTGGACCGAGCCTGGAAAACACGGTTTTGGCCACGGAATCCGGGCGTGCTCCCGTGACCGCAGCCTTCACGGTTTCCAGAATGCGGTCCAGGGCTTTGCCCTCGGCGCCGAAATTCGCCAGTTTGCGGGCCGACGCCCGGCGCTTGTCCCGGTTATGCCCGGGGTGCGCGAGGTTATAATCAATAACTTGGGTGAGCTTGGAGAGATCGCTCACTACATCCCCGTTGCCCGGATCCACGAAATAATACAACTTGTCCGAACCTAGCAGCCGCCGGGGTTTGAACACATCCGCATATACGATGGGGATGTCCATGCAATCCGCTATCAGCGCCGGGGTGACGCCGCACCAGTTGACGAGAAACAGGTCGGCAGATGCGGCGAGATCGTACAGCGCGCCAAAATGGTCCGGGGCATTGCACGAGGTTGCCACCACACGGCCGCCGTATTTGCTATGAATGGCCTCGAAGCGTCTGGCATTATGGAATTCCGAAACGATCTTGGTGGTCACATTGTATTTTCCGGCCTGGAGCAGGACGCGGAGAACTTCGTAGTTCTCTTCGACATCTTCATCCCATTTGAGGGGAAAGTTTACGATATTGATCCCTTGGTGTTCTTTTTTGGGAGGAAGATTGTCAAACATGGACGGGCCGGTAAGAACCACCCTCTCCGGCGGATATCCGGCTTCGATCAGTCTGTCCCGGTCGTACGGCCCCCAGACCATGACTTTTGAGGCGAAAACCGGGAACTGCACCGGCTCATCATCGGACGGGGGCAGGTACTCGATGACCTGGTTGCAGCCGTGCTGCATCACCAGCGTGGGAATGCCCATGGCGTTGCTGAACATCACAATGTCGCGATTCAGGTCCCGGAAATCCTGCCAGACCACAACGGCGTCCGCGCTCACCAGAGGCGCTTCCTCGACATCCGGATGATTGCGCAGATCCGCGAGAACCCGGTTGTGGTCGGATATGTAAAGTTTGAGTTTCGGCACGCGTTCAACCTTGTAAAAACATTTGGGGGACTTCTCCGTACGGGCACAGGTCAGACCCGCATGTTTATGCCCGCCTGTTTCATGTAAGCCTTGACTTCCGAAGGAGTGGTTTCGGTGAAGTGGAAAATGGCCGCGGCCGCAACCGCGGTGGCATTCCCCTGCTGAATGGCGTCCACGAAATCCTGGGGCTTGCCCGCGCCGCCCGACGCAATCACGGGGATGGACACCGCGCCGCTTACCGCCTTGATTAGCTCGATGTCGTATCCGGCCATCAGCCCGTCGTGATCTATTGAAGTGACCAGCAATTCCCCCGCGCCCATGGACTCGGCCATGCGGGCATGCTCCACGGGATCAAGCCCGGTGCCCAGAGCGCCGGAATTGATGAAAACCTCATGGCCGCCTCCGGGCCGTGCGCGCGCGTCTATGGACACCACGACGCACTGGGCGCCGAACACCCTGGCCGTGTCCCGGATGATTTCCGGGGTTTTGACTGCGGCGGAGTTGATCGCCACCTTGTCCGCGCCCGCGGCCAGCAGTTTTCTCACATCCTCGACTGTGCGAATGCCTCCGCCCACGGTGAGCGGCATGAAACAGTTGTCCGCATACTCGTCTATGGCCTCGAAATCCGGCGGCCGGCCCTCGCCCGTGGCGGAAATGTCGAGGAAAACAAGTTCGTCCACTTCGCGAAGATTATAAACGCGGATGGCCTGCACCACGCCGCCGATCCGGCGCCAACTGTCGAAAGCCTCGCCCTTGACAAGCCCGAGGTCCTTGTACAGCAGGGTCGGTATCAGCCGCGTCTTGATCATGTTACCTCATGGCAAGGAAATTTCTGATGAGCTGAAAGCCGGCCCGCTGGCTCTTTTCCGGGTGGAACTGCACGCCGAAAACATTGCCGCGGCCCACGGCGGACACGAAGCCCCCGCAATACGGGGTCGAGGCCAGCGCATCACCGGGGTTCGCGCATTTGAAATGGTAAGAATGCACGAAATAAAAATCCTTGCCCGAGGGAATGTCCCGGAAAAGCCCGCTTTGCGCATCATGCTCCACATCGTTCCATCCCACATGGGGGATGCGCTCGCCGTTCACGGGTTCCAGCTTCGTCACTTCCCCGTCAATCCATCCCAGGCCCGGAACCTCTCCGCCTTCGGTTCCTCTGGAGGCCAGGAACTGCATCCCGAGGCAGATCCCGAGAAACGGAATGCCGCACCCCAGCGCCTGTTCCTCCAGCGCCTCCACCAGCGAAAGGCTGTGCAGGCGCTCCATTCCTTCGGCAAACGCCCCGACGCCGGGCAGAATGATGTGCGTGGCCTCGGCGATGTCCCGCCCGCTCCTGGTCAGAACCGGCGAACCGCCGCACTCCTCCACGGCCCGGACAACCGAATCTATGTTGCCCATCCCATAGTCAATCACCGCCACGCTCATTCGTTGTCGTAGTTCACCTTCGTGAGATTGCCGTGCCGGTCCTTGACAAGGTTGCCGCGCGAGTCTTGAAGAAAGAGTTTCTTGTTGGTGAATTTATCGCAAATCCGGATGAACTCATCCACGGACATGTCCATTTCCGCAAGTATGTCCTCGATCCTGTGCCCCAGATATTCCCAAGGAAACTTTCCATCGTGGATCTTGACCAGCCTGATGGCGTCTTCTCTGGAAAGGCGGCCGCGGCGGATGTGCATGCATGCGTGGTCCGTTGCCCGCCCGAATCCGTACTTGAGAAACTTGAAGTAATCGTGGATTCCGGTCTGCATGTTGTCCAAGTTCTCGTAGTTGACCAGCGCGCCCTCCACCGGCCCGGGGTAGGTCTCGAACCCGTGGGCCTGTGAAATCAGCACATTGTTGTATCCGTCCCAGGGGATGTAATAGCCCAGGAAAAGACCGGTGACGCCCACTTCCCGCAATTCCTCGTCCGTGGGATACACATATTGAATGAGGTGCTTGCGCTCGATGCCGTTGACGCCGACCAAATCATTCACGCGAAGTCCGAGCATGCCGCCGAACTCCTCGAGCCAGCGCCGGGTGAGCACATTGTCGTCGGCCGCGGCCGCCGGCCCGCCGTATTCGTGCTGCGGATTTTCGCCCCAGATAATCAGGGGCGCGCGGAACCGCATCGCCATTCTCACCGGGATGGTGAATATGGTCACATGCTCCGGCCACGAGATGTCGCCCAGTTGCTCCAGCCCGAGCCGGTTGATTTTTCTCCTGATTTTCCGGTTCGTGGTCACCTCGATGTAATCCACACCCAGGCTCTTGAGGTTCTCGATGTTTCTGCGGCCTATGTCTGACAGGCTGCAGGTGGTGGCTGTCACGCAGAGCGGGTTCATGCCGAATTCGAGCATCCGGATCGTCTGGTAATGGCTGTCCTTGCCGCCGCTCACGGGAATGACGCAGTCGTACCGGGTTCCATCCTTGGAGCGGTATTTCTCGAGAATCTGCTTCAACTCGCCGCGCCGCTGGTCCCAGTCAATGGTCTTCCTGTTCTCCATGTTCCGGCATGCGCTGCACACGCCCTCTTCGTCAATAAAAAGATCCGGCTTGGTCTCGGGCATGATGCACCGAGTGCAGTACCGGATGCGTTTCTGTTTGTTCCCGCCTGTGGCGCCGTTTTCATGAAAACTCCTGGAATGTCCCATGGTCCCCGTCTCCTTGTTTCTCTGTGGCAGGCGCTGTTGCCTCAATTCCGTATTATCCCCGATGGCCTGATTCGCCGCAACCTTTCCCGGCATGGATTGCGCCGTTACCGGGCGCCCGCAATATTGTATGAACATTCGCTTCGGGCAAACACAATGGTTTCCGATCGAACCGGATTTGCCCTTAACACAGTTTCACTGATAATATATGGTTGGCGATAACCGGAGTTGTAGAACGCGTTTTGCGAAGTGTCTTTCGGCAAAGAAATCCCGAACCAGCCGGACGAATGATCCGCAGGTTCCCGGCGGCGCGCGGCGGAGCGCAATCGACAGGTTGCGGGCCCGCCGTGAAAGATCCGGACCGCGCGGCGCATGAAAAGTCAACAAAAGGAAGCGGGGCTGATTGTGATGAAACACTTGTTGATAAAAATTTTTGTGGCGGCTCTGATTGTCACGGCATGCTTCGATGCATGCGCGCAGGCCAAACAGGCCAGCCAGGACAGCGTCGCGCTTTTCGGAGTGTGGACGCCGCTGCGGTTCAACCGCGGACAGCTCGACGATGTCATCCCCGGCGGCTGGGACCTCGGGTTCTTCGAGAAAGAGCGCGAAGGCCTGAACCGGTGCCTCAAACGGTCGTTCTCCACCATGCTGCCCGACGATCTCGGATACAAAGTGGTTCCCCCGGATCAGTTCGAGCGCCTCGCCGTGAACATGCAGCGCAAGATTTATACATCTTATAACATAGATGATGTAAACCATCGTTTCGACTGGTCCGCGGCGGACGCTTTCGCGGAAATGCTCAATGTGCGGTACGCCATGTTCGGGGATGTCACGGCGCTTGACATATCCAAACCCGACAGCGTCAAACTCGAAATGAACATCATCGTTTACGATTCGGAATTGAACCGGATCGTGTACATGCAGAAATTCGCCAACGACGGCCGCATGGCACAGGAACTGCCCGCGTCCACCCTGCGCCGCTCCCATCCCAAAATGGACGAGGACATTGTATGGTTTCTGCGCAACCCGCTGGGACGCGCCGCGCTCGTTATCTACGACGATTTCGCAAGCACGCTAAGCGGCCAGGCGCAAATTGACTTCGCCAACGCCGTGCAGGATGTGACCATCGGCGACGCGACCCCGATTTTCCCCACCCCCGGCCCGGGCGTGGACAGGATTCCGTCCCAGGATTTCAAGTACCCAAGCGCCGACCCCTGCACGAACGGCGGCGCGATCCTGGTTGTCAGCACTTCGGTGAACACGAACGCGCTGCGGTTCCTGGCCTGCCGTGACGGGGTTTTCGAAATCGTGCAGGCCAGGGATATCATGTATCCCACATACAATGCGGGCGTGCGCGTGCGCATCGGGCATTTCCAGAAACCGGGCGAAGCCATGCTTGCCCTGGCCCATTCGGTCGCCAACGACGATATGCGCGTTTTCGCGTTCCAGAAAGGGCAATTCCAGTTCGATGTGCCTTTCAGCCATCTGGAGGATTTTTTCAGCGGCTACAAAAACGGCATATTTATGGAAACCGGAGATTTCGACGGAGACGGCATTGACGAACTCGTCGGCTCCACCACTTATGATCGTAACGAGCTGGTGGTCTTCGGCTATGAAAAGGGCCGCATGACCGAGAGGCAGCGCATCGCATCGCCCCTTCCCGGTTACGCGTCGGGCCTGTTTCCCGCTGCCGGAGATTTCGACGGAGACGGCGTTGACGAACTGGCGCTATGCAGCACCATAAGAAACGATGAGGTGCGCGTTTACAAGGCCGCGGACGGCATGCTCGACATGTCCCGGCCCATAGCCGAACTCATTGATGTGTTCCCCGGAACCTACGGAGACGGTTGCTACGCCACTGCGGGCGACCTGGATGGCGACGGGCGCGATGAACTAGTTGTCACCAAAAAAGCGGGCAATTCCGACCTCGTGATTTTCAAGTATGTGGACGGTAAATTCACCGTTCTGGATTACCATCCCCAAGCGGTTCCCACTTATGAAGCCGGCCTTACCCTGGCAGCCGCGGATTTCGACAAAGACGGCAGGGATGAGGTTGTGATCGGCTACACCGTGGCCAACGACGAGGCCCGCATCCTCAAGTTCCGCAACGGCTCGCTGGACATCGCCAATCCCATGGCTCACATCAAGGACATTTTCCCGGACAGCAGGAACGGGCTGCTCCTGGCCGCGGGCGACATCCCCCAGTTCTGGAAATAAAACGCTATCGGCTGAAAGCGAAAAACTTGACCCGCCACCTGCGCACCGCCATGCTATGATCCGGGCCGCGCGCGGTTGAGCTTTGCGCGGCCCGATGTTACAATGACCAGACGCCGCGGCACGCCCGCCGCGGCCAATGTTTCAGGGAGCGTTTTTATCCGCCATGGACAACCGCAAAATCCTCGTAACCAGCGCCCTGCCCTACGCCAACGGCCCCATTCACTTCGGCCACATCGCGGGCGCATATCTGCCCGCGGACATCTTCGTGCGCTATCACCGCATGCGCGGCGCGGACATCATTTTCGTTGGCGGCACGGACGACCACGGCATCCCCATCACCATCGGCGCCGAAGCGCGCGGCATCACGCCACAGGAACATGTGGCCGAAAACCACGCGCTCATCAAGTCCATCTTCGACCGCATGAACATCAGCTTCGACAATTTCTCGCAGACCTCGCGCCAGGACCCGCATTACCCCATGACCTGCGAGTTTTTCAAGCGCCTGGACGAACTCGGCCACATCGAGAAACGCGCCGAGGCGCAGTACTATTGCGAAAAATGCGATCTGTTCCTGGCGGACCGCTACATATCGGGCGTGTGCCCGCACTGCGGCAAGCCCGGCGCGCGCGGCGACGAATGCGGCGCCTGCGGCCGCACTCTCGACGCTGCGGAACTTAAAGAACCCGTCTGCAAAATCTGCGGCGCTACCCCGATCATGCGCGACACCTTCAACTGGGTCCTGCGTCTGGACCACTTCAAGGACTGGCTCACAGGATGGCTCGACAGCAAAACCGAATGGCGCGCGCATGTGCTGCGCGAAGCCGAGAGCTATGTCAAGGACGGCGACGGCCTCAAGCCGCGCCCCATCACCCGGCATCTCAAATGGGGCATTCCCCTGCCAGTGGACGACCCCGACGCCCAAGGCAAAGTCATCTATGTGTGGTTCGA
>Ga0101944_10003229_pt1 | contig 23434 bp, 16 predicted proteins | sample DewCreD2012metaG_FD_75245 | JGI IMG/M metagenome (GOLD analysis project Ga0101944, IMG submission 75245) | Hot spring sediment bacterial and archeal communities from British Columbia, Canada, to study Microbial Dark Matter (Phase II) - Dewar... ... | reverse complement strand
GGCGGGACGTGGGCCGGGCAGGTGATCGAGGCGATGTTGAACGGGTCGTTTGAGCGGTGGTGGGAGTTGCTGGTCCAGGCGCGGTTGCGGCTGCGTTCGCCGGCCAGGCGGAAGGCACTGGACGGACTGATGCAGTACCTGTTGAGTCGGAAGCACAAGCTTGACTATGCGCGTTTCAAGGCGATGGGCCTGAAGATCGGTTCAGGCCCGACGGAGTCGGGGTGCAAATCGCATTCGCGGCGGCTCAAGGGGGTGGGGATGCGCTGGACCGGACCCAATGCCCAGGCCATGACCGCCCTGGAGTCGCTTCACCAGAGCAACCTGTGGAAAACCTATTGGGAATCAAAACTCAAAGCCGCCGCCTGAAGAATTGGCAGACCCTACGCAATTGCTGTCGCCGCCCCTCACGCTGCGGTATAATGGCGCTCAGGAAGCCTTGCTCGGCTCGCTCAAGACCCGGACTTTGCACATTGTCGCCACGGTTGGCCGCTTTGGCTGCAGGAGTTGCGATGATGTTGAAGCCGCTTGCCTTGAGACCAATAGCCAGGGACGGCCCCGGGGAATAAACAGGCCCCGTGTCCGCTGAACAATCTGCATCTACCAGAGCTTGGTGCCGGGAACGCATGAACGAGTCCCACCTCGAGTATTGTCCCACATGCGAACTGGGAACAGCAGTGTTGCCGGCGAGGGCCCTATACTGCCCGCGGTGCGGGACTCGGCTCGCAGATCCCAGCAGGTCGTTGAACTCACAACAGCGAGAAGCCGTGGAGGTTGGAGAGGGGCCGGTCGCAGTCATTGCCGGCGCCGGCAGCGGAAAGACCAGAATCATCGAGTACCGCGTGCTGAACCTCGTACAAAAGGGCATCGCCCCGGAGTCAATCCTCCTGCTAACATTCACCCAGCGGGCCGCAAGAGAGATGACTTTCCGCGCCGCGAGACATGACCCGAGGTGCAAGCTCGTCGTGGGCGGGACGTTTCACTCCTTTGCGAACCGGTCAATCCGCGAATATGCTGAGGCGCTGGGGATTTCACCCGGCTTCCGCATTCTCGACGCAATCGACACCTCAGATGCGATCAGCCGTTGCAAACCAAAGATAGCCTCCGGTGCTGGGAGCGCCAGGCTGCCCGAACCGAGGACGCTCCAGTCTATTTTTTCAAAGGCGGCAACCACCGAGCGGAGCCTCGAGCAAGTGGTTGAAGAGGATTATCCCTTCTTCGGCGAGGTGGTCTCCGTGATTTCCGCGATCCATTGCGGATATCGGCGGTTCAAGCAGGAGACGGCCTGCCTGGACTTCGACGACCTGATCCTGATGCTGCGGGAGCTGGTTCGCAACAAGCCGATCAGGGCGCGCATGGCCTCGCGTCACCGTTACATCATCATCGACGAGTATCAGGACACGAACGTCGTCGAAGCCGACGCGGCCTGCCTGTTGGGTGCGGTGCATGGCAACCTGATGATCGTGGGCGACGATGCACAGAGCATTTACGGCTTTCGGGGAGCCGATTACCGCAATATCCTCGCCTTCCCACGGCGCTTTCCCGGCTGTCGAATCATCAAGCTCGAGCAGAACTACCGAAGCACGCAGCCGATATTGGATTTGGCCAACGCAGTACTCGAGAGCATGAAATACAAGTACTCCAAGTGCCTTCGATCAGCGTGCGGTGAACACGGCGACAAGCCGATTCTCGCGAAGGCGGACAGCGAGTACTCCGAAGCCCAGTGGGTCGCGGACCAGATCCACCGAAACCTCACCGCCGGGGTTGACCTGCATCGACAGGCCGTTCTCTATCGTTCCACATTCCTCTCCGACACTCTGCAATTGGTTCTTCAGGAACGGGGAATTCCATTTCGGGTCGTTGGCGCACCACGGACACTGGAGGCGCCTCATGTCAAGCTGTTTCTGGCTCATCTCCAGTTGCTTGTGGATCACCGCGACATTCTGGCCTGGAGCCGCGTGCTGTCCGCAGCCGGACTGGGCCACTTGGAGTCCGAGAGGCTCACCGAGGCGTTGGTGCAGCGTGACAACCTGACTTCCGCGTGCGATCAACTGCTTTCCGCTCAACCGCACACCGAGCAGGTGGCGGCGCTGGTTGGGCTGCTGCGGCGGGCGGCATCTGCATCGCCGGCGGCCGCGGGCCGATGCGCAATGGTTGCCGAGTTCCTGAACCCCATGCTCAGGCGGCAGTACGACGACTGGCCTGAGCGCACAGAGAATATCAACTCGCTCTGTCGCCTTGCGGCGAGACATCAGGACCTGCCCGGAATGCTCAGGGACCTGGTGATTGACGCGACACAACCGCTGGCAGACAGCGGTGCAGCGGACCAGAAGGACATGCTGACGCTGAGTACCATTCACTCCGCCAAAGGTCTGGAATGGGACATTGTGTACCTGTTGGGAATGAGCGATGGCGTGTTTCCGGATCGTCGCTCGATCGACAGCCCGGATCGCCTGGAGGAAGAGCGTCGCCTGTTGTATGTGGCGATCACCCGGGCAAGGCGAAAGCTGATGCTCAGCACTCGGAGCAGCGAGCCTTCCCGCTTTCTGAGGGGTTGGCAGGCTGGTGACAAGCTCACGACTATAGGTGTTGAATCACCGGAGAAGTGCACCCCGGTGCGACGTCAGGTGCAGCCGGCGCCGCAGGCCTTGGCCCAGCAATTCGAGATAACAAAGGAACCTGCGACCGGTAGCGGTGGCCGGAGAGGATGTCTGCTCGGATGGTTACTTGGCCTCGTTGGCCCAGGGTAGAGGTTACGTCGCGGGGGTGCGATGGATACCGTTCCGACTGCGAGAGATGTTCGGGCGAAATTCATGGCAGTAGGCGTGTAAAAGGGATGCGGGGCGGCGCGCGATTGGAGGCCGGCGGGTTGCTGACGTATCGATGGATCCCGTCGCTTCACTCACATGGTGGAACAACCCGCACCGGCTCCGCGCCATCGGGCACCCGCACGGGGCCGAGAATGAGCGCCAGGCGTGGCCGGAGTTGCACGGCGCGATTCAGGCGGCGCGGAAAACGTATCAGCAGGAAGGAAAGACTCCGGACTCTGCGGCCATGTCGAATACGATCATGGCGATTCATGGGGCGGCGCCTCTTCCGCCGCCTGAGCCGACCACCGCGGGTCGTTGAGCGCGGCCTCAAGCTCAGCCCCGGCAAGGCGTGCCTGGCGTTGCCCGTCCCCCATTGCACTGATGAATTCCGCCAGTTCACGGCGAAGTTCCTCCGGCCAGTCAGGATAACCGCCGAGCCGGTCGAAGCATGCCTTGAGGCGGCGGGCACCGGCGATGTCACGGCCCATCTGCTCGTGAAAGGTCTCGTTCAGGTCGTCGCTGTCGCCATTCACGCAGACGAGGTAGCGGCCCAACTCCCGCAAGAGGCGCAGACGGGCGGCGTTAATCTGGCGCTCAAGACCCCGGCATTCGACCTTGCGCGCAGCCTCAAGCGATTGCCTCGCAGCACAAGTCGCTTGCTGCAATGCGTCCTGCTCCGCCTTCTTCCAAGCCGCGGGATCTGGGTAAGTTCCATCCCAGGCTTCGACCAACTCGCCAAGCTGCCCTATCGTAGCAACCATCTGGGGGCCAGCCGGCGAAACCCACACCGCGACAGATCGGCGCAGCGAATCAACCTGCGCCGACGCCACCACGAGCGGCAGACGCTCCCCAGGTCGCCGGAGCCCCTCCGCCAGTTCACGGAGTTTGCGCTGCATCGGACACAGCGGGATGAGCTTCCTGTCGCCCTCGATCACCTCCTGCGTGGCACCGAAGTGGACTTTGCCTTCGGCGCCGCCGGAGACGACGATGACATCACCCTTTACAACGGCCTTTGGACCGAATGAACCATCTAACAGCTTAAGGGCCTCTACCAGGTGCTCGCGGGAGATTGGAGACATGGGTGCAGGCACCTCATCAGCGCGATTCTCGACATAGGTCTCGGCGGCCAGCGCGTCCTGCTCCGCTTTCTGGGCCTCGGCAATCAGGGATTCCAGATCGTCCTGCTCCGCCATCAGCATCTGACGGGCACGCGACAGAACCGGCTGCATTGCGCCCACGAAGTGCTCGAACAGGCCACACCGCTCCCGTAGCACGTGATAGACCCGTTCGTCCACGCTCTCCTTCAGGAACATGTTGACGATGAGAATCTGCGGGTGGCGCTGTCCGATGCGGTCGATGCGGCCGATACGCTGCTCAACTTTGCTCGGATTCCAGGGAAGATCGTAGTTGACCAGTGCACCGGCGGCCTGGAGGTTCAAGCCTTCGCTGGCCGCGTCGGTACAGATGAGAATCCCGAGCTTGCCCTCGCGGAGCATGCGGGCAATCGCGTCCTTGCCCACCATCCTCCACTGCGTCCCGTCCCACACCTGGCCGCCGTCGCCGCTGTAACACCCGAGAGCGGTGCCATAGTGGTCCACGAGGCTGTCGCGCAGATAAACCATCGTGTCCACATACTCGGTGAACACCAGCACGGATCTCCCGTCGTCGGTCAGTTGGCGGAGCAGGCCGAAGAACTTGTCTCGCTTGCTGTCGGTGGCGCCCAGGGAGTCCAGTTCCTGGAGCAACCGGTCCACGTCGGCCAGTTCGAGGCGGGCGGTTTCGGGATCCTGCGGCAGTGCAAGGGAGATCTTGCCCTCGCCTTCGGGCGTGTCGTCCAACCCGAGGGCTTCGGGCACATCGCCGGCCTGGAGCACCGGGTCGTGGGCTCGTTGTTCGATCACCCGGAGCAGACCATCTCGGCGGCGCCTCAGGCTCTGCTTGAGTGCCGCCGGCGAGCTTGAAGCCCGCCGCCGGTAGATCGTCATCACAAAGCCCTTGCCCGGCTTCTGGCCTTCCAGCTCCTTGAACCGGCGGTTGATGTACCGCGTGATGTCGTTATAGACGGCACGCTCGCGAGGGTCGGAAAAGTCGAACTGAACATCCATCACCTGTCGCACAGCCGGCGGCGCTCCTACCAGGCCCAATTCGTGGTAGTGCCGCAAGGTCGTCCGCGTGTTGCGGTGCATGCGGCGGGCCAGGGGAGAGCCGGTGCGGAGCCAGCGCAAAATGACGGGCCGCTGGGACGGCGGCGCAAAGGCAAGCCCGCGTGCCAGCGCGCGGGGGTCGGCCATCGACAGGCAACCGTCAGTCAATCCTGGGAAGTCCTGATCGGCCAGTGCCAGCGATGCGGCGCCCATCGCCGTCTTCTCGTCGCAGCAGCCGGCCGCGATACGGGCAACGGCATCGTAATAGCCGCGGACGGCACGAAAATCCGCCAGCCACGCGCCGCCCTCGCCCAGGACGGATAGCAAATCCCAGGGTTCCCAGGGATGCGTCTGCATTGGCGTGGCGCTGAGCAGCAGGATGCTCCGGGTTCGCCGCTGCAACTGCAGACGACGCAGCAGCTCCAGCAACAGGTTGGCGCTATTGAACTCGGTCTCCACCTGCCTGGCCCGTCGGGCCGCATGTGCCTCGTCCAGCAGCACCAGGTCCCAGTGCTCGGCCGCCAGCAGAATGGGCAGGTTGTTCTCCGTTCTCGCCGTTTCCCGGCTCAACAGCAGGATGTCCTGCCTGAGCGCCTCGGCCAGGCCGCCGACCTTCTCCGGGCGATCATCCGGCCACACCAGCGTGTCGATTCCCTCCAGGCGCGGTACGATCAATGCGCCCTTCTCCCGCAATTCCGCCTGCCACTGTTTGAGCAGCCCGGCCGGCACCAGGAGCAGGGCGCGCTTGACACCGCGCCCCGCCAGAAGCCGCCGGAGCACGGCGATGGCCTCGATCGTCTTGCCCATGCCGACCTCGTCGCAGAGAAGCCTGCCCGCAGGCCAGGCCCGCGAGGCTTCCTCGACCACGCTCCGCTGGTGCGGCCAGAGATTCACCATCAACGTCGCGTCACACGCTGCGGCTCCGTCATGCAGATACGGCGCCTCGATGATGTACTTGAAGATCATCGCGGCCTTCTGCCGCGACAGCGCGTTGCTGGGTTCCTGGTCAGGCGGAGTATCGGGGGCGAGCCTGATGAGCTTCAGTCGCAGGGCCTCGGGCAAGCTGACGGTGTGAACATCGGGGTGCGCATCGCCCCACAGGGCCTCGAACTCGCCCTCGAAGTAGTTCAGGCGGGCCTTGTCCTCCCATCCGGTCGAAATCTCCAACTGCTCGTAGTTCGATGCCAGCCCCTGGGCCGACTCGTTGCCGCTGCCGCTGAACACCACAGCGTTGCCGGCCGGGTCGTAGATGACGCCAAACTTCCCGTGAACGATACCCGTCCCGTGGCGCATCACGCCGACGCGGATCTCCAGCAGCCCCCTGGCGACCAGCCACGCAAGCATGGCCAGCCGCTGCTTCTCCAGCACGTCCCTTGTTGCCTTGAACCGCTTGAGAAGCACCGCCTCAAGCGGTGCGGTGTCGCCGGTTTCCACCAGGGCCTGCACGTCCTGCGGCTCCAGTTGCTCATTGACCACCAGCCGCACCGCCGGCCGCGGCGCCTTGTCTCCCAGCGCCACCAGACGCTCGATCAGTCCCGCAAAGCCGCGCGCCGCCGCCGCCAGCACGCTGCTGGAGAAGTACGCACAACAGCGGTCGTAGCGCACCGCCGCCCCCAGCGCCGGCACATACAACTCGTCCAGCAACATCGGGTCCGGGCCGCGCAGGAATCGGCGCCACGTCCGGGAACGCAAACCGCCGGCGCTTGCAGAGGCCTTCTTGCTCATTGCTCGGCCTCCGTTTCCTCTTCGTCCTCCTCTTCTTCACTCGCATCGGCCGGCTCTTGGTACGGCAATTCGCCTTGTGCCGGCGCCTTGGGCGTCCAATCCGGCGGCTCGATTCCGAACAGCGGCTGGAGCAGGGCATGCCAGGCGCGGAACTCGGGGAACAGCGCCGCCGCGGAAGTCTTACCCTTCTCGTGCTTCACCGCTTCGGGAGCGGCCAGCACCAGGGCCTGCATCAGCCTGGCCACCGCCGACTCCTTGCCCCAGTTCTGCTGCCGGGCCAGCGCCTTGGCTGAACCCACCCCGCCGGCGCCGCCCTCAATGTGGCGCAGCGCCAGCGCGTGGCAGGCGTCCAGCGCCGTGCGGAAGACCGGATCGTTGGGGTGGACCTTGAGCACTTCCTTCCTGGTCCGCTTCTTCTTCACAGTCACCGGGCCGAAAAGCGTCTCCTGGGCCTCATCCGGCGTCAGTGCCCTGTCGCGCCGCCGCTGATGGGCGGAGAGCATCTTGATCTTGTCGCCCGACTTGCTGATCAGGCCCGCCGCGATCACCTGCTCGACCTCCATGCCGACGGCCTTGCCCAGCAGGTGCGCCTCGTTGAAGCGGAACTCCGCCGCACCCAGCACATCCCAGCACAGCAGGACAAACCTGCCCTCGGCCTCGACGCCCTCCAGGCCGCGCCTGGCGTGCAACTCGATCCGCCACTGGCTGACCGCATCCGAAGCCTCGTCGATCGCCTTGTCCACGCCCACCGCCTGACCCGTATCCGTGCGCACCTGGTCATACTGGCTGTAGACCTGCATCGCCGGGCCGAACGAACCGACCAACTGGTCCACCGGGTTCAGGCCCTCCTTCATCAGGCGCTCGGCGCTGTCCCGGGCACACTGGCGGATTTCCTGCTTCATCTGCGCCGTGAAGTACCCCACGCCCGCCCCGGCCGGCCGCTTGCGGGCCACCAGGATCACCGTGCTCTGGGCGGCGTTCTTCTTCGCCTGGTGGAGGCTGTGCTCGCTTTCGGTCTTCACCGGCCAGGTCGCGGTGATCTTGAACCCCGCCTGCACGAGCGACGCGAAGAGCGCCTCCCATGCCTCCTGCTTCTTGTGGGTAAACATGACCGTCAGCACGCCGTCATCCCGCAGGATGCGCCGGCACTCGGCGAACGTCTCGGCCATCAGCTTGCGGTAATGCTGCCGCGCCTCGTCCTTCGCGTCCTTGGTCCTGGCGTGGTTCTTCCTGAACCGGGAGGCGTTGACGACGGCTTCCTGGTCATGTTCGCACAGGTAAGTGCTGAACCACTCCGGCCGACGGTGGCCCTGTGTGCGCTTGAGCCAGACATAGAAGAAATCGGCCAGCTCCGAATACTGCACGTTGTCGTCATAGGGCGGATCGACCACCACCGCCGTGACGGACTTGTCGGCCAGGTGCGGCAGGCTCGTCGCCGAGCCCATGCTGATTTCGGCCGGGGCTGTTGAGTCAGCATGTGCCAAACCCGCCAACTGTTGGGCTGACTCAAGAGTATTGTCGATGGCCCATTCAACGCCTGTGCCTGCGTTACACGGGGCCATCTCCGCAAAAGAAGCCTTGAACGCGAAATCGTGGCGGTCGAAAACGCTTCGCATTACACTCCGCGGGGCGTGCCATGACGCAAGGTAAGAGTTGTAATTGGCAAGCTTGTCGATGACGAAGGCCAGCAGATGCACGACCGCTTCGCCGGCGTCGTGGTCCTCGGCCTTGATGATCTCGTCGCGCAGGCGGTTCAGTTCCTCAACAAGCGTTCCGAAGCACAGCAACTGCCGGGGCGAGAGCATGTCGGCCCAGCGGGGCATCCCATAAAGCCGCGGCCGGTCGTCGCTGGACACCTCCGGGTAAAGTTCCGTCGGTATCACATTGTTCTTCTCCCACGCCGGGCGGAGTTTCTTGAGTTCCTTCTCGGCTGCTGCCAGGGCGTCGATGTCGGCCTGCTCGGGTGGCTGGAACTTCAGGCCCTGGGGGGTCTTGATGGCCACGGCGTAGAGGGCGCTTTTCATCCTGCCCTGCTGGGCCATGGCCTTGATGTAGTCGGCGGGGATGGGTCGGCCGGTGAACAGCGAGATGCCCTTGCCGTTGTCGTAGGTGGGCGGCGGGGGATCCTTGATCTGCCCGGCGCCCCTGCCGACTTCCCTGATCTGCACGCGCCAGGTTCCCTTTTGCTGGTCCACAGCGGGCACGGCCGCGATCGTCCGCCCCCCGCCCTTGGGTTTCAGCAGATGCCAGTCGGGCACCAGCGGCGTTTCGAAGCCGGTGTCGGGACAGGGCACCGTGCGGGCGAAAATGTAGGCGTGGACCGACGCGAAACGATGCTCGGGGTAGAACTTCTCCAGGCGTTTCTCGACCCGCTCCAGCCATACCTTCGCCCATTTCCGGGCCTTGGCGGCCAGTTCAGGACCGAACCGGATCGGGTAATCGACGGTGGCTTCCAAAACCGAGCAGGCGACGGGGTTGTACTCGTTGGCCAGCGTCTTGAAGCCCAGCCGCGCCGATTCCAGCGGAATAGACCCGCCGCCGGCCATCGGGTCGATGACAGTGATGTCGTCGCCCCAGAGTTTGCGTGCGGCAGCATGCGCCGCATCGAGATACTTCATGGCAATGTTCGCCTTGAACGCGCGGTCACAGTTGAACCCGCCCTCCACGCGGTAGCCCGTATCCATCAGCTGGCGAATCTGCACCAGTTCCTGCGAGCTACGGCCGAATCCCAGCAGCCGCTCGAACACATCGCGCGGGAAGTCGGCGGGCAGGAGAGAGGCCAGCACGGCCGCCCGGCTGGCGCACAGCGGGCGCCGCGCCCACCAGACGTGCAGGCGTTTGTCCGGGGGCTGCTGGCCGGTGGAGCGTTCGCGGATGCACTCCACGCCGATGGCGGCAGCCGGGAGCCAATCCTCGATCAAAAGGCGGGGGCACTGGCGCGAAGCCCCGTCGCGGGATTTCGTCTGTTGGGTATTCAGGGGCGCCCTCCACCGGCCCTGGGCCGGTATTCGTTGAAATCAAGACACTGGTCGTAGGTGGCGCGATCGATACGGACCCATTCCGTGCCGGCGATGCCGCGCCGGTTGTTGTAGGTTGGGCTGACCGGGAACGCGCAAGCCAGTCTGATCCAGCGGTTCTGCGCGATGGAGATGCTCTTGACCTCGTCGGCGACTTCAGAGAGATCCTGGTCCTGGCTGAAGATGAGGGCAACGTCGTACTGGTTGTCACGCGCCATGCGGACGATGTCCAGGGCGATGCGAATGTCGATGCCCTTCTCCTGGCCGACCAGCACGGTGGTCACGCCGCCGCCGGGCAGTTTCACGGTCTGGTTGCGGTAGCGCAGGTGACGGGCGAAGGTGTGGATGCCTCGCGTGCCCATGACGGCGAGTTTGGCGGTCCAGAAATGATTCCACCAGGGATCATCCTGCGGACTGGGGATGCCGGTGTAGAAGTGCGTGGCGACCAGTCGCCAGCCGCGCGCGCCGCAGAGCGTCTGCGCGAGAAGGCCGGCATCGTAATTCGGCCACGGGTAGCCGAAGGCGTACTTGGCGGCGTAGAAGAGATTCTGTCCGTCGATGAACGCGACGGCTCGCTTGATCCGGGGTTCAGCAGGCATCCGCGTCCCCCCCGGTCCAACCGCCGCCCGTATAAAGCAGTACCCCGCAGAAGGCCTTGCGGCTGGTTCTGCGGGGAGTAGATTCAATCATAACTCCAACCCGGAGGGCTAACCCAGTCGGCTGGAGAGCAACCGACTTAACAACTCTAATACGCGACGCCTGGTTGTCAAGTTCCAAATCGGTCATTTCACCGCCTCAGCCAGAATCCGCAGGGCTCGAACGGCCCGATTGCCGCCCGGCCGAATCATAAGTCCAAGCCACCAGGCGGCTTCTGTTCCGTCGGCTTGCCGCAGGTTATCGGCCGCGCGGTGCAGTCGGCCCGCGTCACGGAGGCCGGAGGCAATCTTGGCGAAACAGGCCACCTTGGCGCCCCAGTCGGCGTCGAGGGGAAGGAACGGGCCGGGTACGAGCCGGCCATCCGGGGACGAGGCCCGGACGGCGGCGCGCAGCAGCGAGGCCGCCGCGGAGAAGGCCAGGGGCGAGATGGCCGCAACGCGACTGAGTCGCTCATCCTGCTTCGCGTTGAGCGTCCTGCGGTAGAGGATGGCAGCGTCGCCGGCCCGGCGGCGGACAACGCGCAGAGCAAAGGTGGCCTGGCGAATCTGTCTCATTTGCCGCCCTCCGGCCTGTCGAACAGCCCCTGCACGGAAACGCCTCCGGGGCATTTGTCCTGGACCTGCTCCAGGGCGGATCGCATGCCCGTGCGCCCGGAAGCGCCGAAGGTGAGCTTGAGATCCAGTTCGAACTGGCTGCCCGCCTGGAGCGAGTTGAAGACTGTCTGGGCTATTTGCAGCGGCTTGGCGGGATGCGTCGGCTTGAGGTCGTTGGCCGCGAAGTTCATGCTCCCGCCGTCCTTGAGTGCGCCACCGACCGACACGGAAACGGATAGTTGATCAGCGCCCAGCGGCTGCACGGCCTGCTGCATCATCGCGGCATCCGAAGGCGACGAAGCGATCAGATGAAGTTCGAGCAACGGTCGCTCATCGGCGTACTCGAAGAGTTTGTCCCAATTTGTGGCCGTGGCCTTGCCGGGAGGCGGAGGCGACGGAGGGGGCGGCACATCGCCATCGGTGCCTCCACTGCCGCCCGCGCCGCCGGCGGGCTTCGAGGGCTTATCCTCCTTGAGCCAAGCCGTGGCTTCGGCGGTGCCGATGGCGGCGACCTGAACACTGTCGTCGAGCGGGAACGAGGAGAGCACATCCCGCGTGCGGCGGCGTTTGCCTTCGGGGCCTTCGATGCAGCCCTGCGCGTCATAGGCTCGGCCATCGGAGAGCCGGATGGCGATTTTGCCATCCTCCACGGCCTTCAGGAGGGTGTTGCGGACGATGGACGAATCGGGGATGAGGCGGAGCCTGGGCGCGGCGAGGAACCGTTCGTGAACAGCCTTGGCGGTGAAGACATTGGGTTTGTCGGCCAGCGGCGTGGCACCCGGCAGGACTTCCTTGACGAACAGGTGGCTGTCGAGACAGGCACCCGGCTGGTAAATGAGGTCTTTGGCCTCCAGAAACTTCTTGAGGCTGCTCTGGCCATGGGCCTTCTGGAGAATCTGGTCGTCGGGAACCTGGTACTGCTCGTCGATGTGACAGGTAGCGCCCCCGGGCAGCACGACCACGTCGAAGGCGCGGCGGGTCTGGATGGCAAACTGGCGCTGCAGTTCCGGGGAAATCTTCTTGAGCTGATCGCGGACCAATTTGCCGGTGTCTCCCTTGTTTTCCCTCTCGATTTCCATCGCCGCCAGCATGCGCTGGGCCCTCTCGACAGCGGCATCGAACGCGGTGGGGCTGGCTGTGATGGCCAGGATGGCGTTCTGGAATCGTCGCGGCATCGGCGCCGCCGGGTCGGTATCGTCCTCGTATGCGCAGACGGCCCTGGCAATCTTCTCGGTTTCGCACAGCGCCAGTTGCAGCGCGGCCGATTCCGGCACCTGCTTGGCGGAGGTCGGCCAGTTGGCGACCTTGAACGTCATGCCGGAGAAATAGCCTTGGGCTTCGGCGAGCACGCGGCTCCTGGCATCTTCGATGGGAATCTGACTTTTGCGCTGCTCGATTTGCTTGAGCACGTTCGGCTCGAAGCGGAATTGACATCCCTTGCCCGACGCGGTGGGATAGGTGTGCCAACAGACCCCCATGAGGCGGTCCATCGCCTCAACCGGCTCGGGACCCGCCTCGTCGGGCCGGAGCACGGCAAGCGTGAGGTCAGACGGTTCGAGCCCACTGTTGGCGCTGAGAGGTATGCTCTCCAGGAGGATGGCCGACGCGACGCGCTGGTGGATGCCGCCGGGCTTGCCGCCGTCGAGTTCAACGGCGTGGCCCGCCACGTCCGCGGTGATTGCGGCCTTGAACTCGGCGCGATCCAGGCGAGTCAGGAGGTCGCCCTGAATGGCGTTGCTGGTCCAGTTCACCTCGCCGGCCGTAATCAGTTCAACGTCTCGCCTGGCTTCCCAAACGTCCCGGAGGATGCGGGCGAAGAGCCGGAGCACGCCGCGGCTTTTCTGGAAGGATTGGAGGGCCTGGAGGTGCCCCTGGGCGGTGAGCAGCAGGCGAGGGTGGAAGGGATAGGACTCGACCACCTTCTGAGAGTATTCCGTCGTGGCGCATTCCGCCGGGACGACCCCGGGGCAGTCCTTGAGCACACGCTTATAGAGCTCATGGTGGGCGGCGGAGGTTTTCTGCGCCGCCGTGGCGTCCACCTTTTCGAGCAGGCGCCGGACGATCACCTTCGCGGATTCGTCGCCGATGGGATCAAAGTCGGTGAACTTCCGGCCCGTCACGTCGTCGAGCTTCGTGGCCGCGGCCTGCACCGCCGTGCCGAGCTTTGCGGACTGGCTGGCGTAGGCCGCCTGGCCGCCGGGGTCGGTGATGATGAGCACGGTCTGCGGGCGCTTGCTGACGACGGCCGCGAGGGAGTTGATGAAGCCCAGCAGATTGCCCTGGCCCCGGTCGGAGAGCTTCGCCATGTAGATGACGAGTTCGTCCAAGAGGATCAGGACCGGCCCCCTGGGAAAGACCGATTCGATCTGGTTTTCGCTGGGCGACGACTCCGGGTCGTCTGCCTTGCCCAGCAGTTTAAGGCCCCGGTCCGGATCAAGTTGGCGGAACAATTCGCCCCAAAGACTCTGGACTTTGGTATTCCCGTGCGATGTGAACTCGGGCACTCCGCCCTTGCCGGCGTCAATCGCGGCAACGTGGACCTTCCTGGGTCGGCCGGCCGCGGGCAGCAGTTCCGTGCCCATCGACAGATCGCCGATGTTGTGGGCCAGATGCCAGAGCGCCATCAGTGCGTGCGTCTTGCCGCCGCCAAACCCCGTGCTGAGCCGCAGGGTGGCGCCGCCTTCCTTGTCGTCGGCCAGGCGGGCGAACACGGCCTGGACAACCTTGCAGAGCTGCTTGGCCGGGTGGGTGTTCTGGAAGAAGACGGGGGCGTCACCGTAGACGGGCGGCGCCTTGCCGGCGATCAGGTCGCCAAAATCAGCGGCAAAAATGGCATCTGCCAGTTCGCCCTTCAGCACCTCCTTGCGCGGCTTACACCCTGAGAGAATTCCCATTGATGGACCTCACAATCCAGTTTCCCAATGTCAGTTATCGCTTCAAAAGCCGCCACCGATTATCGAATCAAACGCTGCCAGTGCTGTGAACCTATGTATCCCATTGCCATGGGATTTTCAAAAGGCGCTGCGGGGATCAGTCGTAAACCGATCGTCTGCCCTGCTCCAGTTCTGTCAAGACGTCGTTCCAGTAGCGGAGTGCCTCGTCATCCATCTCCTCCCATGGTTCCGCCATCGCGTACGTCGTTATGTGCTCGGCGAACCTTGCATCCAGATCGCTCCGGTTCTGGTAAAAGGCATCATCCCCCATAATCTCACGCCATTCGTTCGACCACCGATAGTATTCGATGCCGGGCTTGCACCCGGCCTTCACCATATCGATGATCTCGTCCCCTTCGTCCTCTGCCCCAGCGGCTATTCGCTTGACGGCCTCGGCGTGTTCCTCGGCACTCAACTCAAGCGGGCCCTCGATATGACTCGTCACCTCGGTGCCTCCTGCATAAAGTCCCTCGGCACAGAGCACGTAGATCGACGCCGACGCACCGTAACCAGGAGACTCATCGAACCACAACAACGAACCTTGGATTCCGCCCAGCCGCTTCAACATCGCGCCACGCCCATTCTCAAGATCCTGGGCGGTTCTGGTCGTTGACTCCTTCTGTTCTGGCGCGGAGCTTGCCTGGGGCATCGGATTTGTTGCGGCGACCTTCTTCCGTTGTGGCTTGTTGGGGTGTCTTGCCGCCGTCTGCTTGCGTACTCGCTTGGTCGAAGTCCGCTTCGGCTTGGGCCGGGAACCCAGTCGCTTGAGTTTGCCCCGTGCCGGCGATTGCTTGTTCGTTCGTTTTCGCGGTTTCATGATGGCTCTCCGAAAGTAAAGAACAGTACTCCGAGAAATCCGTAAAACGGCGTTCGCATTGTCCAGATTCTCACTGATTGCTTCGACTTGGCTCTTCCGCCCTTTGCGTCAGGCGGGCTTGTTCTGAGGGGATTTGCGATGCAAGGTGCATGCGTGCTGTCGGCTGCATGGAAGAAAGGGAAAGGGCCATGAGATTTCGAGTGAAACTGTGGGTGTATTGGGTCGGCCCTCCGTTGAGAGATCGGCCCAGTCATGGTCGCCGTATGGATCAGAAACGATGACGCCCGGAGTCTCCTGACACCTCTTCCAACGGGAGTGCTGGAGAAACAGGCAGAAGACACCTTCCTTCATATGCTGTGCCAGATCAGCAATCATGTCGGACATGGACTTCATGACTGGCCTCCCACAGGCGCTGTGCGAACATCGATCTTGCCGTCAACAGCAGCGCGCCGTCGCCGGCCGGTGTTCCGTGGATCGGAAAGATGCCCACATCTTTCCTTTCATGGATGGCTGGCACGATGCGGCTGGTCGCCCCGTAAAGGGCATAACCGTGCTCTCGGGGAATGCCCGACCCATGGACCGCAAAGACTAGATCGACGTGAGCCATTCAACTCCTCCCTGTTACGGGCCAGATACGGAAATGCCCCGCGCCAACGAAACCAACTAACCCGGCGGTTCACCCCGAACACGTTCAACCTACCGCGCCAGAGCGACCGGTCCAAGCTTCGGGCCGGTTTTTCAACAGCGACCAGCATGCACTACCGCACTGACAGCACTATGTCAGACGCCGCGGGTGTAGCGTAGAAAAGCAGCAAGCGCTGGCCCTCCGTTTGTGCCCGGCATCGCGTCGAACAGCCCGCAACGCTCGACGTCCAGGCTCCAGTGACTCACCAACGCCGCCACCGCCGTCACGTTCCCTCCCTTCCATCGCATCCCCGGCCCCTTCATCCGCAGGCCGATCTGCTTGCAGAAACTCTCCATCGGACCGCTGCTGATCCTCCAGAGGCAGGCGTCTACGAAACCCCTGCCCCAGCCCACCCCCGCGCCAACGAAACCCTCGTTTTCGACAGCGCCAGAGGGTTCTGTAGACGTTGGCGCTCAGGGCACGTCCAAACATCAAACCTTATGGTGGGCCGCTCTGGTCAGCAGGCACCTCACCGCTTCGGCCTTTTCCTCCGGTGTCAGGGGCAGCCCGGCAATCATCGCCAGGGCGGTGGCGAAGTTGTCGTTTCCACAGGTTGGGGCCGGGGCGGGTTCGGGGGCCGGTGCGCCGCTTCTTGCGCCGCGCTGTGATGCAATATGTGAATTTCCTAAGGAACTTGCAGCATGTTCGATTCCTGTAACGCCCACTTTCGATAACCTTGGCCGCTAACCGCAGTTGCGGTGACCTGCCGGCGGTCGGCAGTGCAGCCTTCAACGAGAAAATGCGCGGTGTCACACCGCGCAGGAGCTTGAAGGAGCCAGCACATGCCGAAGAAGGTTCCCTGCTACCGACAGCGCAGCGGTTCAGATCAGGCCGTCGTCACGCTCATGGATGCCGTGACCAAGGAGCGGCGCGACTATTGGCTCGGCACGTTCAACACCCCACCCAGCCGCAAGCGATATCATCGCCTTATCGCCTTGTGGGAAGCCCAGGGCCGCGTCCTGCCGCCTCCCGACGATGACCCCGCATGCGGTACGCACAAGATCACCGTCGAGGAAATCATCAACCAGTATTGGAAGTGGGCCGAACACACTTACGCGCCGGGCGAGGCTCACTGTATCCGCATGGCGCTTCGCATGCTGCGGCGCTTGTACGGTTCGACGCCTGCGGTTGATCTTGGTCCGAAGCGGTTGCGGCTGATCCGTGAGCAAATGATCCTCGGCGACCCGTCGGAAACGCCGCCGCGAAAGCCGTGGGTTCGCACGTTCGCCAATCGACAAGCGCACAGGATCGCAGCCATGTTCAAGTGGGCCGCCGGCCAGGAACTGCTGCCTGTTTCCGTGTACCAGCAACTCAAGACGCTGGAGCCGCTCAAGCGTGGGCGCACGCAAGCGCGCGAGCCTGAACCGGTTCGCCCCGTGCCCGACACTTTGGTCAACCCCCTGGAGCGCGTCGTCAGTCCGCAGGTCTGGGCGATCATTCAGCTTCAGCGCTTGACCGGGGCACGTTGTGGCGAACTGTTCACGCTGCGTCCCATCGACCTGAACATGGACCCCAATACGGGCATCTGGACCTTCTCGCCCGATGCTCACAAGACCGCCCATCACGGCAAGAAGCGAACGATCTATTTCGGACCCCGCGCTCAGAAGATCGTCGAGCCGTTCCTGGCCGGCAGACCCGTGGACCGCTACTTGTTCAGCCCCGCCGAAGCCGAAGAGAAGCGCCGCCAGGACATGCACGCCCACCGCAACACGCCCATGTCCTGCGGCAATCGCCCCGGCACCAACAACGTCAACCTGCCCTCGCGGATGCCGGGCGACCACTACACCACCGACAGCTACCGCCGCGCCATCGCCCGCGCCTGTGGCGTGGTCTTTCCGCCTCCACCTCACCTGGCGCGGACGAGAGTCAAGGCGAAGAAGGGGCTGCGCTGGGAGAGCAAGGCCGAGTGGAAGCAGCGGCTCGGGCCGGATCGGTGGGCGGAGTTGCGCCTCTGGGTCAAGGACCACTGCTGGCATCCCCACCAGCTCCGCCATACCGCCGGCACATCCATCCGCCGCCAGTTCGGCCTGGAAGCGGCGCAGATTGCCTTGGGCCATAGCAGCGCCCTGGTGACGGAGGCCGTTTACGCGGAGCGCGACATGGAGAAGGTCGTGGAGATCATGCGGAAGATCGGGTAGAGATCCAGTTACCAGTTACGTAACTCGCTGGCCCGCGATTTTTCTCCTGAATTTCCCAAGTTCGATAAGCCTCCATCCTGCCGCAGTTTAGGCCACTGGCGAAACTCTCGCCGGTGGCCTTTTTGCTGGGTTTCGAGTTACACCCACCAGCCAACCCATAAAAGCCCGTGCATCGCGATCACACACAGCCCAACGGAGGCAGCGATGATCGAGGAGACGCGGGATGAGGGCAATGACAGCATCGTCAACGGCAACGACTACACGGCCCTGTTCAGCTACGGCCTGGCCAGCAACCGGATGAAGAAGGCGCAGACGGGCCATCAGGCCGCGACGACGGCGTATGCGTACAATGACCGGGACCAACTCACGGCCGAGGGAGCGGATGCCAATTCGGATGGGATCCCCGACCCGGCCACGGCCACCACCTACGCCTACGACGATAACGGCAGCACGGTCAGCAAGACCATTGGCGCAAGCGTCACCGCATTCATCTGGGACCTTCGCAATCGCATGGTCGCCGTGGATGCGCCGGGGACGGCCAATGACGCCACGTACAGCTATGACAGCGATGGCGTGCGGGTGAAGGAGGTTACGTCCTCCGGTACCACGTACTACCTGAACGATCCGCAGAACCCCACCGGCTACGCTAAGAAACTATCTCAAAACACGTTCCTTGGCCGATAAGAAGGCATAACCACTGACAAGGAGCCACGGATGGCCAGGAATAAGAAGACCCATCAGCCGCTGCCCACGATCTGGCAAGTCGGCGACGAACTGTGGAACATCATCCAGAACATCCTCGACGAACTCGACCCGCCGGCCAGGACGGGCCGGCCCCGCACCGACCAGCGCAAAGCGCTCAATGGCATCCTCCATGTGATGCGCAGCGGCTGCCAGTGGAACCAGCTGCCCAAGCAGTTTGGCGACGATTCCTCGGTGCATCGCACCATGCAGCGGTGGATCGGCAAAGATGTATTCCGCCGTATCTGGGCCGTGCTGGTGGACAACTGCCGGGAACTGGGGGCGTGGACTGGCAATGGCAAAGCGCCGACGCGGCCATGGGCAAGGCGCATTTTGGGGGGATGATGTCGGCCCGAACCCCACGGATCGCGGCAAACCCGGCACCAAGCGCAGCGTGATCGTGGAGGCCGACGGCGGGCCGCTGGAATGGACCCCATGCATGCCTGGGCGGCAAGGCTTCAGTCACCGGTGAGACGGGGCGATGCGGGACGAACGCTGCACACTCCACCTCTGCCCTCACCCCCACCCCGCGCAACACCCGACCCGGCGGCATCAGATTTGCTGCCAGTAACACCTTCGGCCTCTCCGGGGTAATAATAGTGCTCATGGCATTCGCCACTCTCGCCACCATCGTCGCTCCCTGGCTTCGTCGCTCCCTGCCGCTCTTTCTCCCACTCCTCCTCTGCCTCTGGGCGCACGCCGCCGATCCGGCCTGGATTGTCACCCGATCCACCGCCGGCACCGGTTCCCTCGCCGATGCCATTGCAAAAGCCAACGCCTCCACCGCCGGCGGCACCATCACCTTCAACCTGCCCCAGACCGACCCGGGCTACGATCCCGCCAGCAAGACCTGGCGCATCCCGCTCACCTCTCCGCTTCCCCCGATCACTCGCGAAAACATCACACTCGACGCCTCCGGCCAGCTTGGCCGCATCGTCATCGTGGCCGAGCGCGAGGGCATCGACCACGCCCTCACCATCGCTTCCGCCCGCTGCCGCGTTCGCGGCCTGGCCATCCGCGGCTTCAGGCACGGCCTGGTGCTCTACGGCACAGCCGCTCGGCACAACACAATCTCCGAGAATACCCTCGGCCCCGACAACGAAACCGCCCTGGTCCTGACCGATGGCGCCAGCGACAACACCATCTTCGACAATGTCATCTCCGGCAACCGCTCCATCGGCGTCTACATCGGCGGCCGGCAAACTTCCGCCAACACCCTCAAGAGCAACCGGATCGGCTGCGACGCCACCGCCACAACCCGCATTCCCAATTCCATCGGCGTCATGATCGCCCGCTCATCCAGGAACCTGCTGGCCGGGAACACCATCTCCGGCAACGACGACATCGGCATCCTCCTTGTGGGCAAATGGACCGAGGACAACCGCATCGACGGCAATTTCATCGGCACCGATGCCACCGGCGGCAAGGTGCTCCACAACGACAAGGGGATCGTCATCAAGAGCCTTGCCAACAACAACCGCATCGGCGGCCCCGCCCCCGCCCAGCGAAACGTCATCTCCGGCAACATCCAGATTGGCCTCTACATCGAAGCCGCGGACAACAATATCATCCAGGGCAATCTCATCGGCACCGACATCACCGGCCGCAAGGCCCTCGCCGACGGAGAGAAGATCCAAGGCAACGGCGTCGAGTTCAACACCTGCGCAAAGGGCAACATCCTCGGCGGCCAGGCCGACGGCGAGCGCAACATCATCTCCGGCCACAAGGTCTATGGCGTCGTCTACTATGGCCACTGCCGGCAGAACAGCACGATCGGCAACTACATCGGCACCGACATCACCGGAGAGACGCCCCTGCCCAACGCCACCGGCATTTGCGTCGATTGCGCCTCGCATGACAACGACATCGCGTTCAATGTCATCTCCGGCAACCTCAGCTACGGAATGTTCTTCGTCACCCGTGGCACTGAGGGCAACACCCTCCGCGGCAACCGCATCGGCACCAATTCCGCCGGAACGAAAGCACTGCCCAACGACATCGGCATGGTCATCTCCACTGGCGCGACGAACAATGTCGTCGGCGGCCCGCGTCCCGAAGACCGCAACCTCATCTCCGGCAATCGCCAGGCTGGCTTGATGATCACCAACCGTTTCACCGATGGTAATCGCGTCGAGGGCAATACCATTGGCCTCGATATCACCGGCACCAAACGCCTGCCCAATCGCCACGGCGTTGTCTTCTCCACATATCCCGCGAAGAACGTGCTGCGGCGGAACCTGATCTCCGGAAACGAGCAGGCTGGTGTCGTCTTGTGCGAATATGCCAGAGACAATGAGATCGCCGCCAACATCATAGGCCCGGATGGGGCACGCGAGAAAACCATCGGCAACGGAGGTCCTTCCATCGTTGTCGATGACCGCTCGAAGGAGAACATGTTCAGCCGTCCCGGCGAAGAGAACATGCTCGCCCCTGCCGGCATCGTCTATCTCAACCGGCCGGCCGGCATCTTGCAGCGCCCGACCGGGCCCGCCACGAAACGCCACATCGAGCCGCCACCCTCCGGCAGCCGCCTGGAAGTGCCCGAAATCATCGCCACCAAACCCGACGTGAGAACCACGATCTCCGTCAACACCACCCGTGAAGCCGGCCCGGGTTCCCTCCGCGACGCCATCGATCGCTGCAACAGAGTCTCCGGGCACGTCCGCATCGTTTTCGACGTCCCAAGATCCGATGCCGGGTTCGATCCAACCACCGGCCGCTGGCGCATTCGTTTGACCGAGATGCTGCCGCCCATCACGACATCAAACATCCTGATCGACGGCCCGCACATCGCGCTGGACGGCGGCGACCACTCCGTCGAGTGCGCCTTCCTGCTGCTCAACGCCTCCAACGTTACCCTCCGCGGCATGGTCATCAGCGACTTTGTCTATGGCATCCAGATCTACGGCGCCAATGCCACCCGCAACTGCGTCGCCGACACTCAGTTGATTGGCAACTATAACGGCGTCGAGATTCTCAGCGGCGCACACGGCAATGTGATCGGCGGCGACACCGACGCCGACCGCAACGTCGTCATCAGCAACCACCACATCGGCATCCGTATCAGCGATGCCGACTCCAACCGCGTTTCCGGCAACTACGTCGGTGTCGACCAGACCGGCCGCACCGCCGTCCCCAACTACGACGGCATCTGCATCGAGGGCCGTTCCCGCGGCAACGTCATCGGCGGCCGAAAACCAGATGAGCGCAACGTCGCTTCCGGCAACATCGCCTACGGCATCGACCTATTCGGCGCCGGCGTGCAGGGGAACATCATCATTGGCAACTACATCGGCACCGACTCCACCGGGACCCGCGCCGTACCCAATACCTATGGCGTGCTCTTCGACGACCGCGCTGCCCGCAACGTCCTCGGTGGAACCGGCGAGGGCGAGTGGAACCTCATTTCCGGCAACACCGCGTTCGGCGCCTACATCTACAACAATGGAACACATAGCAACCAGATCCGCGGCAACCGTATCGGCACCGATGCCGCGGGCAAGGCCGCCGTCCCCAACGAGACCGGCGTCCATATCGACGGCGGCGCCGTCGGCAATATCGTCGAATACAACCTCATCTCCGGCAATGTCGTCGCCGGCGTGACCCTCTTCGCCCTCTACACCGACCGCAACCGCATCACCGCCAACCGAATCGGCCTGGACATCGACGGTCGGCCCCTGGGCAACGGCGCCGACGGCATCCGCATCGCGTTCGGCCCGCGTGACAACATCATCGGCGGCGACGCTCGCCCCAACACCATCGCCCACAACGGCGGCTGCGGCATCGCCGCCGACGGCGATGACCGCCGCCTGAACCAGATCCTGCACAACACCTTCTTCAACAACCGCGGCCCCGACATCGGCTTGTCTTCGGATGCACCGAGGCAGCCGTAGAGTTCGTTGCCGTTCGATGGTCCCCGGGGATCGTCCACGGACCTTCGATACTCCGCGGTATTCGCGGCGAATGCATGGTTCGTTTCCGGAAGATTCGTACGCTGCCTTCTCTCCACAATCCAGGCCCCAACGAATCGGGGCGCGGCGGAGATCATCACTCGAGCGTCCAGAACCGTGGCGTTCGGCTATGTGGAGAGCCGGATGGCCGCAGGCTATGCCGCACTGCCGCCCGGCGGAACGATCCGGCATTGCTGATACAGCCGCCTGTCTGTCCGGGACCAGCCGGAAGTACCCCGCCTACGACGACCTGCCCGAGGGGGGCCCGCCGTTCCACCCGCGATGTTCGAAGGGGACTCGACCGTTCGTCGAAGAGTATGCGACCGCCGAGCAGATCGAGCAGGCCCAGGGCCCGCGCGGAGGCGATCCGCGCCGGCTGCTGGGGATGTCAGCCCAGGCCGCCCAGCGGGCGTACAAGGATCTTCAGATCCGCCCCCAGATTGAGTCGCACTATAGACGCATCACTCCACTGGCTGGTCGTGAGTTTAGCATAGGGCCAGGGGATGACCCTCGGTTCCAGGCTGATCTAATCCATAAGCTCGGCGTGCGTAATGTCGAATTGGCTGGCCGGGCTGATATTGGGGCCGCTGTGGCCAAGGGCTTGCAGCGTGTGGCTATGGCAGGCGGAGCGATGCCGGATGAGGTTCGCGTCACGGTTCAGGAATTCGATGGCCCCAACCAGATTGCCGGTTTCGCTCCCTCCAGTAAGTCGCTGTTCCTGAATCCCGCCTAGGCAGGCTGGCGCGATCTTGGCAATACAATTAAGGGTATGGCCAAGAAGGGGCAGATCTCCAGTGGAAACCCACTGCATCCGATCTTCCATGAGGCGGGCCACTGCACGATGGGTGCCTGCGGAGTGGATCGCCATGGCCAGGGTTTCCTGACGAATACCGATCGTGCGACGGCGGGCCTGGTGTCACGCCGCGCAACGAAGGATCAGGATGAGTTTCTGGCGGAAGTCTTCGCGGCGAAGATGGCCGGGGTGAAACTGGATAGGCAAGTGCTGGATCTCTACCGACGACTGGGAGGCACATGATTGTGGACTGTAAGCAATGTGAGACCTGCCGACACTTCAGGTATCTGCAGACACGCACCAACACTTGTGCCTGGAGTCTTCCCTGATTTGAATTGGGCGCGCAGGCCCCCTATGCAGTAGTAGGTCATCAACTGCAAGGAGGCTCTATGCGATGCGTCAGGGATGACGTTCAGCGCCTATCGACGCTGTTG
>Ga0101944_10003228_pt1 | contig 23459 bp, 21 predicted proteins | sample DewCreD2012metaG_FD_75245 | JGI IMG/M metagenome (GOLD analysis project Ga0101944, IMG submission 75245) | Hot spring sediment bacterial and archeal communities from British Columbia, Canada, to study Microbial Dark Matter (Phase II) - Dewar... ... | reverse complement strand
CGGGCGGCGCCGTCTCCTCGGTACCTGTCCGCTGGGAATTCGATGGCGAGTTGCCCGGTGGCCCTCCGCCCGCCTCACCCATGGCCCAAAGCAGGCCACTGGGGTGTGGCCTCTTCGTTTTCTGTTTTTAGAGAGACCCCCGTGGCCCTTTTCTGTGATTATTTCAAAGAGCCAAACTGTTACCAGGAATCGAACATTTCGGGAAACAGGGTCCCTTCAGCGATTTTCGTCACCGGGCCGGTCATTTGGACCGAGAAATCCTCGGCCACGAGGATGTCAAGCGCTCCTCCCGGCATGCGGACCGTGATGTGGCCGTCGCAAAGCCCCAGGCGGTACGCCACAGCCGCGGCTGCGCTGCTGCTGCTGCCGGAGGCAAGGGTGTAGCCCGCGCCTCTTTCCCAGATTTCTATCTCAATGTGAGAGCGGTCCAGCACTTTCATGAACTGAACGTTGGTCCGGTTTGGAAACCTTGGTTCTATCTCAATCTTGGGCCCCCAGTGTCTGGCTTCTTCTTCTGAGACATGATGGTTCAGGATGACGCAGTGAGGGTTGCCCACCGTGGCCGCGCAGTAACGAAACTCCTTCCCTTCCAGCACCAGGGTCTCGTTCAGCACCTCACGAGGTTCCCCCTTCACCGGGATCAGCCTGCTGTCAAAGCTCACCTTTCCCATCTGCACCGTGACCCTTCGACCCCGATCCTGGACTCTCGACTCGACCTTGCCCCCCGGGGTCATCACCGTGAACGGTTGTTCGTTGACGAGGCCTTGATCCCAAAGATACCTGGAAAAGATGCGAAGCCCGTTCCCGCTTTTCTCTGCCTCGCTGCCGTCCGGGTTGAAAATGCGGAGTCCAAAGTCCCCCTCCCCCGTCTTCAAAGGACCCAGGAGAATGCCGTCCGACCCGACCCCGTAATTCCGGTGGCACAGCCGACGAATTTGAAAGGCGTCGAGCTCGCTCGGAAGATCCAAGGGATTGAGAACAATGTAATCATTTCCCAGGGCATGGTATTTACAGAAACGGGTCATCTTTCTCTCCTTCATGAATTGGGGGTGGTGCACCAAGCAGGAGTCGAAGGCTGAATTCGGCATCATAGGGCAGGGCATGGTCACAGACAGGGCACTCCCTCGAACAGGAATGCTTTTCGCGGAAAACCTAGGACTTGAACTCCACAAAGGGCTTGCCCCTGATTCCATCGATTTGCGGTTCATTCTCCTTCCATTCATAGATTCTGCATTCGTCCGACACGGCGGAGGGCAGAGTGCAACCGATGAAGGGCATGACCGGATCTCCGGCGTAGGAATTGTAGTTAAGCATGATCGCTTCTTTCTTGGGAAAAGTCGCCAGTTCATAGAACTGGGCCAGAAAAACACTGCACTCGCCTGGGAAAAAATCCCGAACCCTTCTGTAGGCCAGAATCTTTTCCCTGAACAAGTGGAGCGCCGTCTCAGCATCGTCCGTTTCCACGATGAGGGTGAATTCCCCGTGTCTGCGGTCCATCGCCTCCTTCTGCTCCTGGTTGGTGGTATGAAGGAAATTCCCGATGTAGATCATGAACCTTCCTTTCTCCTGGTAAGCGTGCGCATCGCCGATGACACTGGCAGGGTTATTCCAGCTTTTTCCAAAGGTTGATGAAATTGCTCCTCTCAAAGCCCAGGGTTTTGAAAAAAGAAAGAACGTCGGTCGCGTCCCATCGCACGGAAGTGAAGATTTCCGTAACGCCCTTCTCCTTGTAAACGCGGAAAATCTCCTCGGCCATTCGTTTCCCAATGCCCTGGCCCATCCACTTTGGGCTCACCCCGAACATGGCGATCCAGGCGCAGCGGTCCGCGCCGAAGTTGCCGTAGGTGACATAGCTGATCATGAATCCCACGATCTTGCCCCGGATTTCCGCAACGTAACTGGCATCCACGGCCCGCTTGACTTCATCCGCCACGATCTGCTCGAAGTCGATCTGGGACGGCCTCTTCGCGATGGCTGCGTCAATCTTGGCAATGGCCCCGGCATCCTCCTTTTTCATTCTTCGAATCAACACCTTATGGTTGCCCACCGTACTACCCCCTTCGCGCGTTCAATCAGTCGACACGAATGATTTTGACGTGATGCCCTACCCAATCCGGCGGGAGGTAAATCCTTCCGCTGTTTCCGCTCTGGCTGACCTTCTTATCAAGCATTTCCTCCCCAAAAGCCTCGAATTTCACCTTTTTCCCTGTTGTCCCTGGAGGCATTGTCTTCCCATTCCGTCTCTCGCCGTTTTTCATCCGCAGACACCTTCTCCCTGTGCCTGAACCACTCCAAGGAGCAACACCTCGAAAGACACAGGGTGCCCCTTGGTAAATAGCCGATATAGAAAAAGGTGGCAAGGAGAAAGTGAAGCTCCCCGTGCTTCCACACGGGGCATCCCGGCGAAGGCGAGCGATGAGGAATCAGAGGGGGAAACCAGCCCCCAGGGCCTGGGCGCCCCGCCCCACTTCCGTAAACACGGGCACCCCCAGAGGCTCCACCGTATCCCGGAATTCCCGAAAAGACTGAGGGTCCCCCATCACCCATATGGCCGCACGCTTTGGACTTTCTTTCAAAGGGGTCAGGGAATCCAGGATCTGCGGGAGGATCTTCTTGTCCATGTAGAGATGAAGGTAGAGCGCATCGACCTGAGGGTCTGAAAGGAGCGCCTGGATCGCGGCGGCATAGGCGAGAAGTCCTCTCTTCTCAATGGCAGGCCACAGATCCACGGGATTCTGAGGGGTCATCCACACCGGGAAAATCGCCTCCAAGGTTCTCAGGGTCTTTCCAGACAGAGGCGCAAGGGTCATGCCATGGCGCTCCAGGTGGTCCGCCGCCACAATGCCGGAGGCCCCGCTGAAGCTGACGATACCCACCGCCTGTCCTCTTCTCTTGCCCTGCCAGAGGGCCAGAGACCTCGCAAGATCGACCATCTCGAAAAAATCGTTCGCCCTGTGGATCTTCATTTGCCGAAGAAACCCTTCCGTGATCCGAGCATGGCCCGCAAGGGTGCCGGTGTGACTTTGAGCCGCCCTGGCGCCCTCAGCGCTGGTTCCGCCTTTCAGGAGGACCACCGGCTTTTTCAAACATTCCATGATGCGACGAAACCTGGGAACGTCGGCAATGGATTCCAGGTACATGGCAATGACTTGCGTCTCAGAATCCTCGACAAAATACTCCAGAAGATCGCTTTCGTGCACATCGCAGCGGTTGCCGATGGAACAGGCTTTGCTCAGCCCAAAGAACCCCTCTTTCAAAATCTGGATCACAAACCCCGCAGAGAGCATCCCGCTCTGAACGATCAGGGAAACCGGTCCGGGCTTCAAATGGCCTCTCCAGATATCCGGTCTCATAAAAGAGGCGACCATCCCGGTACGGCCGTTGACCAGCCCCATGCAGTTGGGTCCCCAGACGCGCATCCTGTATTTTTGGGCCACCCGCACACATGCGTCCTGAAGAGCAAGACCCTGTGGTCCTGTTTCGGCGAACCCTGCGCTCTGAATCATGATTCTGGAAATTCCTTTTTCACCGCACGCCTCCATGACCTCGGGAACCGAGCCGGCCGGGATAAAAACAATCGCCAGGTCCGGAGGCTCAGGCAGGTCGCCCACGCTTCTGAAGGCGCGGAGACCGCAGATTTCCGTCGCGTTGGGATTGATCGGGTACAGACGCTCCGAGAATTTCTCTTTCAGGTTGCTCACCAGCGCATAGCCCCCTTTTTGCGGATCTTCCGACGCTCCGATCACGGCGACGCTTTTAGGGTTCATGAATCGATCCATTGGACTCCTTCCCCACGAAACACGAGATAGCTCCTCCGGGATAACGGGGTGATATCAGAAGGACCTTGAGATTTCAACCTGTCTGTACTATCCTTAGGCATTTCGGAGACACACCTCAGGGATGCTCGATGACCGCAGCACCTTTTTCTCAAGACCGAAAGCCTAAGAAGGGCAAAAAGACGCTCCCCAAAGCCGGGGGGCGATCCTCCTTGAAGCAGAGTGAGAAGCGTCTTGCCCAAGTCCTTCAGGGACTGACCATTGCGGCCTTTGTGATCGACAAGAATCACGTGATGACTTACTGCAACAAGGCTTTCGAGAACCTTACCGGCCTCTCGGCGCAAGCCCTGCTGGGAACCCAGAATCAGTGGATGACCTTTTACCCGAGCCAACGGCCCATCCTGGCCGATCTCATCGTGGACGGTGCTTCGGAGCAAGAGATCGCGGCCCTTTACAGGGGCCGGTGCAGGAAGTCCTCCCTCATCGACGGGGGTTACGAAGTGGAGGCTTTCTTTCCCAATCTCCAGGGCGGCGGGAAATGGCTGTTTTTCACGGCGGCGCCTCTCATGGACGAAAAGGGACGTGTCGTCGGTGCCATCGAAACCCTCCAGGACATCAGCGACCGTAAAAAAGCCGAAGAGGCGCTGCGCGTCTCGGAAAGACGGCAAAGGGCCCTCCTCGACTTTGAACCCTACCCTATTGTCGTGTTCAGCCTGGACGGCAGGGTTGCCTATTTGAATCCGGCTTTTACAGAGACTTTCGGATGGACCCTTCAGGAACTCGAAGGCAAGAGAATCCCCTTTGTCCCTCCGGGCCTTGAGCAGGAAACCCGAGAGGGGATCAAGAGACTCTATGCGGAACGGGTCATTCTGCACTTCGACACGCAGCGGCTCACCAAAGAAGGCCGGATTCTCGACGTGGTCATCCGCGCGGCCGTGTTTTTCGAATCCAAGGATGAGCCAGCGGGCATTATCTTGATCCTCAGGGATGTGACGCAGGAAAAAAGGATCGCGCGCAACAACGAGGCCATGCTCCGGATCAGCATGGCTCTGCCTGAATACCCCGATCTCGGGGATCTGCTTTACTATGTCAACAGCGAAGTGAAAAGCCTTCTCGGCACCGAAGGCGCCATGGCGGTGCTGCACGATGAATTTAAAGGCGATCTTTTTATTCTCGGAGCCGCCTATGACGACCGGGACACGCAGGAGCGGATTGAAGAGATCCGCTTTTCCATGGATCAGCTCATCGCCGGCCGCGTGATCAGGACCGGACAGCCCGTCATCGTGTCCGACACCTCCGAAGAGCGTGCGTTGCACGAGGAGAGGGACAAAAGGCTCGGGTATCGAACAAGGAATTTGGCCCTGGTTCCCCTGAAAAGCAGCGACCGGATCATCGGCGCCCTGTGCGCCATCAACAAGAAAGTGGGTTCCTTTGAGGAGACGGACCTGGAACTGCTCAACATGGTGGCAGGCACCGTGGCCCTGTCCATCGAAAACGCAAGGTTTTCGGAAGACCTCAAGAAAGCGCTCCGAAACAACGAAGCCCTTCTGCGCATCAGCCTGTCCCTTCCCAAGCATCCGGCCCTGGAAGACCTCATCGACTACGTGAACGACGAGGTGAAGCGTCTGGTCGACTCCGAAGGGTCCGTGGTGCTGCTCGTGGACGACAAGAAGCAGGAGTTCCTTGTCCTGGGCGCCGCGTATGACGCCACGGAGACGGAAAAACGGGTCAAAGAAATTCGTTTTCCCCTGGACCGGCTCATTGCAGGCAAGGTCGTGAGAACCGGAGAGCCCATGATCGTCTCAGACACCTCGGTCGATCGGGCCCTCCACGAAGAAAGGGACAAGCGGCTGGGGTACACCACCAAGACGCTCGCCCTCATCCCCCTCCGAACCCGGGAGCGCATCACCGGCGTCCTCTGTGCCATCAACAAAAAGACGGGAGTCTTTGAGCCGGCCGATCTTGAAGCCCTCAACACGATCGCAGGCACCGTTGCGCTCTCCATTGAAAACGCCAGGGTCTCCGAGGAATTGAAAAAGGCCTACCAGGAAGTGACCAGTCTCAACAGGGCCAAGGACAAGGCCATCAACCACCTGTCTCACGAGCTCAAGACCCCCGTCGCCATCTTGACAAGTTCCTTGAACCTGCTCGCCAAGAGAATGGCCCTCCTTCCGGACGACACTTGGAAGGCCACCATGGAAAGAATCAAGCGCAATCTGGACCGGATCCTGGAAATCCAATACGAGGTGGACGATATTATGCAGGACAGGCCGCAAAAGACCTATGCCCTCCTCACCCTGCTGCTGGATCAGTGCGTGGAAGAGATTTCCAGCCTTGTGGCGGAAGAAACCGGCCGGGAGCCGCTCTTTCAGCGCATCCAGGATCGCCTCGAAAAGATCTTCGGTCCCAGGGAGGCTGTCTCCAAGAGGCTTCACCTGGATCAGGCGGTGCAGGAGCGGATCAAGGCGCTCCGGCCCCAGTTCTCTCACCGCGATGTGGTGATCCGGACCCAGATCGAACCGGTTCCCCCGATTTTTGTGCCGCCGGAGGTGTTGGAAAAGGTCATCGACGGCCTCATCCGAAACGCTGTGGAAAACACTCCGGATGAAGGCAAGATCGAAGTGGGGGTCCACAAAGAAGGGGAAGGGGCGATGCTGGTCGTCCGGGATTACGGGGTGGGGATCCCCGAGGAAGCGCAGAAGAGGATCTTTGAAGGCTTCTTCACCACGAGGGACACGCTGGCCTACTCTTCCAAGAGGCCCTTTGATTTCAACGCAGGAGGGAAAGGCGCCGACCTGTTGCGGATGAAGATCTTCTCGGAGCGATACCGCTTTCAGATCCACATGGCTTCCATCCGATGCAAGCACCTCCCCAGAGAAACCGACGTGTGCCCCGGCAGGATCAGCCAATGCCCGTTCTGCTCCAAGACCGAGGACTGCCATGCCTCAGGAGGAACGGTCTTCACCGTGCACTTCCCGCCCGCAACCTAAATGGAAAAGACCCTGAAATAAGCCGTCACGAGCCCCAGGTAGATCAAAAGACCGAGAATATCGTTTGAAGTCGAGATGAAGGGGCCGGTCGCCAAGGCCGGATCGATGTTGAGCCGGTTCATCACCAAAGGAACCGCCGAACCCACAAAGCCCGCATTCACCACCACGCACATCATCGCCAAGGCCACCACCAACCCAAGTCTATAATCCGATAACCAGAAAGCGACGATCATCCCGAGAATCGAAGACACGATGGTGCCGTTGACGAGGGCGGCCCTCAGTTCCACCCAGAGCCGTCTTCCTATGTTCAGAAGGCGCACGTCCCCTGTGGCAAGCCCCCGTACGACCACGATAGCGGCCTGAGTTCCCGTGTTTCCTCCCATCGCCATGATGACGGGGAAAAAGCAAGCAATGGCAATGGCTTTTGCCAGAGAAGACTCAAAGTGATAGATGACCGCGGCAGCGATCAGCTCCCCGCAAAACCCGACCATCAACCAGGGAAGTCTTGTCTTTGAAATTTTGAAGGTAGACTCCTCTGCCACCTCCGGGTTGATGACTCCGGCCATCAACGCCATGTCCTCATCCACCTCCTCCTCCACGACATCCATGATGTCATCGTGCGTAATCCGCCCTACCAGGCGATGATTCTGGTCGACCACCGGAATCGCCACGAGATCATACTTTTTGAACAGCCGGGCCACTTCTTCCTGGTCGCTGTAGACATACGCGGAGATCACTTCCGGATTCATGATCTCTCGAAGCTTTCTCGTGGGCGGCTCGACGATGAGATCCTTGAGAGACACAATGCCCACCAGTCTCCCATGGCCGTCGACCACATAGAGGTAATACATGTTCTCGACTTCTTCTCTTTTTTGCCGGATGAGGTCAATCGCATCCTGCACGGTGGCATCCGCAGGCGCGGCCACGAATTCCAGCGCCATGATGCCTCCGGCGGAATCTTCGGGATAAGGCAGGAGCTGTTGGAGTTCGTGGGAAACGCCCTTTTCAACGGTTTCGATGATCCCCTTGGCCCGATCCGCCGGCAGGTCGCCGACCAGGTCCGCCGCGTCGTCCGAGTCCAGCTCCTGCACGATCTCCTTGATGGCTTCATCGTCCAGGTCGCTCAGGATGCGCTCCTGCACCGGAGGCTCGACCTCCAGGAGCACCTCGCCCGCTCCCTCGGGCTTGAGCAGTTCAAAAATGATCAGGCGTTGATCGTGGTCCAAGTGTTCGATGAGATCGGCCACATCGGCAGCCGGCATGGCGTCGATGAGCCTCTTCAGGTGGGCCGTTCGCTTTTCCTGGATCGAGGTCTTCACGTCCTCGATCAAATCCTCGGTTAGAATGTGGGCGACGGGGTTCATCAAATTCCCTTCACCTGTTCCAAAATAAACTGTTTCAGGCTCGGTTCTTCCCGGGAGACCGGCGGAAGCGCCTCCAGAGGAATTTCGGCACGAGCCGCGCTCTTGTGCCCGCCCGCCGGTCCCCATGGGCCGAAAAGCTTCTGGGCCACCTTGCCCGCGTCCAAGCGGAAGCCTGCGTTTCTTAAGATGACAATGAGTTTTTGCCCGTAGACACCGGAGACAATGCACCAGGAGGTTTCCACCAGTTTAAGGAAAAAGTCGGCCAGAATGACCAGGATGTCCGGGTCATTGACCTTCCCCATGTGGACATAGGCCCTGTCCTTGAAGAAGACCAGGTTGTCCAGGGCCACTTTGAAACCGTCCAGCGCCTTTCTCGTCATTTCGGAGGATTCGATCTTCTTGACGATATGGATGTTGGTATAAGGATAGAGAAATCTGAAGGCGTTGATGTCGTTGGGGATCGTGGGCCGCACGAAATTGTCCGTGTCGGTCTTGATGCCGTAAAAGAGCGCCGTGGCGAGCCGAGGGGAGGGCTTGATCTTCGCGGCCCTGAGGTATTCGGTCATCATGGTGGCGGTGGCTCCGTACTCCTCGCGGATGTCCACAAAGGCGGCCAGAGACCCGGGAGACAGAGGGTGGTGGTCGATGATGATATCGAAGCGAAACTTGCTCAACACCTCCGAATGATGGGGCTGGGAGTCCAGCAGGACCCATTTATCGATCCCTTCCGGATTCAGTTTTCTAATGTAGTGCTGCTGGATGTGAAGCAACTTGATCATGGCCAAGTTGTCCGCCCTTTTGATCACGTTGGTGCGGAAGACCTTGGTCTTCTTCACCCGGCGCCAGAAAAGCCTCTGGAGGGCCAAGGCGCTGGCCATGGCATCCGGATCCGCATTGATCAGAATCGCCACCGTGTCTTCAGGGCGAACCACTTCGAGCATTTGCTTGAGCTTCTCCACGATCGGCGTGGATTTCGGAAAGGGATGCTCCATCAGAAGCGGCAAGCCGCGCGTACCACGGCCTTTTTTCTGGGGGGAAGCCTGTTCCTTTGACTTGTTATTCTCTGCCATCTGTTTCTCCGGCTCCAGGTGACATTAGACGATGCGGGAGCAAATTTCAATGGGAAACACAGGCGGGGTTTGACACGTTCCCCGCTTTTCTGTAGAGTGCTTCCAGCTCCTCTTTGCGGAACTACCGGGCCATGAAGAAATCGATCGCCGCTCCTCTTTGCTCAGGCCTTGTGATTCCGGGTCTGGGTCAGATTTTGAACCGGCAACTCAAGAAGGGTTTGCTCCTGCTGGGACTGGTCTTTGTTCTCTTCGTCGCGGGCGCCGTGAAGCTCGCCTTCCTCGTGAAAGCCATGGCGAAGGTTCCCGACCTTGGGGAAGCTTCCCGGCAGGCGGTGATCAGCCCAGGGGACCTTTTGTTCCTGGCAGGAGTCCTGGGGGCCTTCGCGCTCCTCTGGCTTTATGCCGTGGTGGATGCTTTCTGGGTCGCTTTCCAAGCGGAACGATCGCCTGGGGACGAAAACGAGTGAAATCTTATGTCATCGACGAGATCGAGGCGGTGGACCTCCAGCGAGTTCACCGCTTTTTGATCGAAAACGCCATAGCCTCGGGCGTGGACACTCTTTTCTGGGTGAAACTGGATTCCTCTCTCCTCACCCCTCTACAGCAGGAGCACCTGTCCTGCCAGCCCCACGTCTTTGCCGTTGAAACAGGGAACCGTTGCCTCAAGGCGGAATTCTACCTCCGCACGCTCAGGGACATGCGCTGTCCTTGCCAGGATTACTGCACCCCACTGCAAGCGCATTTCGTCATCGCTTGGATGAACGAGATGCTGCAGCAGCTCTCCATCCGAACCTGAGGCCCATTTCTCGCCCTTGACCCTTCCACGCCGCTCAGGGTCTTGAGCCTGTCGAACGGCAGAGAGTGCCTTGACGGTGGATCAGGGGGGCGCTCGAAAGGTTGACTTGCCCCCGCCGATCTGTTATCAAACATCATTTTTGAGGATGGAGGCTTTGTTGATGGATTACAAGGAGACCCTGAACCTGCCCAAGACCGACTTCCCCATGAAAGCCAATCTGGTCAAGAAGGAACCGGAGATGATTGAGCGATGGGAAAAGCAGAAACTCTACGACCGGATTCGCGAGGCGTCCAAAGGCAGGAAAAAATACACCCTTCACGACGGCCCCCCCTATGCCAACGGTCACATTCACATGGGCACGGCCTTTAACAAGATTCTCAAGGACTTGATCGTCAAGTCCAAACAAATGGCCGGATTTGACGCACCCTATGTGCCGGGCTGGGACTGTCACGGGCTTCCCATCGAGCACAAGGTGGACACGGAATTGGGATCCAGAAAAGCCGGCATGTCCCAGGCGGAAGTGCGGAAGTACTGCCGGCAATACGCGGAGAAGTGGATCGACATCCAGCGCAGCGAATTCAAGCGGCTGGGGGTTTTCGGGGAATGGGACAACCCCTACCTCACTATGGCGTTTCCCTACGAGGCCACCATTGTGCGCGAATTTGGGAAGTTCTACCTCAAGGGGAGCGTCATCAAGAGCAAGAAACCGATTTACTGGTGCATCTCGTGCAAAACCGCCCTTGCAGAGGCCGAGGTGGAGTACGAAGCTCACTCCTCCCCTTCCATCTTTGTGAAGTTCCCCATGATCTCGGACCTCAGCCGCGACGTTCCGGCCCTCAAAGGCAAGAGGGTGTTCGTCGTGATCTGGACCACCACGCCGTGGACCATCCCGGCCAATCTCGCGATTGCCCTTCACCCGGATCTCGATTACGTGGCCGTGGATGTCGGCAACGATCAGGTCCTGATTCTCGCTGAAGGCTTGACGGCCGTTTGCATGGATACCTTCGGCATCACGGACTACAAGGTTCTTGCGGAGCTGGACCCCCGGCGCCTGGAGAACTTGAAGGCCAGGCATCCTCTTTACGACAGGGAATCCCTGATCGTCCTGGCCCCTTATGTGACCCTCGATGCAGGGACCGGCTGCGTTCACACAGCGCCCGGCCATGGACGGGAAGACTACGAGACCGGCTTGCAGTACCACCTGGACGCCTATTCCCCGGTGGACGACAACGGACGGTTTACGAAGGATGTTGGCTTATTCTCGGGTCTCCAGGTTTTCGAGGCCAATGCCTCCGTGACCCAAAAGCTGAGGGAAGCGGATGCTCTTCTCAAGGAGCAGAACCTTTCCCACGAATACCCCCATTGCTGGCGCTGCAAGAACCCGGTGATTTTTCGCTCCACCGAGCAGTGGTTCATTTCCATGGATAAGACCGGGCTCCGAAAAGATGCGCTTCGGGCCATCAAGGAAGTTTCCTGGATTCCCAGCTGGGGGCAAGACCGCATTTACGGCCTCATCGAGAACAGGCCGGACTGGTGTATTTCTCGTCAAAGGGCCTGGGGAGTGCCCATCACCGTGTTTACCTGCCTGGAGTGCCAACAACCTCTTCTGACGCAAAACATCCTGGATCACCTGGTGGGGCTGATCGAGCGATCCGGCGCAGACATCTGGTTCATCGAACCGGAGGAAAAGCTCATGCCCGCCGGCACCCGCTGCGAACACTGCGGCTCCCATCGCTTCAAGAAAGAGACGGACATCCTGGATGTATGGTTCGATTCCGGTGTAAGCTATGCCGCCTGCATGGAAGCGAGAGACTACCTGGAAAGCCCTTCCGACCTGTACCTGGAGGGCAGCGACCAGCACCGGGGGTGGTTCCACAGCTCCCTTCTCTGCTCCGTGGGCACGCGGGGTCGGGCGCCTTACCGGAGCGTGCTCACCCACGGGTTTGTGGTGGACGGGGCAGGCAAGGCCATGCACAAGTCGGCCGGCAACGTGATTGCCCCTGAGGATTTGATCAAGAAATACGGGGCCGAGATCATCCGGCTCTGGGTGGCGGGCGAAGATTTTCGAGACAACATCCGCCTTTCCGAGGAAATCCTTCAGCGCTTGGTGGAGGCTTATCGCCGGATTCGAAACACCTGTCGTTTTATTCTCGGCAATCTTTACGATTTTGATCCCTCCACGGACCGGGTGCCCTACGAGCAGCTGGAGGAGCTGGATCAGTGGGTTCTCCATCGCCTGCAGGACCTCTCGCAACGGGTCCTCAAGGCTTACGAGGCCTTTGAGTTTCACCCGGTCTTTCATAACCTTCACAATTTCTGCGTGCTGGATCTTTCCGCCTTTTATCTCGACATTCTCAAGGACCGCCTCTACGTCTCGGCGGCCCGCTCAAAAGCCAGGAGGTCTGCGCAGACCGCGTTGCACGAGATCCTGGAAGTCCTGGTCAGGCTCATGGCGCCGATCCTTTCCTTCACGGCCGACGAAATCTGGGCTTACATGGGCACGGCGGCTCGAAGCCCGAGCGTACACATGGAAACCTTCCTTCCCCTTAAAAGCGAATACAAGAATGAGAGCCTTGCCGAACGGTGGGAGTGCATTTTGAAAGTGAGAAAAGAGGTGACCAAGGCGATCGAACTCGAGAGAAAGAACAAGACCCTCGGTCACTCTCTCGACGCCTCGGTCACCCTCGGTTTGCCCGCCGACCTGAGGGCGGCCCTGGAGCCTTACCGCGATGCCCTGCCCTTCATTTTTATCGTGTCCGCAGTCACCCTGCTCCCCGTGGAGGAGGTACAGGGCGGCTATGACGGTGAAGGCGTCAGGGTCAAAGTAGAAAAGAGCGGAGACCCGCGGTGCGAACGCTGCTGGATTCACGATCCCACCGTGGGAGCGAACAAGAGCCATCCCGGGGTCTGCCGGCGATGTCTCGACGCCATGGCGGAAAAGGGGTAGAGAGCTCTTGAAAAAAACCTTTCTCCTGTGGCCTGCCCTTGCGGTGCTGCTCCTGGATCAAATCACGAAGCTGTGGATCGCAAGCCGTTTTGGGCTCCATGAAACCCAGCCGGTGATCAGCGGCTTCTTCAATCTGGTTCACGTGCGAAACCGGGGCATGGCCTTCGGCATCATGAACCGGCCCGGGAACGACTGGGGCTCCATGCTCCTGCTGGGGGCCACCCTGGCCGCGGTCGCCCTCTTGCTGTTCTGGTTCTACAGCCTGAAATCGAACGACCGGGGTCTCTTCCTTCCCCTGTCCCTTATCCTCGGGGGAGCGGTCGGCAATCTGATCGACCGAATCGGCACCGGGGAAGTGATCGATTTTCTCGATTTTTGCATCGGCCCTTATCACTGGCCCGCCTTCAACGTGGCGGATTCCGCGATCACCGTGGGAACCCTCTGGCTGGCCGTGAAGATCCTTCTTCACCCGACACGAACGGAAAAAAAGGCTTAGTCGCATGTTTCCTGATCTTATCTCCATAGGCCCTTTCACCGTGCACACCTACGGTTTTTTCGTGGCCCTCGGTTTTGCCCTGGGAATTTTTACGGCCGTGAAAGTCGGTAAAACCCAGGGAGTCCCGCCGCAGCAGGTGATGGACATGGCCTTCGTGATGATCGTGTGCGCTATTGTCGGCTCACGCCTCTTTTATGTGCTGATCAATCTTTCCTATTACAGGAGTCACCCGCTTGACATCTTCAAGCTCTGGCAAGGAGGTCTCGTTTTCTCCGGCGGACTGGTGGCAACCGCCGCAGCCATGGCATGGTATCTGAGACGCCGCCGCCTTTCCTTCTGGTCCACGGGCGATCTTTGGGCACCCTCTCTGGCTGTTGGACAGGCCATTGGGCGCATGGGTTGTTTCATGGCAGGATGCTGTTACGGCCGTCCCACGGATTCGGTTTGCAGTGTGGTGTTCACGCACCCGAAATCCCTGGCACCCCTCAACATCCCCCTCTATCCCACCCAGCTGTTTGAAGCCTTCGCCGGGCTCGCGATCTTCCTGGTGCTGATCTATCTCCATGGGAAGCGCAAATTCGAAGGACAGGTGTTCGTCTGGTACCTGATCCTCCATAGCACCGCCCGCCTCCTGGTGGAGCGCTTTCGAGGGGATGATCGCGGCCTCCTCCTCGGGACTGAAATGACTTCCACGCAACTTCTCGCCACGTTGATTCTCGTGGGGTCCGTGGCGGCGCTTCTGGTCCTGAGATCTCGATGGGAACGCAAGGAAAGGACTCTCGACCGATGAGATCAGAGAGCAAATTTGGACCGACACCCGGGAGTGAGCAAAGCGTAGAGGGGGTCATTGATGTTGCTCCCGGCTCTGCGCTCTCTGCTCTCTGCTAATTCATTCAACGGAGGTTAACATCATGGCAATCAAGGACAAAAGCGTCAGGGAAACCCAAGTCGCTTCTTACCAGGATGCAGTGGCCAAACGCTATGCCCACCTGAAAGAAAAGGGGTGCGAGGGCTCTGTTATCCAAAAAGATCCTATTCTCCGGCACCTTAAAGCGGAACTCAGCCGTCGTCAAAAAAGGCTGGCCGCAGCCACTCCAAAGGTGAAACCCAAGCCTGAGCCGAAAGTGGAACCGCCCAAGGAAGAGGCCAAGCCCAAGGAAAAACCGAAGAAAAAAGAAAAGGCCAAAAAGGCGGCCCCTGCTGAATAGAGGGCACAAAGGCACAAAGCGGGAGAGTGAGGCGTCCCGCGCTCCCGCGCGGGGCATCCCCGGCGAAGGCGAGTGATCAACCCTTTTGACTGATTTGGCTTTCAAGGTTTTTTCTTGTATCATGAGGCAACACCCCGGAGGAGCTCCAGCCCAAAAACCAGGGGCTCCTTCCCGGGCAAGGGCAGGAAAGGAGAGGCGGCATCATGGTCGCTGAAGGAACACGGGTCAGGATGACCAAAGGATATCGTGGAGCAGAAGGCACCATTGTCTTCAGAACGGATTCAACGCTGGAACTTTACGTCATTTTACTGGACAACGGACTCAGAATTGTCGCCGGGCCTTCCGCCTACGTCCTTTCAACATTGATGCCTTCGTAAAAAGTCGTCAAAGTTAATTCTTTTTATCTTCCCCATAAAAAGCTTGACAAATGTTAATAAAATCTGTAGCTTATATGCATTCTAATTTATCGGGTGACAAGCCATGAGCAAAAGAGTGAAAATAAAGGGCAAATCGATCGCTTCGGTTATCGTACTTTTGAGCCTGATTCTCATCGCGGTTCCAACCGATCTCATGGGTCAGCCCTCCACTCACAAGGTTCAGAGAGGCGACACACTGTGGTCCATTTGTGAAAAATATTACGGTGACGCTTTTCTTTGGCCAAAACTGTGGGAAATGAATCCTTTTGTGACCAATCCTCATCTGCTAAAACCAGGAGACCTGATTACTCTGATAAAAAAAGAAGACATGGATAAGAAAAAAACCCTTCCAATATCACCACAAGAGGGAAAACCCACACCTAAAATGAAAGGTATTGATCTGACCCTGGTTACAAACCCTTCATCTATGGGATATCTTGCTGTAACCAGACTGGAGTCGTGGGGCGAAATCTACGGGAGCACTAAATCCGAGCTCGCTGCAGAAAAGGGAGATAAAATCTTTCTCAACATGAGCCGCGCAGACGTGAAATCAGGCGATGAGCTCAGGGTTGCCAAGACCATTCCTGTTTGGCATCCTATTGCGCAGCGTCTTCCCCTTGACCCTCCGTTTGGAAATGTGATCAGTTTCCGCGGCAAGGTGGTCATAAAGCAACACCTTCAGGATACCTATTACCTCGCGGAGGTCACCGATGTCTTTGCCGAATTCGGCGTCGGGGCCATGGTTTTTCCCATTGAGCCGATGGCCGCTTGTGTTCAGCCTCTGTCCACAGATCCAAAACTTTACGGAACCATCGTTGCCGGGAAGGACAACCGAAAAGTTATTGCCAAGAATTCCGTCGTGTATCTCGATTCAGGGTTCAAGGACGGCATTCAGCGGGGACAGGTATTCGATATCGTGAGAATCCACAAGATCCCTCGCGGCGAAAACTTGAAAGTGGGTACTTTTGAGGAGCTCGTCGACGATTCCTTTGCCAGCGGTCTTTCCAAAGAACAGTACTTGGCTGATCTATGGGCAAAGCTCACACAGGGGGATGTCACCTATTATGAATTCTCCGTGGGCAAGCTCATGGTCGTTGAGTCTCGACCAAACTCCGCCACCGCCGTCGTGCTTTCATCCACGGATGAAATCATGACCGGTGCGTTCATCAAAGGGTACTCGTGGTCCGACGTTCCTGAGTTCCTTGCGAACTTGCCTACCTGCCCTTTGGAGTAACAGAAAAAGCTTGACTAATCAAAGAGCCTCTGTTTTATATTCCCGCCATCCTTAGTGCTTCGTTCGGCAAATCAAGCACTTGGATAGAGCACACTCCTCATCCTTTTCTCTTGAGCACAAGGGCTGTCCTATGAGAAGTCTTCCCTCGCAGAACAGAGTGGACTGGCTGGCCCTGCACTTGGTTCCAGGCCTTGGCAACATGGCCTTCAAGAAGCTGCTGGACCACTTCGGCGATCCGGCTCTGGTCTTCAAGGCAAGCTTGGCAGATTTGTCTCAAGTGGAGGGGCTGCGCAGGCAGGTGGCGCAGCGGATTTTGAGGCGGGAATTCTCCCTGGATCCGTTGACCGTGCTCAAGGACCTTGAGGCACAGGGCGCCAGGATGCTGATTTTCTCAGACCCGGCCTATCCCGAGCCTCTGAGAGAAATCCATGACCCGCCGATGGTGCTTTACGCCAAGGGACTGGAGGTCCCCCGCAAACTCACCCTGGTCGCGATTGTGGGGTCCAGGATTGCCACCCCTTATGGGCTCAAGACAGCGGAGTTTCTTGCCCAGGGACTGGCCAGACGGGGACTTGGCGTGGTGAGCGGCATGGCCCGCGGAATCGATTCGGCGGCCCATTGGGGTTGTCTTTCCGGACGGAGTTTCAGCGTCGGTGTTCTGGGTACCGGGATAGATACGGTTTATCCCCCGTCCAACAAGAAGCTCTTCGAGGCTATGGTTGAAAAAGGCGCGGTGATCACGGAGTTCCCTTTGAGGACACCGCCCGAACCAAAGAACTTTCCCATCCGAAATCGCCTGATCAGCGGACTGAGCAGAGGCGTGATCGTGGTGGAAGCGACGATGAAAAGCGGTTCTCTGATCACCGCCTCGGTGGCTCTGGAACAGGGTCGCGAGGTCTTTGCAGTGCCCGGCAGCGTCCACTCTTTCAAGAGCAAAGGATGCCACTTTCTCCTCAAGCAGGGCGCCAAGCTGGTTGAAAACGCGGACGACGTTCTGGACGAGCTCGGCCTGAATTATGCGTACGCCGCGAAAAAAGACTCTTATGCGGCACCGGATCTCCCCCCTTTGGAGGAAAACGAGAAGAGAGTCTACGACCTCATCGGAGATTATCCGGTCCACATCGACGACCTTGTGAGAGACGGAAATCTGGAACCGGGCGCTGCATCGGCGGTGCTCATGAGAATGGAACTGAAGGGGATCATCAGGCAACTGCCCGGCAAGCTCTTCGTCCGCTAGTCCAGCATCTCAACGATCGCTTGTCATCTCGACCCCTTCGAGTGTCTCAGGGGAAACTCCGGGAGAGATCTGAACAGCCCGTGATCAACGCAAGAGTTCTCGCACTCGCTCGAAAGGACACCCCTGCAAAGGCATCACTGAGGCATTACACTAGGACGTTCCCCTTCTTCAAAAGCGCTTGAGACGGACACAAGAAATGGCAGAAAGAAAACCCACCAAGAAGCGAGTCTTAAAACCGCCCGAGACATCGGGCAAACAACTCGTCATTGTCGAGTCGCCGGCCAAAGCCCAAACGCTCAACAAGTATCTGGGACCTGACTACGTGGTCATGGCCTCGGTCGGTCACGTGAGAGACCTCCCTGACCGAAACCCCAAAGGAGTCAAAAACCCTGTGCCCGGAGTGGACCTTCAGAACGGTTTCAAGCCCAGCTATGACATCATCCGGGGCAAAGAGCCCACCGTGAAGGCCCTCAAGCGCGCATCCGAAAAAGCGGCGGGGATATGGCTGGCCACGGACCTTGACCGCGAAGGGGAAGCCATTGCGTGGCATCTGGTGGAGGCGCTCCAGGTCGATCCTGAAGAGGCCAAGCGCGTGGTCTTCAACGCCATCACCAAGAGCGAAATCGAGAAAGCCTTTCGAAGTCCTCGCAAGATAGACATGGCCAAAGTCAATGCCCAGCAAGCCAGGCGAGTTCTGGACCGGATTGTGGGTTACCAGGTTTCCCCGCTCCTGTGGCGCAAAGTGGCAGGCGGGTTGAGCGCAGGCCGGGTGCAGTCTGTGGCCGTTCGTCTGGTCGTGGAGAGGGAGCGGGAAATCGAAGCCTTTGTTCCGGAGGAGTACTGGAGGGTCCTGGGATACTTCACCACGGAACCGCTTCGGGCCCCCATGCTTTCTGAGGAATGGCTCGGGTGGCTGTCCGGGGCCATGGAGAAGAAGAACGGTCGCAAGCCCAACGGCAGAACCGTAGCGGAAAAGAACGAGTGGCTCTCCAGCCGCGCGAGTTTTGCCGCGGAGCTGGTGGAAATGGACGGCAAAAAAATAGAGTCCCGCCGTTTTGACAAAGTCCTGGAAGCAGCCAGGAGAGCCGGATTCCATTTCGATGAAGAGCGAATCACGGAAAACCCCAATGCCAAGGCGCCGGCCAATCGCCTCGTGCGTCTCATCGGACACCTGGAGCCCGGCCCGCACTGGACCGTTCAATCCATCCAGACCAAAAGGACAAAGAGTCATCCCTACGCCCCTTTTATCACCAGCACCCTTCAGCAGGCTGCAGCCAATCAGCTGGACTTCAACGCCCAGCTGACCATGGCCGTCGCCCAAAACCTCTATGAAGGAGTGACCATCGAAGGAATGGGCTCTGTGGGGCTCATCACCTACATGAGGACGGATTCCACTCATGTTTCCCCGGAAGCCCTTCACATGGTGAGAGACTATATCGCTTCCACCTATGGGGACCCTTATCTGCCCCCCGCTCCGAACACGTTCACCTCATCCAACAAATCCGCCCAGGAAGCGCACGAGGCGATTCGTCCCACGGATATCCATCTGACCCCCGCCCGAGTCCGCTCCTCCCTCAAGGAAAGCCATTACAGGCTTTACAAGCTGATCTGGGAGCGCTTTGTCGCCTCCCAGATGACGGATGCTCAGTGGGATGCCACCACGGTCCTGGTGTCCGGCCGTGATGAGACGGGGGAGCTCCTGTTCAAGGCCTCCGGCCGGGTGCTTGTCTTTGAGGGCTATCATCGGGTTCTGGGGATCCCCAATGCCTCCGAGGAGGCGGTGCTGCCGGCCCTTGCGCAAGGCAAAGAACTTGGAGCGTTTCAAATCGATCCCGTCCAGAACTTCACCTCCCCTCCTCCCCGTTACACCGAAGCGTCCCTGATCCGCAAGCTGGAGGCTGAAGGGATCGGCAGACCCAGCACCTATGCGCAGATCATCCAGGTGATCCAGAACCGGAAGTACGTGGAGAAAATCCGGAACCGTTTTTATGCCACAGACCTGGGGAAAGTCGTGACCGACAAACTGGTGGAGGCGTTTCCGGAAATCATGCAGGTGGGATACACGCGGGACATGGAGCAGCAGCTGGACGACATTGAGGAAAAACATGCGGACTGGGTGGAAATGCTTCGCCGATTCTACGGCCCCTTTGCTCGCAGCCTCAACTCCGCCTATGAGGTTCTGGCTCACGCAAAAGCAGAAACCCAGCCGGCGTCTCACACCTGTCCTCAGTGCGGCGGACAAACGGTTTACCGCTTTGGAAAAAACGGGCGGTTCCTCAGTTGCGCCCGCTATCCCAAGTGCAAATTCGCCGCGCCGGTGGATCGGGAAGGAAACCCTGCGGCCCCGGAGCAGACAGACATCGCCTGTCCCAAGTGCGAGTCTCCCATGCTCCTTCGAAGAGGCCGCTTCGGGTTTTTCCTCAGTTGCATCCGGTACCCGGACTGTGACGGCATTTTGAACCTCGACCGCAAAGGTCTGATCAAGGCGCCCAAGACGCCTCCCCTTTCAACGGACCTCTCCTGCCCCAAGTGCCATGCGCCCATGAACCTTCGCCGTGGAGCCCGGGGCCCTTGGCTGAGTTGCTCCAAATTCCCCAAATGTAGAGGCCGCATCGGCTGGTCTTCCCTGGAGGAGAACAGCCGCAAGGCCTTGGAAACCGCGCTTCAACTCCATGAAAAGAACAATCCCCATGCCGCGTTGCGCAGAATCGACGGGACGCCAGTGAGTGAAGGGTATAAGCCTCGGACGCTCAGCGCAGGAGGGGAAAACGCCGAGGAGGAGAGAGCCGGGGAAGCCTGATGCGCCTTGTAAGGCAAAGGGGCGGTTGGCGGGAGGAGTCTAATATCTGGGTTCGAGCGGACTTTGGTTGCGGCCATGGGCCTGCATTAAGCGTTTGCCTGCTCGCTTTTCGTCAGCGACTCCTCAAACTCCTTGAAGAACTTGTCGCGCTCCTTCCAGTCCGGTCCAAACCGTTTATTGAAGTAACCGCCCAGCTTGTCGAAGAACTTGATCCAAAGAGGTTTGCCGGCTCCAAGCACCACATCCTCGAGAAAGTCCTTGAGATCCCCCATCCTCTCTTTTGGCAAAAACGAAAGGGCGCCGAGCTTGATGGACTTCTTCAGGGCATCCGGCGTCAGCGCGTGGGCAGTCAGCATGACCGAAGGGAATCCCCTTTCCACGGAGGTCTTGAGGAGTTCAAAGCCGTTTACGCCCATGATGTCGAGAATGACCACATCGTAGGTGTAGCTCAGGAGATACTGCATCGCCGTATCAAAGTCTTTGGCCTTGTGAACAATGCACATGTCCAGTTCATCGGCAACCGTCTCAAGAACATCAGGCTCGTCGTCGACCACGAGCACGACCTTATCCTTCAATGGGCTTTCTTTGACCATCAGATCCTCCCCTGTGCGAGTTAAGGTGAAACCATATAACAGAATTCCTCGATCCGGTCAAACTGAATTTTCATGGAGAATCGAAAGAAGGCGGACTTAGCCATTGATAAACGCCGGTTATCATAGTATACTATTATTGATAGATTCGTAAAAACTCCTTTGGCGTGAATCTGTCATTTCAACCGCAGGGAGGAACCTGACTCGCCTTGGCGAGTCCTCCTGAGCAAAGCGAAGGATCTGTTCTTCGTGGACAGATCCCTCTCTTTGTTCGCGACAATGCTTCGCATTGGATTTCTCGCTTCGCTCGAAATGACGTGCACATGGGACTTGTTACGAGTTCATCATCCTTTTAACAGGAGAGAGGTTTCGTGCGGATGACCATGGAGAACACACACTCCCCGTCCAAGGAGAAACGGAAAGGTTGGTGGAGCCGGTTTTTGGACAGATTGATCAAGGCTAACAAAGAGTCCCTTCAGCAAGGGTGCAGAACCTGAGGTACGCGCATCCCCGGTGCCGGTGGCATCAGGAAATGAATCTCCTACGTATCATTCTGATCCTGTTTCTGGCTTTTATTCCCAGCCTGGAACGGCTTGCCGTGGCCGGAAAGATCTACAAGTGGGTCGACGAGAGAGGGGTCGTCCACTTTTCAGATCGTGAGCCGGAATCTGAAAAACTTAGAGGAAAGGTTGAAGAAAGGGAAATCAAGGACCCTTCCACCCTTCAGCCTACGCCGGATACCATCGTAACAGAAACTGCAAGAAATCCAATTGAATATGTTACAAACTGCACCTTCACGATTAAAGGATCCAAGCGGAGCGGTTCCGGCTTCTTAATCTCCCCGGACGGATATGCCCTCACCTGCAAGCATGTGGTCGAAGGCGTACCCAATCTGGCGGCCGTGCTGCACGATCAGCGTGAGGTGCCGCTCAGCCTCATTCTTATGAGCGCAAAGTATGATCTGGCGCTGGTCCAGGTTATGGCACACGGAAAAATGCCCCACCTCACCATTCGTGATGCAGAAGGCCTGGCGCCGGGGGATCGTCTTTTCGCCGTAGGGGCTTCCGCGGGATTGCAATCGACGGTGACCGACGGGGTGTTCACAGGTTTCAGAAACATCGAATCTGTGAAGGGAACATTCATTCAATTTTCCGCACCCGTGAATCCCGGCAACAGCGGAGGTCCCCTAGTAGATGAAAAAGGGATGGTCGTGGGGGTCGTCAGTCTCAAAGTCCTTTCCCAGGAAGGAGTGCCTGTGAGCGGTGTCGGTTTTGCCGTGCCCTCAGCCCACCTCAAAGAGGAATACGGCCCCTACCTGCAAAGATGACTCCTTGCCTTTTTCGAGGGACAGACAACCCGCCCCACCCCTGGCGGGCAATAGGCACAAAGGGTTATGCCCTTCGTTTGCTGTTTTTAGAGAGACCCCCATGGCCCGAGCCATCTATTTCAAAGAGCTAAACGGTAACGCTTCGTTTTCACCTCTCAACGGGGAGTGATATCCCACAGCTTTTCACAAGGAGCGATGATCCATGAAAATCGCGCAGTATTATGACCATCAGCAAATCCGGTTGGGCGTGATTGAAGGAACGAGCCTGCTTCCTTTGGAATTCCAGGGCGACCTGTTGGATTTCCTGGCGAAGGGCAAACCGGAGACACCCAGGGGTACGGCGATACCGCTTGAAACCGTCCGTTTTGCCCCTGTGGTCAGCAGGCCTTCAAAAATCATCGCCCTGGGGTTGAATTATCTGGACCATGCCAGGGAGAGCAAGGGGGCCATCCCCAAAGTGCCTCTCCTTTTCGCCAAGCTCCCGAACTCTCTCATCGGGCACATGGAAGCAGTGACCTGGGCCGCAGAGATCACCCAAAAGGTGGATTTCGAGGCGGAACTTGCGGTAATCATCGGCAGGAAGATCTATCGCCCTCAACCTTATGAAGTCATGGAGGCTGTTTTTGGCTATACCTGCGCCAATGACGTGAGTGCCAGGGATCTTCAGTTCAGCGACGGCCAGTGGGTGAGGGGCAAATCCCTGGACACCTTCTGCCCGATAGGCCCTTGGATGGTCACCCGGGACGAAATCCCCGATCCTCACTGCCTTTCCATAAAGACGCTTCTCAATGGGACCACCATGCAAGACAGCAACACGAACATGATGATTTTCAAGGTTCCGGACGTCATTCACTTCATCAGCCGCCAGATCACCCTGCTCCCTGGGGATGTCATCCTCACAGGAACTCCCCACGGTGTGGGCACCTTCCGTGACCCTTCGGTTTACATGAAAGATGGGGATGTGGTGGTCGTTGAAATCGAAAAGGTCGGCCGCCTGGTCAATCCCTGCAAAGTCGTTTAGCCACAGACTCACACAGACAACTGCGGACGAACAATACAAACCAAGAGAGCAGATCATCCAGGGCCTGTCGAGACAGGCCCCTCCCGATGGGAACATCGGGAGGCAAATGGGCCGTCGTACCAGAGAAAGCAAAAGGCTTTGCTTTCCGCTGTACGGAGGTCCATTTGCTTTCAAGACGATCCCCAAT
>Ga0101944_10003227_pt1 | contig 23460 bp, 19 predicted proteins | sample DewCreD2012metaG_FD_75245 | JGI IMG/M metagenome (GOLD analysis project Ga0101944, IMG submission 75245) | Hot spring sediment bacterial and archeal communities from British Columbia, Canada, to study Microbial Dark Matter (Phase II) - Dewar... ... | reverse complement strand
TGCCTATTTCGTGGTCAAGGCGCTCAATCGGCTGGGCGCCACGCGCACCATGGAGGACTTCATGTCCTTCATCATCGGCATCGCGGCCAACAATCCGGATGGACTAAAGCCGGTTTACAGCATCGTCCCGAGCGATTCCATGGAGGAGCGGATCGCACCCAACCTGCAGGGCTATCGCGGCGACGGTCCGGTGCGCATCGGCAATGCCGCGGTGCTGCAGAACCAGCACGACATCTACGGCAGCATCATTCTCGCCGCCATGCCCATGTTTTTCGACCGCAGGCTGCCGCGGCCGGGCGACGAGGCGCTCTTTCACCTGCTGGAATCCTTGGGAACGAAGGCCCAGGAGCTGGCGCTCACGCCCGATTCGGGAATCTGGGAGTATCGCCAGCGCCGTGAAGTGCATACTTATTCGGTGGCCATGTGCTGGGCGGCCCTGAACCGGCTCGGCGCAATCGCGGCGCATCTCGGCTTCGCCGAGCGGGCCGCGCATTGGAATGCCGCCGCGGATCAGCTCTGTCAGGTACTGTTGGAACGGGCGTGGAATCCGCGCCGCAATGCGTTTACGGCTGCCTTTGGCAGCGATCATCTGGACGCCAGTGTGTTGCTGTTGCCGGAGCTGGGTGTGATTGAGGCGAACGATCCCCGATTTGTCGGCACGGTTGCGGCGATCGAGCGCGAACTTTTGCGCGACAAACATGTTATCCGTTATGTCAATGCCGACGATTTCGGCCTGCCGGAGACGGCGTTTTTGATCTGCCGCTTCTGGCTCATCGATGCATTGTGGCTCATGGGTCGCCGCGAAGAGGCACGCGACCTTTTGCTCGATGCATTGCGGTATCGTAACCGGTATGGTCTATTATCGGAGGATATCCACCCGCAGACCGGCGAGCTGTGGGGAAATTTTCCGCAGACCTATTCAATGGCGGGTCTGATTCTGTCCGCGATGCGTCTGTCGCGAAGCTGGGAGGATCGCTATTGGCGCGGATAGTTCTGGTATCCAATCGCGTCGCCGTTCCAGGCGGGGACAGCGGCAATCGAGCGGGCGGGCTTGAGGTCGCGCTGCGGGCGTTCCTCAAGCGTCACCGCGGTATTTGGCTCGGCTGGAGCGGCCGGGTGGCGCGCGGCGAACCGGAGATCCACAGCGTCACCCATGGCGGCATCAATATCGTCACCACCGATTTAACGCGTCCCGATTACAACGATTTCTACCTCGGTTTTTCCAACCGTGTGCTCTGGCCGGTGTTGCATTATCGCCTCGACTTGATGGAGTTCTCCAATCGCGAGTTCGAGGGTTACCTGCGTGTCAACGAAAGGTTTGCGGACGTGCTGCATCCGATGTTGACGCCGGACGACATCATTTGGGTTCATGACTATCATCTTATGTATCTGGGCAAGGCGCTCCGCGAGCGCGGGCACAAGAATCGCATCGGGTTTTTCCTGCATGTGCCATTCCCGCCGCCCGATGTTCTCACCGGATTGCCCAAGCATGAGCGGCTGATCTCGGCGCTCTGCCATTATGATCTGATTGGCTTGCAGACCCAAGGTCACGCCGACAACCTGTCCCGCTATTTGACGGGCGAATGCCGCATGTCGAGTCGCGACGGACGAACCTTCATGGCCGGCGGGCGCATGGTGAGGCTGGGTGTCTTTCCGGTCGGTGTCGAGACCGAAGAATTCAACCGTTTGGCGGAGCGCGCGGCGCAGTCGCCATTCGTGCGCGAGGTAATGGCCAGTATCGCCGACCGCGCTTTGATCATCGGCGTTGACCGGCTGGATTACACCAAGGGGATTTCGCTGCGCGTACAGGCGTTCGAGCGGTTTTTGGCGCAGAATCCGGCCTGGCATCGCGCCGTCACTTATCTGCAGATCACGCCGCGAAGCCGGTCCGAGATTCGGGAATATGCGGAAATGGCGCGCGTGATCGGAGAAACCGTAGGCCGTGTGAATGGAACCTATGGCGAGGCGGCGTGGACGCCGATCCGTTATGTCAACCGCACATATAATCGCTCGGCGCTGGCCGGGTTGTTTCGACGGTCACGCGCGGCGCTGGTCACGCCGTTGCGTGACGGCATGAATTTGGTGGCCAAGGAGTATATTGCGGCGCAAAATCCGGAGGATCCCGGCGTGTTGATACTGTCGCGTTTTGCCGGTGCCGCGCTCGAACTGAATGCGGCGCTTTTGGTCAATCCTTACGATGTTGAAGCGGTGGGTGAGGCCATCGCACGGGCGCTCACCATGCCGTTTGAGGAGCGCCGGGCGCGGCATCAGGAGTTGTATAAAACGTTATTGAAAAACGACATCAAGACCTGGGGCGATCGGTTTTACGAGGCTCTGAAAAATCCGGATCAAGCCCTGAGAGCGGCTTAGCCTTTGACATCCTCTTCGGGGCGATCCGCTTCCGCGCCCCTGCCGCTCGCGCCAACGGCGACATCACGCGCGCCAACGTCAATATGCCACGCGTCTGGTTGACCGTGCATCGTGTCTTTGCCGTTGTGGATGTTTGTCTCGCGGCTGCGAAATTTTTCGCGGCAGCGCGTCACACCAAGAGTTGTACACAGGCGCGCTCACTGCGCGCCGCGATTTGGCTTATCGTGATCAAGCGGAAGCGGGCATCGATAACATACGAAAAAGGGAGGTTCCGTGATGTCTCGGGAAGAGGAGCGGAGAAAAACGAGAGAATATCTCAATCGATGCGCGCAGTGCGGCGACGCGCTGCTGGCGCCGGTATGGTCGGAATTCGTGAAGGAGCGTTGCATTCGCCATCTTTGGAATTGCGACGCTTGCGGCTATTCCTTCGAGACCACCGTTTATTTCCCGGCGCAGTCGGTGGCTGGGCAAAAGGTGGACAGCAAGGCCGCTTGATATCGCTTGAGATTGTTGCCGGCATATCCGGATAGAAGCTTGGAACGGGCACGGCGGACCTTGCCGCCGTGCCGCATCTTGCCTGTGCGCCGATGTTGTCGCCCGTCGGTCTCAATCCCTTGTTAATCCGCTAAAGCGACGGGATGAACTTCAACTTTGGGAACCACTGACCCAACAACGTCGGCGGCCAAGGCAGCGACATGAGGTAATCAAAGACGACGAAGATCGCGATGGTCAGGGTGGCGGCATAGATAAGGGTCAACCGCCACGGTTCCTTCCCTTCAAGCCGCATGAACAGGATCACGAAGAAGAATGCGGTTGGAATGAGACCGATCACCGCCATCGCGGCCATAAATCCCAACAGATAACCGAAGAAGCGCGCGGCGCGCTCGACGATGGTGCGCAACGGCAAATGGTCGGTGTCCGAGGTAATATCCATGTGGATGGCTGATCCCACCTCCTGCTGGGCCTGCTCGCCGAGCCCGACCATCGCGGGTGCCGAGGGCTTCCGGCACATGTCGTTGATGAGGCTGAACACCGTGGCGGTGATGGCGATGGTGCCGACGATCAGCGGTACGAGCTTGGCACTGAAATGCCAGGGCAGCGCCACGATCACGAGCCCGATAAACAGAAGCAGCAGGAACAGCCCGAACAGCTGGTTCGGGTGGAAGCGCGGGCTGCCAAAATTCGACACCAAATGCACGATGCCGCCCTGCCGTCGGATATCCTGGATCAAGGGCCGCATCAGCCCGACAATGGCCATCACCAGCAACACCGCCACCACCGGCCGCCACAACCAGGTGAAGCCGTAGCGCTCCACGGAAATGAACATGTAGCGCTCAATCGTATCCCCCAGCACAAGACCGAGCACGAGCGGCGGCCGCGGCCACTTGAACTGTTTCATCAGCCAGCCGAACACGCCGAAGCCGAGCAGGGCGAACAGGTCGCCCCAGCTCCGCGATGCCTCGAAGGCGCCGATATAGACCACGCCGAGCACCGCGGGCAGGATCAGTGTGTAACGCAGCGTCGCAAGGCGCGCGAACTGCGGGCTGAAGGCGTAGCACAGTCCGGCGCCGAGAATATTGGCGAGCGCCACCGACCACACCATGGTGTAGGTAATGTCCAGATGCTTGTGCAGCATGTCCGGGCCCGGTACCAGGCCGTGAATCAGGAAGGCGCCGAGCAGGATGGCCATAGTGGCGCTGCCGGGCACACCGAACGCCACTGTCGGCACCAGCGCGCCGCCCTCCTTGGCGTTGTTGGAACTCTCGGAGGCGATCACGCCGCGGACGTCGCCCTTGCCGAAAGTCTCACGCGCCCCCTTCTCGGTGCGCAGGGCGTGGCCGTAGGCCAGCCAGTCGATGACCGAGGCGCTGATGCCGGGGATCGAACCGATGCCGCCGCCGATCCAGGAGCAGCGCACGATCAGCCACCAGTGCTTCATGCAGTCTTTGACGCCCTGCCACTGGCCCTTGTAGATGCTGGTTTTGTCGATAACCCGCGAGATGGTGGTGCGCCCGATCAGCAAATCGCACAGTTCCGGCAAGGCGAAAATGCCCAGCAACGCCGGCAATAGCGGCAGTCCGTCCCACAGATAGAGGGTGTCGAAAGTCCAGCGCAGCGTGCCGGTCTGCGGGTCGGAGCCGATCATGGCGATCATCACGCCGAGACAGCCGACCGCCAGTCCGCGCAACGGCGCGTTCCCGGACAGCACCGCCACCATGGAGATGCCGAGGATGGTGAAAGCGAGCAGCTCCGGGGATCCGAGGTAGAGCATCACCGGCCGCAGGATCGGGATCGAAACTGCGAGCAACGCGGCGCCGAAGATCCCCCCCATCAACGAGGACATATAGGCGGCGCTGAGCGCACGCCCGGCTTCGCCGCGTTTGGCCATGGGATAGCCGTCGAGCACGGTCGCCGCCGACGCGGCGCCGCCCGGTACGCCGAACAGCACCGCCGGGATCGGGTCGCCGGTCGAGGTGGTGGAGCCGAGGCCCAGAAGCAAGGCAAAGGCGGAGTAGGGGTCCATGGAAAAGGTGAAGGGCAGCAACATGGCGGTTCCGGCCAGTCCGCCGATGCCCGGAACGATTCCCAGCACCAGGCCCATGATGCAGCCGAGCGACAAGAACATCAGCCGATGCGGTTCCAGCAATGCGAAAAACGCTTTGCTGGCCGCCGCTCCCATGAACGCAGCTTCTGCGACAATTCCTTCCATGCGTCAGGCGCCTCCCCCCAGGGCGGAAACGTTCGGCCGCTGTTTTGGCCGTCCATTCGTTATCGATTATCATTGCCGCGAGTTTGCGGCTAGCGGTCTGCTGCCAGTCTCTACAACCCTCGTTGCCGCAGGTCCCGCATGCCGCAAAGCGTTTCAGGACCCGGCGGGAGTGTCAATCACAGGCACGGCTGTTGAGCGTAGCCGCCATGTCGCCTTGTCCGGCTTGCAAGATTTGTGCTTCTTCGGCAAGAACGATAACGATAATGAGCGTGAGCGGGGGATCGCGCGCGGGCGGTGTGCGAGACATCTGGAACATGTGTGGAGTTTGAAATGATCGACCTTTACGGATTGACCAGCCCGAACGTGCAGAAGGTTTTCATCATGCTCGAGGAATGCGGGCTGCCCTATCATTTCAAACCGGTTGATGTGTGGGCGGGGGAACAGTTTTCCGATGAATTTGGCAAACTTAACCCCAACCGCAAGATTCCCGTCATCGTCGATCACGAGGGTCCCGGCGGCAGGCCGTACACGGTGTTCGAGTCGGGTGCCATACTGATGTACCTTGCCGAAAAAACCGGCCGTTTCCTGCCGCAGGATCGGGCCCAAAGATACGACGTCATCCAATGGCTGATGCTGCAGATGTCCGGCATCGGACCCATGTTTGGACAATTCACCCACTTCAACATGTTTGCGCCGAAGCCCGGCAATGAATATGCGCTGAGCCGCTATCGCACCGAAATGCTCAGGCTCTACGACGTGTTGCAGACGCGGCTCGGGCAGGCCAGATTTCTCGGCGGCGACGAATATACGATCGCGGATATCGCGACTTTTCCGTGGACGCGCAATCATCAGGCGCAAGGCGTCAAGTTAGAGCAGTTGCCGAACGTCAAGCGCTGGTTCGACGAGATCGCCGCGCGGCCGGCGGTAAAGCGCATGATCGAAAAGGTGGCCGGCATCAAATCCAGCCGCGAAACGGCAAGCGAAGACGCCAAGGATCGGTTTTTCGGCCGCGGCAAATACGCGCGCGCATGACGCTTCGTTTTTTCCGTCTGCAAACCCTGCTGGAGCAAACGGTAAGGCTCGAAGCCGCGTTTTATCGAGTGTTCATGCCGCGCTCGTTTCGGCAACGCGCTGTTTGTAATCCTTAAGACGCGGGTAGATTTCGCGGGCGAACAGGGTCACGCTGTCCACCGTGTCCTCATGCGACATGAAGCCAGCGTGCCCCATCATCAGAAGATTGCCCATTCCGCCGCAATAGTCGCAGAAATCGACGATCTGGCGAAACACTTGATCGGGCGTGCCGCAGAACAAAATACCGGCGGCAATAAGATCGGGAACGTCGGCGGTATAGATGTCGATTGGGCGGCCGTCTTTGGTCTTGGCGCGCGGAGGGCTTTCGCCCCGCAGCATGCGGGCATAGTCATCGACCGGGAAATAACCCGGCGGGCTGCGGAACGGGGCATGCACGATGCGGCTTGAGCTGAGATATTCGGCCACGAGCCTGCCGCGGCGATGCGCCTCCGTCTCGTTGTCGGCGACTGCGACCAAGCCGAGATAGGCGAAGCGGTCCGGTCCCGGGGCCGGACGGCCTTGGGCCATGTAGGCGGCGCGGTAAGCGTCATAGATCGGCCGGGTGTTGTAGCCGGTGCCGAGGGTGGCCATCACATAGCCGCGTTCGCCGAGCACGCGGGCGTTGTCACGCGAAAGCGTCGTGCTCCAGATCGGCGGGTGCGGCTGCTGATAGGGGCGGGGCCAGATGTTGACCTGCCGGTAATGAAAATATTCGCCCTCCCAGTTGAACGGAGCGTCATGGCTGGTCATCGCTTTCAGGATTAAATCGTGCGCCTCCCAAAAACGATCCATGACGCCGACCGGGTTCTGGTTCGAGCAGGCGAACTCATACGGCACCCCTTTCACGAAGCCCATGTCGAGGCGGCCGTGCGAGATCACGTCCACGGTGGCCAGTTCTTCGGCGACCCGCACCGGATCGGGACGGTGGCCGATCGGATAGCCGAGCACCAGCAGCCGGGCGCGGCGCGTGATGCGCGCCAGCACTGCCAGCGGGACGATCACCGTCGAGGACATGCAGGTGGCGGTCTGATGATGCTCGTTGAGCATGATGTCGAGGCCGAGCTCATCGCATAGGGCCCATTCGTCGTAGTAGCGATGGAACAGCTCGGCGGCGATCTTGGGATCGCATTTGCTGTTGGGCAGATTGACCCGCAGCGAGCCGGAATGTTCGCGCCAGGCGGGGAAATAGGGCTGCTCGGTGAAATGATAGACGCGCATAAGTATCTGCAATTTATTCGTTTGACTTCGGTTTGAGAACCTTGCCGATGAAGGCCAAAGTGCGGTCGGCAAACGCCTCGGGCGCCTCCACATGCGGGAAATGCCCCGCCCGCTCGATCAATTCAAAGCGGGCTCCGGGCACGGCGGCGCAGTAGGCGCGTCCGTAGGCTTCGCTCACGATGCGGTCGGCGGCGCCCCAGAGAAACAGCGTCGGCACGCGAATTCGGTAGAGTCGCGCCTTCAGTTTGGGATCGTGCATATAGGGCGACCAGGCAAAGCGTGCGAGCGCCTCGCGGTTCCGCGCCGCGCGCTTCACGTTCTCCACAGGCATGGATTTGTAATCGGGCAGTCCGCGGGCGGGGTCGAAATAGGCGCGCTCGGCGAATTCCTGATCGGTGATGGCCCAGATATCGACGATGTCGCGCGTTTCACGGTCGCCCACCTTGATGCCCACCGCATTGGCCAATACCAGATGCGAGATGCGCTCGGTGGTTTTGATCGCCATCTCGGCCGCGATCCAGGCGCCGAAGGAAACGCCGATCACGGCCGTATCACGCCAGCCTTGCTGCTCCAGCAAGTCGAGATAGAAATAGGCGAGGTCGTCCACGGTGCTGAAATGCCGCGGCAGTTCGGAAGCGCCGAAGCCGGGATGCACCGGTGCCACCACGCGGCCGCCCGCCGCCAGGAGATCGAGCACGCGCGCGTTCGGATCAAGGCCGATTCCGGGATGCAGAAACAGGATCGGCCTGCCGCTGCCATGCGCCACCGCTTCCACCTGCACGCCGCTGATGCAGAGCGGTGTGAACGTCCGGCCGCGGTTGGCGGTCATTCGCTGTGTCCCGAAGTCGCTTCGCCGGCAATTCCATTGCACAGCGTAACCTTCTCGATCAAGATGACCCCTGCGCAACCCGGGCATGAAAACGGTCTTGGCAATGACGCGAACTGATACAACAGCGGTGGAAATTCGTTCCGGCCTCACCTATGCGGTGCATGACGGTGCGGTGCTGCAGGGTGATTTGTACCTGCCGCGGGAGGCGGGACCGCACCCGGCGCTGGTGGCGGTGCACGGCGGCGGCTGGGTGCAGGGCGCGCGCAGCGCGTTCCAGTATTGGGGACCGTACCTCGCGGCGCGCGGCTATGCGCTGTTCGCGATCAGCTACCGCTTCGCCAAGACCGGACAGAAGACGTTTCCGCAGGCGGTGCAGGACGTGATCGCCGCGGTGCAGTTCGTGCGCGGCAAGGCGGGCGAGCTCGGTCTCGACGGCGAGCGGATCGGGCTGATCGGCGCCTCTGCGGGGGCGCATCTTTCCGCGCTCGCCGCGCTTGCCGGGGACAAGGCTCCGTTCGCGGGCGGCTATCCGCAGGACCCGCATGCCTCGGTGAGCAGCAGGGTCAAGGTGTTCGTGGGCGTGTACGGCATCTACGACGCGCTGGAGATGTGGCAGAAGTACAATCAGCAGAGTCCGCGCGAGAACAATATCGAGAAGCATATCGGGGTGTCGCCGCTCGACGACCGGCGGCCGTATTTCGAGGCCTCACCCATCAGCTATGCGACGACCGCCAACAACAAGCTTGCGGTCATGCTCGCCTGCGGCACGCATGACGACCTGGTCAACAAGGAGGCGCAGACCGATGCGTTCCTGCTTGCGCTCAAGCAGGCCGGTTTCTTCGTGCGGCCGTGCATCCTGCAAGGGGCGCCGCATTACTGGATGAACGATCCGATCGATGAACCGGGAAGCTACTCCGGCTTCCTTGCCCCGCGGCTGGTCCGCTTCCTGGCCGAGAAGCTTTGAGCATCGACGCCTGTTCCGAACGCCGCGCCGGCGTCTCCGTGCGGCGGGTACAGGCGGGGCGCGCCGCCGTCACCGCTGCGGCATCATGTGCCGTTGGGGTGCAAGCATGCACGGATTCGTTCGGCGTTGCGGCGCAACGCGCTGGTTTTTGCGCATTGCGCCGCATCGGGGACAGGATGCCGTTATCTCACTCCTCCCGGCCGCGCAAAAAATCGGGGGTCGGCGGCGGGCCCCAGACCAGTGACGCGGACGCGCGGTCCCACACCTTGGGCCGCTGCGGCTGGTCCACGTGCCAGGGCTTCGGGTCGAAATAACCCAATTCCTCGTCGCTCATGCGGTCGAGCTCGGTGAAGAACTCGATGATGTGGTCGTCCGGATTGCGATGATAGATGAACACATTGTGTCCGGCGCCGTGGCGGCCCGGCCCCCAGATGATGGGAATCTTCTTGCGCGCCAAATGATCGCAGGCCGACTGGATATGCGCGATGTCTTTGGTCTCGAAGGCGATGTGATGCAGCCGCACGCTCTTGCCGCGGATGAAATTGACGGTGTGATGGTCGGGCCCGCAGCGCAAAAACGAGAAGAAATCTTCGATCCAGTCGGACACACGGAAGCCGAGCACCTTGCAATAGAAATCGGTTACCGCCTGCGGATCAAGCACCTGAAACGCCACATGCCCGACCTTCAGCGGTCCGACGCCGACGATGGGCCGGTCGCGGCCGAGAAAACTCCACTCGTTGAACACTTCGATGGTGGTGCCTTTGTTGTCCTGGAACACCAGTGTCTTGGGGATCCCCGGCACCGCATCGCTGCGTACCTCGCTTTTGACGCCGTCTGCGGCCAATGCGCGCGCCAGATCGTTGAAACTGTCCGTAGGGGCGACCTCGAACGCGAGTTTCGTGCAGCGCGGCTCGCTCGCGCGCTCGAGTTGAATTGCGAGTTGGCCGGTGCGTGTCACGAAAAACGCCCGATCGCGTTCCCGCGAATGCAGCGCCAATCCGTTCACCTCGGTGTAGTAGTCGATCAAGCGTTCGAGATCGGGGGTCTCGAAGGTGGCGTGGCTGATGCGGCGCACCTTGATCATGGATTCTCCTTTCTTCATTTGCGGCCGATGAAATCGATCAGCGCCGACATTCCATTATGGCCGACGCCTTCCGCGATCACGCTGTCGTGCTCGTGGATTTCGAACGAAGTAAAATCACCGAAGGCCTGCTCCAGGAGCGCCCGGGTGTAAAGGTTTTCGACCTGCGACGGGCCGCCGGTGCCGTATGTGATCTGCTCGGGCCGGTAGCCCTGTATCAGCAGCAGTCCGCCGGGCTTGAGCGTCTGTTTGATGTTGGTGAAGAGTTGCGTGCGCTGCGCGGGCGACGCAAACTGAAAGAAAATGCCGACCACCACGTCGAACGCGGCGGCCGGCCAGTCCCAGCTGAACAGATCGGCAACTTCCGCTTTAAGGCTGACGCCGCGTTCGGCGGCCAGCGCTTTGGCCTTTGCCACCGCGGTGGGGGAGAAGTCGAGCGACAGCACGTCGAGACCGCATTCGGCCAGGAACACCCCGTTGCGGCCTTCGCCGTCGGCAATGGCGAGGGCCCGCCATCCCGGCTTGAGCAGATGCGCCTGGCGCTTGAGAAAGGCGTTGGGGGCCTTGCCGAACCAATAGTCCGGCGTGGAGGAAAAGCGTTGTTCCCAGCGTTGCAATTCCGACATGGGAGGGACTCGTATTGCATCGGCCGCGCGACGACAAGCGCGATTGACGAGACCCCTGCCGGCAAGGCCAAATGGCCGGCAACCCGGCGGCGGCCGGCCCCATCGGCAAGGTGACGAACATGAGCGTGCAGCGCGCGAGCGCACCCAAACCTTCGGCGGCAAAGCCTTTGCGAACCGGCGCGGAATATCTGCGCTCGCTCAAGGACGGCCGCCGCGTCTATCTCGACGGCGAACTGGTGAAGGACGTGACCGAGCACCCGGCGCTGCGCGAGGCGGCGCGGGCCATCGCCGGGCTGTACGACATTGCGGCCGCACCCGAGAACCGCGAGCTGATGACCTTCACCTCGCCGAAGACCGGCGGGCCGGTGCTGCGCTGCTTCCAGATCCCGAAGTCGCACGCGGACCTGAAGGCGCGGCGGCTGTTCTCGGAGAAGTGGGCGGAGGCGACCTTTGGGCTGATGGGCCGCTCCCCCGACCATGTGTCGAGTTTCTTCACCGGCTATGCGGCAAAGCCCGGCGTGTTCGCGGCGGCCGGCAAGCACTATGCCGAGAACGTGGTGCGGCTGTACGAGGAAGCGCGCGACAATCACCTCTACATTTCCTACGCCATCATCCCGCCGCAGATCGACCGTTCGAAACCGGCGCACAGGCAGAGCGACCCCACGCTCTACGCCGGCGTGGTGAAGGAGCGGGACGACGGCATCGTCATTTCCGGCGCCCAGCAGCTTGCCACCGGCGGGATCTATTCGGACTGGCTGCATCTGTCGGTGATCCAGCCGTTGCAGCCGGGGGACGAGAACTACGCCAACGGCCTCGTGGTGCCGATCAACGCGCCGGGTCTGAAGCTCTATCCGCGTCGTCCGTTTGCACGGCCGGACATGAATGCGTTCGACTATCCGTTGAGCAACCGCTTCGACGAGTCGGATTCCTACGTCATCTTCGACAATGTTTTCGTGCCGTGGGAGAACGTGTACTGCTATCGCAACATCGATGTGTGCCGCGATCAATGGCGGCTCACGCCCGCGCATGCCTACGGCAACCTGCAGGCGCAGGTGCGCTACTACACCAAGCTCCGCTTTATGATCGGGCTCGCCAAGCGCATGAACGAGATGACCGGGCACGACACCAATCCGCCGGTGCAGATGGCGATGGGGGAGCTGGCGGCGCTGGTGTCGATCGTGGAGTCGATGGCGATCGCGCAGGAAGCGGTGGCGACCATCGACGAGGAGGGTGTGGTATGGCCCTCGCGCACGACGCTCTATGCGGTCATGGCGCTGCAGTCGGAGTTCAACGGCCGGATGCTGGAGATCATCCGCGAACTCGCGGGTTCGGCCTTCATCACGCTGCCGTCCTCGGCCGCCGATTTCGATAATCCGGACATGGCGCGCGACATCGAGCGCTACATGCGCTCGGCCTCCTCCGACGCCCGCGGCCGGGTGGCGCTGATGCGGCTGATCTGGGATTTCTTGGGCAGCGAATTCGGCGGCCGGCACCAGCAATACGAGAAATTTTACGGCGGCGGCAGCCACGTCGTGAAGCAGAATATCAACCGTCTCTACGACTACAAGCGCGCAACCGCCTTGGTGGACGCCGCGCTCGCCCTCCCGCCGATCAAGGGCGGTTGACCCGCACGATTGTCGTCCCTCACCGCTACGCAAGCGTGCCGCGCGTGAGGCGGCAGTTGTTGCGCCCTCTCCCCTTGCGGGAGAGGGCAGCTTCGTCCGTTCAGCAAATTCCCTTGGGTGAGGGGTCACGAGCCTTCGCCAATACCCCTCACCCATTCATTTTTTGGAACCGCTGGGTTGCCCTCTCCTGCAAGGGGAGAGGGCACAATAACCGGCGTTGCCACGCGCGGATGGTCAGCCCCGGATTGCGCTTACGCTCATCCGGGCTGCGCTGGCTACATGCTACATGCTCGGCATTTAAAGCGTGATGAAATGATATTGGCATGTCCCGGATGCGGTGCAGCGTGAGCGCGAAGCGCGATCGCTGCACTGCCGGTCCGGGACCGCCAAGGGCGACATATGAAAAACGACGTATGATAGACGACGGATGACAGGGAACGTCTTGCGGCGTCCGCGATGTTGTGCGGTTTCAGGGATTGATCCCCTTGGCGGTCCCGCTTCAGCAGCAGACCGCTCCGCTGCGCTCCGCGCTGCGCTGCGCCCGGGACACGAGTCGATCTTCATGTTGCGCTGCGTTGAGGACACGATTCAATATTACGTCATCACGCCCCAAGCATCGAGCGGTGATCAGGAGGAACGATGCGCACCCAGGTCGGTATCGTTGGTGCTGGTCCGGCGGGACTGATGCTATCGCATCTGCTGCATCTGGCCGGAATTCGCTCCATTATTGTGGAGGACCGCAGCCGGGCCTATTGCGAGGCGCGCGTCCGTGCCGGCCTGATGGAAGATTGGGTCACCAAACTCCTGATCGAGACCGGCGTCGGCGAGCGCATGCAGCGCGAGGGCATGGTACACAACGGCATCTACATGGCCTTCAACGGCGAGCTGCGTCATATCAATTTCCAAAAGCTGATCGGCAAGCGGGTGACGATCTACGGCCAGCAGGAGGTGGTCAAGGATTTGATTGCGCGACGGCTTGCCGACGGCACCGAGATTTTTTTCGAGGTCGAGAATACCCGCGTGCGCGATTTCGACACCGACGCGCCGAAAATTCTCTTCCGCCATCACGGCCGCGAGCATACGATTGACTGCGAGTTCATTGCCGGTTGCGACGGTTTTCACGGCGTGAGCCGGCCGAGTTTTCCGCCCGGGGCGCATCAGGAATACGAGCGGGTCTATCCGTTCGGCTGGCTCGGCATCTTGGCCGAAGTCACGCCGGTGGCGGACGAATTGGTCTATGTTTATCACCCGCGCGGCTTTGCGCTGTTTTCCATGCGCGGCCCCAAACGCGGCCGCTACTACCTGCAGTGCCGGCCGGACGAAAAACTCGACGACTGGCCGGATCAGCGGATTTGGGACGAACTCGAGACCCGCCTCGGCGGTGTCAAGCCATTGCCACGCGGTCCGATCATCGAGCGGTCCGTGGCGCCCATGCGCTCCTTCGTCTCCGAACCGATGCAGACCGGCCGGCTGTTCCTGGCCGGCGACGCCGCTCACATCGTGCCGCCCACCGGCGCCAAAGGCATGAATCTGGCCATGGCCGACGTGCGCGTGCTGGCGCGCGCGTTTGAAGCCTATTTTAAGTCAAGGCGTACCGATCTGTTGCAGAATTATTCGGCCACGTGCCTGAACCGCGTCTGGAAAGGACAACGTTTTTCCTGGTGGATGACGCAGATGCTGCATCGCTATCACGGCGAAGGCCCTTATGAGCCTTTTGACATGAAACGGCAGCTCGCCGAGATCGATTATGTCACAAGCTCGGAGGCGGCCATGATCTCGCTCGCGGAGAACTACGCCGGCCTGCCGATGCACTGATCGCCGCCATGGCAGCCGACACGCCGGGTGTGATTGCGCCGCCGCTGCTGATCGTGCTCGCTGCGATAGTCTTCGGCATCGTGCTCGATTGGCTTATGCCGATCGGCATGATTGCTGGGGCGCTGCCGTTCTGGCCGCGCCTGGTGTCCGGTATCGCCGTTGCCGCCGCCGGTGCCGCGCTCGCGCTGGCCGGCGTCGGCGTATTCAGGGCCGTCGGCACCAATGTCGAGCCTTGGAAGCCGTCGCTGCGCCTTGCCACAGCCGGCATCTATGCGCGCTTGCGCAATCCGATCTATGCCGGGCTCTTGCTGCTCGTGCTCGGCATTGCCGTTGTGCTCGCATCCGACTGGATGCTTCTGATGTTGGTGCCGACGGCGCTGCTCCTGCACTACGGCGTGGTTTTGCGCGAGGAGCGGTACCTTGAGGCCAAATTCGGCGGGGACTACCGCCGGTACAAGGATCAAGTGCCGCGCTGGGGAGTCTTCTGAAGCCTGCGCCCGACGCGGATCAGCGGCGCAAGGTTCCCGCCGCGTGCCAGCGCAGCGCATCCTCCAGCCGGTCATCGCCCCAAAAAATCTCCCCGCGGGTGACGAATGTCGGCACGCCGAAGATGCCGAGCCGGCGCGCCTCCTCGGTCGCGGCCTCGTAGGCGCGGCCGGTTTCCTCCGCCTGCGCCAGCGCAATCACCCGGGCCGGGTCCTGGCCGATTTCCTTCAGGCTTTCGGAGACGTTCGGCTCGCTGCCCGCCTCCTCGCCCAAGCCGAACCAGCGGCTGTAAGTGGCGCGTACATAGTCGGCGCACCAGCCTTCCGCCGCTCCCACAACGGCGATACGGTTGGCAAGGTCGAAGTTCTTGATTGGAAAGGGCGGCCGCTTGTCGAAGTCGCACAGATACATCGCGGCGCGCCGCTCCACGTCGCGCCATGCATAGGCGAGCTTGCGCGGGTTTGGCGCTGTCGCCCCGCTTTCGGCCATCAGCGCCCGCACCGAGAACGGCCGCCAGCGGAAGCTGACGTCCGCGGCATCCTCGACCCGGTCGATGCGCATGACCGTGAGATAGGTATAAAGACTGCCAACCGAAAACCAGAAATCGATCGGCGTGCTCTGCGTGGTGGCTTGCGTCGAAACTTGCGTCGTAACTTGCGGCATGGAAAGACCCACAAGGCGTGCAGCGAATTCCGCAAAGGCATTTATAGGTAATACATAACGGATGGCGGATACAGGATCATGGCCCTCGTTGTGTGCGATGTTCCAAGCGTGTGCTCGAACGCACTGGAGAGAGCAGAGCCGGGGCGCAGTCAAAACATGGCGGCGCCGCGCAGATCTGCGCCGCGGCCCTGATTTGTGGCGTCTGAGAGGTCTGTGGCCTCACACGTCCAGCATCTCCTCGTCGGCGAATTCCGCGCGTTCCTGGATGAACTCGAACCGCGCCTCGGCCTTGTTCCCCATCAGCCGTTCGACCGATTTGGCCGTCTCCTTGCGCTCATCGTCCTTGATCTGCACGCGCAGCAGCGTCCGCCGCTTCGGGTCCATGGTGGTCTCTTTGAGCTGCGAGGCCATCATCTCGCCGAGCCCCTTGAACCGCGACACCTCCACATGGGCGCGGCTGTTGAATTCTTTCTTGAGCAGCTCCTCCTTGTGCTTGTCGTCGCGCGCATAGACCGTTTTTCCGCCGTGCGACAGCCGGTACAGCGGCGGCACCGCAAGATACAGATGCCCGTTTTCGATCAATTGCGGCATCTGCTTGTAGAAGAAGGTGATCAGGAGCGAGGCGATGTGCGCGCCGTCCACGTCCGCGTCCGTCATGACGATCACCTTCTCGTAGCGCAGGTCGCTTTCGCGATAGTTGGCGCCGGTGCCGCAGCCGAGCGCCTGCACGATGTCGGCGAGTTGCTGGTTCTGCGCCAGCTTGTCCTTGCCGGCGGCGGCCACGTTGAGGATCTTGCCGCGCAGCGGCAGCACCGCCTGGGTGGCGCGGTCGCGCGCCTGCTTGGCCGAGCCGCCGGCCGAGTCGCCCTCGACGATGAAGATCTCCGAGCCCTCCGCCGCCGTATTGAGGCAATCGGCGAGCTTGCCCGGCAGCCGCAGCTTGCGCACCGCAGTCTTGCGCGAGATTTCCTTCTCCTGCCGCCGGCGGATCCGTTCTTCGGCGCGATCGATCACGAATTCCAAGAGCTTGTTGGCCTGCGCCGGATTAGCTGCCAGCCAATGGTCGAACGGATCCTTGATCGCGTTCTCCACGATCCGCTGCGCCTCGGCGGTGGCCAGCCGGTCCTTGGTCTGGCCCTGGAACTCCGGCTCGCGGATGAACACCGAGATGATGCAGGCCGCGCCCGACATCACGTCTTCGCTGGTGATGGCGGCGGCGCGCCGTTCTTGCCCGACTCGCGCGGCATGATCCTTCAATCCGCGCAACAGCGCGCTGCGCAGTCCGGATTCGTGCGTGCCGCCGTCCGGTGTCGGAATCGTGTTGCAGTAGGAGGAGAGGAAGCCGTCGGCGTCGGCGACCCAGGCCACCGCCCATTGCACGGCGCCGTGCGTGCCGGTCTTGCCCGCGCTGCCGGTGAAGATGTCCGGATGGACGAGCGCAGCATCCCCGATCGTCGCCGCCAGATAATCCTTGAGCCCCTCGGCAAAATGGAACGTCGCCTTTTCGGGCACGTCGTCGCTGCCGCGCAGAAGCTCCTTGGCGCACGACCAGCGGATTTCCACCCCGCCGAACAGATACGCCTTCGAGCGCGTCATCTTGAAGATGCGCTCGGGCTTGAAATGCGCCTTGGGGCCGAAAATCTCCGGGTCCGGCTTGAACCGCACCTTGGTGCCGCGCCGGTTCGGCGCCTTGCCCACCACCTGCAGCTTGGTCTTCGGTTTGCCGCGCTCGAACACCATGCGGTAGAGCTTCTGCCCGCGCGCGACCTCCACCTCCATGCGCTCGGACAGCGCGTTGGCCACCGACACGCCCACCCCGTGCAAACCGCCCGAGGTCTCGTACACTTTGGAGTCGAACTTGCCGCCGGCGTGCAACATGCACATGATCACTTCGAGCGCCGACTTGTTCTTGAACTTCGGGTGCGGGTCCACCGGGATGCCGCGGCCGTTGTCGGTGACCGACACGAAGCCTTCGGCGTCCATTTCCACCTCGATCCAGTCCGCATGCCCGGCCAGCGCCTCGTCCATGGCATTGTCGATCACCTCGGCGAACAGGTGATGCAGCGCCTTCTCGTCAGTGCCGCCGATGTACATGCCGGGCCGCCGCCGCACCGGTTCGAGCCCTTCCAGGACCTCGATGTGTTTCGCCGTATAGCCGTGTTCGGCGGCGCTTGTGCCGGGCCGCGCGGTGGCGGCGCGGCGCTGGCCGCGGCGCACCGTGTTCTGGGCGCCGCGCGCCGCGTGTTCGAACAGGTCGCCGGTTTCCGGCGCCGTGGATTTTTTTGCTGCTTTGCCCATCGACCTTGAGGAATGCGCGAATCAATTGGGCACAAATATGCCATGCCGCAAGCGGCAGGGGGCGCGATTTGCGGTTGCCCCCCGCCGCACCGCGCTAATCGATGTCGGTCATATTCGTAAAGAAATGGTCGATATATTCGGTGTGAAGGAAACGGTAGCCGAGCCGCTCGAAGAACGCCTTCAGCTCGGGCAGCCGCTGCGAGTAAAGCTCGACCTGCACGTAACAGGCATTGTCTTTCAGTGTCCGCTGCATCCCTGCGAGCGCCTCGAATTCGTACCCCTCCACATCCATCTTGATAACGATGTTATGCCGTGCGAGATCGAATACGTCGTCGAACCGCGCCTGGCGGACTCTGTGCACGATTTGCCTCGGGGTCTGCTCCGGTTCAGCAATGGTCGACTCGCCCCGGTTCCACTTCGAGCCTTCGTACAGCGTCGTCTCGCTGTTGCGATCGCCGAGGGCGAGGGGCAGAACTTCGACCCGGCCCGTCAGTGCGTTGAGCGCGAGATTCTGCATCAGCCGTGCATGATTTCCCGGATCGGGTTCGAAGGCGATGATGCGGTCGGCGAGCCGCTTGACCGCGAACATGATGCTGTAGAAACCGGTGTTGGCGCCCACATCGATGAAACAGTCGATCTTTCGCCGCTGGCAGAGGCGCGCCAGTTCTTCGAGTTGTGCCGCTTCCCACATGCCGTCGAAAGCGATGCAACGGTCGATATAATCGGTGGTGTCGACGAGAAAGCGCGCGCCCTGCGCGCGCACGACATGCGGGTTGACACCCAGGCGGCGCAGCAGGCTGGAATAGAGCCAGCGCCACGTATGCTCGATGCGGCCGATGGGAAAACGGAACAGACGCGGTTCGGGCATGTGCGGTCTCGACGCAAAAACGCGTCAGTAAGCCATCCCCTGCACTGGCGCAACGGCCCGCTGCAGGATAAAGCTCACATCTTGATCCAAGGGAAGGGCGGCGGGATCCATGAGTCTAGAAGATCACGCCCAGCAAATCATTGAATTTGTGCGCACGCATCAGGGGTGGGCGGCGCCGGTGGTTTTTGCGCTGTGTTTTGCGGAATCGCTCGCCTTCATCTCCCTGGTCATACCGGCGTGGGCCGCACTGGTGGGCATCGGCACGCTGATCGGTGCCAGCGGGCTTAATTTCTGGCCGATCTGGATTGCGGGTTCCATCGGCGCCGCGCTCGGCGACTGGTTGTCGTACTGGATCGGACTGAAGCTGGAAAACCGGGTGTACCATATGTGGCCGCTGTCCCGGCACCCGGATTGGATCCCCAAAGGCGAGGCCTTCGTGAGAAAATGGGGAGCATTGGCGATTTTTCTTGGCCGTTTTTCCGGTCCGTTCCGTGCCACCGTACCCATCATCGCCGGAATTTTCGCCATGCCGCAAGGACGCTTCCAGTTCGCCAACTGGACCTCGGCGTTCCTGTGGGCCGCCGTATTGCTCACCCTTGGCGACGTGATCGCCATCGCCTCCAGGTGGGTCTGGCGGCTGTTCACCGGTTGAAAGCGTTTCTGCCGGATGCGTGGCTCCGGCAGAAACGGCCCTATGGCTGTAGGCGGCGGTTCAACCTCTGTCTATTTCACGGCTGCGGCGCCGGCGCTTGCCGCCTGGTGATCTTGATCTGCGGTCGCGCCGCTTGCGCCGATCGCGCCGATCACCTTGCCGCCGACGATGATCGGCACGCCGCCCCCAACAGGAGTCACACCGCTGAGGTATCCGACATAGGTTTCGCCCTTGCCGAGGCGATCCATGAACACTTTCGTCGGTGTACGGAACAACGCCGCCGAACGCGCCTTGTCCTGGGCGATCTGGATTGTTGCATTGTGCGTGCGATCGTTCTTCTGGAAATAGATCAGGTTGCCGTAGGGGCCGACCACGGCGAACGTCAAGTTCCAGTTGTTTTTCTTGGCCTCGGCATCGGCAGCGGCCACCGCCGCCCGCGCCTGCTCGAGCGTGATCGGCTCGCCGTACAGAGGCGGTGTCTGAGCCAGGCCTTCAGCCGCGACGAAAAGTGCAGTGCACGCGGCAAGAAATGTCAGTAGCATATTCCGCATAAAGTTCCTCCCGGTGGATTTCGCAGCGCAAGCCCCGGTTTGCAGGTGGAGGCGGGTCCAAGATTGAAGTGCAAACGCGGGGTGAGGGTGGACCGCGCCTCAAAATAGCAGTCTAGGACCGAGGCGATCGTTGACTCAACACATGATCGCGCAATCTTCCACGCCGTGTGGGCTATGGAGGCCGCCTGTCGATCGTTGACAATTGTCTCGGGCCGCCCGCCCGAGGGGAATTAACTCCATCCTCAGGTGTTAGAAACGGGAACGCAATCGACCGATGGCCGTATGCATCACCGGCGATCCATGACCGCCCGCCGACTGCCTGCTTCTTTGAAATGGGCTGGTTTGAAATGGGCTGGTCCGGCTTGTTGCGAATCATTCGCAACAGTCTCTGCCGTCAAGTTCCGCTCACATCCAAGTTCCGTTCAAGTTCCGTTCACATCGATGTGTATCGGGATTAGCATGCGCAGCTCACAACATGGGATCACGAGACAGGGGATCGCGAAATCCGAAAGAGCCGACACGCGCTATCGGTAAAAGATTACAGGGAGAAACGTCATGAGACTGCTCAGCCGCCGCCACATCTTGCACGCAGCGTCCGCCATTCCGGTGCTTGGAGCCGTGACTGCGCTTCCGTCGGGACCCACGCGCGCGGCGGCCCCCTTTGCGGGTAAGCAAAACCCTGGCTGGTATCGCTATAAAGTCGGCGACTTCGAAGTCACGGTGGTCACGGATGGCGCGGTGACAAATCCGCTTTCGGATGCCTACGTGGCCAATGCCCCGAAACAGGCTGTGAATGCCGCGCTTGCCGCCGATCACCTGCTGCCCGACAGGGTGTTTCACGCATACACCCCTGTGGTGGTGAATACGGGCGCCAAGCTCGTGGCCATCGATACGGGATTGGGGCCCGGCGTGTTCCAGCAGAGCAAGGGCGCCGCCGGCCAGTACCACAACAATTTGCAGGCGGCGGGAATCGATCGCGCCGCGGTGGACGTGGTGATCATTTCCCATTTCCACGGCGACCACATCAACGGGCTGGTAGGGCCGGACAACAAGCCCGCGTTCCCCAACGCCGAAATCATGGTGCCGGAAGCCGAATGGGCCTTCTGGTCCGACGAGAGCAATGCCAGCAAGCTTCCCGAGGTCGCGCGCGGGCAAATGGGCAATGTCAAGCGCGTGTTTGGCGTGCTCGGCAACAAGGTGACCCGTTATCAGGCAGGCAAGGAGCTGGTTCCGGGCATCACCGCAATCGCCAGTTATGGACACACGCCCGGTCACACCTCGCACGTGATCGCCTCCGGCAACAGCCGGGTGCTGGTCCAGGCCGACATCACCGCCGGCGCCGCCTCGATCTTCGTGCGCAATCCGGATTGGCAGTTTGTGTTCGACACCGACAAAGCCATGGCCGTGCAGACCCGCCGCAAGATGTATGACATGGCCGTAGCCGAGAAGATGATGGTTCAGGGCTATCACTTCCCGTTCCCGTCATTGGCCTATGTGGAGAAGAGCGGAAACGGTTACCGGCTGGTGCCGGTGCCGTGGAATCCCACAATCTGAGACTTCGATCGCCAAAGACACACACGCATTGAGCCGTTGAAGAGGGGAGAAACATCATGATTGACCTTGATCGCCGAAAAGTTTTGGGTGGCGCCGTGGCCGCCGCTGCCACCGCCGCGCTGACCCCGCTCGCGCCGTCCGCCGGCGTGGCCGCCGCCCCGCCCGTGGGCAAGCAGGCGCCGGGCTGGTATCGCTACAAACTCGGAAATTATGAAATCACGGTCGTCACCGACGGCATCAATCGTATCCCGAAGTTTCCTGACGGATTCGTCCTCAACAAGAGCCGCGACGAGGTCAATGCCGGCATCGCCAGCCTCGGCTGGGGGCTGCAAAGGGATCAGATTGCGATCCCGTATTCGCCAGTCGTGGTCAATACCGGCTCGAAACTGGTGGTGATTGACACCGGAACCGGCGAAGCCAATTTTGAACGCAGCAACGGTGCCGCCGGCCAGTTCCACTCCAATCTGAAAGCTTCGGGTATCGAGGCAAGCCAGGTGGACATCGTCATCATCTCGCACTTCCACCAGGATCACATCAACGGTCTCCTCACTAAGGACAACAAGCCGGCATTCCCCAATGCGGAAATCCTGGTTCCGGCCGCCGAGTGGAAGTATTTCATGGACGATGCGGAGATGAACAAACAGACCAGCGACCGGATGAAGGGTGTGTTCGCCAATCTGCGTCGCGTCTTCGACACGCTCAAGCGCAAGGTCACGCCCTACGAGCCGGGCAAGGAGATCGCACCCGGCATTACATCGGTGGCGACCAATGGCCACACGCCCGGCCATAACTCGCACATCGTGGCCTCCGGCAACAGCAAGCTTTTTGTGCAAGGCGACGTCACCAACATTCCCCTGTTCGTGCGCAACCCGGGCTGGCATCTGATGTTCGATCAGGATCCGAACATGGCCGAGGCCACGCGCCGCCGCATCTATGACATGCTGGTTGCCGAAAAGATGCCGGTGCAGGGCTTCCATTACCCGTTCCCGGGATTGGCCTATGTCGAAAAGACCTCGACCGGCTATCGCGAGAACATGGTGCCGTGGAGCCCGATCATCTGAGCGCAGCCGGGACCGAACCGGCGGTGATCGAACCGGAGGGCCGCCTGCGGGCGGCCCTCTGCATGAGCGCCGCATCGCGCAAAGCATTGAACGCAAGCCATTGACCGCTGACCGGCCGCCGCCTATACCGCACGCATGAATGTCCCGCTGACGATGCGCCTGCGCCGCTGCCGTGCCTCAGGCACGGCGATTCACCGCGCGTGATTGTCGCCGTGCCGCCGGAGCCTCCGCCGCGGCACTTCGATTTCTTGAGTTCCGCGGTCGATGATCCGGTCAGTCCATGACCGCGGAAAGGATGAGCCATGTCGCAACAAAGAAAAGCCATGGTCGGCGTGTTGGGCGCCTCCGGCTACACCGGCGCCGAATTGGTGCGCCTGCTGCTCGGGCATCCGGGTGTTGAGCTCGCGTTGCTCACGGCCGACCGCCGCGCGGGACAGGAGATGCGCGCGGTATTTCCGCAATTTTCGCCTTACACGCTGCCGAAACTGGTCTCTATCGAGAGCGTGGATTGGGCACAAATCGGACTCGATCTTGTATTTTGCGCCTTGCCTCACGCCACGACGCAGAAAGTCGTCAGCGACCTGTTGCGCAAGGCGCCGCGTACCAAAGTGGTGGATCTCTCTGCCGATTTCCGGCTCGCCGATGTCCACGCCTATGCGCGCTGGTACGGTCATGAGCATCACGCGCCGGAGCTGCAGCGCGAAGCGGTTTACGGCCTGGTGGAAGTCTATCGCGAGAAGATCAGGCAGGCGCGGCTTGTTGCCAATCCCGGCTGCTACACCACCTGCGCGCAGCTTCCGCTTGAACCGCTGATCAAGGCGCAGGCCGTGGAGTTCGACCACATCATCATCGACGCCAAGTCGGGCATGACCGGAGCAGGGAGGACGGCCAAGGAGGAAATGCTGTTTTCCGAGGTGTCCGAGGGCTTTCACGCCTACGGCGTCGGCCATCACCGTCACATGGCCGAGCTCGATCAGGAATTTTCGCGCGCCGCCGGACGCGAGGTGATCGTCTCCTT
>Ga0101944_10003226_pt1 | contig 23462 bp, 20 predicted proteins | sample DewCreD2012metaG_FD_75245 | JGI IMG/M metagenome (GOLD analysis project Ga0101944, IMG submission 75245) | Hot spring sediment bacterial and archeal communities from British Columbia, Canada, to study Microbial Dark Matter (Phase II) - Dewar... ... | reverse complement strand
GCCGTTGTAGGGGATGGCGTAGCGTTCTTTTTTGGAGTAGCGGCGCTTCGAGATGAAGTCGCCGTCCTGATAATAGCGGCTGAAGAAGCCGTACAGGTGGTTGTAGATGGCGGCTTCGAGCGCGTCGTGTCCGCGCGCGCCCGCCGCCATCTCGCGCGCCGCCAGATATTCTTTGCCGGCTTTGGTCTCGCGATACTTTTCGACCAGGTTGCCGTCGGCGTCGAGGGCGTCATCGCCCAGGACTTCCAGCACCTTTTTCCGCACGCTCTCCAACGCCTGCGTGGCTTGCGATTGTTCCGCCAGCGCGCCGCGCGCCAGTTCTTCAGCGATGGCGCGCGGCAGGTCCTCGGCAATGAATTGCTCGATGACCGCGCGCTTGTAGTTCATAATGCGGTAGATGCCGAAGTCAAGGTCGGCGCAGTCGAATTGGAAGAGTTCACGCAAAAGGTTTTGAAATTTGACCTGGTTCTCGCTCATATCGTTTCCTTCTTTCAAAAATTGAAGGGCAGCTAAAATTACCTTTTATGTTTCTTCTGTTATTGTTGCCCTATTATAAACAAACATATTGACTGTCAAGGTTTTTATACAAAAAAAGCCTTGTAAAATCACCTATAATTCCATAACCGGATTACATTAAATTAATTATGCCGAATCGGGAGAATTTAAGGTTTTCTTATATGTTATGGCATCAAAAAAATTTTTATTTCTCTGTAGCCTTTTTTTTCCGCAAACTTACAGAAACAAAACCGCTCAAGAACACTGAAATGGTTTTCTGGGTTTATCGGCTTCAAGTTTGAGATATAAAAAAAGCCCTGTAATATATAATTCAGGGCTTTTGCAAGTTATTGATGGTTTTTACAAAGCTTTTGCTGGTTTCTGGATAATAGGCTTTTTCTCTAACTGCTTTACCACTTCTTTTTTAATTTCATCTTCGGTTTTGCCGCCAATGACCATGCGATAAATACCTTTAAGATGTATTCCTTGGGCAGCCAGTTCTTTTTTATATTCTTCTTCCTTGTCCTCTCCCCAGTGGCCGTTAAACGACACAAAAAGGTAAATGTCTTTCCCCTTGAGTGCGGGGTTTTTTAAGAAAGTTCTCGCCGGCGATGATACCTTCTGCATCCAGAGCGGCGTGCAGATGATTATCGGATTTGTATCTTTCAGGTCCATGGTGAAGGGCTGCAGTTCTGCATCTTTATCAAATATATTCTCATATCCGCTCACGATAAAACCCCAAATGCCGGAGCGCTCTGACACTGTTTTTATTTCTTCTACATCGCAGGCAAGTTGATTCTTCAATTCGCCCGCAATAATTTTATTTTTACCGGTAAGCGTGTAATACAGAATAAGCGGTTTTCCCTGCTGGTATTCAGTGGCTGCTTGGGCAGTTTGCGCACCCGCCAGTCTCTGGTAAAAAAATGGCGCATAGAATCCTAATAACAGCACAATAAATACTGCCCAAAACAGCCTTGGTTTTCTGATAATGTTTCCGCGCTTCATAGTGAATACTCCTTATCAAGTGAATTACGGGCTAAACGCTCTTTTAATTTCAGGAACAAGTTTAAGCATGTCTTCAATTATTTCCTGCTTCGGCCTGTCAACTTTCTTGCCGTCCACTTCCTGCTTTACCACTACCTGAAAGTATCCCCGCACCTGTGCGCCTTGTCGCGCAACGCGGTTTTTACTTTTCTCTATATATTTTTCTTTCTCCGCTGCATTGGTGGTGGTGAACATGACGACCCGCTTGTTGTCAAACCGGTTTTTGTCAATCAGGGTGCGAATTGCAGTGCTGAGTGTTCCGGTCCAGATGGGGGACGCGATGATGATGTTTTGATAAGGGGAAAGATCAGGAGTCATGGGTTCTATCTCTGTATGAACATTGAACATTGACCCCAGCGCACCGGTAAAAAATCCCCACCCGCCGTCACGGTTTTTAAGGTCTTTTATTTCGATCATATCGGCCCCGAGCTCCTTTTGCAGGACTTCGCAGCACATTCTGGTATTGCCGGTACGGGAATAATACAGTATCAGAATTTTACCTTGTGCGGCTTCCTGGGCATATGCTGCCGGAACATCCATTAAACATACCGCAAGCAGAAAAAATATCGTTGCACGCACTATCCCTCTGCTTGATAAACATGTCGTTTTTTTTCCATTATACATCTTCATTGACGGCTCCTCCGCACTATGTGCTCTTTAAACTATTCTTACTGATTATAAAACCCTTGCCGCTCCCCGGCTCACGGGGGAATAACGAGGGGGCTATGTTTCATGAGCCAGGGAAGCGACAAGGGGATTAACCTGTCGTGTTTAGAATATGCCCTTTTTTTCCTTTTTTTCTTCCAGAATAAGCTGCGGCCACTGTTCGCCCTTTAATACGGTAGTTATGCAATCAACAAGTCCCTGTGACACATACGGCCGGTAGCGGGGCCCAACCGGAACGCCCAGCACGACAATTCTGCTTTTACTTTCTTCCTTTCCATTTTTTAAAAGAAAATGAAAATCCGTGCCGCCCCTGAGTTCTGTTCTGAACGGTTGTGACCAGTCAGCATAAGGCACTTGTCCCTTATAGGTGAAATGCAGCGGCTCAAAGGTTTCCAGGCGCATGGCAAAGATGCTATCCGTATTTTCACTGGTGAAATCAACCATGACAAAAATAATATGATCATATTTTTCTTCCAGCCCGTACTCCAGGGCTTCAAAACTTGCCAGCTTGTTATGTTTCGGGTCGTCGTCCTCGCCGGCAAAATCAGTGTCAGCATATACCACAAGTGTGTTTGTGCCTTCAAGCGCATTTTCCACTTCTGTTTTGAGGTTCATGTAATAGACCCGGGCAAGCTCTGGATATGGATCACCGGGCGTATCAGGCCATCCATGGCGGGTTAAAACGAGGAGTTTTCGCTCCGCTCTGGGCAACGATAAAATTTCATCGGCAGCCATCAATTCAATGCCTTTACGAAACGACCGGTATGCTCCCGGATAGGGCGTAAAAACTATTTTGGCGCGGTCGGCAACCGCGTCTTTGATGTCCTGATACAGGGTATTGAAATGTTCCAGCGACGAATATACGGGAAATATGTCACAGTGCACTATCGTGTTCACTTTCTCTTCAGTAATTAACTCATCCACTGCCCTTTCAATGGTCTCCGGATCCATGGACCATGCCCACCGCAGCGGCACGTCGGGAAACTGCTGTTTCAATAGCGCCGCAACTTCATTAAAAATTTCTCTATGCTGCTGCGCATAGGGAACCTTTCCCCCGGGCATTTTGGGATAATAAGAAGCGGCAATTTTTACGCCGACCTTTTCAATGGCATCAATGTACCCGTTTTTTTGTTTCCAGAGGAAATGACCGGGTGATTTTCCATCCCGGGAGGGCACCCATGCCACCTCAAGATCCACATACGGCTCTCCCTCTTCATTTTCAGTTTTGCCGTGACAATCCATGAGCGTTTTCGGTTCATATTCTTCAACAGCCTCAAGGTGATCGGGATCCATCAGCACGGTGCCATTGTCCCGCATCACGAGAAGTTTTAAAAACGGCGGAAAGGCGGTGTTGAATATCTGGTATATGTAACGGTTGAAAAATTCAAATTCATACTCTTCTGGTTGCCCCAGAGCGGTAAGCAAGACGCCGGGTTTCCCAACGATGCGGGTATCCTGATAAAGATAGTCATGCCGGTAGTTCTGGTCATCCTGTTTGTTGGAAAATGCCCGTGCACTGGCCAGCACCAGCACCACCCCGATAATAATGAAACCCCATATTTTAGCGCGGCCCATGGTATTACCTCCCCCGATTCTGGCGCAAAATGTTTTTCATGTCTTCGGCGATGTCGGGAAGATCAAGGTCCAGCAGCCGTTCCGGAGTAGGAATGCCGGTCTCCTTATCCCAGCCTCTCAAGGCATAATAGTCGTCTTTCATACGCTCAAGCATTTCCAGGGTAATGACCATGCCCTTTGACGGCCCGTCAGGTATCGGCTCGGTAAGAAACCGCCGGGGAAGCGTGTCGTCTTTTCTGCGCAGACCTTCGCGGACGGCAAACGCGCGGATCACATTCCACATGCGCTCGGCCGTAAGTTCTGCCTCCGTCACGGTCAGATCCATGCCCGTTACCCGGTTCAGGATGTCCACCACCACCGGATTAATATCAATCGGTCCCCAGATTGCTTCGGCAAGGTGGCACAGGATCAGCGAGTCGGTAAAGATCATCAGATGATTGACCTTTATGGTGTAGGCGGCCTTGCCTTCAATGGTGTCGCGCGGCACCAGGCCGGTGCGCTCGCCGGTGGGACGACTGTCATGATGGGAGCCGCCGCGTGGGCCGGTTGCATACCCCAAGGCAAATCCCGGGAGTCCGCGCGCTGAATGGCCGGCAAAGGTTAACCCCTTATTTTGCATGGCAAAGGAATCCGCCCCCTTGCCTATTTTTTCAGCGGCGCGTTTCACACCCTCGGCCAGCAGGGAACCAATACCCTCACGCATGCCGATTTTATGAATCAGCGGCAACAGCAGCTCTGTTTTGCCGAAGGCAAGTTCCATCCCGCCCGTATCTGCGGCGGTGAGGTTTCCTTTTTCAAAATTTTCCATGGCAAAGGCGATGCTGACGCCGGTTTCAATGGCATCCATGCCCAGATCGTCGCACTCCCGTTCTGCCGCAGCAACCGCTTCTATGGAGTCAATGCCGCACATGGATCCCAGGGCAAAGATGTTTTCATATTCGGGTCCTTCTACCGTCCGCCCTTCAAAGGGGGCGTTGGTAACCACGCTGTATTTGCCGCACTTAATCGGGCAGGCAAAACAGGATTTATCACGCACCACGATCTTTTGCCGCATCGTCTCGGCGCACAACCCCTGCGCGCCTTCAAACGTTTCCTGCTGCCAGTTGCGTGCGCCGAATACGCCCAGGCTGTTGTTGGCATTGACCAGCACGGGCGTCCCATACCATGGAAGCACCTGGCCGGTAGCCGGGTTGCCGCGCATGATTTGCAGAATCTCTTGGGAGAGTTTAAGGGTTCCCGGCATATCATGCACTTCCAACTTGCCCTTCCCCCGCACCGCAAGCCCCTTAAACTTCTTCGCACCGAGAACCGCCCCAATCCCGCCCCTGCCCAACGCCCGGCAGCCCGCCACAATATTTGCAAACCTGACCAGCCGCTCACCAGCCGGCCCGATTACCGCCAGCTGCACTGACTCATCGCCAATGTCGGCCTTGAGCCATTGCTGTGTTCTATCTGTCCGCTCGCCCCAGACATGGGCGGCAGAGCGCAGCTCCGTGCACTCATTATCAACATAGAGATAAACCGGCGCGGTGCTTGCACCTTCAATAATGACGCCGTCATAACCGGCATATTTAAGCTCCGGGGCACAGTGCCCGCCAGCAGAGGAATGGAAGAAGCCGCCGGTCAGCGGGGATTTGGTATATACACCGATGCGGCTGCCGGTGGGGGCTATGGTCCCGGCAAGAGGTCCGGCCAGAAAGATCACCTTGTTTTCAGGGGAAAGCGGATCTATACCCGGCACAAGTTCATCATACAGAATGCGGGCTGCCAGCCCGGCGCCGCCGATATATTTTTTGAGCTGACCGTTGGGCAGTTCCTCAGTTTCTATGGATTGTGCGGTAAGATTAACTCGCAGAATTTTTCTCGTATATCCCTTGTATAGCAGCGCTGTGCTCATGCAGCGACTCCCTTTGGTTCTTCATTTTTGAGCGCTTTGTTTTGTTCACAGGTGGGGCAACCCTGGGGATATGCGCCGCACAGATTATCACAAACCGCCGGCGTTGTGGAAAACGGATTCAGTTTTTTGACCAGTTTCTTTACCGCGCCCGGGCGTTTTATTTTGATTCCCTTGCGGATGCCCTCTTTATCCCAGATGATGACCCGCGCCGGACAGACCTTGATACATGCCGGATCGCCATTGCAGGCATCGCAGGTATCTTTAATTTTTGGCACCGGCAATTCAGGAATTCCCGTCATTTCAATGCTGATATTTGAGCGGATTGGATCGAACACGCCCAGACGGCTCCCTGAACAGGCAAGCTCGCATAGCCGGCAGCCCACGCAGCGTTCGGGAATGACGTTGATGCGTTTAATCTTCCCCCTGAATACCCCGTGCGGACAGGTATCGCGGCATTCATAGCAGAGCGTGCACGTGGCCGGCACTTCGCCAATGTTTCTAATGGAAAGCTCTTCTTCTCCTTTGGGTTTTGACTGAAATTGATAGCCCATGGTGCAGTGTTCTTCGGGCGGGCATTCAGGGCAGATCCGGCAACGATCGGTCTTGAATGGGACCCGATAAAGGGAGGGGTGCCCGAGCGTCACCCGGTAGCCGATATACCAGCAGAAGTAACGGCAATAAACCCGGTAGGCAAAAAGAATTGAGCCAAGGAACATGCCGTTTGTCAGTATCTTAGTCCATACCATTGGCTTCCAGAGATTTTTCCAGTCGGGCGAACGAATCATTTCGGCAGATGAAGCAAGCTGAAACACCCGTTCAAAGGTATAGACAACGATAATGGTGCCCACCATAAGGGCAGGAACGTATATATGGTTAATCTGGGAACGGAAATTATCTGTAATCTTAATTCCCTTATAATTCTTAAAATGCTTCAGAATGCCGTCCTGCAACGCGCCGACCGGACAGAACCAGCCGCAGAACCAGCGGCCAATAAAAAACGGCAACAGCAGCGACCCCAGAAGCATGGCCAGCGCCCAGAAAAGCAGTTCGGGGTTTTCTATGGGGCGAGCTGTCATGCCAGCGGCAAAAATTTCAAAATACCAGACCAGCACAAAGGTCTGGGTGAACATGCGCCACTTCTTTGTTGCAACTGTTTTGTGCGCCCGGGCAAGCGGATCGGGGGGTGTTTTTAACAGTCTGACAGCAATATACAGGGTATAAGCAAGCAAAGGAGTTAATATGATCCAGTCAGCTTTGGGGAACAGCATTGTGCCGGTGCCGCCGGCAATCCAGTCTATGATGTCATTGGTCTGGAGCTTCCATGCCTCTGCATTAAGCGGAAACCGGTATGGTTTATAATTGCCCAGACCGTAAATGAACACGAAAAACCAGAAATAGGCTGCACCCTTGGTTCTGCCGTAATAGAAGTCAGAGAAAAACAGGGTCAGTGCGCACAACCCGATCATCAGGCAAACCCAGTTGGTTACATACCCGCTCAGAATACCCCAGAGATACAAGACCAGACCCAGAAGCGCCATGTTCCGCACATGCCGGACAAATTCCTCCCGGGTAAACGCAGTCAATGTCATAATTACATTCCTCCACCAAACAGGTACTGGAAGCGGGTTACAATGAAGTGATACTCGGCCGGGGCGATGCCAAACCCCATCCGTAAATAGATGATGATTACCGCCAGATTTATCATCTGCAATTTGAAATATGCCGCGCGCGGCACCAGATTGCGCTTGAAAAAACGGTGTGCGCAGATGAAATACAGGACAAACCACCCATACATAAATACCAGAGATGCGATCCACCAGTTCCTGGCGCTCGCCTCGTTGTTGGCCTTAACCGTTCCATAGGCGGCAAGCAACCCGGCATTTTCTTTTGTGATCATGGTGCCCTTTTCAAACGAGCCATAATCCTGGACAAGAAATTTCCCCACTAATTCTTCAGGCGGTTTCTCATCAATGCGGAGCCCCATGCCAATGCTCTCGCAAAACATGTCGGACATAAAACCGGTCAAAAGCGCGATAAGGATAAACGCCAGCGACCCGATGCGCGCCGCCTTTGAATATGCCCAGTCTTTGAGCACCCACTTATAAAAAATCCCGATCAGCAGCGCACACAGCACGCCAATGAGCGCGCCGGCGAGAACTCCCAGAAATCTGCCGGTATAATGGCCCACCGGGAGATCGCGAAAATACCCACAGATATGTATAAAAGCCGGCGGATACATGAATTGGTCAAGAAAACGGAACTTTGCGTCTGATGTGCCGAAGGTTTTACCAAAAAAGTAGCCGGGTATTATCAGTTCCAGCCAGATGGCACTGCGAATCCAGCCACCCAGTCCTTTAACCTGTTTCATAGTGCTTCCCTGTTTTTCATAACGTTTGTCGGTGCCCTCGCCTGGGTTTATCCTTCTATAAGTTCGTCCTGCTGCTTAGGACGTGGTGATTGCTTTTTCAAACAGCAGTGCTACCCCGTGCAAGGTTTCGTTGAGCACTTTCACTTCTACCGGGTTCAAGCGCTGCAGCAAAGCCTTTACCGTTTCAATTTCACCAGCCCGGAACAGAGTGAGCCTCTTTGTTCCTTTTGCGGTAAGGCACACGTCTGAGACCCGCTTATCCTGATCATTTTTAAAACGCTTCACATAGCCTAATTGTTCAAGCCGGAATATAAGATTGGTTGCGCTCTGCAGCGATATGCCCAGCGACCTGCTGATGTCTGAGATGGACACTGTATCACGCTCATTAAACAGCGACAGCGCACGCATCTGCATTATCGTGATGGGAAGCCGCTTGCCTTGAAAACTTCTGCCGACATTGAGGCAGCGAAAAATTTTCTGCAGATTTAAATAAACCTGAACCGGCAGATTGTCCGGACCAGCAGGTTCCTCAAGGCGCTGAACGACGGGGTTTGGTTTTACTTCATTCATGTTTAGTGAGTTTAATAAAAATTATATAATATTACTATAAATTAAATTTTAATGTTGTTTAAATGCTACATAAATGTTAACTATTAATTTTAGTGTTGTCAAGCGTTTTTTCAGGACATACTCAACAATGAGCCATGAAATTCAGGTAATCCACATGAGAGGCCAAAAAAAGATACCCATGGGTATTTTGTCATTAACACTTAGGTCTTTGGGGATGTTTCATCACCATCAATAAAATATTTTGGGGAACGTTCTGTTCTTACTCCTGATAGAACACAAGATATTACCTAAATAAGAATACTTGATAAAAAAATTGAATTATTTAAAAATAGCGATGAGCGTGGTTCCCGGCAGGAGAATGGATAGAATAAATCAGAAAATAGACAAAGGGCTGCGGTGTGGATAATGATCTTTTTTTGCATCACTATTTAAAACCATCTGCAGACGGACTGGACAGGCGCTTTACGGTGCCCTTGCCAAATATCAGGGGATTGACGCCCTGCGGTGAGTTTATCGTCCAGGGGCATCTTGAAGATACGTTCTCAACGAATATCATTACCAAGTTTGAAGACCCGACGGGTTTGCGGCTGGTAGAAGTCTATAAGAATACTGAAAATCTCAAGCAGGGACTTTTTATCCGTCTCGTCGGCACCATGTCGCTGGTCAGACTCGGCTATCCCGTTCTGTTTCTGGATGCAGCCGTGTCAAATCTTGATGTGCAGACTGCGCAACGGAGTGCAGTATCAACTCGGGTTGCAATTCATTTACCGCAGGCAAGTCCCGAACAAAAGGAGGTTTTTTACGCTGCGCTGAACCACGGCGCAGATGCGGCGGGTTTAATCTATGCGTGCCGCGAGTTAGCGTCGCTTCCGTCCTTCTGGGGTCCTCTCTGGAGCGTACGGGCTGAGGGAATCAATTTTGAGATGATCAAGATACTCCGGTCAATCGCCTGGACTGCATATAATGCACTGTGCGCACAAACTCGGCAACAACACGCTTTTGATTACCGGCCGGTGCAGGAGCAGATGATCTTTAAAAACTCCCTGCAAGAACATCATCTGTTTAAAAAAATGGGGTTATCGGTGCCGGCAGAGGCTCAGGCAGCATTTTTCAGCGTCCTGGTTGCAGGCATGTGATGAACAAAGGCAAACAATTGTTGAAATGTGCTTGAATCATTGTTGGTGAGGAGGATCGCCATGGAACAAAATCTTAAACGTTTTGTAGGACAGCATGTGATTATTACCGGCGCTGGCAGCGGCATAGGTCGGGGCATTGCACAGCGATTTGCCGCGGAAGGAGCACGGGTAACCGTGGCGGATATTGATCAAGAGGGCGGCACACGGGTCGCCGATGAAATCACGGCAATCGGTCAAACAGCGCAGTATCTTTTTGTGGATGTATCCCGTGAAGATTCAATTAATGAACTTATCAAAAACGCCGCAGAATCTTTCGGGCCGATTCAGGTCGCCGTTTCCAATGCCGGCATTTCCGAGACCCAGTCATCCTGCCTGGAAATTTCAGGCGCAGAATGGGATCGAATCTACGGCGTAAATGTGCGCGGGTCATTTATGTTCTGCCGCGCCTGTGCTAATAATATGATGGATAATGGCATCGCCGGTGCAATCATCACCATATCGTCTATAATGGGGCGGTCGTCAAAAAACATGACCGGCGCCTATGCGTCTTCAAAGGCTGCGGTCATCATGTTTACCAAGAGCCTGGCAAAAGCGGTGGCCTCGATGGGCATCAGAGTAAACAGCGTTGCTCCCGGCATGGTGAAAACCAATCTCTATCGGCCAGTAGAACAAGAAATGATGATGGAGCGGGATGAGTTTGTTCCCTGGATCATTGAGCAGTGCATCAGTAGCGGACAACTGTTGATACCTCGGGAGGGAACGCCAGACGATATGGCTGCGGCAGTTGCCTTCCTCGCTTCAAAAGATGCCTCCTATATCACCGCACAGTGCCTTTGTGTGGACGGGGGAATGGACTGGTGCTGGTAGCATAATTGTTGTCCGCGGTCAGCATTCAGGGGCGACTGACGTTACTGATGGTTGCCTGCTGAATGCATATTAACAAAAAAGGAGCCTGTGTTATGTTTAACGGTGGATATCATGGTCGTTATGTTATAGTAGATTTGTCCCATAAAACGTTCAGGGTAGAACAGCTCTCCGAAAGCCTTGCCGCAGAATATCTTGGCGGCAGAGGTATCGGCACAAAACTGTTATATGACCTGCAGCCCGGAAAGATTGACCCGCTGTCTCCAGAAAATCATCTCATTATCTTCACCGGCCCGCTGAACGGCACCAACGCCCCGGGAACCTCGCGCATTACCTTCATCACCAAATCTCCCGCCGGCAATACCATCAACACGACGAGCATGGGCGGCGCATTCCCCAACGGCTTCAAGCGTACCGGATTTGACGGGATGGTTATAACCGGCGCATCTGCAGAGCGAATCTGGATTCACCTCGCGCCTGACGGGGTAACGTTTCATAATGCTGATGATGTATGGGGCCTCAAGACCTCAGAAACAGAGCGTGTCATTAAGGAAAAACTGGGCGCTGCATGCCGGGTGGCCTGTATCGGCCCGGCTGGGGAAAACCAGGTGCGATTTGCGGCAGTAGTTTCTGAAACACGCACTGCCGGGCGCGGTGGCGCCGGCGCGGTCATGGGGTCAAAAAATCTCAAGGCAATTGCCGTGTCGGGTGATATACGGCCGCGGATTGCTGATAAACAGGCTTTTGATGAAACAGTTAAAAAAGTTCGGGCCGATCAGGACGAAAATCCAAGCCTGGTGGGAATGCAAATGAATGGCACCGCCGGTTTGATAAGTGTGGTTAATGCCATGGGAGGTCTGCCCACCAGAAATTTTCAGCGGGGCACCTTTGAGCTGGCAGATGAAATTGCGGGAAGTGCCATCACCGAGCATAACCGGATAAAAAGTTTTGCCTGCCAGTCCTGTCCGGTAGGGTGCGGGCTTATTGCCGCAGTAAAGAACGGAGCGCGCGCAGGTCTGACCACAGAAGGCCCTGAATATGAGTCGGCGGTGATGTTGGGGTCAAATCTCGGGATTGGCGACCGGGATATAATTATCGCGGAGAACTTTTTGTGCGATGAGCTCGGCTTGGACACTATTTCTACCGGCAATGTTATCGGCTTTGCCATTGAGTGCTTCGAAAAGGGTCTGCTGACAGAAAAAGATACTGACGGACTTGTGTTGCGGTGGGGCGATGGCGAATGTGCCCTCAAACTGATAGAAAAGATCGCCGCCAGAGAGGGATTCGGCGGGCGGCTGGCAGAGGGGGTGGCACGGCTTTCTCAAGAGCTTCCCGGCTCTGAAACATTTGCCATGCATGTCAAAGGTCTTGAACTTGCAGCGTATGATCCGCGCGCGGTTTTCGGTCAGGCGCTTTCCTATGCCACTGCTCCCCGTGGCGGCGAACATGGGCGCGGCGGGTATATGATTGTGGAATTCTTCATGCCCGATGTTGACCTGTACACCCATGAGGGCAAAGCTGTCCGTGCTGCTGAGCTTGCAGAAAATGCCGCGATTTTTGATTCAGCCTGCCTGTGCAGCTTTAATTTTGTGCCGGTTGCGCTGGTTCCAGAACTGATCAATGCGGTGGTTGGCACCGCCTATACGCTGAATGATCTGCGCGTTATGGTGCGCAGAATTATTACGCTGGAGCGCAGATTTAATATTCGCGAAGGCTTCAACAGAAAGGACGATACGCTTCCGCCGCGGCTGCTTACTGAACCGCTTCCGGACGGCATGGCGGCAGGCAAAAAGGTAGAAGGGCTTGACCTGATGCTGGACGAATACTATGCTCTCAGGGGATGGGATAAAAACGGCAATCCACCTCAATAAAAAAACCATGTTTTGATGCACAGATGCGGGCTTCTCGGGAGACGCATTTAGTGTAAATAATTTATAGAATATAAACAAACCACCATACGGGGAGGCAGCAATGGCGCCATATGAATCATTGAGAGATTATGCAGAAGCACTGGAGAAACGGGGAAAATTGGTAAGAATAAAAGAGATGGATCAGGATAAGTATGAGGCAACGGCATTCCACTACAAAATAATTGATCGGTGGAAGACCAATGCTCCTGCCTTTCTGATTGAAAACATTAAAGTCAATGGCATCTGGCATTCCGTACCGGTAATAGGGAATCTGTTTAATGGCTTTGACACCGTCGCCCAATGCTTCGGGGTTGAGCATATCAGCGACAGCCAATCAGAAATGTATACTGCCGCCACCGAAAAGATCATGAGCTATCTGGTGAATGATCGCTGGAAAACCATTGATCCGGTCATCGTTGAGAAGAAGGATGCCCCCTGCAAAGAAGTGATTCTGACCGGCGATGCGGTTGACATTTATAAGTTTCCCTGGATCCGCAATAACCCCGATGACGGCGGCCAATACATCAGCACCGGATGCGCCATCATGGAAGACCCCCGGCTGGGAAGAAATGTGGGAACATACCGCATGCAGATAAAGGGCCCACGCAAAACCGGTATAAACTTCACCAACCAGAGCCATGGCTACAAGTTCATGATGGAAGCTGCTGACCGCGGCGAGGATGCCGTCCCGGTCGCGGTTGCAATCGGCATTGATCCCATTTCCTGGATGATGAGCAGCACCCGCCTTGCAGACCTGGGACAGGACGAATTTGCGCTGGCAGGAGGATTCAGGGGCAAACCGGTAAAAATGGTGAAATGTGAATCCAGCAATCTCTACGTCCCGGCAGAGGCGGAATTTATTTTAGAAGGCGAAATTCCCATGGAGGTGGAAAAAGAAGGCCCCTATGGTGAAATGTTTGGCTATATCGGAAAAGAAACGGTTACGTTTTACCTGAACATTCACACGATCACCCACCGAAAAAATCCCTGGCTGTATAATATCTGGACCGGGGTCAGCGGCGGCTATCTGACGCTCCCCTGGGATACCGGAAATTTTATCCGGCTGAAGAGAATCATGCCCAATCTTGTCAAGCTTTATACACCCCCGGAGACTGCATCAATTGTCATTGTGTGCATTGACAAAAAATTTCCCGGCGAAGGTATTGAAGCCGGGCTTATGATCCTGGGGTATCGCCTCGTCGGGTTCAGCAAAAAGCTGGTGATTGTGCTGGACAAAGACGTTGATCCAACTGATATGGCCAGGGTCATGCATGCGGTTGGCACCAGATGGCAGCCGGTGCCGGCAAGTCTTATGGTGAGCCATTCTTTTCATATGCCCATTGATCCGAGCATCAAAGAAGCATTTCTAAGCAGCAAAATCGTTATTGATGCCACCCGGCAACTGCCTGGAGAAGGCGGTCCCGAAGTATTCCCGGCAGATAATCGCACGGTTATGGAGGAGAAAGCCAAAGAAGCATTTGAGCTGGTGGAGAAAAACTGGGGAAAGTACTTTCAAAAATAGCACGACCGGTCACTGCGGCTATCAGCACTCAATTACCGTTGATTTGCGCTGATGGCCGACTGCTGAAAGCCGGCTAAAAAGAAAATGGCTATTGGACGATTACGCTTAAAACCGCGGGGCTATGATTTCCCGCCCTACCGACCGCCCAGCGAAGCAAACAGCCTGCTGTTGCGCGTAACCAGAGGCTGCCCCTGGAACAGATGTGCTTTCTGCTCCATGTATAAGGACATGCCGTTTGAACGCAGGCCGATTGAGGAAATCATTGATGACATCACGGCGGCACAGGAGCTTTACGGCGATGCAGTGCGGACGGTTTTTATTGGCGATTCAAACAGCATCGTTATCAGGACCGATGATTTTATAAGAATTTTACAGGCACTATATACCGCCTTCCCCCAGATTGAGCGGGTGACCAGTTATGGCCGGGCCAAGACCCTGCATAAAAAGCCCGCTGAAGATTTAAAACGGTTGCGGGATGCCGGGCTTACGCGGCTGCATGTGGGGCTTGAGACGGGCGACCGGGAAGTGCTTGAGCTTATTCAAAAAGGCGCGACGCCCGAAGAAATGGTGAGCGCGGGACTGAAGGCAAAAAAAGCCGGGTTTGAATATTCGCTTTATGTTCTGCTGGGTATTGGCGGCGATGAGCGCTGGGAGCAGCACGCGAGAGGGACCGCAGCGGTATTGAACCAGATTAATCCGCACTTCATCCGCGTCCGCACCTTTATTCCTCAGCCGGGATGCGTGCTGTATGAGCACATAAAAGCAGGCACATTCAAGAAAGCTGCGCATGAGACCATTTTACGGGAACAGAAAAAACTGATAGAACATCTTGACGTGACCTCAACCTACCTTTCAGATCATCTCTCAAACTACGTTTCGGTAAACGGCAAGCTGCCTGAAGATAAGCATGAGATGATAAGCGCAATAGATGAAATGCTGGCTTTGCTTTCAACGGACGACGGTGTGCGCAAACGGTTTATAAGGAAAGATTCTTTGCAGAACCTCTAAAAAAGCTGTTTTACCCGTCCACAACGTCGGTCTTCCTGCTTGCATAACACGAGGCGATGATATATTTTTAACATTTTTTATGCTATTACCGAATTATAGAACGGCAGGTTAAATTACACGGAGACATTGAATGAAAAAACTCTTGGGAGTGATAGTAATGCTTTTGCTTGGTGTCGGCTGCGCGACATCAGGCAAAATCCATGAATCATTTGCAAAGGCAACAGAACGGGCCCTCCGGCATAACCTTCCCGTTGTCTTCATGCCGCACGGCAGAAAGCCAAACTCTGCAGGCGGGGTTACCGTTGACATTGATTTTCAAAACGTAAGTGGAAAAACCATGCGGCGTATTGCTTTTACGGTAATTCCCTATGATGAAAAAGGAAAGCAGATTACCAGCGAGGTGCACAACCGGAGCGAAGTAGAACTGGCAACAGAAGGGTATTTCAGGTCTGACAGCGGATACTATTCACGCAGCTGGGATAATGTGTGGTACAGCACTGCAATAAAATATGTTGCGGTTAAAGCTGTGGCGATTACCTATCTTGATGACACAACACAGGTTATTAATAATCCTGATGACTTATATAAAATGGCAATCCATGCTGACACCAAAAGTTACGTGTACTGGTGGTCGGGCTATCCCATAGGTTCTAAGCCTGCCCAGGAGCTTAACCCTGCCGAATCCGCCCCGCTGCGGTCAGAACCCATTCAGCAATGACTGTTAGCCGGCGCGAGGAGAAATCGTATTAAAAAATCATCGTTATGAAACAAAAAGTTATAATTGTCATGCCTGCCTATAATGCGGCAGAAACCCTTGAACGAACCTTCCGGGATATTCCTCCCGGCACCTATGATGAGATCATTCTGGTGGATGACAACAGTAAAGACAATACGGTGGCGATATCCCGTTCCCTGGGCATTCATACGATCGTGCATACTGACAATCGCGGCTATGGGGCAAACCAGAAAACCTGTTATACGGAGGCGCTGAAGCGCGGGGCAGATATTGTCATTATGATCCATCCCGATTATCAATATGACAGCCGGCTGGTTCCGTATATCCTGGGATTTCTGGAGACCGATATCTGCGACATTATTCTCGGCTCCCGCATCAGGACACGAAATGAGGCACTCGCCAGCGGAATGCCTGCTTATAAATATATTTTTAACCGTTTTCTCACCACGCTGGAAAATTTGGTGCTCGGTCAGAATGTCTCTGATTTTCATACCGGCTACCGCGCCTACACCCGCGCCGTTCTGGAAACCATACCGTTTATGAAAAATTCTGACGGCTTTGTCTTTGACACCGAGTTCTTGGTGCAGGCGGTTTATTTTGGATTCCGCATTGGGTCGGTGCCGGTTCCCGTCAGGTATTTTTCCGAGGCATCTTCAATAGACTTCAGCAACAGCGTCGTGTACGGACTGAAGACGCTTGGGGCACTGGTAAAGTATATTAATCAAAATCTGGGAATTAAAAGCTATCCCTTGTTTCAGCGCAGCGATCTTGCCATCCACGCAAGCACCTAAATCCACCGCCGTCTTTTTTCTTTTGCTTTTTTCCCCTGTCGCGGCAATTGGCTTGGAGATGTTATGCAAAAGCTTTGCCTGAGGCTGCTTTTAATTATCGTGCTTGCCTGCATTCTGGCTGCAGTGACACTGTGTCCTGCCGGTATTGGGGTGGGGGCAGTCACCGTTGTCCACGCTGAGGATGTGAGCTATCTTCTGGATCTTGATCCCGATGCGGTCAGCAACCAGGATTTGTATGACCGGGCAGTTATGCTTGAAGATCACTATCAGGCCTATCACTGCGTCAACGGAATCATCTGGGAGGCCTGGTATGCTGAGGCATCGGATGCGCAGCCATCCTTTTATGGAACCGGCGGCGACAGCGCCATCTTTAGCGGGTTCTATCTGGCCGGCGCCGTATATCGTTTCCTCACCACACGGTCGGCAGGCGATCTGGAGGCCGTGTTTGAAGCAGCGCGCGGCCTGCATCTCCTGACGCATGTGAGCGGCACACCGGGCGTGATTGCGAGATGCGCGTTTCCCGCTGCGCAGGCTTCAAAGTGGCGCTACCCCGAGGCCTGGCAGGATCGCATTGAAAGCGGTTATGTGTACAAAAGCCCCAGCGATATACCAGACATCGGCAATCCCTCCGCGTGTTATCCCGAAATGATCTATTACACACGGGCGACCAGGGACCAGTTAACCGGCATCCTGTATGGCATTGGAGTTGCCCTTGCAGAGCTTGACCCTGCTGACTATAGTGCCCATGCCCAGACCGCTCGCACCGTGCAGAAGGTCAGAGACATTCTGTATGACGTTATCTACGCCGTCTGGAGGCGGCTTGAAGCCACCGGCTTTGTGATCAAAGACCATACGGGTGCAACCGGAAGCTCGGCCGTTGTCGTGTCCGGGCTGCTGAAGGTGCTGGTGCTGGCAGTGTATCGGGAAGCACTGAAGCAGCGCGCGGGAACCGGCGGGCAGGAATATAGGCGAATTGACCGAATGTATAACAGGGCATTTTCCAGCTCGTTCTGCCTTAACGACGGCAATGCGGCAGCGGTGTTTAACCGCAGGAGTCTGCGCGACGACTATTATGCCTTCAACCTCAGGTTTGCCCGCAGTTTTACCATACACCTGCTTGAACGGAACAGCCGGCGCCGGGCAATTGTTGTGGACTATATGCACAAGCATGTATGGCGATATGTGCAAAACCATCGAAACACCCATTTTATATTTTTATACGCTGCTGCATCAGGTGATGAGTCCAGGCTAAATGACGCGCTCCGCAGCCTGCGCGAGCTCTCGCTGCGGCCGCTGCGTAACTGGAGCTCGCCATTGCACGGTAAGGACTATTATCCGCCGCTTCCGGTGCTGCTCTATGGCGATGTGAGTGCGTTTGTCGTGCCGGTGCATTTACGCAAACCGACGGGGTATTTTATCTGGCAAAAGGACCCGTTTGAAACCGGCGTTGGTCCGGTAAACACCGAAGGCCTGAAGGAAGCCACCGGACTTGATTTCATTTTACCCTACTGGATGGGACGGTATTACGGTTTTATTGATGCGCCGTAGGGGAAACCGGTTCGGTTTGAGGTGCAAAAAAGCAACGGGCAGCGGATACGGTTGGTAATTATTTTGCAGCACATCTAAAAGCGCACCGGGTAATCATTTCCGCGTTACATTATCAACTCAAACTCAATTATTCCTGCTCACTGTTGCCGTTGATACGCATTCACCGCCTGGTTATGTTCAGCAAGGGTTTCTGAAAACTGATGGGTGCCATTGTTTTTTGACACAAAATAAAAATAATTGACTTTTGCCGGATTCAAGACCGCTCGAATGGAATTGAGACCCGGATTACAGATAGGCCCTGGCGGGAGTCCGCTGTTACGATAGGTGTTATAGGGGCTTTCTTTTTTTAGATGATTCTTATTTAAACGCTCATTAAAGGTGCTGTTCTCAAGCTTCAAACCATAGATTACCGTCGGGTCGCAATCAAGGCGCATACCTTTTTGCAAACGGTTTAAAAATACTGCAGCAATTACTGCACGCTCCTCTTCGCGCCCGGTCTCTTTTTCAACCAGCGAGGCCAGCGTAACAAACTCTTTCCTGGTGAGACCGATGGCTCTGGCCTGCTTCTCCATGTCACTGGTAACGATTTTATTGAACTGTTCAACCATGCGCCGGAGAATGACAGTGGGACTGCTTCCCCGGTTAAACTTATAGGTTTCCGGAAACAGATATCCCTCAAGACTATCGCCGTCAATGCCCAGAGCAGCGGTAAATTCCCTGTCTGCAGCTTTCTCCAGAATTGCAGCGGCCGAACACAAACCCGCGTTCTCAATATGCTGAGCCACATCAAACATGGTGCTCCCTTCTGGAAAAGTTACGAAATACGCGGTGACGTTGCCGCTGGCAAGTTCATGCAAAACTGAAAGCGGGGTCTGGGGAAGTTTCAAACGATATTCTCCATACTTGAGACTGCGCTCAACATGCAACAATTTGGCGAGGAGTTTGAACCGCCATTTTCCCTGAATCGCATGCGCATCTTCCAGTAACGAGGCAATGGTTCTGAGGCTGCTTCCCTGCATAATCTCTATTGCAACCTCTTTTGTTTGCTGCGGAGATACCGGATTCACGCAGAACAACGCAAAGCTCAGCGTGACAAGGATGGCAGGGAAAACAACCAGCAGGAGAACTAAAGAAAAAAAGGTTTTCATTCGGCGGCAGGCGTTTTACTGTTGAGGTAATCTAAATAACCCTGGAGAATGATTGCGGCGGCGATTTTGTCAATGACTTTTTTGCGTTTGCTTCTGCTCATATCCGCTTCCAGGAGAATTCGTTCGGCTGCCACCGTGCTCAACCGCTCATCCCAGGTCTCAACGGGTAGGGCAAATCTCTCTTTGAGCCGCTCAATAAACGCAAATACCTGTTCGGCTGCACTGCCAATGCTGCCGTTCATATTTCGCGGAATACCAACAACAATTTTTTCAACCGCATATTTCTGTAGATAATTATCCAGCTCGGCAAGATCAGCGCGGATATTTGTGCGCCGTATCGCGCCAATCCCCTGCCCGGTCCATCCCATTTCATCACTGACCGCAATGCCGATTATTTTACTACCCACGTCAAGGCCCAAGATTCGCATACGATAACCTCTGGGTGTATAGTATTCAGTGAACAGTGAATAGCCCAGGCGAAGGCACTTCTTTGGTACAGGTCTGTATTTTCCTGCCCCCTATTTACTATTCACTCTGCACCCGTGTTGTTTTATACAATCTCCTATTTTAGCTAAAAAGTTAGCTAAAAAGTTTTTTCACCAGCGCTGCTACCCTTTTCCCCAGCGCCAGGCACTCCTGTCTGCATGTATCATCAGGCGCACCGATGGCAACCGGCCCATAATGACCGCCTGCCGTCTCGCCCTGGATGATCATCCCGTGAATTAGAAATGCTTTCAGTATGTCAAGGACGGTTGTTTCATTGCCGCCCCCCAAGATGCCTGAAGTTGAAAAGGCTGCGCCTACTTTGCCGTTCAATTTTCCAAAATATTTAACGCTTTTATCAAGCAGTTCTTTTACTGGCGCTGCCATAGTACCAAAATAGGTGGGGGAACCAATGATGATGCCATCAGCATTGAGCAAATCTTCCGGGGTTGCCTGGTCAACAGATTGCAGTGCCACCTCAAGTCCTTCGTTTTTTACCCCTTCGCCCACCAATTCCGCCATTTTTTTAGTATTTCCCGTTTTTGAGAAATAGATAACAATAACTTTTGCCATGGTGCTTCTCCTTGTTAATGATGTTAACGAAAAACTGGCGGCAGCGTGCCGCGATCCAGTTCAAAAAAATGAAAGAAGGTCCTGCAACGGCGCGGGCAAGACCTTCCGGTAAAATTTTGAATCTGGTTATTACCACTCTTCCGGATAATAGCCCAACAATTCATCATACATATCGGTTCGGCGGTCGGTCATGGGATTATTGAACTCCGACCAGTGGCGATACCGGGCCAGCATAAGATTGATTTCAGCCATAACAATATCTGGTTTGTCAGGTGAACCGGGTCCTGCAGCAAAACCGCCTGCGGGGTCGGTGATACAGCTATTGCCGATGAACACACAATCTCGTTCCACCCCGATCCGATCTGCGCAGATGCTGTACACGGCGTTCATAAGCGACATCTGCTGGGCAGAAAACGCAGCAGTCGGTTTGTCCTTTGTCTGTAAAGGCGGCACTTCAACCCAGTTGGTAGAATCACAGATAATATCAGCTCCCTGTGCTGCATAAATTCTGGTTACTTCGGGAAACCATATGTCATAGCACACCCGGCAGCCGATCTTGCCAAAGGGAAGGCTAAACACCGGATAGCCAAGGTTTCCCGGCTCAAACCAGAGCTTCTCCTCATTCCAGAGATGAGTCTTGCGATAGGTGCCAATGTGGCCTTCCGGCCCCACCACAGCAACACTATTATATAAATAGGTATTCGGGCCGATGCGCTCTTTCTCCGTAATTCCTGCGCAGATATAGGCATTGTGCTTCTGCGCCGCCTTTATCCACTCCTTTGTCGTGGGACCATCCGGAACTTCTTCGGCCATAGCGTGCGCTTCTTCGCGGGAGTTATAAATATATCCCGTGTTGCACAGCTCCGGAAGCACCATCAGTTTAACTCCCTGCTTGCCTGCCTCGTCAATTATTCTGAGCGTTTCAGCGATATTTTTGTCCTTGTTGCATATCTCTGGTTCCATCTGCAGCGCCGCAACTTTTATTAAGCTCTCTTTGCCCTTTTCTCTCGTGCCCGGATACGGCGGAATAGGAAATTGTTGGAATTTAGCAGTCATGGTTTTCTCCTTTGTGCATTCAAGATTATTTTACTATACGCTGTCTAACTTTTTTCGCCGGTGTTGTTGCTAAATCTTCTTACCACCCCCCCTTAATTGTGAAAATTTTAAAATCAATCCTTCCCAAAACATTCACACCCTAAGAGAACGCATCCACATGATGTTCAGCGGAAATTAGGACGCTTTCCCCGGCTGTCTGCTTTCTTATCAGACATATAGCTATTTTTTTGGTTGCGGCAGCCCCAATTTCTCTATCGCCTCTTTGCGCAGGATGTTTTTCTGAATTTTGCCAATTGAGGTTTTGGGGAATTCGGTCCTGAATTCAACATAGCTGGGCACTTTGAATTTTGCCAGTTTCTGGGCGCACCAGTCAATGATCTCCTGCGGCTCGCAGCTCACGCCGTCCTGCAAAATCACCAGCGCCATGATCGCCTCGTCGCGAACCGGATCCGGCACGCCAATCACCGATACTTCCTTTACCTTGGGATGCATGCCGATAACAAATTCAACTTCAATCGCTGCAACATTTTCTCCCGCCCGCTTGATCATATCCTTTTTCCGGTCTACAAAATGAAAATAACCCTCCTCATCCATATAGGCATTATCGCCGGTATACAGCCAGCCGTCGCGAATGGTGTCCTTGGTGGCTTCAGGGTTTTTAAAATAGCCTTTCATAAGGGTTCTGCCGGGAACACCGTGCACCACAATTTCTCCGACCGTTCCGGGTGGCACTTCAGTGCCCGTCTCATCCACAATTTTTATTTCATTGCCGATTCTCGGCATACCAATGCAATTTTTTTTCATGACGCCGTCAATAGGATTCATGGTTGTCGCCGCCAGGGTTTCCGTCATCCCCCACAGGTCACACAGCCTGACATTAAACCGCGACTCAAATTCATCCCATTTTTCATCCGGTATGGCAATCGCATACATGATAAGGCGAAAATTGTTTTTCCCGTCAAGCTCGGTGCGGGGTTGCGCCAGAATCATGTTGACCGTTGCGGCGACCAGGCTGGCGGTAGTCACGCGGTGCCGGCGCGCCTGCTCCATGTATTTAGTGGCGCTGAACTGTTCCGCCATCACCAGGGTTGCACCGGCGGTGAGGGTCGGCATGACGGAGATAAACTGGCCATTTACGTGAAACAGGGGCAGAACAATGAAATGCCGGTCCTCGGGCACTACTTTCCACCATTGCGCGCCAAACATGCCGGCAAAAATCGCATTGGCATGGGTAAGCTGAACTGCTTTAGGACGGGCAGTCGTTCCCGAAGTAAAAAGCATCATCAGATCATCTTCAACATGAATAGTCGCCGGCGGAAGCTGGACCGGCGTATCTTTTAGCAGGTCGGCAATTATGGTTGCGGTGGGGTAGAGCTTATTGTTCGGATAAATGGGCGAGGTACGGGCAAGCAGCACATGTTTTACCCGCGGACATTTGGGCAGGATGCTGTTAAACATGTCCATGAAATTAGGCTCGGTAATAACCGCAACCGACTCGGAAAATTCAAGATAGTATTCCATTTCAAAAGCGCCCGAGAAGACATTGGTAGGGATCATCACGGCGCCGATTTTTGCAATTGCAAACCAGGAAAACAAATATTCCGGAGAGTTAAGCAGATGCACGACCACTTTGTCGTTCTTTTTTATCCCCTTGCTGAGCAGGATATTTGCGTATTTATTCACCATTTCATCAAATTGATTATAAGTATAGGTAATGACATTGCCCTGCCGGTCTTCAAAAACGATAAATTCCTTGTCGCCAAACTGTTTTACTTTGAATTCCAATACCTGTCTGAGATTTTTTGTTCCTATACAGTCCATAAGTCCTCCTGATTGATTATTTTTTATGCAATACCTGAGATGGGCTATTTATAACAATCTCTCCGTGTTTACGCAATGTCATGGATTCAAAGGAGGGGGACAAAACAAAGCAGGTTATTCGGACTGATGCTTCCGCGACCATCATAGCACCACCATATTCACAAGCCCTGGCATACGCAGATGTTCACACTAAAGAAACATTCGTTGCTGTTCGGTTGCTTAACTGAAGAAGGCTGGACGTCGCCGGGATC
>Ga0101944_10003225_pt1 | contig 23473 bp, 25 predicted proteins | sample DewCreD2012metaG_FD_75245 | JGI IMG/M metagenome (GOLD analysis project Ga0101944, IMG submission 75245) | Hot spring sediment bacterial and archeal communities from British Columbia, Canada, to study Microbial Dark Matter (Phase II) - Dewar... ... | reverse complement strand
CGCCCGCTCAGCCAGGAACATCGCCGCCCGCAGCGCGCGCGCCGGCGCAGGGGCCTCGCCCTCCGGATGCCGCAGCACCCATCTCAGCAGCGTCCCCAGCGCGCTCACCTCATGCAGGGTCATCATCGCCGCACGCCTCACGCAGCCCGCTGCGTGCTCCCTCCGGCCAGGTCCACCACGCGTGCCGGCACCCTCATGCCCGGCTGCACGTCGAGCGTCGACCACATCTTCGTGAGCACCTGCGAGCAGACGTTGTTGATTTCGAGCGGATAGCCCAGCGCCGGCACGCCCGGCTTCCGCCGGAAGCGCGCAAACAGCGCCTCGGCCGCGGCCGTCTCGAATACCTGCTCGATCGAGCTGCCCACCCGCTTCAGCTTGAAGTCGAGATACTCGCGCACGAACACCGGCGGGATCTCGATCATCCGCGTCCGGTGGCCGATCTCCGGCGTCCGGTACAGCTTCTTCGGCAGCTCCTCCGTGCCCACCAGAACGATCGCCAGCAGCCTGTGCCGGCCCGCCTTCTCCTCGTGGAACGCCTTCAAGGCGCGCAGCACCGGAGCGTTGCAGTGATGCGCGTCGTCGATGTAGAGCACCACCCGCCTGCCGCCCTCATGGCCCATGCGCAACGCCAGCAGCGTCCGGCTCAGCAGCCGCCCCTGATCCTCGGCGTTGGCCGGGATCTTCGCCGTCTCGCCCGTCATGGCGAACAGCAGCGCGCGAGTCAGATGGCCGTCGCTCAGCTTCTCCTTGTCCTTGATGCGCGGCTTGCAGATCACGTCGCCGCGCAGGGCGAGATCGGCCTCGATGCCGTCCATCATCGTCGTCTTGCCCGAGCCCACGGGCCCGACGACGGCCACCATCGCGCACTCGTCGATGGCCTCGCGGATCTGGCGGTCGATCTTCGCGTACGTCTTGTAGCGGAATACGTCGGCGTCATCCTCCACGTCGTTCACGAACGGATCCGCCGTGAAGCGGAAGTGCTGGAGGATCGCGGCATCCAGTTTCATCGGTTCAGCCTCCTTGCTCCTGCCGAGGAGTCCTCCCCCCGGCATCTCGATCGGTTCACTGCCCAGGCCGTGCTCGGCGAGCACGGCCGCCAATGCATCCATAAGGTGGGTGCGCCGCCTCACCGGCAGCTCCCCATCGTTCACGAGCCGTTCCAGCGTGCTCTTGCTCACCCCGGTCATCTCGGCCAGCCGGCGGTAGCTCAAGCCCGTCTTCTGCACGGCCTCCCGAATCGTCATGCGGCCTCCTACGCCTGCCCGGCGCGCAGCGGAATCACCTCCGCGACGACGCCGCGCTCGATCTCCTCCACCACCGCCCGGATCTCGCTCTCGGTGACGCGCTCCCCGAACCGTCCCAGCAGACGCTTCTCCGTCGGTTCCAGGCCGCGGCCAATGCGCGCGGCCACCTCCAGGCAGGCATCGACGCGGCTCCACGCCGCCTCTTCCGCCTGGCCCGAGATCTCCGTCTCGCGGCTCCGGATTCCGCTCGACTCCAGCCCTTCGAGATGGTAGCCCCGCGTAACCAGCCGGCCGCCCGGCCAGGTCTCCGCGATCGCCCGCGCCTCTTTCACCAGCCGCTGCGCCGGCCCTTCCTTCCGGCTCTTGAACTCCTGCCCGATGACCGCCGCGTCGGCGAAGAAGCCGTGCTCGTTTCGCTCCAGCGGCTCCAGCACGAACTTCGGCGCGCCCATCTCATCCGCGCGCACGGCCACATTCGGGTAGTCCCACGGGCTGTACTCCACCAGCAGTTTCTTCCGGTGCAACAAAACATCAGGCACCCGGTAGTGCTTGCCGCGGTACCGCACCGTCCCATCGCCCGCCACGCGCACCGGCTGAGCCGCCGCCACAGCGTACCGCTTGGCCACTTCGAAGCTGCAATTCGGCACCCGCAGCTGCGTCTCGAAACTTCGGTTGATGTGCCACTCCCAGTGATCCGAGCGCGGGCTGCCGTGCCGCGTGTGCTTCAGCGTCCTGCACAGATGGGCCGCATACTGCACAGCCTCGTCGTTGAGCTGCTCGATCGACTCAACAGGCTCGGCCCGGAACCGGCTCTCGAAGCGCTCCTCCCACCAGCCATGCAGGCTCTCTACCTGCCCCTTCGAACGCGGACCCTCGCAGATGTTTGGCCGCACGTCCAGCCAGGCTAAGAAGTTTCGGAATACCTCCGACCTCGTGCCCGGCCCGCGGTCGATCATCAGGATCCTCGGCACTCCGCGGAACGGATAGACGTCCGTGATGTCGCGCCCGTCGCAGCGCTTCTTCGTCCACGCACGCCACAGCCCCTCCACCAGCAGCATCACGTTCTCCCCCACCGATGCTGCGTACCAGACGAAGAACGCCCCCGAGCAGTGGTCCGTCACAATGAATCGCCACAGCCGCGGCTCGCCCTCGGCCGGCAGCTTGTTCTTGTATACCCAATGCTCGTACACCGGGCGGTTGTTCTTGATCTTCCAGTTGATCGCCAGCGAGAAGTCCGCCTGGTGCACATGATTGGGACCAAGGCTCGCCAGGTGGATGTGCCGCGTCGGCTCGTCCAGCACGTTCCTGCCTCCGCCCTGCCCCCGCGCCCAGGCGCGGTAGGCGTCCGCCGATACGATCCCCGCCGGAATGCGTCCATTCCGCTCGGCGACCTCGATGGCCACCTCGGCCGGCATCAGCAGCCCGGCACCCTGCTTGTAGCTCGACAGCTGCACCGCGAAGACCTCGGCGTAATGGCTCTCCACCGGAGCCGGAGCCCTGTCCTCCCGGTCCGCCTCGGCGGCCCGGAACCGGAGCCCGCGCGCCGCCAGCATGCGGCTGAATGTCGTGCTGCTGACGCCGAGCATCTGCTCCAATTCACGCCTCCTTGCCGCCCGCCGGCGGCGGTCCATCCGGCTCAGGTCCTCCAGTTCGCCCTCGAGCCACGCAGGGAACGCGGGGGCCATCGCCTATTGCTCCAGCGGCGGCTTCTCCAAAGTCTCGTACCACTCGCCCAGCAAATCCCTCTTGCGCGCCGTCATCTCGGCCACGTCCAGGTTGATCGCCGGGTACGGGCGGTTGTTCGGCCCCTCCGCATACTGCTGCATGGTGTCCCACCAGATCTCGTGGTAAATCGACCATGCCCAGTTGGCCAGCCCCACGAGCATGTCGATCTGACGCTCGTTGAGCTCCTCCTTCAGAAGCCCCCGTAGCCTCGTCGCCTGCAGCAGCAGCTGCGTCTGGATGTCCAGCATCCGCGAATGGAGCGGATCCTTCGTCCAGCGGTACTGGGCGTTGCGCTCGTGCTCCAGCGCTTCTTGCAGCTTCGTCACCCGCTCCTCGCTCTCCTTGGCGAGCGCCTTCTTCTCCTCCAGGGCCTCCGTAAGCCGCTTGGCCGACTTCTGATGCGCCTCCCTCTCCCGCCGCGCCTCCGCCTTGAGCTGCTTCACATAGGCCCGGATCTTCTCCGCGTTCGCCTTGTTGACCTCCACCTCCTCGCCATCGATCACCAGCTTGCCGTCCTCATTGAAGTCCATGTAGCGGTAGACCTCGCCCGGCACCCGGCAGCCGGCCGCCTCCGCCAACTCGAAGATCTTCTGCCCGTGCTGCTCCAGGTCCTTGATGATGGCGTCGATGAACGGGCGTGTGCGGTTCAGCACCGTCGGGCAAAAACGCTCCCAATCCATCCCGAGCCGCCTGTAAGCGCCGCTATCCTTCAGTCGCTTAAGGGCAACGGCCTGAGTGTAGGTGCAGTACTGCGCGATGTGGGCTGCCATTTTGACCGCGCCGCTGAGCTCGCCGATCTGTAAGAGATCCATCATCGCTTCGTCGATCTCTTCGCCGGCCCGCTGGAGCGCTTTCTTTCCGTCTTCCATCTCGCCTCCCGTAACTGCGTTACGATTCCTGTACTGAAAACAAAGGGTTTACTCGCAACAAGAGCGTGAAAAACCGTAACCTGTTACGGTTTTTCCAGCCTCACCTCCGGGACCAGGCGCACGGCCCGGGGCCCAAGGACCCAGACCGGGCGCCGCGGCCCGGTGCCCACATCGCGGAGCCAGCCCATCTGGGCTAGCGCCCGCAGATATCTCGATGCCTGCGCCCTCGTCCAGCCGAGCTGCTCGGCCACAACCGTGACCCGCAGCCCGCCGATCCGGCCGGCCAGCTCGATCAGATCGAGCCCCTTGCGCAGGCTCTCGAATGCATCCGTCATCGCCTCCGCCGCGCCTCCTCGATCAGGTCTTCCATCTCGCCTCGCGCGGCGGCGTAGCTGTCGTAACGGTGGCCGGTCGAAACGGCCAGCATCCAGCTGCCTCCTTCGGCCCGGACCATCACATGCCCGGCCCATTTCCCGTTCACCTTGTCCGCCGTGGCCATCGCCTCATTCCGCGCGATCGCATCCACGGTGATCCTGCTCAGCGTCTCCACGCCCATGCACGGCCTCCTTTCGTGTGAGCTTCACTCCAAGCCGGCGCTCGTTGCGCTCCCACGCGCGGCGCCGGAATGCGCGCGCGGCCTCTGTGGTTTCCGCCTCTGTCAGTAGCGCCGCCGCCAGCAAGCGGCAAATCTCGGGCGACAGCGCCGCGCTGAATGCCAATACAGCCGCCGCCCCGCCGACGAGCATCAGGAACCCTGCCAGCGCCGTCATGCGAACAGATCCTCCTGCCGGTAATCCTTCACCGCCCGTTTCATCGCCGCCACGTCCGCCAGATGGCGCGCGATCGTGTCCAGCAAGCCCAGCGTTTCCGCTTCGCTCGCCTCGGCCGTGTAGGCGCAGAAGTCGGCCATCATCTTGGCAAAGCGCCCCTGGATCTCGTTAAGAATGGCCGGATCTTTCTTCTTCAGCGCGGCCACCCGGCGGACCTTCACTGCGACGTGATCGCACCTGGCGGCGATGTGGCGCAGGATGCGGTAATCGTCGGTCGCGCGCATGAGAGGGATGAGGCGGCTCAGCGGCATCTCGGCCCCGCTCTCGCCGTCGAGCCCGTAGCGGTATAGGATCGATTCCGAGCAGCCCATCTCGTCGGCGATCTGGGCCACGCTCTTCTTCGATCCGAGAATCGTCCGCTTGATCACGCTCCTTAACTCGCCCATGCGGCCTCCTGAAAAACAAATCCAAAGGTTTTCGTTCCATTCGGGGCCCGCCGGCCCCATCATGGGCTCAGGAGGTGATCATGCGGCGCGCCGCGCGCCAGCAGCCGGCGGATCGTCCAGCAGCCACAGCGGAAAGCCGAGCTCCCTGACCATGCGGGCCCGCAGACGCCAGCCCTTCTTGCGCAGATTCAGGATGTTCGAGACGAAGGCCCGGTCCGCCTTCAGCAGCTCGGCGATCTTCGTGACAGTCAGCCCGCGCGCCCTCATCTCCTCGCGGATCGCTTTGCGGTACTCTGAAGTGTCGTAATTTCTACGGTCCATACCTGTATTCTAGACACATCTAGAACGCAGGTCAAGCAAAATCTTGATGCACCTAGATGAATCTTCCTGAAGCTATCCGCTCAATCCGCCATCGCACGGGAAAGACACTTGTCCAGCTCGCCCAGGTATTGGGAGTCAAGAATCCCACTGTGTCCCAATACGAGAGCGGAAAGGCGAAGCCGAGTCCGAAGGTTCTGCTCCTCCTGCTCGAGATGGCGGAGGGCGAAGAGCGTCAGCCGATCTTGGAGGAGCTACGCCGCAAAGGAGTCCGGACAGTCGAGGATGCCAAGCGCGTGCTTGGGGTCTTGGTGGATGAAGAGGATGATGTTCCCGAGGGTCTAGTCCAACTGGCTCAGCACCTGCGCCGGCGCGTCCAGCAGAATCTGGACGTCGAGCCAATCATTCTGGAGCTGCTCGAGCTGCAAGAGAAGCATGCCTCGGACCCCCGCTTCTCAGACTTCTGGCTGCGTCTCACCCAGTTCATCGACCGCGAGCTCGAGGACAGGCTCGGCCGCCGGCCGCTGCGGCAGCCTAAGTATGTCCCCCCTCCTGAACCTGGCGGCCCGCCATATAGTAAGGATGACCCGCGCTACGAGAACCAGATCCTCTGGGTCATGACCTATTGCTACTACGACAAGAAGCCCTTCTGGACTGGCTTCACGACGACCCAGAAGCACTACGAGCATGCGAGCATCCCGGACATGAGGGCGGTCTGTCCGTATTGTCATATCTCCCAGGTCTGGAACAGGGACAATGCCTGGCTCGCTCTGCCAGGATCCCAGCGATAACGCCCTCAACCTGTCGGACCAGCTCCAGCTTGGCGGCCGGTGGCGCCGCGGAAATCAACAGCGTGAACGACACTTGGCCTTCTTTCAGTGAGGCGACGACATGGATCGACTCGAGCACGGGGCCGTTCAGGATCCTGCCACGCGCACCGATGAACGGCAGCGCCTGGAGCACTCGGCGCAAGGAAGTCATGTCCTCGACAGAGAATTCGATCTCAGCCGTCGGGTTCCCGGTGCCGTGGCCGGCGCAAGAGCTTGCCGTCTGCACCCCGTCGATCAGATTCAGCAGATCCACGAGCCGCCGGAGTTCAGGGTCCAGTCCCTCGGGCACGGTCGGTTCAATAGCCATGCCCTACGCCTCGGCATGGCTTGCCAGCGCCCAGGATTTCCAGAAGCCCATCGGCTTGGCTCTGACCGTCTCGAGACTCCGCCGCCACGCCAGGCACCCCTACCGCCACCACCCCATCCGCGACGCGATTTCGCATCCCACTATTCCCCACCAGCCCCTTTTGTTGCTCCCAGTGAGACAAACTTTGTTTCACTATACGATACACCAGCACTTACTAGACTTTGAAAAAACCCGATTCCAGCCCGGTTTTCGGACAGCTTACGGCCCTGTTTTTACCAACATGGCCCGAGTTTCTCCCACCCCTCCACACCACCCTTCAACACGCCCGCATCGCACCCGCACCGCGCGGCCGCGCCGCCGCCGTCCCCACCAGGTTTCCCGCCGCCCTTGGGCGGCGGCTGCATCCCACCCGTGCCCGGTTCCCCTTCTTCCCCCCACGGATTTCCCCTCGCGCTCGCGCGAGGGCTACCGCAGCCGCACCAGCGGCTGCCACCGACAGTTCGCGAAGGCTGCATCACACCACGTCCTCGATTCCACGCCGCAATCGCATCGCAAGATGTCCCCGATCCATGAGCGTCAACGATCACGGCGCCCTGCACCGGGTTCTGTGCCGCGAACGAAGGCGGCGCCAGCCGCCGAAAGTGAGCGGTCCCCTCCCGGCCCAACCTGGACAGCGCTTCTCGACCATTCAGTCACCCGCCTGAAAAAACCTGCCCCCCCTCTCAGGGCATGAACCCGGTTCGCGCGCGATCCATCTCCAGGATCCCTCGTGCCTGCAGCCAGGATTCACTCCAACCGCGACTCGATTACCTGCCAAAATGCCGACGGCTTTCAGGTGCCTGCGAAAAAAATGGGAGCCCGGATTGCGGCTCCAATTCCTGACCCTCTCAGCGGCCCGCTTGCCGCTTCTTCTCCGCAATCTCCTGTGCCAGCCTTTGCCGCCTGCGTGCCACGGTCCTGAAATACAGAGCAGCGGGGAACTCTCGGCTCGAACCGGTGTCCAAGTACAACATCGGTCCGCAATCGCGGAGGAATGCCCGGTGCCGCTGGAAACCGGATTACTCGAATCGCGGCGGCCCTCTGAACTGGCTGCGCCCTGGCTGCCCGTCTCCGCCGCGCTCCTTGCGTCAGCCGGATTCTCTGTACTGCTCTCCCGCTGGCTGCTTGCGGGCGCATGGGACTCGCACGAGGCTCTCCTCCGGGCCATCATCGCCGTGACGCTGAGCCTGGAAGGTTTCCGCCTCGCTGCCCGTGCTGCATCATTCGTTATCCCTGAAAGCGGGCGGCCTGATGCGGCCATGAGTCTTCTTCTTGCCGCCGCAGGACTGTGGGTTGCACCTTTGGCGGCCCTGGCCAGACTCGATCATCCTCTCGCCCTGCCCGCCGCCGTCGCCGCGGGCTTTGCAGCAGGGCGGATCGTGCGGCGTTTCATTCCCGCCGATCCTGCCATGGCAGAACCTTCTTCGTGGCAGCCGCCCGGATTCCTCTTCCTCTGTGAGACGGCGCCCGCGGCCCGCCGCCCCGCGGCGCCCTGGACGGCGGCGGCGCTGATCCATTCCGGAGCCGGCGCCGCATTGGCTGGCTGGGCCGGCGCGGGTGCTGCCCTTGCCGCGGCCGGAGCTCTGGCGGCGGGTTGGACGGCGGCCGCCGGCCTGCGGGAGCGCAGGCCCGCCATCTGGCATGCCCGCCTGATCACCGCCGCCAGCGCCTCCGCCGCGGTGATCGTCTCCCTGAGCATCGTTGTCCGCGTCCCCGCCCCGGTTTTCAGCCCTCACTCTTTTGAGGGTTCATCGAAGCCGGTCCGCTCCGGAGTCTCCTCCGGCCGCAATCTCGTGTCGGGCGTGATCCTGATTGCGCCTGCCCCGAGGAATGCCCGCCTCCAGAACCCGCCACCAGCTCCGAACCTTCCACAGGCCCGCCCGTCGAGGATCTCGCGCAAGACTCCGGATTGGGCGATACCCTTCTCGGGTGTCTATTGGGTGTTGCCGGGTCCCACGATGCACCCGCCCGCCAGCTCTTTGATCGTCCGCGATACGCCTCTCGGCTGGCAGTTCGAGAATATCGACCGCCGGGCGATCTGGATGAAAGCCGTGCAGGAGCTGCCGTGGCCCGTCAGCCCATCCTGCTGCCGCGCGTTGGAGTTGACAGTCGCCAATGCAGACAGAATCGAAGGCACGGTGGCTCTGGAAGTCATGCTGATTTCCCGCACGGGGGACAGGCCTCGCCGCGTCACCCTCGGCCTGCAGCCCGTGGCCCGCGCTGGACGTACCGTGCTGCGGTTCCCCTGGCGTTCCGCGCCATTTTCTGCTGAATTCGACGAAATTCTGGTCGAATTTCACCTCGCTGGCCGCCGCATTCACCGCAGCGCCCAGGTGTCCATCGAATCGTTCCGCTTCATCCGCTGACGCCTCCGCCCCCGCGCCCCAAACGGAGCGGCGCGCGAGCAGCCCGAAGGGCTGCGACCAAGCCCCCATGACCCTGCGGGACATCAGCAGGGATGAAAACCGCCGCGGCTTCGGAGCCGCGAACGAAGGCGGCGTCAGCCGCCGAGAGTGAGCGGTTCCCTCGCGGCCCCACAACCCATCGGCGATTTTCGAGGGAGCGGTTAATCAACCCACCATCCCCACCCTGTGCGCGCGTGGTAGAAACTCTGTGGATATTGGTAAAAACTGCCAAAAAACTGTCGGTTCACCTGGTGCAACAAAAGGGCATTCCCCAGTCAGGCGGTAGGGATTCAGTTGTTGCGCCAGGTGAACCAAAGGACGGTCACCTAACCGCTGGAAGGTCGGAACAAGCCCAGGGCATTGAAAGTCGTAACGACGCGGCTGACAACTCGGGCCACCGCGGGCTTCAAGTCGTCCGCCGCGCCAACGACATCGTCGATGACACCCAGGATCAACTCCAGCTTCTCTTTGCCTGCCTTCGGCAAGGGGATAGCATCTTCCGCTGCCCGGATCGCCTGGATCAGAGCAGGAAGCATCGTCAACACCTGAATCAACTTCTGCATACGTACCTCCACAAGATCAAAGACCTCCACGCAGAGCCGCACCCGCCAGCGTCAAGCCGCCTTCGACAAACAACCGCCGCTTGCTCGTGTACCATCGCCCCATCCGGTCTAGGCTCGCCGCGATCCCGTCCACGCTCTTCGCCGTGCTCGGGCCATATCGCCGAAGTGTCTCGCTGGTCGTCTCGGCGGCCAGCGTGACGGATGACATCGTCAGGTTCGCCTTGCGCGTCATCCACCACAACTCGTACTGCAGGCATGGCTTGCCCTCGCCGACCACGCCGCTGCCGCAGTCGATCCAGGGAAAGACGCTACGGTGCAAGTCAGCCACGGCGCCATCCGTGCGCTGCAGCAGCCGTTCAGCCGAGGCCAGGGGGCCGGAGGACTGGCTCACCAGACGAGCCACCGATCCAGTCGCCTCTCCGAGCCGCCGGTCGGCAGTTGCTATTGCCTCGCCCAAGCGCGCATCGAGGCGCGCCTCTGCGCTCGCCAGCCGCGCGTCGGCCGTCCGTTCCAGCGAGGCAAACCGGGCCGCTGCCGTCCGTTCGAGGGATCCAGCGCGCTCGTCGATACGCGCGACGATCTCGGCGGCCCGACGGTCGATGATGAGCGGCAAATCCGCCGCCACGCGGTCGGCGGTCCGCACTGCATGCGCAATGGCCCGTGCCGCCATGGCCGCTTCAGCGGCGAACCATGCGCAGCATGCAAGTGTCACAAGGGCAGTCAACATGAGCAGCGTGTGGAGGAAGCCGCGTCGAGTGTGCACAGCCACCGTTCCGTCACCCATCAGATCCTCCCCAGTTCGTAGGAAACGGTTGGTCCACGGGAATCCCGAGCCGCCCCGCCACAAACTCAGCGTATTCAGCCGGGTTGTTCCCATCAGATGCCGGCGCGTACTTGGCGAACATCTGGAGCGGCGTGGGCCGCCTGCCTTCCGTATGACGCCCGCTCAGGTAAATCTCGATCTGCCGCTTCAGCTTGCGCCACCCCTCTTCCAGCGCGCGCCGCCTCAGTTCCGCTTCCGGCAGATTGCCAAACTTCTGGCGCGCCCACGCCACGAAGTCCACATACCCCCGAGGTCTCCCATCCGGCCCGAGACCACCGGTAGTCGGATACCAGCGCCCCTGAGCGTCCTGCCACGCCCGGATGTTTCCGGGGTTACAGCACTTCTGCGCGATGGTCGGCCACTTGATGCCGCGCTGCCGAGCCTGCTTCTCGGTAACGTAAAAGCCCTCCTTGGTAGCCATTGCCTCGGCCATCGCATCAATCAGAGCCTTGTCGCTCATTTCACCTCCTCGATACGCCGCACGACCGCCCGCACTGCCGCCATTTCCTCTGCAGCGCGCGCCTGGGCGAGCTGGGCCTCCAGCTCAGCCGCCTGCTGCCCCGCCGGCCCGGCAAGCTGGCGCACACTCAGCCCCTGCCTCTCCAGGACCGGCTTCAGCCAGTTCTGCCAGGTGAACCGGATGAACAGATCCGTCTTGCCGGCCACGGGCTGCCCCTCGGCCTGCAAATAGGCTACGTGGCGATCCAGCACCGCCGCGATGGCCCCGGGAATCTCGATCACGGAAGGCTGCTGGCCCTCCTCCTGAAACATGATGGTGATTTTCGGCATTATGTCCTCCAGACTTCTCACTCGCCGCCTCACGGCGCCGTGGTCGTGTGAACCCAGGTCACACCCGTGCCGACCAGGTCCAGATACTTGTAGCGCACCGTGCCAGCGTCGTTGTACTGCACCACCAGCTTGCTGCCCTTGACGTAGATCTTCGCCTCCGCACTGGCGGCCGGCGTTGAAGGCGTGGCCGGCGCCGCCGCCAGGACAAACGCCCCGACGCCCTCCAGCCGAAACCGTGTCGGAATGCTGGTCTCGTTCGGCCCGTTCGCTTCGATGTAGATGTCGGTGTGGCAGTTGGACGCTGACCAGTTGGACCCGGCCCGGAACCGGATCTGTGCGCCGATGGCAGCCACCGTGCCGGTATAGCCGTAGCCGGCGATCTGCAGCAGCCGGTCAGGGTACTGAGTGCCCTGCGGGCTGCTCCGCGACCCGCGGGCACTATACCCTCTGAAGATCCCACCGCTGCAGAGTCCGCCGCCTGACCATGCCTTGCAGACCAGCTCGCCAGAGGTAAAATTCTGGTCTCGCTCTGTCTCGACCAGAATTCGAGTCGCTACTTGCCCGCTATACAAATGGAGGATCTCGGTCGGTTGAGACGTGCCGATGCCCACCAATCCGCCCACGTACGCAATCCCGCCAGAGATTAACTGCCATGCCTCGCCTGGCTTGCCGGTGATATCGTCCCAGCTGACAGCCTGCCAAGTCTGATCTCCTCGCAGGAACGTACTTGCCGAGGGGGTCCCTCCACCCAAACGGGCCAAGGGCACCGTCCCGGTAGCAATCTCCGAGCCGTCATGGCTATGCACCTCCGGCGGGAACGAAGTCGGCCGACCAGCCATATCCTGCCACTGCACCTGCTGCCACGCGCCATCCCCACGCAGAAACGTGCCAGAAGTGGGACTGCCAGAGCCAAGGCGCGCCGCAGCGAGCACGCCGCTCACAATCGCGGAAGCATCGTGCCCGTGACTGGCTGCCGCCTTCCCCGCGAGCTCGTCATTCAGCGCCGAGAAGTTGCCGTTGATCGCCGCGAGACTGGCGTCAACCGGATCATCCAACGAGAGCACCGTCAGAAGCGCCACGTCAGCCTCCCCCGAGACAACCGCGCCGGTGGCGTCACAGTCGGGCGCAGCGCGCCGCCAGACGCCCCGCTCAGCAGGAGCGCCACGTACTCCGCCCCCGCCGACGCCGTGATGCGCCCATCAGCCACAGGCGCGACTCCCAGTGCCGCGGCCACCGAGCCCGCACCATCAATCGACCCGGAACCCATGATTGCCAGCGCCACAATCGCGTCCGCGCCATCCCCTGCCAGCAAGCGGCCACCAGCCCCGCTCCCCGCAACCGCCGACAGAGTGACCGGCGCTGCGTCCGCTCCATACGCCAGAGCGCCAGAGGGTGCCGATGCAGCCAGCACTGGGAGCGACAGCGGGACAGCCAGCACGCGCCAAGCCCCGGTGTAATCACGCCAGCGGTCAATCAGCGTCCGCCAAGCTGGATAGCATGGAGAGCCAGCGGTCAGCGTCATCAGGGCACCTGGACAACCACAGTGGACGGACGGAAGAAGAACCCGTCGCCAGCCAAGAGAGTCCGCGGCTGTGTCAGCGTCGCGCCGAACAGGAACGTCGAACCGCGCCACACACCGCAATGTGTTACCGTGCAGCCGGGCAGATCAGTCCAGACGATCTGCTGTGTGTTGCTGGACTGCCCGTTACTCGCCACAGAGAACGTGCTGCTCGCCCTGGAATACGATCCGCCAGACACCTCGCCCGCGCCAGTCGTGCCCGGATCTGCCGTATGCAGGGACACATAAATGGCGGCCCCTTGCAAAAGGGCGTCCAGCATCAGGTTCTTCGCGTCATTGCTGGCCGCCACTTTTACCTCCCGATACGGTCAGTTCCACTTCGGCGCGCGCCTCGCCGTCGTGCATCTTGGGCTCGACACGCACCAATCCGCTCAGATCATCAGCCAGCCGCCAATCGCCATCGAGCCCGTGCGCTGCACAGAGTGAGGAGATCGCCACTCGGAGGGCGAGTTCCACCCTCGTCAATTGCGCCGATGCCTCTCGATGCTGCGCCACGATCTCTCGGACCAGGCGGGACTCGTTCTCCGAAAAAACGTGCATTCCTAACCTCCTAGAAGTCAAACTCACTGCGGCTGCCCGCAACTCACCCCCTGAACCGCCACATCGGTCACCACTTCCAATGAGTAGCTGTTGTTGTATTGGTCCACATAGTTGATGACCTGCTTCGTCACAGCCAGAGTCACGGTCACGTTGTGGCTATGGCTCGACGAAGAGTAAGCGCTGTGCGTATGGTTGCCGGCGGCCACATCCCCAGCGCCAGTACCAACGTTGCGATACGCCGCATTGCCCAGCGTCTGTCCGTTTACTGTCAGTGACGTGATGAAGTTCCCCGTATACGCCTGGACAGACTGGAAGATGCCCTGCCCTGAACCGTTAACCCCCCAATAGTTGGAGCTCACCGCCCCGCAATATACGGTCCCAGACCCAGGGGAGAAGGGGTTCGACGCGACGTTGATAAAGCCCAGCACGTATAGATTGCCTACGGCGTAGTCGAGCGAGTCGCTAACCAGCTTGTTCGCGTAGATGAAGCCGATCTGGTTATTGCTGATGGTGCCCGTGATCTTGTCGGCGGTGATCGAGGCAATCTGGGTCGCCTGAATCGAGCCGGTGATCTTGTCCGCGCTGATCGAGGCGATCTGGGTGGATTGGATCGACCCGGTGATCTTGTCCGCGCTGATCGAGGCGATCTGGGTGGATTGGATTGACCCGGTGATCTTGTCCGCGCTGATCGAGGCGATCTGGGTGGATTGGATTGACCCGGTGATCTTCGACGCTTCGATGGAGGCGATCTGCGTAGACTGAATCAGCCCGGTGATCTGGGTTGCATTGACCGCCTGAATCTGAGCCGCCGTGATAAGCCCAACAATGGCCGAGGCATTCACCGAGGCAATGTCAGTCGAGGTGATGCTGCCGGTCAGTTCCGCCGACGGATCGACCCGCACCCATGAGCCGCCCTGGTTCTTCCAGAGCGTTCTATCGGAAGACCGCAGCACGATACAGCCATTCGGGTAATTCGCATCCGGCAGCGTCGGCAGAGACGGCACCTTCACCGAGATCCCCATGCCGGACGCAATGAGCCGCGCCGAGTTGAGGATCTGGTCGGCAAGCTGCTGCGAGACGATCACTCCCGTGATCGCCGTGGCGCTCACAGAGCCGATCTGGCTGGATTGCAGTACGCCGCTCACCTGGTTCGCATTGATCGACTGGATCTGCGATGACGCGATCTGACCGGCGATCTTCTCGGCGGCAATCGAATCGATCTGAGACGACTGGATCAGCCCGGTGATCTGCGTGGCATTGATCGACTCGATCTTGGACGCCGCGATCAGACCCTGGATCGACTCCGCGTTCACGGAGCCGATGTGCTGCGCCGCAATCGCCCCCGGATTGATCGTGACCCGCCCGCTGGCATCCACACTCACCGGGCCAGTCACAGCGCCCGGAGACACCTTGCCAGCCGTCACGCCGCTCGACGCAGGCACAGTCGCCAGCACTACCGGCGGATTGTCAGCGTTCTCCTGCCCCAAGCTGTTACACGCGACGGCCTTAAAGAGCCAGTACTCCGGCTGGCTCGGCAGAGGCCACCAGCTGCCCGGCCCGCCCGTGATGATCGACGCCACCTTATCCGGCAGCCAGTCAGCCAGCGGATTCCCAAGCGAGTCCGCTGGCCGCCGGTAGACGTGAATGTGGTGGAAGTCTGGATCATTCGGGGGCGTGAAGGCGAACACGAAGCGCCCGCGCGGAATGTCTTGCGACTGGTCGGTTTCCACCGTGACAGACCAGTTAGCCACCTGCTCGCTCAGCCCCGCCTGTGGCAGCCACACCGACGCCACCGGGAGCGTGCCGTCCTGATAGTCCGACGGCTTCGGCCAGAAGCCATCCGCCGGAAGCTGAGCCACCAGCGCCAGATGGATGTATTCCCCATCCCCCGCCGGAGGCGGAACCCACATCGTGATCGTGCTCTCGGCGGTATTCGCCTCGGTCGGCCCATAGAGTGAGTACAGAGGCGGCTCAGAGTCCACCGAGCGGTACTCATAGATGCCGTACACCACCCCTGGAATGTCAAGCGGCGTCCAACTCAGATCCAGCTTGCCGTATCGAATGCCGTTGCCATCATCCCAGTAGCCGTTGAGCTGCGCGGTGAAGTTCCAAGTATGCCCCGTGCCCGGCACAGCATCCCCAAGCGGGAGATGCAGGGAGTACGGCCCGGCCACATCACTCCACGCCCGGCCCACGCCGGAGCGGTCGCGCGCGACAGCCCGCAGCCAGAACTGAATCGACGTGCCTGGCGTGATCGGGAACCACGCACTATAGACCGTGGGCGAATCCCCCGGCCGATGCTCAGCAATCCCTCGCAGCAGCGCCCAACCGGAGGCATCCGATGGCTCCGACTCATCAGCAAAGCGCACATAGATATCCGAGCCGCCATATTGAGGCTGCGAGAGCACATCGCCGCCCAAGGTCACAGCAAACCGGTACGCCCAGCCGCCCTCGGTGTGCTTGTACTCCACAGCAGACGACTGGATCGACGGAGCCCCAAGTGCCACAGACTCGCTGCTCAGCGTGACCACCGTGCCCCACTCGGAGGGCACAAATTGCGGTTCTCCGTTCTCCCATGAGATCCGAGCCGGTGTGCGAACGTAGCCATCCCCCCACTCGCCCGCCAATTGAATCGCCACCTTCGCCGGGAGCGCGGCGGGAAGGGGGATGGATAACTTGACCCACCCATACGCCTCAGGAAACGTCGTGCCGACGCCCTCGTAGGGCCACCGACCATGTGGCTCGTTTTGCGGGCTCTGCTCGGTGGAGCTGTAGGCGTAGACCGCGGCCAGATTGGTGGACGGATAGATCGGGAAATACGCCAGCCGTATCTCAGCCCGGCCATCCACCACCTCGAGCGTGGTCATCATGGGCTCGATGGCAGGGCCCAGATGCCCCTGAGCCGCCATGGCGGCGACATTGGTGAAGTCAAGCGTCACAGCCACCCATGGCGAGGCGTCCGCCGGAGCCGCCGGACTCAGGCTCGTCAGCCGTTTCAGCGGCTGGCAAGCCTCCCAGGTTTCGTGAGCACATAGAAGACCCAGGTAATCTTGAGCGGTTGCGAGGGCGTGTAGCGCGCTGCCAGCCATGTGTCTGGCGGGAAGGGCAGCGCAATCTCCATCCGCACGGGTTGACCTGGCTGGGCATACTGGGGCCCGACAAAGAACATCTGCCCTGGCAACGTGGGGTGTTCCAGATCCGGGTCGTTTTCCTGCGGAATCTCGACATACACCCTGAATTGCGACAGGCTCTCAAAGTCCGGAGCCGTGCCGGTCAGTGCGAGTCGCACCTGCCTGGCGTCAACATCCAGCGCCACATCCGCCGCCGCGAGACCGTTGATGCCGGGGATCAGGGACGTGAGCGGTTTGAAGATAGCCGGCACCGTGAGGGTGGCCTGCGGCGCCTCATCGCTGTAAATGCCCAGGCTGTAAAGCTGGCCGGTCAGGATCACCTCGTCGTCTTCGAGGAACGACATCTCCGTGATCCGGAACGGAACGGCCTGCAGCCCCACTTCGCCGGCCGACACGGCGATGACGTCGCCGATCTCCAGCAGGCTGGCGCGCAGGTCCGTCCGGAAGGTGATGTACCTTCCAAGATCCCTGGCCTTGGCGCGCATCCATTGCCCGATGCGCCATGCCTGGTTGTAGTTGTCGATGGCGGACCCATCGACGTCCAGATTCTCGACCCGGCGCACCTGAGCCTGGTGCTCGTAATCGTTGATGCGGAGCTCGCGCGGCTCGAATCCAGCGGGTGCATCGACATATTTGACGGTGACGCGGTTGTAGCTCGGCTGGCGGTCCGCCAAGGGATACTCGAGGTCGCCAACGATCGAGCTGTCGTCGAAATACATGGCGATCCGGTGCAGCACCGCGCCGGCATCATGGGCGAACTGCACTGGCGCCGCCAGGGACAGCTGTCCCGGCGCAACCGCGGAAATTACCGCGATCTCTGCCGCCGCGGTGAATGGATTCAACAGGATCAGGTCGCCAGCCAGCAGACCCGCCACCGAAGCTACGTCCAAAGTCTGCGTGCCATGCGCGGCCGCGGCCACCAGGCTCGTGTTCGGCTCGGGCTTCTCGACGCAGATCTGGAGCTTGCCATCCTTGGAATACTTTCGGAAGCCTCGGAAGGCCGGGAACAGCTTTCGCTGCAGAATGTCGATTGCCTTCTCCTGCTTGGCGATGGCCACATTCAGCGTGAACCGCTTGATCTGCTTCTGCGGCGGAGGGGCCTCGTCGAGCGCCGGGGTATAGGTCTCATAGGGCCCATCATCGAGTTCCCCGATCCCGGAGACGCCCGTGCTTTGATACCGCCTGTAGTCTTCGCCTGGCGTGACAGGAGCCTCCGGCGGCACGACGATCATCTGCGACCCGGTCACATCCGTGATCAACTCGTCGCAATAGGCCGCTTCGCGGGCCAGGTGCGCATCGTCGATCCACTCGAAGGGGAACCCCATCCCTCCTTGCGCCAGCGGAAGAGTCAGCAGGTGCCGGACATTCCAGATCGGGTTATCGGTCCACTCGGTGGTAACGAGATTGCCCTGCTCGTCGAAGACCGCCACGATCGATCCGAGGAGGACGCAATCGACGGCGGGCGCCGGATCTTCCTGCGTGACATCGCTTGGCACAGTGATGCCGGCGTAGCACAGCAGCGAATAGGGATATGCCCCGGGGAAGCGAGGATCTGGGAGCTGATTTCCCTCCCCCCCGAACTGGCCGGCATGAGCAGACCAATCCGTGACGACTTGGCCATTCGCGCGCAAATAGGTGATCGCCGAGCAGGCGCCTGCGGCGAAGGCCGCAAGAATCTTCGTCTGCCCGCCTTCATCGACGTGTTGGATAGGTATGCCAGTAATCTGTGTCCGCCCGAGGACGATGGGGATCGGCAGATCGTAGATGACATCATCGACCGCGTTGAACACGGCCGTGACCGTTTTCTCTTTCTTGCGGGCCCAGAGCCCCAGAGTGTACCAGGTGCGCTGCTTCTCGACCTGCTTGTATTGATAAACACCGCTGTGCGGGATGAAGCGGAATCCGCCGAAACGGGCCGTGTTTCCGAGCTGCTGGCAGCGTGCCCAGCTCTTGTTGCACTCGTTCTCGGTCCCGCCATAGGCGCACTCCTCGCCCTTGAACTGCCAGGGGCAAGAGGGCGAGAACACCCTCGCGGGCACCTCCACGTCAATCGAGCCCAGCAGCTCCCGTGCCGTGATTTGAGCCGTCTTCTCATCGATTCTGGACGGCCTGTCCATGAGTCCGTTGAACAGCACAATGCTGTCGCCAGCCACGGAGCGGTCGATCTTGCGGATGATCAGGCGGCGGCCCTCAATGGGCTCGGTCAACAGCAGCTGGGCGACGGCGGTGTCGACGTTGGAGAGCGTTACGGTGACAGAATCGATCTCACGCTCCGACCGGCGCACATCGGACCGGTCCACGACGTAAGGCAGATACTCATGGCCTTCCCAGGTAATGTGCTCGGTGGAGTAATAGCGGATACCGCTGTCGAGATGCAGCTCATACAGGTCGAGCGGCTGGCACTCGGCCGAGAAGAGCTTGGCGCGGAGGGCGGAGCTCACCTGAATCACGCCGGCACCTCCTTCAGCTGCAGCTCGAGTTCATAGGCGTTATAGCCGACATGCCTGACCTGAATGGGACCGGCATAGCGGACGACCAGGATCTCGTTCCATTCGGGATGAGTCCAGTTGAAGGCGAACAGCTGCCCGTACTGTTGCGCATAATGATCCAAGAACGCCTGCGCCTCCTGCCTGGTGAGCGGAGTGGACTGGCCGATCGTGAATCGGAAGATCCGCCCGTCGCCTGCGCCGCGTAAGCGCCGCTGCTCGCTGCCGTCCCGGTGCCGTGATACGAGCACTTCCGGTTCCGGCGCCTGCACCTCCACCGGATAATCGGGCCTGCGGATTGTGGGGAAATCAGCCATGTCAGATGTTCTGGATCACGGTCCGCAACGGGCCGTTCGACTGGATGTTCGATTTGACCTCCTGGACGATCAGGCCGCGCTCGAGCTTGATCGTCAGCGTGCCGAGTTCCTTCGGCTTCTGCGGTTGCGCTTCGGCGCGGCTCTGGGCCCGGCCGGCGGCGCCGACTTCAATGACCTGCACCTGAGATCCGGATATCGGCCGCGGAACGTTCTCCTGGAAGGTCGCGCCGGAGCCGGCGCGATTCGTCTGGGCCATGACCGCCGCGGCGCCGACCATTGCGCCCCCCAGAGCCGCCATCACCGTTCCAGTGGCCACGGCCCTGGCGCCGGCCGCGTGCGACGCACCCATCATCTTCCCGATCAGAGTGGATGCCAGCGCCATCTCGGCAATGCCTGCCTGAATCAGGAAGACCCCCTGCTTGACCAACATCTGCCCGAGCATGCCGAGGAAGGCCGCCAACAGCTTCTTGCCGGCGTTCTCCTGGCCGCTGACCAGGTCTGAGAAGAAATTCGCAAACGCCTGTCCGGCGCCTGCCGCGAAGTCGGCGATGCCGGACCGCAGGGCGCCGATGGTCTGGTGAAAGGGGTCCATCTTGAGCTGGTTCAGCCTGTCCATTTCGAGATGGAGATCCCGCAACGGCTTTGCCCAGTCCGGCGTATCGCGGTCCATCTGTTTGCGGAGCGCCTCCTGCGCGCGCTGCCATTCCTGCATGCGGGCCAATTCGGCCTGGCGGTGGCCTGCATAGGCAGCATCGGCGCCGAGGTTGCGGTCAGCCTGCTGCGGGGGCGGAGGCATCCGGCTGAGATCTTTCTGGTGCTCGAGCAGCATGCGCTCGAGCTCCCACTGCTCTTTCCATTCGGCGAAGGCCTTGTCGCGGGCCTCTTTGTCGAGTTCCCGCATCCGCTTCAGCCACGTCCGGAACGCCTCTTCCCGAAGGAGATTCTTCTGCCGCTCGCTCACGGCGGTGAGCCTTTCGATTTCGTTCAGCGTGGCGATGTAGTCCAGCGTCGCCTGAATGGGAGGCGTGGCCCACCGCTTCTGGAACTCCGAGGCCAGCTCGTTGTACTTTTTCGTCTGCTCCTTAAGCTGCTCCACGGTGACGGCTGCGCGCTCCGTCTCCCGGCGCATGCTGCCGGTGGCCGCTGCGCCTCTGACGACGTTGCCCGCGAAGCGCTCCATCTCGCGCGCGGTGCTTTTGAGCGACTCCGACATCCGTTCCAGGGCGATCACGCCAGAGCCGAAGCCCTCGAAACTCCGCTGGAAGGTTTCGATGCCCCGCCATCGCCAGTCAAGCAGTTGGTCCCGCAGCCGCGCCATCTCAGCCACGGCCGGCTTGAACATCTCGCCGACGCGCGGGATGAGGCTCAGCACTTCGACCAGGCGCCCCACGACATGTACGACCACGCCCAGGATCAGATTCAGCACATAGAATGCCAGGCCGCCGAGCGCCTTCAGCCCGGCGTACAGGCTCGCCCAGACCGGACCGAAGGCCGTGATCAAGTCCAGAATCCGCGCCAGAAGCTGCATCATGTCGATCAGGGCGCGGTTCACGGCCAGAGCCATCTTCTCGACGCCGGAGGCCGAAGGCCCCATGTCGTCGAGAGACTGGCTCAGCCTCTGGAGCAGGCGTTCGAACACTTCGCTGCGGCCGATCGCCTCGCCAATGGAATTCACCCAGGCTTTGAAGACGTTCTGGGATTTGGCGAACGCATCGGCAAGGCTGAAGTAGTCGGCGGCGTTCTTCTGCGCCGCGCTCGAGGTGGCGCGCAGCAGCTCGTTGTAGAAGACGCGCAACTTGGCATCGGCCTCGACTTTGCTCATGCTCTGGCCGGTCGCCTCGGCCATCTGACTGATGGCGTCACGCACGCCGCCCAGGTTCAGCCCCAGGGCCTGCAGTCCGCGGGCATTGCCTCGGATCAGCGCGTCCGTCAGCGTCTGGATCGCCTGTGCCGCATCGACGCCGGCGGCCTTGCTGAGCTTGAAAATCGAGCCGACAAGCTGGATATATTGCTGGCTGGTCAGCGGGATGTCTGCGCTGAGGACGCGGTTGGCGTTGCGCAGCAACACGGTGCTGGAGACCAGTCCCTCCGTGGCGCGCTTGAGGTTCCCCATCATCGTGTCGGCAGCCACGCCCATGGTGGCCGTAAGACTCTCGAAGGCGAGCTTTAGTTCGAGTACTTCGCTCGCCTGGCGCGACACGTCTGCCAGGAATCCAGCCGCCGCGGATGCGATCCTGGCGAACACCCCGGTCACGACCACCCCGAGCGCAGCGAACCTCCACGCCAGGCCCTGAGAGGCGGAGGCCCCCTGCCTGCTGACGTTCATCATCTGCAGGCCGAAATTGATCCAGGAGCTGACCATGCCGTCCACTGCCGCCTGTACTCCGGCGGACATGGCCATGATCCCGGCGCGCATCGTGTCCATGGTGCGGCGCACGCCGGCGCTGACGTGGTCGACATACCGGGAGACGAGCACTGCTTCGACCGTATTAGCGGCCATTGCATTTCTCCCCGCGCCGCCGTAATATGAAGGCGATGGCGACAGTAGCGGCAGCATTGATCGGAGGCCTGCTGGTGCTGGCGGCGTTCTGGCTCATTGATTCCGTGCGCCGCGGTGCCTGCGCGCTGGCCGGGCTCTTCTGCTTCGCGGTGGCCGGCGTATTCTGGATGGTCTCCCTGACGCTCCGCGCCATCCGCTGGATGCTTGCTCCGGCGAGCCCGTCAAAGAGCCCTGCCCAATAGGCGCGCCTGCGCCTCGATATCCTGCACGGCAAACCATCGGGTGATCTCCGCCAGGGCCGCCCACTGGGCAAAGTCGAGTTCCTCGCCATCCAGGCGGTAGCCGGCCTGCCGCCACTTGTACAGGCGGATGAGATTGAAGACCCAGGAACGGAACTCTTCCGGATACAGTGCGTCCAACCGGCGCAACGGACAGATGCTGCACCGGCCGTCGTCCTGGATATCGTGTTCCGGCGCCTCGCACGCATCGCAGTCCCGCTCCTTCTTCGCATAGTCCTCCTCCAGAAACCGGAGGACGCGCGCAGTCAGTTTCCCTCCTCATCCTCCTGGCTGAAATTCAGGGCGTCCTCGAAATGCATCGCCACGGCGGACTTCCAGTTGAGCGGGATCAGGTCCTTCCAGCTGGCGACGGGTTCGCCCAGCATCTCGCTCCAATGCTGGCGGTCGGCCTCGGTCAGCACGGTGCCGGCATTCAGCGGCGCCGTTTCCCCGGCCGCCGTTTTCCAGGTGACATTTTCCACGTCAATCAGAATCGAGTCGACGAATTCCCGGCGAGCATCATAGAGCCGGTCGATGATCTTGCCGCGCGGCCCGCGGCGCCAGCGGTTGTTGAGGAAATTCGAGATTTCCTTCGCCCTCGGCCGGCGGCAGACGAAGACGACGTCCTCATTGCCGACCGGCACCGGGATCCGCAGGTTGTCAGTCGCGATCTGTACCATTCATGCCTCCTTGCAATCAGCCGAGATAGTTGTTCTGGAACAGGTTGATGACGCGGACGATGAACCCGCCATGCGTCGGATGGCTGAGAACGGCGAATTTCGCCGCCACCGTGAGCGTGCCGTCGTCGACGCCCTTTTTCGCCTCGCGATACACGACTCGGGGGAAGATCAGCTCGACCGTATAGCGCGCCGTGCCGTCCGCCACGGCGCCGACCATCGGGAGCGAGACGACATACTCGGTCCCGGCCAACAGCGCCGTGCGGTGGGAGGCATCCTCGATCTCGAAGTCCAACTCGAGAGACACCTCGTATTTCTGCCCGCGGCGGATCGAGCCCATGTTCCCGCTCGCATCGCCGAACAGATGGACTCCTTTGCCGTTGTTCTTGAATTCCACCTTGAAGCTCTTCAGCGGCGCGCTGAGGTCGTCGCCGCCGGTCACTTCGCTCCCATTGAACGTGCCGCCGCGCGTGAGTTTGACGTCCTGGTAAGTGAGATAGCTCTCATTGACGCGCGCCGGCTTGGCGGTCGCATCGGATGATTCCGACCCGGAGCCCAGCAGGTCCGCCTCAAACTCGACGAAGCCGCCGCGCTCGCCGGATAGAGAAAATCCGGTGCAGGCCACGCCAGTGAAGCGCCGCTGCTGGTAGCCGTCGTTTTCGATCATGGTCCGGAACGGGAGCTCTACGACGTCCTTGTCGACCTCGATCTTGTGCTGGTAGGCGGACGTCGTGGCCACCTGCGTGACCGTATCGCGCCCCATCGCCTGGCTGGCGAAGAGGCCGACGATATGAGGAAACGCCTTGGTTTTGTGCTTGCCGGTGAACTTCTTGTTCA
>Ga0101944_10003224_pt1 | contig 23474 bp, 21 predicted proteins | sample DewCreD2012metaG_FD_75245 | JGI IMG/M metagenome (GOLD analysis project Ga0101944, IMG submission 75245) | Hot spring sediment bacterial and archeal communities from British Columbia, Canada, to study Microbial Dark Matter (Phase II) - Dewar... ... | reverse complement strand
GTAGGTGCCCGAAGCCGAGTTGCGGCCGTAGAGCGAGATGGGCTTGTCGGCCCATTCGCCCTTCAGGCCAAGGTCACCCCAGGTCACCACATCCTTGGTCGCCCCGCCCTTGCGGGTCTTGGAGAAGATGGCGTCCAACTGCTGAAGGGTCAGGCACTTGATGGGATTGTCCTTGTGCACGAAGACAGCGAGCGAGTCCACAGCCGTCCGGATGTGAGACGGTTTGTAGCCGAACTTCTGCTCGAAGGTCTCGATCTCCTTGGCCTTCATTTCCCTGGACATGGGACCGAACTGAGCCGTCCCCTCGATGAGGGCCGGCGGAGCCGTGGAGGATCCCTTACCTTCAATCTCGATCTTCACACCGGGATACTGGGCGCGGAAACCCTCGGACCAGAGGCTCATGAGGTTGTTGAGCGTATCCGAACCAATGGACTTGAGGTTTCCCGACACTCCACTCACGGGCTTGTAGTCAGGTAATTTCGGATCCAGCTCCACCGCCATGGCCGTCGTCGCCACCAGAAGCGCCGCAGCCACCACCGCCACGCCAGCAAGAACTCTCCTACCCAGAACTCTCTTCAGCATTTTTGCCTCCTTCACTGTTTTGTTTTCGAATGATTGGCTCTTGATCAGGCTCGGGCAGCCACTTCAGCCCCAAGACCCGTTGGAGTGTAGGCAAGGAATGTTACAGAATGATGACAAAAAACGCGAAACCATCGCCGGCTTTCACATTTGTTCCATTCCCTGACTCAACGACCGTTTCATTCTTTTGGAGCCCGCCCCGGACGACATCTCCAACTGCCTGCGGCACGAAAGGCAAACCGTCGTGAACGGCTGGACCTTCAGGCGATCCACCCCGATCTCGTCGCCACACGCTTCACAGATCCCGTATTCCCCGTCCGAAAGGCGCTGGATGGCCGCCAGTATCTCCCGAACCTTCATGTGGTGATGCCGATGGATTCGAATGTTGAATTCCTGGCTGTACTGGTGGGACGCAAAATCCACCTCGTCCATGGGCTCGCGGTGGTCGAGACCACCCAGAAGACCCGGCAGCATTCCCCTCGCTTCGGGAAGCGCCTCGACCAACTGGCGGTTCAGGACCTCGGAGAAGTATTGAAGCATTTGCTTGTTCATGATCCTCTGCTCCTCCATGAAAGGGATGCCTGATGAAGGATCTCCCACAAGGGGACGGCGGATTCCGAAGGGACGAAGGGGGCTTCCCCCCCCGGGCCGGGGAAGCCTTGAACGGGAGCGGCAGAGACGCCGAAACGGGAGACCCTGTCGAGCAGCAGGGCGCCAATGGGCTTTCAGGGCCGTCTGGTCCCCCTGCAACGCGAATGAATCGTTGGATCGAGAAAATAGGTCATGAATGTTACGGTCTCATGTCGGTACCGTAACAATTCAGGACCGATGCGGATATAAAAGGCTCACGCTCAGAGCAGCCTGGCCCCGAGCTCCGCCACCCGGGAGCGCTCCCCCTTGACCAGGGTCACATGACCCGCGATGTCCTCGCCCTTGAGCTTCTCGACGAGGTAGCTCAAGCCGTTGCTGCTGGCATCGAGGTACGGGTGGTCGATCTGCTCCGGGTCCCCGGTGAAGATGATCTTGGTCCCCTCACCCACCCGCGTGATCAGCGTCTTGATCATGTGCGGCGAAAGGTTCTGGGCCTCGTCACAGAGGATCAGCTGCTTGGGAATGCTTCTGCCTCGGATGTACGTGAGGGCTTCCATCTCGATGGTCCCCCGCTCCCGCAGTTCGTCCAGCAGGTCGTAGGGCTCCGCCGAGTCTCTCAGGAGGTATTCCAGGTTATCGTAAATCGGCTGCATCCAGGGCCGCAGCTTCTCCTCCTTGGTGCCGGGCAGATATCCCAGATCCTCCCCCATGGGAGTCACGGGGCGCGTGATGAGCAACCGCGTGTACACCCTTTGCTCGAGCACCTTCTCCAGGCCGGCCGCCAGGGCCAGGAGCGTCTTACCCGTGCCCGCCCGCCCAAGCAGCGTCACCAGTTTGATGTCGTCGTTCAAGAGCAGGTCCATGGCGAACTTCTGCTCCTTGTTCAACGCCCGAATCCCCCAACAGACCGCATCGCCGTTCACCAGGGGGCAGAGGGCTCCACCCGCGTATCGGGCCAGCGCCGACTGGGATGGATTCTCGTGGCTCCTCACCACGAACATCTGGTTGGGGAAAGCCGCAAAGGCCCCGCTCATGACGAGCCTGCCCTGCTGATAGAAGCCGTCCAGCTCCTCCCGGGTCAGATAAACCTCACCGCTTCCCGTGTAGAGCTGGTGAAAATCCACCTTGTCGTTGTAGAAATCCTCGGCTGGGATCGAAAGAACATCGGCTTTTATCCTCAGGTTCAGGTCCTTGGTCACGAGGATCACCGGCTGCCTCCCGCTGCGGCTCAAATTAAATGCCACCGCGAGAATCCGGTTGTCGAACTTGTCCGGCTCCAGCCCCTTGGGGAAATCCATAAGCTCCTGGTGGTTGAGCTCAATCCTCAACCTCCCTCCCTTTTCCAGTGCGATGCCCTCGGAAAGCCGGCCGGCCCCCCGCAGACCGTCCAGGATCTGCGAGACCAGCCTGGCGTTCCTGCCCACCTCATCCTGGCGCCTCTTCTGGTTGTCGACCTCCTCGATGACCGAGAAGGGCACCACGATGTCATTGTCCTCAAATGCGAAAAGGGCTTGCGGATTGTGCAGCAGGACGTTGGTGTCGAGCACATAGATTTTCCTCATGGCGAGGGTTCCTTTCCAAGGTTACAAGGGGACCGAAGGACATGGAGTCCGGGGATGGCAGCCGCGAGAGCACACGGGCGGGCGCGGGACTGAATGCGGGGATCATCGGGGCAGGCACGGCGGTTTGCGGAGAATACCGCGTGGACTGGGGGTGATGCTTTGGGACGAGGAGCAGAGAGGCTTCCCGGATCATAGTGTTCTGAGCACCATGCGTCGAAGACCGCCACCAGGCGCCGTGGGGCGGCGGTCAGCCGCGCACCCCATCTCGGTGCATTCCATTTGAGCATCCCCCGGCGTTTCGGGCAGCCTCCTCACACGGCCTGAACCAGGGGGGGGCCGGATTCATGATGATCCCGGCGGTAGAGCCTCCAGGTCTTGTTGAAAGCGCTCTCGAAAGAGCGATCCTCCATATACTGCCTGGCAGCCCTCCCCATTTGCCTCATACGGCCCGGGTCCCTCAGGAGCAGCTCGATGGCGTCCAGAAACGCGCCGGAATCACTGTGATCCACGACCAGCCCGGTCTTTCCGGGGAGGACATTCTCCTGCGGGCCACCGAGGTCGGTGACGATGACGGGAATTCCCGAAGCCTGCGCCTCCAGCACCACGTTCCCAAAGGTGTCCGTCGTGCTCGGAAAGACGAAAAGGTCCGAAGAGGCATAAACCGCCGCGAGATCCTCCCCCTCGAGATAACCCGTGAATGTACAGGGAAGCCCCCGCATGCTTTCCTGCATCTCGTTCATGTAGGGCCCGTCCCCCACCAGAACCAGGTGAACATCCGGGCGGCTCTTCGCCAGCTCCTTGAAGACGCGCTCCAGATGCTGCAGGTTCTTCTCCTTCGATATCCTCCCCACATAGAGCAGCTTGGCTCCGGAACGAATCTGGTAGCGCTCTTCGAGGTAGCCGTTCCGCTTCGAGGGATGAAATCTCTGGATGTCGATACCGCGCGGAAACAGCTGGATCTTGTTGGGTGAGATGCCCTTCTGGATGAGCTCGCTCGCTGTGCTGTTGGACGGCACGAACACCAAGTCGGTTTGATCGTAATACCAGATCGTGTACTTCCACACCAGGTCCTCGATGGAATGGTCGTTGGTGAGATACTGGGCATACTGCGGCAGGGCCGTGTGATACGTGCCGTAAAAGGGGAGCTTCAGAATCCGGGCGATGGCCAGGGCGGCAATGCCGATGGGACCAGGGGTCGCCGAGTGGATGTGCGTGAAGCCCTCCTCATAACAATAGTTGAGCATTTCCAGAAACGGGGGGAAATGGAGCTTCTGCTCGGGATACTCCGGAAGCTCGTAAACGCCGATGGGACGAAAATTGTGGACCCCCGCGCAGGGATGGTGCTCCTCCGCGTCGCAGGTGATGAGCGTCAGGTTCTTGTTGGTCTTGAGGGCGATGCGCACCTGCTGCTGGAGGGTTCTGGCCACGCCGTTCACCTCGTGGAAAGTGTCGGTGAAATGCGCCACCTTGATCCGGCTCGGCCCGACCTCGCCTTGATCCCCGCCGGTGAAATGCCGCAGGGCATCCCGGCTGAACCGGCGCTGGCTGCTGAAGATCGAATAGGAGACAAAGTAGGGAGCCAGCAGCGTGTAAAGACCACCTGCCGAGCCCACGGACTGGAAAATGTTGAACACGTTGGCGCCGCTGAGATGGTCGAGCAGGTGGTTGGAAAAGTGCAAGAGCGACCGGTTCGACAGCTGGTTCACGAATCGGAACCACTTCTTCTCGAGATTGCGCAGGTCGACCTCCCTGCTTTCCACGATGCTCGTGAGCTCCGGGTCTTTCCGGATCAAAGCCTGTGTCTCGGCCTTGAGCAGGTCGAGGACATTCCTGGACATGGAAGGCTTGTTACGGGGCCGCTTGCGATGATTCCAGAGGAGCGTGATCCTGGAAAGGAATCCTTCCTCCTCGGGGCGGCTGGATTGGAGGAAACGATCCAGGAACTTGAGAAAGGTGTCCTTGGACACATATCTGTCCAAGCCCATCTTGTTCTTATAGAACTGATACGCGATCCCATACAGGTTGTGAGCCAGGGTCTGGGGGGTTGAGGCCCGCCCGATGGGCTCGGCTCGATGCTCCTCGAGGGCCGCCAGGAATTCCCGCACCGTTTGCGGCCCCTCGATCTGGGTGTAGGTGCCCGCAATGGTGAGGGAGCTGTGGTCGTCGGACCCCCCCGTGAGGTTCTTGCGCCAGGGCTCTGGGAAGGCAGGCTCCAGACCGTGCCTGTCCGCAAGGTGATTCATGTCCTCGGCGGTGAGCGACGAGAGGATGATCCTCAGCGCATGATTCTGCTCCGCATCCCTCGCACCGTTGAGCTCGAAGTTCTTGAAAAGCAGCAGAAGCTTCTCGAAATGCTCGATGGTCAGCCGGTCATTGACCGAGTAAAGGGGATGGGCCAATACGTGGCAGATCCGCCGCTCGCGCAGATAGCCCGTGAGGTCGTACACGTTCTCCCGGAGCGCCTGGATGTCGTTGTGCACGGCTTCGTCGATGTCGTAGACCAGGACATGAACCTTGCACTGGTCTTCGGGGAAGTAGGTGGTGACTTCCTCGCTCACGAACGCGTCGGGGAGATGAGCGATCTCCAGCGCCCCGGATATGCTGTTGTGATCGGTGATGGTGACGTGGGTCATGCCGCGCTTCCTGGCAAGCCGGTAGATCTGGAGCGGTTCGGTGAAGCTCTCGGGACATCCCAGCTTCTTGAGGACCCACTGAGTGGGGCGCCTGGAATGCCTCGAGTGCACGTGGAGGTCGATTCGGGCTTCAGTGTCAGACATTGCATCTCCTTCTCGATCCTGTTCCTGAACGGTCATGAACTCCCGGACGGACAACCGCCGGCGGACTCGAAAAACGAGCTTCATGGTCGCCCCCCGCCTGTGCGGCCTGATCGGTCAAGGCCTTCGAACATGGGCCGCCCGCCGTTGAATGGTCATGAGCCTCCAATCCCTCGATGCCCGCGAGAAGACCGGCTCTCCACTGGCCCCTCTCCTCGGGCTCCACGGGATTCACATGCTGACGACCCGCTCGACAACGGCATGCGTGGGAAGACATTCTCATTTCACAACTCCTCGTTCCATTCCCCAAGGGAGGCTTGCCTCAATCGATGAAGACGGTCTCCCCGGCCCTCACCCGCTGGCCGGGCTCCACCCGGACCCTCATGGAGTCCAGGGCCGGAACCAGCAGATCCACCTGAGAGCCGATCCGGATCATCCCGAACACTTCTCCCCTGGCGACGGTGGAGCCCTCCGGGAAATAGCTGTCGATGCCCCGAACACTCCCGCCGGCGATCTGGATAACGCAGCACCCGATGGGGACTCCCTTGAATGAGCCCCGGAACTTGGTCACGGTCCGCTCGTTCTGGAGCACATGGGGGCTTTCCCCTTCAAATGGGCGGATTCCGAGCAGAGTCCTCCAGTGCATGGACGTCATGTGGAGGTTTCCGCCCCTGGCCGGATGGTGCCGCACCCACTCCACGGTGCCGTCAAGGGGCGCCCTGTTGTAGTGGACGTCAAAGGGACTCATGAAGACACCGATGAGTATCCTGGCCCCCTCCAAATCGCTGGGAGCGATCTCGTCCAGTCGTGCCGCCAGGCCTTCCTTGATGCTGATGACTGCCTCGCCGGGCAGAAAATGCTTCACGTAAACGACCGTCCCGTCGGCCGGGCAAAGAATGGAGCTTCCGGCGGGAGGATGGCGGGGAGGATTTCTGAAAAACCAGACATAGCGCCAATAGAGAAAAACCAAGACCATCGAAAGGGACAAAACCGAAAGAAACCAGATTACTGGTCGTATTCCCATGTCTCATCCTGAAGGACACGGACAATGGCAACTCCCGATGAAAAGGGAAAATTCACCACTTCGAAGTGATCTTCATGCTTCCTGATGATGTTGAGCCAGCGCTTCACCCCGGCATGCCGCAGGAGCTCCCTGATATAGATATTTGTGTCGTGAAGCAGGATATAGGAATTCTTGTGGGTATGATTCAACATCTCCAGGAAATCGTGGCGAACATCGTTGAAGGAATGGTTTCCATCAATGAATCCCACATCGACCGGTTTAAGCTTTAAATGTCTATATTCATTAAAGAATTCACGGCTGGTCTTTTTGAAATGCCTGACAATGTCTGAAACCCCGAACCTGCCGAAGTGAGCGTGAACCTGCTCGGGATCATCCCACTGACTGTGCCCTCCTATGGTCTTGAGCGGGCCGTCCTTCAGGAGGGAATAGGACGGGTCGACGAAGCTCAGCTCTCCGAAGCCGTTGTCCTTGAGCCCAAGGGCCAGGCACACCACGCTGAATCCGAAACCCGACCCGATGACCGCGATGTGCCGGGGCCGAAGGGTCCTGACGAGTCCATAATAGAGGAAACCGAATCCGAGGTTGAGACTTGCAGGTTCTTCGTAATGTCCCAGGGGTTTCGCGTGTTTGAAAATATCCTCGATGGTGTCTTTCGTGAGACTCAAGTCCCGCATCGGTGCGCTCCTGATCGTGATCATTCGCGGATCGATATAAAGCGGTAATATGACGGAATGGTTTCAACTCTGAGTCATTTTGAAGATGAGGCTCGCCAGGAGGAAAATAGACGGCACGCCGGGTGACGCGGCTTTCAGGAAGAGCTTCCGGTTTATGGTTTTTGGTTTTGCGTTGGAAACCAGCCCTTCGCCGGCCTTTTCACTGACCAGGGTGGCCCGGAGGGGGAGATCCTTGAAGGGAAGGGCCCCCTGCACTGGTGGGCGCAAATCCTTGACCGTTTCCAGGCCTTCCGGCCGAACCTTGCGACCGGGAGGCCGAGGCATGACAATAGTTTTGGCTGAAGCTCCGGGAATTGCGCAGCCGGGTGCCATGGGCTGAATACGTCTCCGCACAATAAGATGATCATACTTCTTATATGTCCCCCCCCCCGCCGGAAACACGCAGTAATGACGATCAATTCTCACAATCGGTAGTGCGGAGATGTACTCAGGAGGCAGTTCAGCCGGACCGCCCCATCAAGGCTGCCTTTGGGATGCTCGAACCGTATGACGGGAAACCAGACGAGATTCTTTCGGCCCGGAGCATCATCCAGGAGCCCCCGAAGAAATTCGCTCAGGGCGGCGCGGGCCAATGGAGAAGGCTTAAGTCCAGGGCGTTGAGGAACAGAGGAGCGGGTAGGTTACATGAAGCCGCCCGGTTTTTCGGGCTTGTCCGTTTTGACGGCGATGCTCGCCGCATACCAGAAGGCCGTGTACCAAGCCGGCGCGGCGAAATTCCCGACGCTGATCTGGTAGATTCCGGTACAAATGAGCCCCAGCAGGGCGATGCTCGGTATGTCGAGCTCGCCTCCGGTCATCTGCTCGATTTGAGCGTCCACGGCTCGAAACCCCTGGACCACCCTGCTGGAGAGCGGTCCAGTCCGGGGTGTGGGTGCGCGCAGGGTGTACCACTGGCTTGCCGCCGCCGGGTCCGCGAATTCATCCACGCCGCCGGAGGCCACGATGAGCACGCTCGCGGTGAGGGGGTTCACCTCGACGCGCTCCGCACGGCCCCCTTCGAGCAAGACGGCTTGCAGCCCTGCAAAATAGTCGGCGTCCCCCTTCCTGGAGGGGATTCTGATCCGCAGGCGATGAGCCGTGCGATGTGCAATATGAGCTTCCGGCCCCATGGGATCACACCTCAATCCGATGCGGAGCCGGCTCCGATGTCGGCGTCGGCGGAGAGACCGGATCCCGCTTCGACATAGTCCTGAGAAAGCTCCGCCCTCGCCTCGGCAGCCAGATCCTCCAGAATCTCCCGGGTCTCGGCCAGAACTTCCTTGCCCTTCTCATAGACGATGAAGCCGCTCTTGATGGCGGCCTTGGCCAGGGGCTTGAGGATCGCAGCCACCGCCGGCACGACTGTGGGAGCCAGAATCAACGCCCCCACCCCGATCGCCAGTCCTGTTCCCAATTTGATTCCATTGTTCCAGAAAGCCATGGCAAGCCTCCTCGAAGCTCCGTAATTGAAATGCCAGAGTGAGTGCATCGCTGCCCTACGCGTCAACCGCCAGCATGAACTTTTAGAATAATCGCGGCAGGTCAGCGTGTCAGCATGAACATTCATGCCCCACCTCCAATTTCTATTGCACCGCCCAAACCTTGTCAATGAAGTTCGAAGGCACATTCATTCCCTTCAGGGACCCTCGAGCCCAAAGCCACCCGGAGAGAGGAAATAACAGACGCCGTTTACAAACCGCGGCGAGTGTGCTAGCGGACGTTGGCTATGCCCATGGGGACCGCCGTTGGCCCCCGTACCGTCAATGCTGATTGCCCCAAAGTGTGTAGCCCCAAGTTCAGAGAGGTAAGAGCCGATGGTGGATTTCGACGTCAATCAGCCCCCAGACACATCTCATGCCCGGCGATCAAGCGTCATCGCGGACCTGCTGCTGATTGCCCCCCACACCGAAATCGTCCACCATATTCCCGGCAGGATTCGATTGAGGCTCAAGCGGTCGGGGCTTGACGTGATTGCCAGGATCGATGTCGAGAGCCTCATGCGCGGCGTTCCGGGCATCCGGAGCCTCCGGATCAATCCCGTGGTCGGCTCCCTGACTCTCGAATACGATCAGAAGCGACTCTCTTATTCCCTTTGGGAAAAGCTTGGGGCCCTACGCAATCGTCCTGAACTGAGGGACCAGGTCGAGGCTATGCTCAAGGACGTTTGGGGATGACTCGGATGTTCCCCGCGCATGCCGTGCAAAAAGGGAGGAGCATGCTGAGTGATCGGGAAGGGGACGCGTGGCGGGATCAGGCATCGGGGCGACATAACCCGGCGCTAAAGCCGGCTCAGAGCCCCACGCCGTGATACTAAATCAAGGCGCTCAGGAGTGAAACCGGCGTTCCAGCGAAGGTCTTCTCTAGGACCAACCCGAAGATGGCCTTCCCGATCACCTGCCCGGTCTTCTCCATCCGGTTATGGAAGTACTGATCGCCGGTCATGAGCCTCGAAGAATCGAAAAGACCCTCTTTCTCCAGAATTTCGAGAATACCCTTGGAATTGACCGTCGTAGAATCGTAGTTCAGGAGAATGCTTCCGGTGGTGGTGTTGACGTTTACCGCGTAAACACCAGGGATGGCCCTGATTATTTCCTCTATCCTCTGTGCAACCCAAACCTGCCCCTTGGCGGACGGTGTCTTGACACGCAGCCTTCCCGGAACTTCGTGGACATAATAGCTCATTCCCTCTCCTCATCCTGAACCTTGAGAAAAGTACGACACCTGGGATACGCCGAACACCGGAAACGGATGCCGTCATGCTCCCGCTTGTAGGCATGCATGCCGCAACCGCACACGGGACAGCTCGGTCGGTCGCGAACCTCGATGCGCTTCCGGTCGGTGGTGAACTGCCTGCCGCACAGGAGGCATCGGAAACGCTGCTTGCCCTGCCGTGTCCTCCCATAGCGGTAAAAAGCTTCCGACCGACACGCAGGGCACATGATATCCTTGACCTCCGTCCGGAAGGATATGACCCTCAAGTCGCAGTCTGGTGAAGAACAGGTTACGATTGTGTTACAAATGCCCTCATCCGATCCATCCATGACTCGGTCCCGACTGTTGGAGGGGTTGAGCAGGCGCCTCTTTCTCCGGCCTGTGACGGCCAATCCATGCAAACGCCTCATACTCGCAGCCTGAGCGTTACAGGATTGCGAAGGACAGGTGACATTTGAACGAATTTTTCGGGCTCGGCAGCCGGAGGGATCGTGGAGCGGGATGGAACGCATGGTTGGTGAACCGGGGGGGTTCCGCAAAAAAAAAAAGCCCGGACCCACCGCGCCCGGGCTCGTTTCAGACGGATGAACGGCAGTCCGCCTTATGGGGCCGGAGGAAGGAGGCCCATCTTCCTTTTCAGGTCTTCCAGAGACTTCTGGTTGTCGGCACCGCGGGTCGTGAGCACCTGGTTGACCCGGGCCTCGAGGGACGTCGTTCCCGCGGCCACCTCCCCATATGCCGAGGCCAGGGACTCCTCCTCGCTGACCTTCTGCTTCATCTTCTCGAGCATGTTGATGGTGCTGGACGAGTCGATTTTGGCCAGCTGCTGGTTCACCTTGCGCATGGAAGTGGCCGTCTTGGCCCGGGCCCTGAGGGTGACCAGCTCGTTTTCGTAGGTCGAAATGGTCTTGCGGAGATCGTCCACCTTGGCCTGCAACTGCTGCGACATGGCATTCTGATTCTGATAGTCCTGAAACAGCTGAGCCGCCCGGCGATCCGCGGACTCCTTTTCATTGAGCACTTCCATGGCCAGCTGCTCGGCCTGGGCCGGACCGATCTCTCCAGACTGAGCCCTCTGGAGCAGGAGCATGGCCTTGCGCTCCATGTCCTGGGCGAGCTTGCCGGCATCGTCGGCCTGCTTCTTGAGCCTTATGGCCAATCCCTTGATTTCCGCCAGGCTGTGCATGGCCTCCCCGAGATCCCGCTTGAGGTCCCGGATGCCCTGCTCGGTCATCTTGATGGGATCCTCGAGCTTGTCCACAATGGAATGGGCCTCCGACTGGCCGATCTTGAACAAACGATTGAAAATACCCGCCATGGTTCTCTCCTTATGCCTGCTTGCTCATTTCGAGCAGTTCATCGCCGTGCTCGGCCAGCGCGAGGGCCAATGCGCGAATGGAAGCTTCCAGCTCGTTCTTGTCAAGATTCTCCAGCTGAAGCGTATCGCGATAAAAAACGTGCCTGGCCTCCTCGTCCAGCAGAAACGCGCCATGGACCAGGGTCGCGTTCATCTGGAGAAGTCGTCGGTAAAAGTCCACTCCGGCTCCAGCCGGAACGGGCATGATGAGCTGTTCGACAATCAGAATCGGATCCTCGCAGTCGAGGATCAAGTTGGTAACACCGCTGTCCTGGTCGTCCACGATGAGAAGGTCCTCTTCGGGATCCTCATCGATGATGGCAATATCCAGGTCCGACAAGAAAGCTTTCAGCTTCTGCATGCAGTCAACCATTGGTTGCTCCTCCATTTTCATGTCCTCCAAGCTCCAAACCCATTGAACATCTCTCCACGTCGCCTCCGCCCGTGGAGGCCCCGCTCATTTGATGGACCAGCCGATCAGAAAGGACATGGCCACGTAGACCACGGCCTCCATGACTCCTACCCCGATGTTGGGCTTCACCTGGTGCACCAACTCGTCGGTCAGGCGTCCTCCGGGGAGCAGGATGCGGTCAGCCAGGACCCTCGCCGCCGGAAGCACCACGAGCCCGAAGGCGGCGACGCTGACGAAAAAAGCGATGTTCTGGCTCCAGGACACGAACGTTCCCTGGGCCGCGAAACGCACGATATTTCCGATGCCGAGGAGCATTCCGGCGAAGGCGACCCCCACCGCCACGTTGTCCTTTTCCAGAGCATCATAAACATCGAAGGGCGCCATCCAGTTGTAGACCTTTGCCGAAGCGATGAGCGTCGCCTGGCCGAGGGCCCAGAAGGCGAGCACCTCGAGCACATGGCCGCCCGCCGCAAGGGTGCCGTAAATGACAAGCCCAACAGCCACGGAGTTGGCCGCCTCGATGGCTCCCACCCCGCAATTCTGGTCCTGAAGGATTTCCTTCACGCCGCTGAACCGGTGCAGAATGAGCCGGTCGTTGATCCAGACGGATGCATTCAGCAGGACCATGGCGATGGCGCCGTAGAGGAAAATGTCGATGAGGTTCACCGTCAGGGAGATGGGAGGTCCGGACATGGCCCCGCCCAAGGCGATGGTTAACCCCAGCATGTAACCGCCGAGGGTCAGGGCAAAGGCCAGGTTGTCCCTTTCAATGAGCTGCTCCTTGAGCCCAAACCCGCGGTGAGTGAAATCAAACAGGAACTTGCCGACCACAAAGAGAACCATCGCCGACAACAGATAGACCAAACCCAGAACGATCGTGCCCACGAACATGCCGTATCTCCCGCCCCCTATCTTCTGCTTCTGCCGCCTGAAAAGGAGCTGCCTACACCCCTGGAGGAAAAACCGCCCGAAGGGGATGAAGACGGCCGCGACCGGCCCATCCTGGATTCGACCTTCTTGGCGAAGGAATCCTTCCGTTCGGCCATCCTAGCCTGCTGCCGATCGAAGAATCCCGTGTCGGTCTTGCGGGTGACGGTCCCCTGGGTCCCGAACTGTGGCTTCCCCTGGGAGTCCCTCCCATAATAGGTGGATCCCCTGCTTCTCGAGGTGTTGTAATCACTCCAGTGGCCGTAATCCACCCGACGCTGGTTCTGGAATGCCTCGCCCATTTCCTCAAGGAGGCGGGAGAGCACCATACCGGTAGCCAGCCAGGTCCAGCCCTGGTTGCCCTTGCTGTCGGCCTCCCACTTGCCGAACCTGGGATCGCCGACGTAATCGAAAAGAGGAGGCTGCGGAACCTTGTCGATGGTCCCGTCCCGCTTTTTGGACAAAATCACCATCCCCAGGGCATCCTGGTATTTCCTGTAGACCTCCTCATCCACCTTGACCCAGTCGGTCAACCTCTGGGTGAAGTTCGGCGGTCCGCCCTCCACGCCCTTCACGTCATCCTCCGGAAAAATAATCCGATAGCGATGGAAATAGTCGTGGAAGAAAAGCCCCTTGGAATCCATGTCGTTGAGTATGACACTGTATTCCGGATAACGGTCCAGGCCGCGGCGCAGAGCATCCACGGGCGAGCCGCCCCCGCATCCCTGGAGGGCGAGCGCCAGCAGACCGACGAGCAGCAAGCGCGCGTAAATCAAACCCATCCTCGTTCTCCCGGCAGAAAGCATCCAGAGCCTACCCGCGCCTTCCGGGAAGAATGTTGGTGAACTGGTACTCCTCAACATAATTGCCCAGATAAGCGTGGAATTCGATGTCTCCCCACTGCTCGATGGTCAGCACCCGCTCCCGGTGTTCATCCGCGTAATCCCAGTACAGGAAAGGCTGGGCGGGGCCTCGACCGTTTCGATGGAACTGTGCTCCACCGTAGCTCTCCATGAAGTAGGAAACCCCATCGTGTTCGATGGATTGGGGAGGATCCCCGTTCTGCTGGATGTGCTTCTTGAGCCGCTCGTCGATCATTCCCAGGGGGACCTTTCGCGTGAGCGTCCAATAGACCCCGTCGGCCTCCACCCGGTTGAGATAATACATCTCGCCGTCGGCCCGCAACTCCCACTCGTCCGTCCGGAAGCCATCCCCCGTGTCATGATGATGCCTGGCCACCACTTCGAAAGTGCGGCCGTCGTGGTCCACCAGGTAGCCGGGCGCCAGCTTTTCGAGCACAAGATCCGCCAGGGGATCCATAGCCGGCTCCTCTTCCTTGCCGCCAAAAAGCTTCTTCCAAAATGACATGTTCTCTCCTGGGTGGAACCGGTGCTCGTTCACGTTCCCTGGTCGAGCACCGGTTTGAAAAGCGGCTCATTTGAAGGCGGTTCGTCCAGCGTCTCGCGTATTTTGAAGGCGATCTCACTGAGGGAGAAGGGCTTTCTGATGAAGCTCACGCCCTTGTCGATGATCCCGTGGTGGGCAATGACATCGGCCGTATATCCCGACATGTAAAGACACTTCATGTGCGGTCTGACGGACATCAAATGCTCCACCAACCGGCGCCCGTTCATCTCGGGCATGACCACATCCGTTATGATCAGATGGATGTCACCGACATGATCCCGTGCCAGTTGGAGCGCTTCGTGGGGCCTGCCTGCCGTCAGCGGATTATATCCCAGCTGAAGAAGGATCGCCTTCATCATGCTCAGCATGGCATCGTCATCCTCCACAACGAGAAGGGTCTCCCTGCCCCGGGGAAGCAGTTTTGAGGCGGCCTTTGGGAGAGCCTTGGAGAGCTCTCCCGAAGACCTCGGCAGGTAGATTCTGAAAACCGTCCCCTGCCCGGGCTCGCTGAAAACCTTAACGAATCCCGCATTCTGCCTGACAATGCCGTAAACAGTCGCGAGGCCGAGCCCAGTACCCCTCCCCACCTCCTTGGTGGTGAAGAAAGGCTCGAAGATGTGATCCAGGACGTCCCTGTTCATCCCCGCCCCATTATCGCTCACCGACATCACCACATAGTCGCCGGGAATGAATTCCGGATCATCCAGAAGGGACAGGTCATGGACCTCCGCGTTGACCGTCTCGATGGTGATCCTGCCCATTCCCGAGATGGCGTCATGGGCGTTGACCACCAGATTCACCAGGATCTGGTCGATCTGGGAAGGGTCGATCTTGACGCTCCAAAGCTCGCGGCCCGGCACCCAGACAAGCTCGATGTTCTCGCCGATGAGCCGCCGCAGCATTTTGAGCAGTCCGGCCACGGTGTCGTTGAGGTCCAGCACCCTGGGACTCACTGTCTGCCTGCGCGCGAAGGCGAGCAACTGGCGGGTGAGCTCCGCTGAGCGGCCCGCTGCCTTGTGGATCTCGGAAATGTGGTAAAATCGAGGATCTTCCGCATCGGTCAGATCCAGCGACAGCTCGGCATGGCCAAGAATCACTCCCAGCATGTTATTGAAATCATGGGCCACGCCGCCTGCCAACCTCCCGACGGATTCCATCTTCTGAGCCTGAAGCAGCTGCTCCTGAAGCTTCTCCCGCTGTTCCTCCGCCTGCTTGCGGTCCGTGATCAGCTCGGACATGATCACGATGCCCCCCACCAACCCGTCGTTACTGGTCCAGGGACGGCTTTCCCAGCGGATCCATTCGAGGGTTCCGTCTTCGCGCATTATCGTATCCTCGTCACATCTCCAGGAGGCTCCGTAGAGACAGCTCCGGCAAATGGGCTCCCACCGCTCGCGTGTTTGCGGGAGCACTTCGAAGTGAACGCGGCCGATCACTTCCTTATCCGTCAGTCGGAAGTCGCTCAGCCAGCGGCGGCTTGCGAACACGTAGCGCATGTCGCAATCAAACATGGCGATAGCCGCCGGTGCGTGCTCGATGAAGAGCCTGAGCTTCTCCTCACTCTCATGGAGTTGCTTCTCCATGAGCTTGCGCTCGGTGATCTCGCGGGTTATCGAAAGTGTGAAGGCTTCCTGACCGATTCGGAGAATGCGGGCAGACATGAGGCCGGTTCCTATTCGTCCGTCCTTGGTGCGGAATTCCGCCTCGAAATTCTTGACGACCCCCTCACTCATGAGCCCCTGGGTCAGGCGCTCCCGGTCTCGGGGGTCATTCCAGATGTTGAGATCCAGGGAGGTTCTCCCAATGACGTCTTCACGCGTGTATCCGGTGAGCTGGGTGAAGCCTTCATTGATGTCCAAGAACATTCCGTCGGAGAGTCGATTGAGGTTGATGGAGTCCGGACTCGTGTGAAAGGTCAGCCTGAACTTTTCCTCGCTTTCCCGCAGCGCGTCCTCCACCCGCTTTCTGTCCGTGATGTCGCGGATGGCCGCCAGGTGAACCTGTCGTCCAGCCCAATTGAAATGGCTGGCCGTGATCTCCACGGGGAAGACCGTCCCGTCCTTCTTACGATGCAGTCTGTATGGAATATGTTGCCGCTCCTCCCGAGTCGCACGGGAGGTTTCGCCGGGTTCAGCGCTCAGGTCCGTGTTGCGTTTACGCAGAAGCTCCTCCCTGCTGTAACCGTAAAGAGCTTCCGCGGCCGCATTGACCTCGAGAATGGAGCCGGTTTCCTTGTCGATCAGGAAGAGCGCGTCCGAGACCAGCTCAAAAAACCTTGCGTACTTCTCCTCATTCTGCCGCAGGGCTTCCATCTCTCGAGCGGATTCCCCCTCGCTCCCTCCCGCGCCCTCCTCCCCACGGTCCTCGCCGTATGAGGAGAATCGGGATGCCGCGTTGCGCACGTCACTCATGAAGACACCTCTGATCACCATGACCGGCAGCAGGATGCCCCGCCAGGCGCGTGGACCTATGACCCGTCATTGTACCCGAGTCCACCATACCAAGGGAGAAAAATTGTGAGGAAGATCCGGCAAGGGGAGGAGACAATCTTAGCCTGCACCGATCTTCAACTCGAAGCCCAAACCATTCGAATCGCTCTGCCGCAAGCCCGAGCGGGTGCAATTTCCATGGCAGGGTCAAATCCCGAGCGGATCGCATTTCAATGCGGTGGGGTCATGCCTTTAGACGGCAGGACATCATCGATTGGCTGACAAGGGAAAGAGGGTGAGCGTTCAGATGAGCCCACGCCAGCCGCCCCATGCGCCCGCAGCGATGGTTCTAGCCCGGCTTCCTCCCCGACAGGACGAGCATGCGAACGCGCATGTAGTCGTCCTTGAGCTCCTTGTCGTTGGGGTCAATCTTCAGCAACTGATCGAGCTTCTTGAGGGCTTCACCGTAGTTCCCCAGGCTTTCGTGAAGCTTGGCGGACTGGCGATAGTGCTTCTTCTCCTTGGGCTGCAAGCGAATGAGTTCGTCCAGCTCCTTGAGGGCTCCCCTGGTGTCTCCCTGCTGGATGAGCCCGTAAAGCACATAATTGTGCAGAGGGATGGAATCGGGCCTGCGCTCCAGGGCCTGCCTGAAATAGGCGACCATGCCCTTGTAGTCCTTCTTCTCCTTATATCTCGCGAAAATGGTGTCATGGTAGGCGGGATTGCCGGGGTCGAGCTGGGCGAGGGTCTCGATCGTCCTGTTTACCCCGTCCTCGTTCTTCTGCTTCCGGTAGAGGTCCAGAAGGTATTTCCTGACTTCCACGTCCTTTGGGTCCAGGGCGGCCAGGGCTTCGAAGGACTCCGTCGCCTTGGCCCACTGCCTTGCCTCGTAATGAAGGACAGCCAGGTTGTGAAGCACCGTCTTGTTCTTGGGCTGCAGCTCCGCAAGCTTCTCGTACGTCTTCTGAAGCCCCTCCTTGTCGTTGGTCTTCTCCAGCAGAGCCACCAGGCGCACCAGGGCCTCCTTGTGATGAGGGCTCCTCTGGAGGACGGCATCGTAACTGCTGCGCGCCCCGGAGTGCGCTCCCTTCTTTTCCTGCATCTCGGCCAGCTGCATCCAGCTCCTGAGGTCCGATGGATTCCGCTGGAGATAGCGCTCCATGGCCTGTACGGCCTTGTCGATGTCATTACCCTGCTGGTAGGTTACGGCGAGATTGTAAAGAACGTCAGGATCCCTAACGCCGGAGCGAATCACCTTTTCATAGAAGTCCGCCGCTTTCCTCCAGTTTCGAGTCTGTGTGCTGAGATCCGCCAGGACCAGCAGAACCGAACTCTGAAACGGCTTGGGAATATCCTGAAGGCTCTTGTCGAGGAACTTGGCCCATTCCTCCTTGGACTTGTGCTTCTGACCGTACTGGAGGAGCTCCTTGAAGACCTCCGGGTCCTCGGAAAGCTTCAAGAGCTCGACGAAAACCGCCAACGCGTCATCCACCCGCTTCTGGACCTGATAGATGGAGAGGAGTTTCTCGAGGATCGGCCTGGATTTTCCAGACTGGTCGATTTCCTCGTAAAGCCTGGCCGCTTCGCTGTATTTCTTGGTCTCGAAATAGAGTCCCGCCAGCTGCGTTTTGACGAGGATGTTGCCGGGATTGTCCCGCAGAGCGTTTTCGAGGTACTTGATCCTGCCCTCGCCTTCTCCGGCCTCCGCGGCCTTCTGGAGCCAGTCCTTGGCATCCAGCTGGACCAGGAACGAGACCTTGCCGATGGGCCTGCCCCAGGACTGAACCTCCATCTCCAGGGTCTTGGGAGTCTCGAACTCAGCGTTGGGCCACAACTCGCGGATGGCAACGGGCCTTTTCCGGAGATCGCGGAGATCCAGCTCCGTGGCCACGAGCCTCGTTCGCCAGGTGAGCCACCCATCGGTCTGAATCTCATCGACGCGCAGGACATCCCTCGGATTCAATACGACCTGGGACCCCGGCATCAGGATGACTTCCTTGCCGTTCAGCTGAAGGCGCAAGGCGACGAGCTGCTCGGGAAAGACCGCGCTCCCCCGGCCCAGGTAGCTCACGCCAGCGACCACGGCTCCGACAGCGGCCAGGACCAGCAAGGAGATGGTCACCCATCTCAGTCGGCCGGCTCCGGGCTTTCGGGTCGGAGGCTTCCTGGGAGCGGGCAACGAGATGGAATCGTCCAGGCTGTAAGGATATCCTCCTCGTCTCTTGGGGCTCATGACGGTTCCCTCCGGGAGCTTCCACGCCTTGCGGCTTCGTAAAGCTCCCCGACCTCGGAGGGCGACAGGCGTCTCGCCTCGCCGGGCTTCAACTTTCCAAGTTCCAAGGGACCGTAGCCGACTCTTCGGATCTTCAGGACGGGGTGCCCGACGGCTGCGCACATCCGCTTGATCTGCCGATACCACCCCTGGTGCAGCACGATCCCCAGCCAAGCCGCATCGGCCAGCCGCCGCACCAGCCTGACTTGCGCGGGCGCCGTCAACCCTTCCTCCAGGCGCACGCCACCGGCCAGCCGCCGCAGCGTCTCGGGCTCCGGATGCCCCTTGACCTTCACTTCGTAGCTCTTCCGCACCCCGAAGCGAGGGTGCTGGAGGCGATGGGCGAGGGCGCCGTCGTTGGTGAGCACAAGCAACCCCTCAGCGTCATAGTCCAGGCGCCCGACGGGAAACACCCGCCCTTCAGCCTCGGGAATCCAGTCCATGACCGTGCGGCGCCCCTGGGGATCCCTGACCGTCGTCACGCAACCCCCAGGCTTGTGAAGCAGCCAGTAAACCTTCGAGCGTCTCACGGACACAGGGTTCCCGTCGACCCTGATCTCGTCGGATTCCGGGTCCACCCGCCGGCCCAGCTCCGTAATGGTGAGCCCGTTGACCCGGACGCGCCCCTGGCTGATCATCTCCTCGGCCGCCCTGCGGGATGCCACTCCCGCCTGAGCCAGTACTTTCTGCAATCGGATGGGTTCCATGACTTCGTCTTGCACGGGCTCAACCCGATGAGGATCAAAAAAGGCTGACCGGCCTCTCAGAGCGGCCTGCCAAGCCCAATGGCTCCCCGCACCTCGCCCAGCGTTTCCCTCGCCTGCCTTCGGGCCGCCTCGGTGCCTGCCCGCATCCGCTCCCGAACCCAGTCCATGCGGCCCTCCAGATCGAGCCTCTTCCGTCGGATCGGTCCAAGCACCTTCAGGACATTTTCGGTGAGCTTCCTTTTGCAGTCCACACAACCGATGCCGGCCGTTCGGCATCCCTGGGCGATCTCCTCGATCTCGGATGGCGACGAGTAGATTTTATGGTAAGCAAACACGGGCGAAAGCTCGGGATCGCCAGGATCGTTCCGGCGGACCCGATGAGGATCGGTCATCATCCTGGCGATCTTCTCGCGGATGGTCTCCTCCGGCTCCGTGATATAAATGCAGTTGCCATAGCTCTTGCTCATCTTCCTGCCGTCCGTTCCCGGCAGCACGGGAACCTCCGTGAGCAGCGGGTCGGGAACCGGAAAGACCTCCTTCTCGTACATGAAGTTGAATCGCCTGGCGATCTCGCGGGTCATTTCCACGTGGGGCAGCTGGTCCTTGCCGACCGGGACTCCATGAGCCTTATAAATGATGATATCCGCCGCCTGCAGCACCGGGTAGCCCAGGAAGCCGTAAGTCGAGAGGTCCTTCTGCGTCAACTGCTGCTGCTGCTCCTTATAGGTGGGGTTTCGCTCCAGCCACGGCAGGGGAGTGATCATGCCGAGCAGGAGGTACAGCTCGGCATGCTCCATGACCGAGGATTGAATGAAGAGGGTCGATTGGTCCGGATCCAGCCCAACGCTGAGCCAATCCAGCACCATCTCCCACGTGTTGGCCTCGATCTGGCCCGGCGAGGCATAGTCCGTGGTGAGGGCATGCCAGTCGGCCACGAAATAGAAGCAGTCATAGCGCTGCTGCAGCTGAACCCAATTGTCCAAGGCCCCGTGAAGGTTGCCCAGATGAAGGCGACCCGTGGGGCGCATTCCGCTCAAGACTCTCTTGCGTTCCGCCATCCAGTGCGCTCCTGTGAGTGTTTCAGTTTTGTCGTTCCGTCATTTGAGGAAGATGCCGAGGAAAAGATTCAGTACGGGCCAGATGATGGTCCCCCACATGTTGGTCCCGATGAGGAGGAGCAGGATGAGCATCCCGTACCCTTCCAGGCGCTCCAGAGCCCGCGCCATTGCCGGAGGGGCCACGCCCATGAGCACCCGCCCTCCATCCAGCGGTGGAATGGGCAGCAGGTTGATGACCATGAGCACCAGGTTGAATTCCACTGAGATCACGGCCATCCTGAGCAGCGGCTCCGCGAGCCACCCGAGCCAGGCTTCCCCCGGGCCATGACCAGGCTGAATTCCTGACAGTGCAAAGCGGTAGACTCCAACACTGAGCACCGCCAGGAGAAAGTTCGTCAGGGGGCCGGCCGCCGCCACCAGAGCCATGTCCGCGCGGCCTCCCCTCAAATTGGAGGCATTCACCGGCACGGGTCTGGCCCAGCCGAACAGAAAAGGAGCATTCAGGATGAAGAGCACCGCCGGCAGGAGCAGAGTACCCACCGGGTCTATGTGAACCAGGGGATTCAGGGTGATCCGGCCCAGCCGACGCGCGGTGGGATCCCCTCGTTTCTCGGCCACCCACCCGTGGGCCACCTCATGGGCAATGACGGCTGGAAGAAGCGGGACCACATAAAGAACCGCCCTGGTCAATGTATTGCCGAACATCTCCATAATGATTCAGGCTGCAGGGATCGGCACAACTGCGCCTCCGCCCTTGGCGAGAAACTGCCCGTAACGCGCATGCACCCTGGCCACCTCTTCCTGTCGATTCTTGATTTCGCCGTTCAGCCTGGCATCCAGAAGATCGTCCAGGATCTCCCGGTAGATCGACCCCGGCGGTATTCCCATCTCCTTGAGGTCCCGACCCCGCAATTCCGTCCTGACGTGACGGTAGCGGTGGAAGTAGTGGCTGATCGCCCGCCGGACCTCGTCCCGCTGGGTCTTGGCCATCATGTACAGCAACTCCTCCGGCCTGAAGGGCTGGAGTGCCCGATAGATATCACTGGGCCGGTATTCGGGCAACTGGAAAAACCCCCACAGGACATCCTCCACATGGCGAATGGACCACAGCAGTCGTCCCTTCAGCGCTTCATTGAGATCCAGTCGACCGGCGACCCTGGAAAGCTCCTCGGCGGGCAATCCCACGAAGAGTGCGAGAAAATAGGCCCACCATCGTTCCAGGGGTTCCTCCAGAAAACTCAGCTGATACCATAACATGCTCTCCTTCAACCGCCCGTAAACCGCCTCGACCCGCGCGTCGAATCGGACAGCGGGGGAAAGGACGGACAAGACGCCGTATTCCGCCATGCGCTTGACGGCGGGCAAGGGATCGTCCTCCTTCAAGATGAGCTGGATTTCATGAAACAGCCGATAGCCCCCGAGCTTCTCGATCAGCCCCATGCGAACGGCGCTTCGAATCAGGGTGGCCGTCTGTTTACCGATTCTAAAACCGAAGCGCTGCTCGAACCGAAGCGCCCTCAGAATGCGTGTGGGGTCCTCGACGAAGCTCAGGTTGTGCAAGACACGGATGGCCTTCTCCTTGAGATCCCGCTGCCCGCCGAAGAAATCGATGAGCTGCCCGAAATGCTCCGGGCCCAAATCGATGGCCAGGGTGTTGATGGTGAAATCCCTCCGGTAAAGATCCATTTTCAGCGACCCGAATTCAACCACGGGCAGCGCCGCCGGATACTGGTAATACTCGTAGCGGGCCGTGGCGATGTCCACCCGCAGACCGTCGGGAAAGATCAAAACCGCCGTGTTGAACTTCTTGTGCGACCGGACCTTGACCTCCCGAATGGCGGAGAAAGCCCTGGCGAACTCGATTCCGTCTCCCTCGACCACGACATCGATATCCAGGTTGGCCCGCCGCAGCAGCAGATCCCGCACGAAGCCCCCCACCGCATAGGCCTTGAACTGGAGCTCCTGGGCCAGCCGCCCCAAATCCTTGAGAATCTGAATGATGCTTCTCGGAAGCTGCTCGCCGATCAACCCCGCGACACTCTTCCGCTTGGGCCAGTGGGAAGCGCTCCCGTTGCTCCGGCCATCCAGGGGTTGCGGCGTCGCGGATCGGTCGGCAACCAGGAAATTGAGCAGATCCCGCCGGGTGATGACCCCAACAGCCTTCCCGTCCTCCACCACCGGCAGGATGCGCTGCTGGTGCTCCACCAGGTAAGTCTGAATCTCCAGAAGGTTGGCGTAAGGATCCACGGTGCCGAAATCAGGGTTGACAAACTCACGCAGCCCCTGATGCTCGAGGCCGTGAAACACCGCCTTCTCGAGGAACTGACGGTTGGTCAGTCCAATGATCCTGCCTCCCTCGGTGACGGGCATCGAATTGATATTATAGCGCACCATGATCTGAGCGGCCTCGCCGATGGGCGTGTCGGCATCCACGGAAATCACAGGACTCGTCATCAGGTGCTGAGCCGAGGGAAAAGGCTTGATGGTGGTTCTCAGGATCTCGATCAGCCGATCCTCCACCTGAATCAGGGTCAAATCCCGGATCGATGCGGAAGCCGCCGTGGCATGCCCTCCTCCGCCGAACTCGGTCGCGATCAGGCCGACATTGACCTCCGGAATGCGGCTTCGCGCCACCAGGTAAACGCGGTCGTCCATGCGCGCCAGAGCGAACACAACATCCAGGTTATGGATATCCTTAAATTTATGCACCAGAACGGCGAAATCCCCCACGTAGCGGTCGATGGACACCGTCACCACGCACACCTCGATACCATGGATGCTGAACGTCCTGGCCGAATGGATCATATCGTTCAGAAGCGTGACCTGCTCGGGAGTCATCTCCGGCGTGACCATGTCGGACACGAAATTCAGATCCGAACCCTGCCTCCTCAGGAAGGCCGCCGCTTCGAAGTCCTCCGCGGTGGTCGAGTTGAACGTGAAGGAGCCCGTG
>Ga0101944_10003222_pt1 | contig 23489 bp, 28 predicted proteins | sample DewCreD2012metaG_FD_75245 | JGI IMG/M metagenome (GOLD analysis project Ga0101944, IMG submission 75245) | Hot spring sediment bacterial and archeal communities from British Columbia, Canada, to study Microbial Dark Matter (Phase II) - Dewar... ... | reverse complement strand
TGGACTATATCTTCACGCTGGGCGAGCCCATTCTGTGCATCCTGGGGGGTGGATTGTGGGCGCGGGCGCTGTCGGACTGGCGCAGTCAGGGCGCCGCGCGTCCGCCCATCGCCGGCCGCCAGCCGGCCCTCCTGCGATCTGCGGTGTGCGTCCTCGGCCTGGTGTGGTTCTTCGGCGGGGTGTCATGGCTGGTCGTCGGCGCCAAGTGGCTGTCCGGCGCAGAGGAAATCACCATTCCCGCTTATGGCGCGCAGAGCATTCTGGCGACAATGCGGGGGCAGCAATATGAGATGACGCACGATCAGGTCCAATACGTCAAGGAGATGATCGAGGCGAACAGCCGCCCCGGCGACGCCATCATCGCGCATCCGTATTTTGCGTTCATTACGGGACGGCGCCTCGTTGAGGAATACTCCGAGGTCTTCATCTGGAACATCAAATATCTGAATGAAACGATCGTCGAGAAGCGCGATGGCGAAGGCGTCGAAAAGATTCGCGCCATGGCGCGCGCCCTGGAGCGGCGCCAGGTTTCCATCGTTCTGCTGGACATGAAGCAGACGGGCCAGCGCCGGGAAATCCTGGACGCGCTGGGGGCCCACTATGAACTCAAGACGTCCTTCCGGACGCAGATGAATTTTCCCTTCACCGTCTGGATTCCGCGCCCGGAGGCCGACGGTCCGGACCTTCCCTGAAGTCCGGACCGCCGGACCGAAAAGGCTCAATACTCGATCAGATAATACGGCGTCTTGTCCCGCGCGCCGTCGATGCGCAGGACGCCGTTCTCGATGGGGATCGTCCGGTCGGTCGGCATGCCGTCATGGTCCAACAGGACGGCGCGCCGGGCCCCCGGACGCTTCAGCGTGATGGCGGCCTTGACGGGCTCCATGAGAATGGGCGCCTTGCCTTTTTCTCTCAGGTCGTTCTCCTCGGGACCAAGGTCCTGGCCGGTGTTGCGGCAGCGGGCGATGGCCGAGATCAGGACTTTGGGGGCGGTCTTGAGCGTTTCGCGGGGGCCGGTGGCCGTCAGGTAGATGGCGCCGTAATAGCAGTCGGGCTTGATCAGGACGTCGGCCAGGTCCACCGACTTTCCGGCGGCAAAACCGATGACGGCCTGCGTCCCCGGAGTATTGATCGTCATGTGGCCGGAGTGTTCCTCCGCGCCGCCGGTCCATGACAGCTGCCCCGTCGAGGACACGATGGCGCCGTCCTTGAGATACGGCGCCATGTCGAAAGCCGGCGTTTCCTTGTAAGCGTCCGTGAATTCGATGACGCAGCGCGCCGCGGCCATGGCCTGCGCCGGGACCTTGTCGCTGTTGAAGGTTTTGACGTCGAATTCCTGCGTCGTCTTGTCGCGGAAGCCGAGTTTGCCTTCATGCAGCGAATCAACGTGGACGTAGCGCGGCGCCACCACCGGGCTTTCTTTGACGTCGCCCCGATGGACCTGCCGCGCGATGGCCGGAAACGCGCCGATGATTTTCGGCACGGTCACGTCCCAGGCGTGGCCGCACAGCGCCTTGCTGTAGCCGCCCTCGTCGCCGTTTTGAAACAGGAACGACACGTCCCATGCGTTCAGCCCCATGCCGTAGGCGCCGATGATCGCCACGCCCTCGACGCCGTATTCATTGGGCTGGACGTGTATCCATTCCGACAGCATGAAGGGATGCCCTTCGACCTGCTGCATGCCGGCGCTCAACGTCGCGCTGCCGGGCGACCGCAACATGCTGGCGTTGTTGAACGGGCCGCTCATCTTGCCGCGCTTGGCGCCGCCGAAGTAGTTGTGCCGATCGACGATGCCGACTTTCGCGTCGGACCACAGGTTGTAGTAGTGGCTGAGATTGCTGCCGGCCTGCCAGTTCGAGCCGATCATGGGGCCGTCGTAACCGGCTTCGCGCGCGGCTTTCTGGAAGCGCATATAGAACTCGTCCTGCAGTTCGGTCAGGAAGAGCATGGTATCGAGCATGCGCTGGCGGATGGGCTTGAACTTTCCCTCGATCTGCTCGATGCCATAAACATAGGGCTCGCCGTAGGGGACGATGGTTCCCTGCGCGAGGCTCTCGCCCTCGATCCCCTTGTCTTTGAAGAAATCCAGCGCTTCGGGCCCCCACGCCGCGGCGAACTTCGCCTCATCACCGTAGCGCGCCTTCAGCCAGTCGCAGAAGCGCTGCGCGACGCGTTTGCGGATGGTCGGCGATTGCTTGAAGACGTTGCACGTCAGATTCCACAACACGGCGTCTTCGTTGAACATTTCCACCGTGATGATGGCGGGATCCTCGGCATAGGTCAGTCCCGTGTAGGGATTCTTGTGTTTCAGGACCGAGACGGTCTGATCGATCTGCATGTCCTGCAATTCCTTGCACAGATAGACCGCGCCGTATCCGGCCCGGATGCGGTCTTTGCTGTCGAACTGGCCGAACTCCTCCAGGAAGGGGATGCGATCGCGATCGCCGGGGCCGATCTTGACGCCGAACGTCGGCGACAGTTTGACGTAGATGCCGTGCTCCTTGAGTTTGGCCACGAAGTAGTCCATGCGGTCGAGGCCTTCGGGATCGAGTTTGACGAAGCTGTCCTTGCTCTGGATGCCGCTCCAGCCCGTTCCATCGGCGTATTTGTGGAGGCGGACGCCGTTGACGCCGTATTTGGCATACCAGGCGGCGCGTTTGTCGGCCAACGCCTTGTCGGGCGAGCAGGCGCTGTAGCTGTTGTTCAGGCCCCAGATTTTCAGTTCCTGGCCGTTGTAGATCAGCTTCTGCCCTTCGATCTTCGGGCGGCCGTGTTTGCCAGCCGGCTTGTCCAGCCAGTCGGCCATGCCAATCTCTCCGGCCTCGTTAAGGCTCTGGGCCGTCCAGGGATACCAGTTGCTGACATCGGTGGCCGCCATGACCGTGCCTCCCATGAGAAAGATTCCTGCCAGCCCAAGAAATCCACTTCGGATCGTTCCCGACATGCGATGTGCTCCTGTGACAGTGGGATAGGGCGCGCGCCATGGCGCGCAAATGGGCGCAAAAAAAGTTGCGACCTGTAGACGAGGGGGACTATTACGCTTGCCCAAGCCGCCCGTCAAGCGCATGCCGGCGGGTGAAACGATTCGGCATGGCGGCGCCGGACGGACGTTTCGTAAGAAAATTCATCATGATTGACAGACGCCCGGACGCGCTCACCGGCGTCAACTTCAACATCAGGTCCGACGCGCCCCAAGGAGAAACTCGAAGAGCGCACGAAGGTTTCGCCGGTCGGCGACGACGATTTCCCATGACAGATCGCCCCGATCGGGCAGGCGCGAATAGACCTCATAACGGCCGTCATCCGCGACGTCGAAGTCGCATCCGGCGGCCGCCTTGTCCGTCAGCCGTTGATGGTAGCCCCGGCGGACGATCTGGCCTGATGGCCCGTTGGCTTCCGTCGCAGGCGCCGTCATGAGGGCTGACGCCGCCACGATCAACGCCGTGGCGGCGCAACAGCGTCTGCCAGCTCCGCACAGCCTGCTCGCGGAAAGAAGGGGAAGGTTCGCAGCTCTCATCGGTGTTCTCGCTTTCCGGACGCAATGCGCCCTTGGGCTCGTCTATCAGACCTCGCTTTGTCAGGCTGCGATCTCAATGCCCTCGCGCCGGGCGATCTCATAGATCGGGACGCCGGTGTCGGTTTCCCATTCCTTTTCGCCGCAGGGGATGGGTTCGATACGATCGTCGGCCGCGCGCGTGGCGCGCCACAGGCTCTTGATCAGGCCGCGCGCGCGCGCACCGTCGAATTCGGGCGCGATGACGATCAGGTCAATATCGCTCCACTCGTGCGCTTCGCCGCGCGCGAACGAGCCATAAAGAACGGCGCGGGTGGGGTGAATCCCATACTGTGGCAAGGCGTCAAGATACTGCTTGATCTTGTCTATAATAGACTTTTCAGCCATTCGCGCAGCTCCTTTGCTTTCTTGGAATCCTCAATCATCGCGGCTGAGTCAATTACAGGGGGAAAGGAACTGGGGTATCGCCCCTCAATCTGGTACTCATTGAACTCCCTCAGAAAGTCTTGCTGTTCCGCCGTCAGCGAAACGCCTGCCAAAGCGGCCAGACGGACCAAATTGTGAATTTTAGGTGGCAAATCGTGTCTGGACTTGACGATGTGCGCCTTTAGCATCTTCTCGATGGATAAGTGGCAGAAGAAAAGAGCATACAAATACTCGCGTTTCTCAAGAAGGATGCCAGCAATACGCTGGTCCTCGTCTGATGTCCCGCGCCAGTAGGCTGTTTGTTTTTCAACGTCCATTGCATCGTCTCCGATGATTTTTCGCTTCAAACTACGCTCAAGGCTTATTGGAACATCCAAGCGGCGTTCCCGAGTTCCGATTTCGACCATTCTTGATTTCATTCGCGTCATTGAATGACGTATACAAACCGAGTGGCAGACTTTCGAGGACGTCGCCAGTGTAACTCAAGATCAATATCCGAAGCGTCTACGCGTCTCTTACGGTCTTCCTTTCGTCCCGACTCTATTGGGCTTCGGCCCTGGGCTGACATGCGATAGATCGAGAAGAAGGCAATTCACTGATTTCGGAAATCGATGTGTGCTTTTAGTGCCATATCGCAGAGCTGATTAAAACTAATGTGACCATGGACCCATTGCGATAGTGGCGGCGATAAAGATCCTGTCAGCAAATCCTTGTCGCACTCGTTCAGAACCCATGCCTTAATTCTTGCATTGTGGACATTCTGTTTGGCAAGCCAAAACCGATGATTGCCGTCCACGATTGCGAATATCGGTTTATAGTCAAGAAACACTTCAACAACGCATATCGGCGTTTGGTTGACGGGGCCGTCTTGGTATTCACCCTCGGCTGGGAGGTTTGTCATTCGAACCTTTGACATTTCAATGTAGCGCGGAGGTCGGTTGACTCGCGATATTGTTCTGTTAATGTTTCTCGTTGCCTCGTCGTCTGTCATGGTCTTCCTGCTCCTCCTCGTCCAGACGCTTGAGAGATGCCCGTGTGGCTTGCTGAAGGTCCTCATCACTCCAATCGTCACTGTAATCTACAACAGTCTGTTCGGGAATCCCCTCGAGAATCATGGTCGCCAACTTCAGCCTTTCGACGGTCGGCAGGACACGAATCTCACGATCATACATTTCAGCAATCGCGCTCATGTTTCGCCTCCTTGGATGGACTCTAACCCTGCAGCCCGCCTGTTAAGCATAATCCGGCGTCCGCCGCCATGCGCCGGCTCATCTCCACCGCCTTTTGGGCCGCCTCGCTCATGGTCTCGCACATCAGCAGCGGCGTGCCTTTGAGCATCTGGCGCGCCTTCTTGTAGTTGGTGCCCAGCAGGCGGATCACGATGGGCAGGCGCAGGTCGAGTTTCTCGCGCGCGTCGAGGATGCCCTGGGCGACGCGGTCGCAGCGGACGATGCCGCCGAAGATATTGAAAAGGATCGTGTTGACCGACGGGTCGGCCGTGATGATGCGCAACGCCTCGGCGACCTGCTCGGGCTTGGCGCCGCCACCGATGTCGAGGAAGTTGGCCGGCTCGCCGCCGAAATGCTTGACGACGTCCATCGTGCCCATGGCCAGTCCGGCCCCATTGACGAGGCAGCCGATCTTTCCCTGGAGTTTGACGTAGGACAGCTTGTGTTCACGCGCCCGGGTTTCGAGCGGCTCCTCCTCGCCCGTGTCGCGCATCGCGGCGACGTCGGGCTGGCGGTAGAGCGCGTTGTCGTCGAAGTTCATCTTCGCGTCGCAGGCGATGATCTTCCCCGCGCGGTCGATGACAAGCGGATTGATTTCGGCCAGCGAGCAGTCTTTCTTCAGGAAAGCCTGATACAGAGCGCGGACGAGGGCGGCAAGCTGGCGCGCCTGTTCCTTTTCGGTCACGCCCAGAAAGCCCGCCACCCGCCGCATCTGGAAATCGGCCAGTCCGACGCGGGGCCGGATGGCGATCTTGAGAATCTTCTCGGGCGTGCGCGCGGCGACTTCCTCGATTTCGACGCCGCCCTCGGCGCTGGCCATCAAGACGGGCAGCCGGCTGGCGCGATCGACAATGAAGCCCAGGTAGATTTCGCGCGCGATGTCGGCCGCTTCCTCGACGAGGACCTTGCGCACCGTGCAGCTCTTGATGTCCATGCCAAGGATGGCCGCGGCGGCGGCGCGAACCTCGTCGATGGACCGGGCCAGTTTGACGCCGCCGGCCTTGCCGCGCCCGCCGACGTGAACCTGGGCCTTGACGACGCAGGGCATGGTCAATCCGCCCGCAATCGCGGCCGCCGTCTCCGTCGATTCGGCCATGCCGCCATTGGGAATGGGGGCGCCGAACTCCTTGAGGATTGCCTTGGCCTGATATTCGTGGATTTTCATGGTGGTCTGGTTCCTGGGTGTCGTGATTGTGGTCGCGCGCCCGGTCGGTGGCGGCCACCGTCAATTGCCAAGGCGCACGTTGCGCCCGAACGCGCTCCAAAGTCAAGCCCTCAAGCCTTCGCGCCCGCGTGTTCTTGGGCGACGCGCTTTTTTTTCGCGTGCCAGCGTTTTTCTTGCGAACTTTTTCGGGCGGTTCGGTGTCTGACATGGGTGCAGGCTCCATTCCACTCTTGGCGAGGACTCGACCATGAATGCCATTGCTGCGCCGGAAAGCGAACGGATTTGCCGAATCGGACAGATCAGGATCGAACCAATGAGACAGATCAGAGCGATCAGACACAGACAGCGCAAGGGGTTGGCGATGGCGATGGTGATGGCGATGGCGGCGGCCTGCGCCTTTTGCATGCTCGCGACCGTTCGCGGCGCCGACGGCTTTTCGCGCCGTGAGAAACGAGAAGGCGCCGGACGCCGTGTCGCTCATCTTCGCAACGCCGCCCGATTGCCTCGCGGACTCGCGTCTGGACATCCATATCTGGGCGCCACAGCCCGACGGTGGCGCGCAGGCGGTGGGATACACACTAACGCTCAAGCGAGTCATGGAACTCGCGGCCGAACAGGAGAAAGGGGCACAGAAATGAAACGGCTGGAATTTCCGCACATACAGGCGTCGCGTGCGATGACGTTGATTTTCGGCTTAATGGCGGGGGCATGAAAACTAGCAGAAATCTATGCGACGGGGCAACCGGTGAATCTGGCCGACGCGCCGGCGGGATTGAGCAATCTGGTGAATCAACCCGGCCGCATCTACGGCTATGCCGTGAACGCCGAGAGGCGCTTCTTCTACGTCGGTGATACGGCTGCGTTTGAGGACTTCCTCAAGCGTTACGCCGCCATCAAACGGCGTGAGCCGTATCCCGATTCCGGCCCCTGGAACATATTCTTTAAGCGCTACGCTGAAATCCGCGGCATCGTTCGCCATCGTTTGACGATTCATGACGGCCGAGGCGAAGCCAAAATCCCGTGGGACAAAGTCAAGGGCCAGCCGTGCGACTGGATGCTGGAGGTGGCGCCGGAGTCCTGGAGGAAATTCGCGGACGAAGCAGCCAAGGCACAGAGGCCAGAGAAAGCCAGCCCGGCCGCCTGGCATGCCTTCGGTGGAACAAAGCCCACTTCAGGCGGAGAACGCAAGTATATCGCTGAAGTCCACGTCTGGACGCAGGAGAAGGTGGACGTTGACAAGATGCGCGTGCCGCGCGGCGTCGAGGTCGTGCGTGAGTCTCCGAAGGCGGACAACGCGAAAGCAGACAAGAGCATTCGCTTGACGCGTCCCCAGCCAACGGCCATCATTACGTTAATATATCGCGATCAATGACACGAGCGCGATTTACGGAGATAAGGTCCATGACAGCCAGCCAAGCCACAGCCGAAGTATTCTGGACGGCATTCCGCGCATTGAAAAAGGCGGATCGTTCCGCCGTTCTGGAAAAGATTCTGGAGGACTCCGCAACGCGCGAGGACCTGCGCTATGCGCTCGTTATTGACGAACGCAAGAAGGAGTCCAGCATCTCTCTGGATGACTACATCGCGCGGCGGTCGCGAATCCGATGACGCCTTACGCCGTCTATCTCAAGAACTCCGCTCAGCGCGAACTCGACAGGCTGCCGCCCGCCTCGCACGAAGCTGTTCTGAAACAATTGAAGGCGTTGCGTTTCGAGGCCCGGCCTCGAAACGCCGCCAAGCTGCAAGGTCGCCCCGAGTACAAGATTCGCGTCGGAAATCTGCGAATCATCTATGGCGTGGATGACGCCAAGCGCGAAGTCATGGTCTATATGATCGACGACCGCAAGCAGGTCTATCGTCGGCTGCGTTGAGATAGGTTCTGGAGACGATGCAATGCGAAAGGCGAATAAGACATTCGATTGCGTTCAAATGAAGTGGGACATTCAGCAACGCATCCAAGCGGAATACAGGGATATGTCGGCGGAAGAGACGCGCGCCGCGCAACGACGCGCGATCGAGAGCGACCCCATTCTCGGCCCCTATCTGAAGAAAGTAAAGTCCGCTCGCAGGACGCCGACAGCCCAGTGATCGAGCGCATCCATCTGCGGGAGATTTCCAAAGTCGTCCTCGTCGTCGTTCTCGTCCTCGCCGGTTTGCAGGGCTGTATGGGTCACCCGATTCGATGACGATGGCGAGGACGACGACGAGAACGATAGAAATCGGGACTTTAGAACCCGCCTGCATCCATCTGCCCATTCCGGCGGGCATGGCTTGACACGACTCCCGATGGCGCCTCATCTTTCGCCCCGGAATGACGCGCGCCTTGGCGCGAGCAACTGTCTGCCGTTCGTATATGATTTCCGCCATGCCTTGTCCGTGGTCGCCATATGGCGCTGACATGCGCCTTTCGCTCTGTCTGCGCCGGCTCGTCTGCGCCGTCGTCGCGATGGCCTGCGCCTTGCCGGCTCTGCCGTTCAGCCCCGAACGCGAAGTCCCACTATCAGAACGGGGCGCGGCGTCCAAGGCCCCCGGCATTGCGATGGAGGCCTTGTCGCGGCCGTTGACTGGCGACCTGGACGCCATGGTCGAGCGCGGTGAGATTCGCGTCCTGACCTGCTACGACAAGTCGTTCTATTTCGTCAGCGACGGCGCCGCGCGGGGGCTGGCCTGCGATGCCGCCCGCCTGTTCGAGGAATCTTTGAACAAAAAACTGGCCGACGATCCCCGATTCAAGGGCAAGAGCCACAAAATCCGCGTCGTCTTTGTCCCCGTCGCCCGGGAACGGCTATGGCAGGCGCTGGCCGACGGACGGGGGGACATCGTCGTGTCCGGACAGGCCATCCCCGCAACCGCCCCCGAGCAGGTGGTCTTTTCCACTCCCGTCCATGCCGACCTGCGGGAATGGATCGTGTCGGGGCCGGACGCCCCGGCCCTTGCCACAGCGAACGATCTGTCGGGCCGGGAGGTGTTCGTGCGGCGGCTGTCTCCTTACTACGAAAACCTCGTCGCGCTCAGCCGGCGCCTGACCGCTGCTGGCCAGTCCGGCGTCATCATCCAGGAAGTTTCCGAAACGCTGACGGATGAGGATCTGCTGGCGATGACCGCCGCCGGGTTGATCCCGCGAACGGTCGTGAACGAACCGGTCCTGCGCCTGTGGAAGCCCGTCCTGCCGGGCCTTCAGACGATGGAAGGCGCGGTTTTTCGGACCGGCGATTCCATTGCGTGGGCCGTCCGCAAGGACAGCCCGCTGTTATTGGCGGCCGTCAACGAGTTCATCGAACACAACCACAAAGCCCTGACCACGCCCGGCTCGCGGTTGACGCGCTATCTCAAGGGGGGGCGCTACGTGCAGCACGCCCTGTCCGAATCCGACCACAGGAATCTGATGACCCTGGCCGGAACGTTCCGCAAATACGGGGAGCAGTATGGCGTGGACTGGCTGCTGCTGGCAGCCAAGGGCTACCATGAATCGCAGTTCCGTCAGAGCGCCCGCGGCCGTTCCGGCGCCATCGGTGTGATGCAGGTGCTCTCAGCCACGGGGCGGCGGCTGAACGTGGGCGACATTCGAAAGACCGAGTCGAACGTCCACGCCGCCGCCAAGTATCTGCGCACAATCATCGACCAGTTCTACGGCGATCCGCAGATTGCAAATCTGGACAAGGCCTTGTTTGCCGTGGCGTCGTATAACGTCGGGCCCAGCCGGATCGCGCCCCTGCGCGCGCAGGCCGCCAAGCGCGGGCTGAACCCGAACGTGTGGTTCGGAAACGTCGAACATGTGGCCGCCGAAAAAATCGGGCGCGAGGTCGCCAACTATGTGGCCTGCGTCTATATCTACTACCTTACCTACGACCGGATATTGCGGCCCGTCCCCGGCGGGACCCAATAGGCGTGCCGCCCCCCCTCAGCCCGTCAGCCCGGCTCGCCGCACAGCGGCGAGGCGCCTGATTCTTAACCGCCAGTTGAAAGTCCAAGTCACCCAGCGGGATGCGTTCATCCATGACTGGCGATGCGCGTCTTATTCGAGCCTGTATTCCAGCCCTCCCAGAACGCCGCCTGCGTATTCGCGAGGGGTGTCTGCCAGGTTGGCCGTGACGGCGCGCCCATTGGCGAACACCGACCGGCGCACCGCGCCGTCCGGAGTCAACAACTGGTGGTCTGTCATTTCGTGCAAGGCGATGGCCTCGTGCCAGGAATCGGCAAAAAAGGTGGCGCGGAAGAGGCTTTCCTGGGCCTCCCAATCCGCGAAGGAATTGAACACGAACACGACGCCGAATCCTTGAAGCATGTTCTCCAGCAGGCGCCGCCTGGTCGCGGCGGATCGCGCCTCCGGAGTGTCTCCGCTTCCATTGACGGCGCGCATGCCGAGATGCGCGTCATGAAACACCAGCGACCAGAGCGGCAGCCTGCCGTTCGCCAGATCATACGGGCCTTTGGGCGACCAATGAGTGTGCGCCACGTAGAAATCGCACCCGCCCTCGCTGCCGACGATCATGCCCAACTCCCGGCTGGCATCCAGAATGCGGTTTTTCCACTCGCGGTCTTCCGTGCGCGTCAGCGTATTGCCCGGCTCATAGGATTGGGTCAGGAACGCGAAGGTATCGAAGTAGTGGCTGAGGCAGCCGGCATCCCGGATGTGCCGGGCGTTTTCGACGGCGTGCGGATACATCTCGCGCGTGTTTGCTGCATACGCCTGGCCGCCATCCCAATAGCCGACGCGCATGGGGTTGCCGGCCGGGTCTTTGCACGTTCCCCGCGGAAACCCAGGCGAATGCTCATACACGTCGTAGTAGTTGTCGTGCAGGCAGGTCAGATACGGCGGCTCCTGCCGGCATAACGCCTCGAATTCCGCCAGCGATCCCAGCGCGGCTTCCGGCGGCCAGATGTCGGGATGTCGTTCGTCGTAGCCGCCTTTGCCCCAGCCGCCGAGTTTGAACACCCCTTTGGCCATGCCCGCCGCCTTGATGGCCGCAATCAGGCGTTGGACGTCGCGAAACGTGAAATGAACGATAAGCTCCCCTTCCAGCGGCAAACCGGCCGGCGCTTTATCCCACAGGTCTTCATACCGGTATGGAATCTGACGGTGCGCCAGGGTCAAGCGAATCTTGCGACCGCCGATCATGTGGGCCAGATGAGGCGTTTGCTTCACTTTCTCCCGCAGTGGAACGCCCCACAGCCCCGTCTCCTGCGCCCAACCGCGAAACATCTTCGCCAGCCCGACCCAGCCGCAATCGGTGAAGCCGTAGCGCACCGTGCGCTGCGTCCGCCAGGTGTCCAGCGAGCGCATCCAGATCGGGGCCGCCATCACGCCGCTGACCAGCGCGCCCGCGTCCTCATAACCGGCGCTGACGATGGCAATCCAGCCATGCCGCTCTTCGGGACCGCGCAGGCCGCCGAACCAGCGCATGTTCCAGTGCGGATTGCGCAGAAACTGCCAGCGCCATTTGCTGGCGCGCAGCGGCCGGGTTGGTTTGGCTGCGGGCGGCTCGCGAAGAATCTGCCCGGTCGGCAGGACCAGCGCGTCGCTCTCGATGGGCGTGGGAAACACCAGGCTTGGCAGGCGGTCGTCCACGCGGACCACTTCCAATTCGAGCCACGGCCCGTCGAGCCGGTAGCGGCAGGCCAGCGTGCCGCGCGGCTGCGATCCGGGCGATCCCGTCATGGCGAACTCGACCAGGTCGCCCGACCGCTTCGCCGTGAACCGCCCCGGATACAGCGTGAAGCTCGGCCGGTCGCAGCGGACCCAACCCAAGTGTTGATCGAAGTCGCCGTTTTCCTGAATTGCCACCGGGCCTTGCCGCCAGACAACGCCGGTCGCTTTCACCGTAATGGTGGCGCGGGCGTCCGGCTCCAGAACGAAGCGCAGATGTTCGTTTTCCAGTTGCAGCAGCGCGGGGGCGTCATGGTTTGACGTGTGGTTCATGGTTTGACTCTTTCCGTTGTTGGTGGCGAGGCTGCGGTCGGGCGATCATTTCCCTTTGCGTGATTTAGGTTTGGCCGGGAGCGCGTCGGCGGCCGGCGCCAGCGCGAACGACAATTGGTATGACACCCCGCACGAACACCCGGCGCCACCCTCAGGCGCAAACAAAATCCCCCCCACCGGCAGCGTGCTTGGCCAGCACGACGGTCGCGTGGTGGCGGTCAGCTCAAAACTGTTCCCACTGGCCAGTTCGAACGCGGTGTGCCTGTAGTCCCGAAAATACAGGGCGCTGGTTGAGCCAATGGCCACGGAACAACCGGCATCCTGCGTGCCGGTATTCACCCCCTCGACCACGGGTTCGCCCGTCCACAGATTGAAACCATACACCAACCCCACCGTTCCCCGCGCGTCGAGGCTGGCCCGGAGATAAAACCGGTCCCCCACGAGGATCGGCCGGGCCGACAACGAGTTTTTCCCATAACCCAACCCGGCGTGCCTGGAATCGCTTTTCCCCGGCAACCAGCGCGTCCACCGGCTCTTGCCGGTCCCTGCGTCCAGACAGAACAACGCCTCATCGCTGGATGAGCCGACATAGACCCGGCCACCGGCCACGACCGGCTCCGGCGCGTAATCGTAGGTCGCCGGCTCCGCCAAGCCCTGCCGATGGTAGATGATCAGCTTGCGCCGGTCGGCCAAGCTGGGCTGTTTGCCATCCCTCTTGCGGATCACGCTGTTGCGAAACGCCGGCAGCGGCGGCTGCACCTCCCGCGACACCCACGCCAGCGCCAGGGGAAACTTGACCGGCTCCTGGGCGCGGGCCGTGGCAAGCAACACCAACAGCGTCCCGGCAATCGAGACAGCCACGATGGTTTTCTGGTTCATCGGATTTGTCCTGCTCATTTCGCCTCTCCCGTGCGACACCGCACACTGCCACTCGGGGCGCTCAGATACAAATGTCCGTTGGCGGCGGCCAGGCCGTCCCAGACCGGGACAGAGGGCAGCGACCACTCGCCCACCTTCTCACCCGTGGCAGCGGAAACGGCCCACAGGCTGCCGGCCGTCCGGTATTTGTAAACATCCAGAGCCTTTTTCTCGCTGACCAGCTCGATCATACCGTCAACGAAAATCAGATCGCCGTCATTGCCGGCAGCCGGGACCGGCCCGTCATCTTGCCCGCCGCCATTTCTCGGAGTCTGGAGGTGGCGGCCAAGTCGCGCGTGGTTGAGCCGCAGGCCGGTTGCCGGCTCAAGCGCATAAAATTGGATGTTTCCATCAAGAAACGAAGAACGACCGGCCGCGCAATATACGACCCCATCCTGAACAAGAACGAATCCTGAACCGGACCATTTCGACCTCGGTCGGTTATTCGCCATCACCAGATGAACTCGCCGATGGTCCATGCGCGATCCGTCGAAGACTGTGAGGCCGCCCTTCTCACGGAGGACTTTCGCCAAACCCCAATCCCAGTTATGGGTGAGAGCGATGCTCGCCCCGCAGCGCGCCGCAGGCAAGGCATTCTTTGGGATTTTGTCGATTACCGTGTTTAAGTTGACGTCCTCGGCCGCCCTGTCGCCATATACACGGGGCCGACCCCCGCGAGGTGAAAAACGTTCGCAGTGCGTCCTTCAGGGCGTCCGAAGCGCAGCATCTGGGTGAACGTCAAACGCCCTGAAAGGCGCACGACGAACCCCACTTGGGCCGCCAAGGCTGAGGGATTGGGGCGGACACGGCGTCCCTCAGAATCGGGCTTGACCTTCACAAAACCCGCGCCAATACTGTGTTTTCCTTGAGTCGCCGGGATGGCGGAATTGGCAGACGCTGGGGACTTAAAATCCCCTGTCCCTTCAGACCTATCGCTTGCCAAATCAAGCATCCGCAAAAGCGATTTCCGCAATGTTTCCGGATTGTTTCCGGTCTTCGGCGCCCTCAAGGGCCGTTCGCCAGCCCCCGAAGGCTTCAGAAACCAGCCGCAATTCGCTCGCGTCGATTCGCCGATAATGCCCCCCAAGAACATCGCCAGGGGCGTGGCCAATATACGCCTTGATTGCCCAGTCGGGCAGACCCATCCGCCCGGCCATTGTCACGAAAGACGCCCGCAGTTTTCGCGGAAGGACTGTCGAAAACCGCGGATTGCCCAGTTCGCGGGCCGCGTCCCGCAGCGTATAGGTCCAACGATGCGTCAGCGCCAGCATGGTCCACGGTTCGCCGTGTCGGTTGCCGAACAATTCCCCCGTCACGGGCCGAACCTTCTGGCCGGATACGGCGGCCTTGAGCGCGTCCAGGACTTCCCCACAGACCGGAACGGTCCGATAACTGAAAGCCGTCTTCGGTTTGTGGAGCCCGGTGTCTGTGACCGTGACGGTCCGCGCCGTGAAGTCCACGTCTTGAATCCGCAGCGCCGCCGCCTCAAGCATCCGCAGCCCGCACAGGGCCGACAGGCAGCCCATCGGCCACAGATTCGGCTTGTGAACCTTGAGCCAGTCCAACAGCGCCGCGACTTCCCGCGCGTCCAGGCAGTCAATCGTCTGCCGGGGCCGTTCGGCCAGCCGGATCGGCGCGAGGGGCTTCACCAATTCGGGGAAGTCCCTATTCATCCGCCGCCAGGCCGACTTGACCGGAACGAGCCGCAGCCGGACCGAATCAAACGCCAGCCCCTTGCCCTCAAGGTGGCGAACGTAGGTTTCGACGTGGCCCGGCCTTATATCCCCCCACGTCTTGACCGCCGGGAAGCGTTCGGCCATGAACACCTTGAACAGATTCGCCTTCATGCCCATGCTGGCCTTGGTTTCCGCGTTCGCCCGCGCCAATTCAATCGCCTGCGCCAGCCCGTCGGCCAGCGAAGGCGCCGTCGCGCGCCCCGGCAGATACCCGCGTCCCTGATACGCTTCCCCGGTCAAGTGTTCGGCGATGGCCCGGACTTCATCGCGATTGAGTCCCGACACCCGCCGCTTGATTTCCTTGCCCGTGGACGGATCGGTATAGCGCAAGCCCCAGAATCCCCGCCCGGTCTTCGGCGTCCGGCCTTCCTGAATCGACACGATGCCAACTTTGAATTGCGCCGGTTTCGCCAAGTCACTCACCCCCCTTCCGGGCCGGATTGCCGGAGGGGCGGACGCGAGACGATGCGCCGGGGCAGTCCCGAAGCCCGGCGGCAGGGTCAAAGTCGCGGCCAGAAGAACGGATTGCGAAATCACAGGCGTGGCCTCTAGGGCCGATGCCTCTAGGGCTTCGGCGGGCGCCACGTCAAGCGGTTTCGATTCGGAATCTGTGTCGATCATCGCCGGAACGCCTCAGCCGCGCGCCCCGTAGGGCCGCCGCTCAGTCACCCTGCCGGACCGGTCAATCACGGCCACAAGCAAATCCTCTTCGCGCGGGCGCCGCCCCATGCGATAGGGCCACAGGGCGCAGTCTGTGATATGGCAATCCCGGACCCAGTTCGATCCGTCAGCCCCGGCGCAGTCCATGCATTTTGCCCGGATCGCCTTCCAGTGCGGTAGGAAGCCATGCCTTCTAATTCGTTCAGCAATCTGTTTTTTCGCAGGCCTGACCCCATCCGCAGACAGGATCGGCCCCGAAGCCGTATCCTGACACCCTTTGTCAGAAATCGCCGTTTCTGTGTTCTTTGCCACAATCATGGCTTGATCCTTTCGATCATGGATTTCGCGGCGGTCGCTTCGCCGCCGGTCCGTTTGCCTTTCAGATCAGCAAGAAGCCGGTCCAGGGCGTCGGGGGATGTCCGCTTCCCGCCGCGCCTTTGACGATTGCCCCGATTCTGCGCCGGGGGCAGGTCCGCGCCCTTGTCCGCGTCGCCTTCATCCCCGTGACCGGCCAGCGTCGGGGCCGTGGCGAAGGCGGCCAGAAGGTCAGCCCCAAGGAACGCCTGCCGGAAGACCTTCCGGGGTTTCAGCCGCCCGATGAAGAAGTCGGCGTCGATCCCCAGGGGCGTCAGCAATTCCGCCAAATCGGCGCGGGAATATAGGCCGTCGCGGTCAAGGTGAATCATTGCCTTCAGCCCTCCGCGCCGTCATAGGGCACAACAATCGCGCAATGGGAGCATCCAAGGCGTTCGGCGGCCGGGCCGATAATTCCATGCGCGGCGCGAAGGGCTTCAGCGGCGCCCTTGCGGTCAATGCTTCTTGTCGCGGTGGCCTTTTTGGTCATTTGAGCAGCATCCCCGCTTCACTTGTTCGAAGCGTTTCCGGGTCAAAGAACATCCCCAGCCTTGCGCCCGCGCCGGTGGCGTTGCGCGCCTTCATGACCAGAACCCGCTCGTTCACTTGCGCCTCTTCTGTCCCCTGCCCGAAGGAAACCGTTGCCAATTCCGCATGAGGCAGCCGCTCAAGCCAGATCACGGTTTGGGAGAATCGGGAATAAGCGGCCCCGCCCGACAAATCGTCAAGCCCCGCCGGTCCCTTCGCCGCGCCGCGTTTGCGGGGATGCGTCACGAGAATCAAAGAGGCGCCCGCGTCGCCGATGATGCGCTTGGCCTCGATCAGGAAACGCGAGTCCGCCGCCCAGGAGTCGCGCTCGATTGCGGCCGCAGTCACGGGGTCAATCCCGATAAGGCGGGCGCCCTCATCGCATCGCGCCTTTACCCAGGCGGCCAGTTCGGCCAGTGTGACTTGCTTCTGGGGGGCCGCGAAGACGCATCGACCGAACGAGTCCAGGAAGTCCCGATGCCGTTCATGCGCCGCGCGCGCCGCGTCGGGGTTTGACCGCGCGAAGTCGGGATCGGTCAGATCGGCGTTGCCATCGAGAATCGCCAGGGCGCGCAGCAAGTGAAACGCGCGGTCTTCCTCGAGCTCATACAGCGCAACGCGCAGCCCGTCTTGGCGCCACTTCATGAACGCCTGAAGGACCGCGAAGGACTTCCGGGCGCCCGCGTCGCCGCAGATCAGCGTCACTGTCCCCGGCAGCAATGCGCGCGTGAAGTGTGACAGCATCGCCCAAGGCCAAGCCACGGCCACCCGGCGGCCAGCAATCGCGTCTTCGATCAGGCCGGACACTTCCGCAGCCGGGCCGGTGGCCATCGGGGCGGCCCGTTCGATCAGTTCCATGACGGCGCGGCGCTTGGCTTCCGCGTCGCCTTCGATCCGGTTGACGAAATCCCAGGCGTCGCCCTTCGGAGGCAGCGCCAGGGCGTCGGGGTCAATCCAGAAAACGCGGGGGGCGGGATCAAGCCCTTCAAGAATCTTGGCAACGTCCCGCCCGTGTTCGATCCCGGTCCGGCGGCCCTTGGCGTCGGGAGGATCGGCGTCGGGCCAGATATACGCATCCTTGCCGGCCAGGGGCGCCCAGTCTGACAGCGAAGCCTTGCCCGCGCCGCCCGCGCCCGTAGTCGCCGGGATGCCGATGCCGGTAAGAGCGTCACAAGCCTTTTCGCCCTCGACGATCACGGCGAAAGCGGAGTCCCGAATCTCGCGGCGGCGGTATAGCGGCCAGGGTTTCGGCGGGGCTGTCAGTCGATACCCGTCCGCCGCCTCGATCAGTGGCCGGAACGACTTCGATCCGTCGGCGTGGCGGATGCGGCAGACGTGAAACCGCGCCTTGCCGGTGTCGGGGTTTTCGTAGTGATAGACGGCCTCGATCTGTCCGCCTGCGATGCGCGCCGCGGCGGCAGTCGCTTCCTCAAGCGTCTTGCCGACGGGCTTGGATTGCTTCGGCGCGGGATCGGGCTTGGCTTCGGCCGCCGGCGTCGATCCGTTGCCGGGCTTGCCATCGCGGGGCAGAATATCCTTGAGCGCCAGCCCCTCGCGCCGCGCCCGTATATCGAAAACATCCCCCGCAATCCCGCAAGTGGCCGTTTGACACTTGAAAGCCCAGTGGCCATCTTCGGCTTGATAGATGCCTGCCGAAGGATGCTTATCCTCATGCCAAGGACACGAACAGACGTTGCCTTTTGTGAACCGCGCCCCGGCGGCCTCGAGCTCTTGAACCAGCGCCATGCGGTCAAAGCGCAGTTTCTTGGCGTCTTCAGTCATCGTCCCGCGCCCCCCATCGCCGCCGGACGGGGGAAGCCCTCACCCGATCCGCATTCCCCAGCCGCCATCGCGCGCCCCAGATCGTCAAGTTCGGCTTGCGTCGGGATGCGCTTTGCCACACCCGCCACCCGAAGGACCGCATCGCCGCTCCAGGGGTCTTCGGCGCCCGCCGCAGCCTTTTCCCACTTCACCATAATTTGGGAAATCTTGCTCGGCTTCCCGTCGCGCGCCGTCCGCAAAGGCGGGATGCTTTGAACAACGCCCCGCCAGAATTGCGCGTCGGGATGTTGCGCCTCAAAGAGCCAGCGCAGCGCCGCCACAAGATCGCCTTCGGGGATGCCGTCGATCCGAACACAATCGGCCAGCGTCTTGCGCCAGTCGCGTTCCTGTGCTGGAGTCTGCGGCCCCTTGGCGTATCGGTTCGCCGCCTTGAGCGCCGTGACAATCTCACCGAAGGCGCCCGCAAGGACCGGATACGCAGCCAGCGGGTCTTCAGGGTCTTCGCCTTTGGCCTCTTGCCCATCCCCCTCACAGTCCACAGGCCCGCAGTCTGCGGAAGAGAGGTTAAGTATTCCTTCTTCCTTCTTCCTTCTTACGGGTGAACATTGCGGAACGTTCGCCGAACGTTCGCCGAACATCTTCTCTTGTTCGCGCTTGTTCCTCATCCGTTCACGCGCGGCGTCGCGTTCCCTGATATAAGCGCCCGCCCAAGCGTCCCAATCATGGACCTTGAGCGCGTCCCCGTCGCGTTCCAACAGGCCATCGCCGCCGTTGCGTCCCGCCGCAATGAGCGCATCGGCCAGCGTGGCGCAGTCGCCGGGCCAGCCCAGGTTCTTCGCCAGTTCTGGGAAGTCATCGTCAGGGATCGCGCCGTCGGGGGCGTTGTCAAGACACCAGCCCCACAAACTCAAGAGGAATCCCAGGACCGTCAACTTGCTTTGACCGGTCAGTCGGGCCGCCCGCAGAATCTTGGCGTTGTCTCTTATCAGCGTGTCGATCCGAAGCCAGCTCATCGGACGGCCTCCGGGTCGGCCAGGACCGTGAAGGCCCCCACGACTTCCGGGCGTTCGATGGCCAGCCGTGTCAGCGTGACTGATGCCAGAAGTTTCGGGGCGTGTTCCCGCCCGCAGTCATCGCAGACGGGCCATCCCCGCGCGTCCACAATGCCGGCGCCGCGCCAGCGCCAGATCACCCCACCACAGACGGCGCATTGCCGCCGCTCGCTTCCCTCGAAGGACGGCCGCCAGCGGGTCGTTTTGGGTTTGCGTTTCTTTGGAGACATAATGACCGCCTTCCCTGATTCATCGAATCAGTTCAACCGAAGGCGGCGGGCGGCAGGCGCCCTAACTTGTCGTTTGGTTTCCTGCCCTCTCGCCGGGGTTGAACCGGCGCGGGGCCTTTGCGCCCCGAACAGGCAATGATAAACCACGGCGGGGCGGCAGGCCTCAAGTGGCGAAAACTGGCGAAAACTGGTTTCCGCCAGAAATCTGCGTTCGTAGAAAATGATTGATTGACGCGGGTCAAAGGCGTGTCGGGCGGGCGATAACCAGGCGGAAACCCTATTCGGAGTTTTCGCCAGCCCTTCGCGTGACGTGAAACTTTTCACGGATTGATCGAATCCGCCGTTCGGGGATGCCGGTCTTGCGCTTGATAAGGGAAGGCGCTTTCCCGGCTTCAAGCATCTCACGAACCTTCTTCACGTCGGCATCGTTGGCGTTGATTTCCGGGGGGCGTCCGCCGCGTCGTGGGGCTTTATTTCCATTGCCCGCCGGTGGCGTCTGGGCCGCGCCGGGCGTGGCATGGCCAGAGAGTCCTTGCCTTGCCGGCGCGTGCTTCTTTTGCGTCCACCAATCGAGAGCGAATGATCGCTTGAGAAGATTGAACGCTTCGGCGAGTTCTGTGTGTGGAAAAAACTCACTCTGAAGATCATCAAACGGATGATTGAACGTGACGTTTTCCCGGACTTCATCGAACGCAGCGTCATCGTCTGAGCATTCCGCGATTCTCTCACACGAAAGAATGTCTCTGACGGTTCGATCATCCCAGGCGCGTGCGGTCGTGCGTATATCGTGCCTGTCCCTGAGCATCGCCATGAAGTCGCCGGACAATTCCAGCCCCCGCTTCACTTGCTCCGCCTCGCGCGCGGCTTCTTCCTTGCCCCGTGTCCCTGAGTCGCTCTTGCGTTTGACAGATCGCAGTTTCATCGTCGTCGCTCCGTTCGTAAGAATACTCGACGCGAGACGCGCCGGCCGTCGCGCCTACGCGCCGCGCGCTCGTTGGCCTTTTCCTTCGCGCGCGCGTAGTGGTGTCAATCTTTGTCAGCGTGCAACGGGCTTTCGCCTGATTCGCAGGCCAAATCCTGCCCGTCTCTCTCACGCGCATTGCTGGCGTCAGTGTGCGCCAACTGTCCGCTAACGCGCCGCCTTTTTCATTCGCGGATTTGCGGATTTGCATCGCCCCACGGGAGAGGGATTTCAATTGCGGCAGAAGCGTCCGCCGCTTTGGGATTTAATGTGTATTTCGTCTTCATGGTCAAGCCCTCCTGTCCGGCTTGATTTCCTGTTGGAGGGAAAAGGGGCAGCGCCCAGGAAAGCGCCCGGACCGTGGATCAGACGGCCCGTTGCCCCCAGATCACGTCTTCATCGTTCCAACTTCACGCCGAAACGTTCGGCCCGCTCGATACAGGCGCGCCGGACAAACTCAGCCTTGCCGGGATCGTTCGCGGCCAGGGCGGCCCGCTCAAGCCCGGCCAGAAACTCTTTGCTTGCCCGCATGGTGAATTGAACGCCTTGGGGTTTGCGGCCCGTGCGCTTGACGTATGCGAAGCCCATCGGTTCATCCTTTCGCCGTGCGATTGTGGCGCGAGTCAATAACGAATCCGGGGCGGCGTCAAGGGGAAACTTCGCATTGTATATGCTTTGCAAGTTCGTTAAATGCTGATTTGACGAACATGGAAAACCCCGTAGCGGCCCGATCCCGTTTTTCGCCGCGCCGAAGCCTTCCCGGCGGCAGATCGTCAAACGTCGGGGCTTGTGGCGCGAAACAGGGGCATTGCCGGGGCCGTCCGAATCGCAGCCGCGCGAAATGCAACAGTCAGTTTTCGGCCCCCATAAAGAAAAAGGCCCGGCCCGATGTTCAGGGCCAGGCCGATGCGATTCTGGTTTCCGAATGCGCGCCGAAAATGTTTCCGGAATGTTTCCGAGAACAGAGCCAGAACAGGGCCGGAACGGGGCGGATAAGGCGTCCCTCAGAATCGGGCTTGACCTTCACAAAACCCGCGCCAATACTGGGTTTTCCTTGAGCCGCCGGGATGACGGAATTGGCAGACGTTGGGGACTTAAAATCCCCTGGCCGCAAGGCTGTGCGGGTTCGATTCCCGCTCCCGGCACCAGCGAGACGCCAAATCCCATGTGGGAAGAATCCTCATGACCGTCACCGATTTTCGTCGCGCTCATGAAACCGCGATTCTGCGCCCATCTCATCGGTTCGGGTTCTTCGACGCCAAACCAATCAGCGTCGGGACGCGGGTCTGGATCGTCCTGCTGACAGCCATCGGCCCCTTCATCCCTTCGGTCGTTTTCAGCGCCGACTGGAATGCCTTGGCGGACTGTCTTGTCTCGACTCAGGTCACAAATCCCGACCTGCCGGCCTGGACGGCGACGATGGGCAAGGGGCCGGTCAACAACTGGATCAACGCGCCGTTCGAGCTGATTGTGTTGCGGCGCAAGTGGCCGGCGCGCGGCGATTCGGCCAGCACGGTGGTTCTGAATCAGGGCGATCTCAACGGCGGCGACGTCCTGCGCGAGGGCTTCTATGACGGGGCCACGATCCGCGCCTATCGCATGATCAACGGCGTCTTCACCAAGGTAAGGCAGGACACCGTTGCTTCCGGCGGACACCGCGCCAGCGGCTGACGGCGGCGCAACAGCGGGCCGCGGGTCGCCCCCGGCGTCACGCAGTATCAATACAGTCTGGCCTCCTATTCCAATCCCAACGCGGCGTATCATTTCATGGCGCGCGCCGTGGACATCGACGGCAATGAATCGGCGGATATCAACTTTGTTGCCGTCATTCTCAACGGCACGGGCGGGACCGCCAGCAACACGCTGATTGATTTCGAATAGCCCGCCATTCCGAGCGGCGTCCCCCCCGCCGCGCCCACGAATCTCCCGTATTCCGTCGCGCCCGGAACGGGTCTGATCACGCTGACCTGGGACCCGGTGGCCGACGCCGACCTCGCGGGATATCAGGTCTTTTGTGCCGACTATCATCCCAGCCAGTATCGTGGATACGGGCTGGACCGGATGAACTCTCCCGCCGATTCCAACCAGCCCTATGCCGCGTTGCTGACGGCCAAGGCCACCGATCCCGACGCCGGCGGCCTTTACGGCGAAACCTCCGTGACAATCCTCATCAACCCACCCGTCCCGGTTGGCCTCAGCGGGTGGGCGGTCTTCCAAGCGCTGCGATTCGCAACCACGATGGCGTCTGTGGACGCGACGTCTCCGTCGCGTTCTTTTTGCCATCATCATTATTAACCCGCATTTCTCAACTTGCTGTCAACGGCCGGGATGAGCAATCGTTTCTCTCGTCCCCAATGCTTCCGGCCTTCGGCATAAAACGTTGGGATGAACCAAACCTTGGAATCTATTTGTCTTTTGAGTGGTGAGAAATGCGGGCTAACGCGACGGGGACGTCGCGTCCACAGACGTCGCTGAGTCTATGATCAGAGCGCGAAGCGACCGCGACTATGACGCCGGAACCTTGGGAAAACCTGGAACCGGCGCGATGGCCGCATCGCGCATCGGCAAGATTGCTTCTCTACCTCACCGGTTCGAGGAAGACGTCGCCATCCGCCTCGCGGACCCGGATGGGATAGGCGCCGGGTTTGGCCGTCCACGGGCCGAAAAAGTGGTTGCCGAAAAACGGCGCAAACCAGTTGCCCTGTTTGTCTTGAAAGGGACGGGCATTGCCGCACTTGGGCGCGGCGCAGCGCGTTTCCGACCACGGCCCTTTGAGATTGTCCGCCGTGAAATACATCAGATCATACGTCGAAAACAACCGCCCGCGCGGCGACATCCCTTTGTCGTAGGGGTCCGCGCCATGCCAGACGGCCGACGTGTGAATGTATTTCTTGCCAATCTTGATCAGGTGTCCGCCTTCGCCGATGGCGTGCATGTCTTTGGGATGAATCTTCCACGACGGGCCGTCCAGACCCGACAAATCCTCTTTGAGTTTGGCGACCTGGGCGCGCAGC
>Ga0101944_10003221_pt1 | contig 23492 bp, 20 predicted proteins | sample DewCreD2012metaG_FD_75245 | JGI IMG/M metagenome (GOLD analysis project Ga0101944, IMG submission 75245) | Hot spring sediment bacterial and archeal communities from British Columbia, Canada, to study Microbial Dark Matter (Phase II) - Dewar... ... | reverse complement strand
GTATCCCCGGCCCAACCCCGCCTGCCTGCCGACGCAACGCCCGGCGCGACCTGCGCTTTTGGGCCGGGTATCCGCCGGCTGGCAGGCCGGACCTGTGATTGAAAAGCCAGCAGGCTTGCCCCATGCTGGCCTGGTGACACGCCGCCAGACATTGGTGTGGATGATGACCGGCCTGGGCCTGCTGGGCGGCTGCCGCAAGCCCTCGCGCGGGACAACCGCTCTGGAGATTGACCCGGAGCGCGGCCATTTGCTGCACGCCCAGCCCAAGTTGCCCACCGTCCGGCTCTGGCTGGGCGACCAGGAACTGGTTGCCGAAATTGCCCGACGGCCCGTCGAGATTGCCACCGGCATGATGTTCCGCACCGTCATGCCGGAAAACACGGCCATGCTGTTCGTCTTCCCGGACGCCCAGCCCCGCAACTTCTACATGCGCAATTGTGTCGTGCCCCTGTCGGCGGCTTACATCGCGCCCGATGGCACCGTGCTGCAGATCGTGGACCTGCAGCCCGGCGATGAGCGGGGTGTGCCGTCGCAAGCGGACAACATTCAGTTCGTCCTGGAAGTGCCGCAGGGCTGGTTCGGCCGACACCGCATTGGCGTCGGCACGCTGGTCCGCACCGAGCGCGGCTCGTTGCAGGAAACCTTTTTCCCCGGTCGCCGCTGACCTGCCCCATCCCATGCGCGTTGCCCTGGCCCAGATCAATCCGACCATTGGCGATTTTGCCGGCAACAGCGGGCGTATCCTGGACGCCTACCGGCGCGCCAGCGAGGCGGGGGCGGAGCTGGTGGTTTGCCCGGAATTGTGCCTGACCGGCTATCCCCCACGCGACCTGCTGCTGGACAAAGATTTCGTGGCCAAGAACCGCGCTGCGCTTGAGGCCCTGGCCGCCGCCACCAGCGCCCCGGCCCTGCTGGTGGGCTTCGTGGGCGAAAACACCGTCCGCCCGGGCCGCGCGCTCGCCAACGCCGCTGCGGTGCTCCAGGCCGGCCGCATCCTCGCCATCCGCGCCAAGACCTTGCTGCCCACTTACGACGTGTTCGACGAGGACCGCTACTTCGAGCCGGCGGCCGCCAACACGCCGGTACGGATCCACGGACGCGCCCTGGGCGTGACCATTTGCGAGGACATCTGGAACGACGAGGATTTTTGGCCGGAGCGACGCTACCGGGCCAATCCTCCGGCCAATCTCGTGGCCGCCGGGGCAGAGGTCATTGTCAATTTGTCCGCCTCGCCGTGGCATCTGGGCAAGACCCGCACCCGCTTCGAGATGTTGCGGCGGCTGGCGCTGAAGCTGGAGCGACCGATCCTGTTTTGCAACCAGGTGGGCGGCAACGACGAGTTGGTGTTCGACGGCGGCAGCATGGCGTTCGACGCCGCAGGTCGCCTGCTGGCCGCAGCCAGGGCGTTCGACGAGGACCTGCTGGTGGTGGACACGGACGCGCCGCCCGCCGGGGCGCTGGCCGAGCCGGAGGCCGAGGAGTCCCTTTACAAGGCGCTGGTGTTGGGGGTGCGCGATTACTTTCGCAAATGCGGCTTCCGCACGGCGGTGCTGGGGTTGAGCGGCGGCATTGACTCGGCGTTGACCGCCTGCCTGGCCGCAGCCGCGCTGGGGCCGCAGAACGTCCACGGCGTCTCGTTGCCCTCGCAATACTCCTCGCCCGGCAGCCTGACCGACGCGCGGTTGCTGGCCGCCAACCTGGGCATTCGCTACGACGTCATCCCAATTCAACCCGTGTTTGACGCCTGCCGACGGCAGTTGGAGGCGGTGTTTGCGGGTCGGGCCGAGGACGTGACCGAGGAGAACCTTCAAGCGCGCATCCGCGGCACGTTGCTCATGGCGCTGGCCAACAAATTCAACGCCCTGTTGCTAACCACCGGCAACAAGAGCGAACTGGCTGTGGGCTACTGCACACTCTACGGCGACATGAACGGCGGCCTGGCGGTTATCAGCGACCTGCCCAAGACCATGGTCTATCGGCTCGCACGCTGGATCAACCGTCAGCGCGAGATCATCCCCGCCGCCTCGCTGACCAAGCCACCGTCGGCCGAGTTGCGCCCCAACCAGACCGACCAGGATTCCCTGCCGCCCTACGACGTGTTGGACGCCATCCTCGAAGCCCGCGTGGTGGAGGGCCGCTCCGCCGCCGAGCTGATTGGGGCCGGCTTCGAGGAGGCGACCGTGCGACAGGTCCTGCGGCTGATTGATCGCAGCGAATACAAGCGCCGCCAGGCACCGCCCGGGCTGAAAGTGACCACCAAAGCCTTCGGCATGGGCAGGCGCGTGCCGATCGCCCGGCGGCTTGAGACCTAACTCGAAGACTTCAAGGGGAGCACACCCCCAAGCGTCTGTCGCTGCCGCCGCCAGGCGGCAAACCGGCTCGTGCACCGGTCGTGTCCGCCACTTCACAGCGGTGGAAACGAGGAGTGTGAAGTATCCGGACCGGGCCGCGGGCCAAGACAACGTTTGCCTTGGCCGGCGCGGACGTTAAGCTGGCGCCATGACCGTCAGACGACTGCTGCATACGCGCTATCGCGTCAACGACCTGGAAGCCGCGGTGAATTTTTTCTGCCACGTGCTCGGGTTGGAGGTCGTGCGCCGGCACAAGTCGCCACGGGGTTCGGAATTGGTTTTTCTCAAGGCGCCGGCGGGTGAGGAACTGGTGGAGTTGTGCTGTTACCCTGCCAGCGGGCCGGTGACCGTGCCGCCGGACCTGACCCATCTGGCGTTTGAGGTGGACAGTTTGGAGGCCTTCGGCCGGCATCTGGCCCGGCTGGGACTTCAGTTTTCCGAGCCGCCCCATCTGCAGCCGGACGGGAGCGGCTTCGCGTTTCTGGACGGCCCGGAAGGCTACGAGATCGAGTTGATGCAACGCGGCCAGGGAGGACGGCCCTCGTGAAGCTCGAACGCACCCAGCCCCGGTCAGCTCCGCGCGACGGCGCTTCCCGTGGAAGCGGCAGCCCCGCCTATCCGGTCGGCGGGGCGCATGACCTGCCCCAGGCCGCCAGGCCGGCCCACCGCCCGGCATGATTCTACGCTGCCGCCAGTTCACTTTCAGCTTTCCGCGCCCGACGCTGGTCATGGGCATTGTGAATGTGACGCCGGATTCCTTTTCCGACGGCGGCCGCTACCTGGACAGCACGGCGGCCATTGCCCACGGCGTGGAGCTGGTGCGGCAAGGGGCGGACCTGCTGGACATCGGCGGGGAATCCACCCGGCCCGGGGCTTCGCCCGTGCCCGAGGCCGAGGAATTGCGGCGCGTGTTGCCCGTCATCGAGGGCCTGGCGCGCGAGGTGAGTGTGCCCCTTTCGGTGGACACCCGGAAACCGGCTGTGGCCCGCGCCGCTCTGCAAGCCGGCGCCTGCCTGGTCAACGACGTGGCCGCCAACCGGGACGATCCGACAATGTGGCGCGTGGTGGCCGATGCCCAGGCCGGCTACGTGTGCATGCACATGCAGGGCACGCCGCAAACGATGCAGCTCGGGCCGGTCTATGCCGACGTGGTGCGCGAGGTGGACGAGTTCTTTGCCGAGCGTCAGGCCCGGTTGCGCCGGGCCGGCGTGGCCGACGAGCACGTGGTGCTGGATGTGGGCATCGGTTTCGGCAAAACCGTTCAGCACAATTTGCAGTTGCTCCGCGGGCTGGCGACTTTTAAGAAACATGCGCGCCCCTTGTTGTTGGGGGTCTCGCGCAAATCGTTTCTCGGTCACCTGACGGGCGCGGATGTCACCGCCCGGCTGCCCGGGTCGCTGGCCGCAGCCTGCTGGGCCGTGACCCAGGGTGTGCACCTGATCCGCACGCACGATGTGGCGGAAACCGTGCAGGCGGTGCGCGTGACCGAGGCCGTGCTGGCGACATGACGATGGATTGGACACAACTGGCGGGTTTGTGGCGACCGGCGCTGGAGATCCTGCTGCTGACTCTCGGGATCTACGGCGCGCTCCGGTTCGTTCGCGGCACGCGCGGCTGGCCGGTGGTGGTGGGGTTTCTGGTGGTTTTGTTGACGCTGGCCCTGGTGACCTACCTCTTGGACCTGAAGGTCCTCCGCTGGCTGCTGGGCACGGTGTTCGCGTTCTCGGCGGTGGCGGTGCTGATCATCTTTCAACCGGAATTGCGCCGGATGCTGGCCGAGTTGGGCAACCTGCCCCTGTTCGCCACCACCCGCGAGCAGCGCGAGAACATCGAGGTGATCATCCAAACGTGCGAGCGACTGGCCGACGTGCGCATCGGCGCGCTCATCGCCATCGAACAGTCCATCCGCCTGCCGGAAGCCGTCGAGCCGGGCATCGAGGTGGATTGCGTGGCCACACCGGAGATGCTGGAGTGCATCTTTTTCCCGAACAACGCCATTCACGACGGGGGGGTGCTGATCAAGGGTGACCGCATCACTCACGCCGCGTGCATCTTCCCGTTGAGCCGCCGGCAAGACCTCAGCAAGTCGCTGGGCACGCGCCACCGGGCCGCGCTCGGTCTGGCGGAGGAAACCGATGCCGTGGTGGTGGTCGTGTCCGAGGAGACCGGCGCGATTTCCTACGCGCACAAAGGGCAATTGGTACGGGGCGTCACCTTGGAGGAGCTGCGCGCGTTCCTGTCGGCCACGCTCATCCAGCCGGGCAAGACCCGGGGCGTCCTGGCCTGGCTGCGGGCCGGCTTTGTGGCCCGCCTCAAACCCGGCCCGGCCGTGGTCACGCGTGCCGAGGCCAATCCACCGTTGTCACCCCCACCATGATCACGTGGCTGCGCAATGTGGTGAGCCGCGACCTGGGTCTGAAGGTCTTTGCGCTGGCCCTGGCGGTGCTGATCTGGACCACCGTGCACGCCATTCTGGAGGGCAGCACCGAAAGCCCCGCGTTGAGCCTGGTCGCCTTGAAAACGTTCCGCGACCTGCCGGTCTGGGTCGTGGCGCCGGCCGCCGATGTCCGCGCCTTCCGCGTCCTGCCGGCCCGGGTGGACGTAACCGTGCGCGGGGAACAGGAGATCCTGAATCAACTGCGCCCCGGCGAGCTTCGGGTCACCGTGGTGTTGACTGACCTGGCCATGGCGCGGGACCTGCGCCAACGGGTCGAGGTGGCCACCCCGCCCGGCGTGACATTGGTGCGGGTGACGCCGGACGAGGTGACCGTGATCGTGCCCCCGGATTGAAAGGAGACTTTATGGAAACGAACCGCAAGATTTTCGGAACCGACGGCGTTCGGGGCCGGGCCAATGTCGAGCCGGTCACGGCGGAGACGGCCCTGAAACTGGGCCGCGCCGCCGGCTACGTATTCAAACACCTGGAGGCCCAGCCCCGCGGCCGCGGTCGCCACAAGATCGTCATCGGCAAGGACACCCGCCTGTCCGGCTACATGCTGGAAAACGCCTTGTCGTCGGGCATTTTGTCCATGGGCGTGGACGTGCTGTTCATTGGCCCGCTGCCCACCCCGGGCGTTGCCTACGTCACTCGCAGCCTGCGCGCCGACGCCGGCATTGTCATTACCGCCTCCCACAATCCCTACACCGACAACGGCATCAAGTTCTTCCGCGCCGACGGCTACAAGCTGGACGACAAGATCGAGGCGCGGGTCGAAGGGCTGGTCTTTAGCGGCGAGATTGAGCACATCCGGCCCAGTGCCGACGAGATCGGCAAGGCAGTGCGCATTGACGACGCATTGGGCCGCTACATCGAGTATGCCAAGGCCAGCTTCCCGCGCGGGCTGACGCTGGAAGGGCTGCGGATCGTGGTGGACGCCGCCAACGGCGCCGCGTACAAGGCCACCCCTTGCGTGCTGCGCGAGCTGGGCGCGGAGGTCTTCGTCTTCGGCAACGAGCCGGACGGCAAGAACATCAACAAAGATTGCGGCTCGATGCATCCCCAACACATCTGCCAGCGCGTGCTGGAGTTCCGCGCCGACGTGGGCATTGCGCACGACGGCGATGGCGACCGGGTGTTGCTGTGCGACGAGACGGGCAAACTGGTGGACGGCGACGACATCATGGCCATGGCCGCGCTGGACCTGCTGGCTCAGGGCGCGCTGGCCCAAAAGACCCTGGTCGCCACCGTCATGAGCAATGCCGGTCTGGACGCCACCATCGCTGCCGCCGGCGGACGGGTCGTCCGCACCGAAGTCGGGGACAAGCACGTCATTGACGAAATGCTCCGGGGCGGCTTCAACCTCGGCGGCGAGCAGAGCGGGCACATCATCTTCCGTGACTTCTGCACCACCGGCGACGGTTTGGTGGCGGCCCTGCAGGTGTTGCGCATCCTCCGAACCAGCGGCAAGCCCCTCAGCCAACTAACCCGCTGCTGGACGCGTTTCCCCCAGGTGCTGGCCAATGTAGTCGTGCGCGAAAAACCGCCGTTCGAGCAGCTCGACGGTCTGTCGGACCTTCTGGCCCAGGCCGAGCGCGAAATCCAGGCCCAGGGCGGGCGCTTGCTGCTGCGCTATTCCGGCACCGAGCCTAAAGCGCGCCTGTTGCTCGAAGGGAGCGACCAAGCTCTGCTGGACGCCTGGGCGCGCCGGCTGATCGAAGTCATCCGACGGCACATCGGCGCGTAGTGCCGCACGGCGAGGTGGGGCTGCGGCCAGGGCCGCTCCAGGTCAGCCACGGGCGCAGGCGCGGCAACCGCAGGCGCTGTCGGCCCGAGGCCGATGGCTCGTCCGCCCGGTTCTCGGATTGCCCCGCGGTTGCGACACTCAGGCTGCTCGGCAAGCATTCAGGCCGGCGCTCAGACCGTCATGATTTCCTTTTCCTTCGCCGCCAGGTGGCTGTCAATCTTGGCAATGTAATCGTCCGTGAGCTTCTGCAGCTCCTTTTCGGCCTGCTTCTCCTCGTCTTCGGTCACGCCGCTGTCGTGCGCGTGTTTCTTGAGCTGCTCCATGCAGTCGCGCCGCACATGCCGGATGGCCACACGACCGTCTTCGGCCATTTTCCGGGCGATCTTCACGAACTCGGCGCGGCGTTCCTGGCTCAGCTCGGGAAAGAACAGCCGCACCGTCTTGCCGTGGATGGCCGGGTTGAGGCCGAGGTTGGCTTTCTGAATGGCTTTCTCGATGGCGCTCACCAGCCCGGCATCCCAGGGCTGAATGACCAGCACCCGCGGCTCGGGCGTGGTGATCCCGGCCAACTCCCGAATCCGCATCTGCGCCCCGTAGGCGTCCACCAGGATGTTCTCGACCAGGGCCGGGGACGCTTTGCCAGTGCGCACGCCGCTGAACTCGTGCAACACCACCTGCTCGGTCTTGGACATCTTCTCTTCCGCTTCTAGGAGAATGTCGTCGAGTGTCATAGCGGGCCGACGCTACCAAACCGGCCGCGGCCTGTATAGAGGGAAACGCCATCAGCCCCGACCAGGTCGCTGTCGCGGCGGGTGACTCCGGACACCGGGCCTGCCACTCGTCGGGCCGCGACTGCCCGGTGGGGCGCGCGGGCGGCGGCTTGACTGGCCATGCCCCATGGTCAAACCTTGGCCCGGCTTTGGCCGAACCATGAGCAACCTCAACATCACAGATACCAGACCGAGCCGCGCCCGTTTCGGGTGGCGGCTCCTGCTTGTGACGGTGGCACTTGCAGCGGGCGCGGCGGCAGGCGCTGAGCCGGGATTTGTCAGCCTGTTCGACGGACAAACGTTGAACGGCTGGCGGCATGTGGGCGGCCCGCCCGGTGGCTACGGCGTCCGCGACGGGGTCATTTTCTGCACGCCGCAGGGGCGAAACCTGTTCACTGAAGCCGAATACGAGGATTTCATCCTGCGCTTCGAGTTCAAACTGGAGGACGGTTCGAACAATGGCGTGGGCATCCGCGCTCCCTTCGAGGGCGATGCGGCCTACGTGGGCATGGAAATCCAAATCCTGGAGGAAGCGGCTGCCACGCGTGGCAAATGGGGCAAGTTGCGGCCCGAGCAGTACCACGGCTCGATTTACGACGTGGTCGCCGCCCAACGCGGCGCTCTCAAACCGGCCGGCCAGTGGAACAGCGAGGAGATCACCGCCCAGGGCCGGCACATCAAGGTGGTCGTCAACGGGCAGACCATCGTGGACGCCAACCTCAACGAGGTAGCCAACGCGGACAAGATCCGCAAGCACCCGGGCCTGTTCAGCGAGCGCGGGCACATTGGCTTTCTGGGACACGGCGATTACGTGGAGTTCCGGAATATCCGGATCAAGGAGCTGCCGCGGCAGCCGCAGGACAACGTGCCGCCGGAGGGATTCACCGCCTTGTTCAACGGACGCGACTTGACCGGCTGGCAGGGCTTGCTCAAGCCGCCCAACGACAACCCCATTCGCCGCGCCTCACTCACCCCGGCCCAGCGGGCCGAGGCCCAACAAGAAGCCGATGCGGTCATGCGTGCCCACTGGCGCGCGGCGGACGGCGAGCTGGTCTTCGACGGCAAGGGGCGCAACCTGTGCACCGTGCGGGATTACGCCGACTTCGAGCTGCTGGTGGACTGGAAAATCCCGCCTCACGGCGACAGCGGCATCTATTTGCGCGGCACGCCCCAGGTGCAGATATGGGACCCGTACACCCCGCCCGTGCCGGCCGGGCGCGAGGTCGGGTCGGGCGGCCTCTACAACAACCAGAAACACCCGAGCAAACCGCTGCTGGCCGCTGACCGGCCGGTAGGCCAGTGGAACCGCTTCCGCATCGTGATGGTGGGCGAGCGGGTACATGTCTTTCTGAATGGCCGGCTGGTGGTCAACGACACGCCACTGGAAAACTACTGGGACCGCTCACAGCCGATTTTCCCCAGCGGCCCGATCGAGTTGCAAAGCCACGGCGATGCGCTGTGGTTCAAGAACGTTTTCATCCGCCCCATTCCTTCGCACTGACCTATGACGCAAGCCATTTCTCGTCGTGAATTCTTGGGCCGCGGCCTGGCGGCCTCAGCCGGCTTGGCACTGGCGGGTTGCCGCAACACGCCCCGGCCCAGAACCGTCTCCCCGTCCGGCACCATCCTGCACGCCTCGATCGGCGCCGGGGGCATGGCAGCCAGCGATTTGAACAGCATTGCGCATCACCCGTTCGTCAAAGTGGTGGCCATTGCCGATGTCGAACTGGCCCGGGCCGAAGGCTGGAAACAGCGCTTCCCCAGCGTGCGCGTTTACCAAGACTGGCGCAAGCTGCTGGAACAGGAGAAGGAGCTTGACAGCCTGAACGTTTCGACCCCCGACCACATGCACGCGCCCATCGCGATGTCAGCCATGCAACTGGGCCGGCACGTGTACGTGCAGAAACCGCTGGCTCACGATATCTACGAGGTCCGCCGGCTCACCACGTATGCCCGGCAGCACGGTTTGGTGACCCAGATGGGCATCCAGATCCACTCGCTGGCCGAATACCGGCTGGCCGTGCGCCTGGTGCGGGACGGCGCCATTGGCAAGGTCAAAGAGGTCCACGCCTGGAGCGACAAGGACTGGGGCAATCCGCAGCCCAAGCCGGACCGTGTGGACCCGGTGCCGGCGGGTTTCGACTGGGACGGCTGGCTGGGCGTGGCAGCGGAACGGCCCTTCATCGGCGGGGGGTACTACCATCCCAGTAGCTGGCGACGATTACTGGACTTCGGCACGGGGACGTTCGGGGACATGGGTTGCCACATTTACGACCCGGTGTTTAACGCCCTGGCGCTGACGGCTCCGCTGTCCGTGCGTTCGGAAGGCCCGGCTCCGAATCCGTGGCACTGGGCTTCCAACGCGCGCATCCGCTATGTCTTTCCAGGTACGCCTTACACGGCCGGCCAGACGGTCCACGTGTTCTGGTACGACGGCACGCAACGGCCGCCGCAGGAGGTGCGTGCCCTGTTGGGCAAGGTGGACCTGCCGGGGCAAGGCTCGATCTTCATCGGGACAGAGGGCGTGATGCTGCTGCCGCACATCGGCAAACCGCGCCTGTTGCCGGAGGCCAAGTTCGCCGACTACAAGTTGCCGCCGGTGGACAGCGGCAACCACTACACGCTGTTCTTAGAAGCGGTGCGCAGCAACGGCCGGACCACCGCGGGCTTCGATTACGCCGGGCCGCTCACCGAGACGGTCTTGCTCGGGGGCGTGGCGTCGCGCTTCCCGCAAACGACGCTCAACTGGGATGCGTCGGCCCTGCGCTTCACCAATCTGGCCGAGGCCAACCGGTATCTGCGACGGCCTTATCGCCGGGGCTGGGAAGTCAAAGGACTCTCCTAGCCCGGAGGGCGGGCTGCCCGGTTGCTACGGACGCTGGCGGTCAGGAAACGGCCGGCCGTGTGGGGCAAGGCCTCAGGCTCAGGCGTGACCGCCAAACACGCTGTGGAGGATGACCTCCTTGGTCTTCCACAAGAGCGCCATCGTCATGGCCAACGGCAGAAGGACCAGCGCCACCAGCAGCCAAAAGCTCCCCCGGTCCAGCAGCAGGAGCATCCGGTCCGCCAGGGCAGCGTGCGGGGCCAGTTGCTGCAAAACCAGGTGGGCCACCGTCGCCAGCAACGCCGCCAGCAACAGGCCACGGTTCAACGCGGTGAACTGCCGGGTTTCCTGACGCAGCGTCTCGTCGGGCAGCATGGCGCCCAGCCGCAGCAGCACCAGATTCAGGTGGCTCAGGAAGATAAGCGCGCTGCAGGCCAGCAGGGTGACACAGGCCATGAAAAACGGATGGAACGGGAAACGGCTCCACCAGTAGAGAAAAGGGCTGAGGCCCACATTCACAAGCGCCAGCAGCTTGGCCCGATCCAGCGCGCGTTGCCAGACCCGCTCCTGCCTCTGGAACTGGCCGGCATGCCACAGGCCGTAAAGCAGCAGCCCGGTCACCACCACGGGAGGCGCAAAGCCAAAGGGCCGCCACCAGTCCACCTTGGTGGTCTGCACGCAAATGACCAACGCCAGCGGCAGCCCCCAAAACAACAGCGACAGCCCGCGCACCAAGCGGCCCAGTGCGCGCAACAGTTCGGCATCAGGCGCGCGTTCAGTCATGACGGGGCCGGGCAAGCCGCAAGCACCAGGCGCGGCCGCCCCCCGGCCACGCCCCCGCCGCCCAATTCAACCGGGAGCGGACGCTTGGCCAGACACGCCGGCCCTGTCGGAGGCGCGGCCGCCGCGCTTGGACTTCGTCCCCGGCGTTTGGGGCTGTGCGGGCGGCCAGCCGGCACGGCAACGGGCGGAAGCCGGGATGTCGCATTTGTTGGGCAGTTAGAATGAGAGGTAGGTGTATTCCCGCAAACCGCGTTCGTAGTCGTCCAGCAGGCGCATAGCCTCGGACGGCTTCATGCGGTCGGAGCGAATGGCCTCGTCCACCTGGGCCTTCATCTGGCGTTTGAGTTCGTTTTCGTCGTACTGCACGGCGGCCAGCGACTGCATGATGGTGGAGCCTTCGATGATTTCCTCGATGTAGTAACCGGCCGGCTCGTCGGGTTCGAGGAAGACGTGGATTTCGTTGACGCGGCCGAACAGGTTGTGCAGGTCGCCCATGATGTCCTGGTAGGCGCCCATGAGGAAAAAGCCCAGGTAGTATGGCTCGGTCGCGCCGGGGGTGGCGCCGTTGCCGTTGTGGCGCGGCAGGGCGTGCAGGGTCAGCGTGTCCCGCACATCCCGCAGGTCAATGAACTTGCTGACCTGGCCGTCGGAATCGCAGGTGATGTCCACCAGCGTGGCCTCGCGGGTGGGGCGCTCGTTGAGCCGGCTGATGGGCATGATCGGGAACAGGTGGCCCAGCGCCCAGTGGTCCAGCAAGGACTGGAACACCGAGAAATTGCAGAGGTACTGGTCGCCCAAGCTGTCTTCCAGTTGGCGGATTTCCTCCGGCACGTAGGCCTGGCCCTTGAAGCTGGCCACCACCTCGCGGCCGATCTCCCAGTAGAGCGCCTCGATCTTGGCCTTGTCCGGCAGGTCCATCATGCCCAGCGTGAACATGTGTTGGGCGTCTTCGCGCCGTTCCTGGGCGTCGTGAAAGGCTTCCAACTTGTTCAACTTGGCCAGGTTTTTCCGAATGTCGAGCAACTCGCGGACGAGCGGATGCTCGCTGTCGCCGTACTCAAACCGGGCCTCCGGGGGGGACTTTTCGATGGCGCCGAACACTTCCACGATCAGCACGCTGTGGTGGGCGACCAGGGCGCGGCCGCTTTCACTGATCAGGTTCGGGTGCGGGACCTGCTCGGCGTTGCACACGTCCGCCACGTAATAGACCACGTCGTTGGTGTATTCCTGCAGGGTGTAGTTGGTGGAGCTGTCGAAGGCCGACCTGCTGCCATCGTAGTCCACGCCCAGCCCGCCGCCCACATCCAGGTACTCGATCTGAAAGCCCATCTTGTAGAGCTTGGCGTAAAAACGGGCCGCCTCCTGCACGGCTTTTTTGATGGTGAGAATGTCCGGCACCTGCGAGCCGATGTGGAAATGCACCAATTTCAGGCAGTGCCCCAGGTTTTCGGCGCGCAACAGGCGGGTGGCGGCCAGGATTTCCACCGTGCTGAGGCCGAACTTGGCGTTTTCGCCGCCGCTGTCGGCCCAGCGGCCGGCGCCCTTGGCCAACAGGCGCACCCGCAACCCCAGCAACGGCTCGACGCCCAGTTGGCGCGACAGGGCGACGATCTGCCGCAACTCTTCCAGTTTCTCGATCACCAGGATGACCTTCTTGCCCAGCTTGACCCCCAGGAGGGCCATCTTGATGTAGCCGGCGTCTTTGTAGCCGTTGCAAACGATGAGGCTGCCCACCTGGCTCTGCAGGGCCAGGCCGGCGAACAATTCCGGCTTGCTGCCCACCTCAAGCCCAAAGTCGTACGGCCGGCCGGCGTCAAGCAGCTCCTCCACCACCTCGCGGAGTTGATTGACCTTGACCGGAAACACGCCGCGGTAACGGCCCTGGTAGTTGTACTCCGCGATCGAGTTCTGGAAGGCGCGGTTCAGGGCTTCGACCCGGTGACGCAGGATGTCCTGGAAACGAATCAACAACGGAAACTTCAGGCCGCGCCCGCGCGCCTCCTCGACCACGTCGGTCAGGTCCACCGTCGCGCCGGCGTCCTGCAGCGGTTTGACCACGACGTGGCCCTCATCGTTGATGTCGAAGTATCGCGCGCCCCAGCGTTGGATGTTGTAGCGGTGGCGTGCCGCGGTTATGTCCCACGGCTCGGTCGGCTCGGTTGTGTTGCTCATTGATACGATGTCAGACGCCAAGCACTATAGGAAGTGGCGCCCGGAATTCAATATGGCATCGCAGTCGGATCGCCCACGAGGGCGGAGGGCCGGCGTGGGCCGCGCGCAAACCGCGCCGCGGCGGCTTGTCGGCGGCCCGCAGACCTTGCTTACGATCCGCCGGACTTCTGCTCCAGCGCAAAGGCGAAAAGATGGGTGCATGTCTGCACAAACAGGACACCGTTGGCCGCGACAGGGCTGCTGTAAATCGGCGCGCCGAGGTTGGTCTCGCCAAGCACGGTCTTCTGCTTGGTGGCGGCCAGCACCACCCAATCGCCATCGGCATCGCCCAAATACACCTTGCCGTCAGCCAACAGCGGGCTGCCCCAAACTTGCGCCTTCATGTCGTGCGTCCAGAAAACCGTGCCGCTGTGGGCGTCCAGACAATAAACCACGCCGGCCAGGTCGGCCGTGAACAACAGGCCCGTCGCCGCGTCAATGGCCACCGTCGACAGACTCCGGCCAATCGCATCGAACGCCCAGACCTTCCCCGTTTGCGTGATGTCGCCGGTCCGGGTTGCATCCATGCAGCTCAGGCAGCCCGCGCCCTCGCCCTGCTCCGGGTCCTGGCCGACTGCTACAAAAACCCGGTTGCTAACAAACACGGGCGTGGCATTGATTTCGCTCGGGCCGGCGGGGTCGCCGTAGTGGAGCGGCCGACCCTCGCGGACCTTGCGGTGCGGGGGATTGCAGTCAAACCTCCAGACCGTCCTGAGCCACGCGCGGCCGCCCGAGAGCGCGGGCCGGGCATCGAAGGCGTAACACCAACCATCGCCTCCGCCGTAGAACAGCAACGGGCGTCCGTCCACCAAGCCCGCGGCCGGCGAGCTCCACTGGCCGTGGAAGACACGTGGGCCGATGCCGGCGTCGTCGGTGGCCGCCAGTGTGCCGGTGCGCCGGTCCAGCGCGATGAGACTGGGCGCGAACGGAAACGGCACGTTGGCATGCGTCCAATCCCGGCCGTTGCCCGTGGCGACGTAAACGAGGTCGCCGTAAAGCAGCGGAGCGCTGTTGGCGGCGTTGTGCGGGAAAACGCCCAGCTCGTGAATCATGTCGTAGCACCACAAGATGTCGGCATCGCGCGGGCCGGGTTCGATGGGGGGGGCCGGGCGTTCTGTGGGGCGGCCACGGTCCAGCACGATGTCCTGCACCACGTAGTGCGCCTCGTTGGTAAACGGGCCGTCGTTGCCATTGGCCAGGCCGCGCGCGTCCAGGCAAAGCACCTCCGCGCGGCTGGTCACCAGGTAAACGCGGTCGCCCTCCACGGCGGGTGAGGACAGGATGCCAAGCTGTTCCCAATCGTTCACCTGGCCGGCGGCCAGCTTCGGGACAACCAGTTGCCAGAGCAGCGCGCCGGTGTGTTCATCCAGGCAAAGCAAGATGCTCCGGTCGCCCGAATGGCGCGGGTCCCGGGGCGGGTCGTTGTTCGTGCCGACAAAGACCCGGCCCGCGGCGACGACCACGTTGCCGTAGCTCTGAGAGCCCAGCTTGGCGACCCACTTGAGATGCTTGGTCGCCCCCACGTCAACCTCGTTGCCGCCGCCTTTGAACTGAATGGGGCCAAAGTCGGTCGGCAAGCCGCATTCGGCTGCCACCATGTTTCGGGCGGGTGTGCCACCCCACATGGGCCAATCGGCGGCCGTGCCCTCCGCAGCCCATCCGAGAATCACCAAGCCAATCACCCCGGCCTTCATGCGAGATTGCCGCTATTCGTCAACGTGTCTGCCGCCTTCCAGGCGGCACTGCACCAGCGTTGTCGCCCCACTCCCTCGTCCCAGAAAGCCGCTGGGTTGTCAAGTCGGCCGAACAAGTTACCCCTCAGACGCCGCCGATACGCTCTCAGTCAGCAAGCCTCGGCAAGATTTGGGGTCTGCCCCGCAATCGTTTTGACGCCGCTGCCGACTCTTGCCTATCGTCTGGCCATTCTGAAGATGAACTTCCGCAACCTGAGCCTTTGCCGGACTGGGAACTGGCAGCCGGTGTGCCGAGGCGCACGGGCCACTGCTTCAAATTGGGCGCGCGCCCCACGGTGTGCCACCAGGCAGTATGCGGCAACGGTCCGGACTGGACGGCGGGGCGGTCAGCTTGGCGGCATCTCGCGTCGGGTTGCGGCCGGCCAACCGGCGCGACCAAATGCCAAGGTCCGGTCAGCAGCTCCGACCCTGGTGTGCTACATTCACCCGCCTCGAGGAAGGGACTGAGTATGTTGCCGTCCGACATCCTGTTCTACGGATTTGCATTGCTGGCGTTGCTGTGCGGCGTGCTGGTGGTGGCCAATCCGATTGGCCGTAACCCGGTCAACAGCGCCATGTTTCTGGTGCTGACCATTCTCGCGCTGGCGGGCTTGTTCGTGCTGTTGCAGGCGTTCTTTCTGGCAGCCGTCCAAGTGCTGGTTTACGCAGGCGCGGTCATGGTGCTGTTCCTTTTTGTCATTATGCTGCTGGACCTCAACGAGGCGGACCGGAGGAGGGTCAGGAAACTGGGCGTTGCTGTTGGCGTCATTTCCACGGCCGCGCTGGCCGGCATTCTCCTGAGGTGGGAACTGGCGCTCAGCCATGAGGGCAGCCCGCTCGCATCTCAGCTTCAAGGCACGACGGCACCCCTCGGCAAACTGCTGCTCACCCAGTTCGTGCTGCCGTTTGAGATCGTATCGCTTCTGCTTCTGGTGGCCATGGTGGGGGCGATTCTGTTGAGCAAGAAAGACCTGAAGTGAAACCCAAGCGGCGAATGTGGGAGTTCGAAACCGCTCCGACGCTGCAAACCTGGCGCTGCTGCGGAAGAGGGGGTGCGTCTGCTCTGATTGCGCGGCACTTGGCCCGCCGGCCTGCGCGGGTTTTCGGCGGACGGCAGGCGGGATTCCGATCATGAACGTTGGCCTCGAACATTATTTGGTCGTCAGCACCCTGCTTTTCGCCGTGGGCCTGCTGGGGGTGGTGACCCGGCGAAATGTGCTGGTGATTTACATGGGGCTGGAATTGATGCTCAACGCGGCGAATCTCGCGCTCGTGGCCTTCTCGCGGTTCAACGGCAATCTCGACGGCCAGGTGATGGTGTTCTTCATCATCACCGTGGCGGCAGCGGAAGTGGCGGTGGGCCTGGCGCTCATCGTGGCGCTTTACCGCAAGCGCCGGTCCGCAAACGTGGAAGATTTGACGCTGATGAAGCTATGATGGCGCAGCCAGAATCACCATTCGATGTTCGTGTCCTTGGAAATCCGATTGGCCAGGCCGGGTTTCAAAGCCTGATTTCCGTGAACGGGAACGGTGATAATCTTGATTTCGCCCGATTTGCCAAAAATGTAATGACTGCCACGGGTGCGTTTCAGTGTCCAACCATGTTGTTGAAGCAACCGGCACATTTCCTTGCCGGTAATCGGCTTCATATCGCGAGTTCTGCGACCTGGATTTCCGGCTGTGGCTGGCGTCCTTCTTCGCGCATCACCTCAAGGTAGCCCAATGCAGCCTCACGCAAGTTTTCCATCAATTCCTCCACCGTTTCGCCCTGCGAATAGCACCCGGGCAACGCCGGTATTTCACCCCAAAAACCGCCACCAGGCTCGGGATGGACAACCACTTTGAATTTCATGAGCGTACGCTACACAAATGCGACTCTTGAGGCAACTGGCGGCGGGTGGAAGCTCAACGCCATTACCGAAGGCACGAATGCACACAGATGCGTTAAACCGCTAAACCGTCGCACCGTTGTGAACCGGATTTCGCACGCGCAATGGCCGGTTCAGCGGTTCAACGATTCAACGGCTCAACGCCGATGCAATGACACCTGAACTGCTAAGTTCCTTGATCCTGTTCCTGCCGCTGCTGGCGGCGGGCGCGATCACGCTGTTCACCAAGCACAGCAAAACGCTCAGCGCTACGCTGTCCATCGGGGCGGTGTTGACCGGGTTTGTGTTGTCCGTGGCGCTGGTCGCAACCAAGGGCTGGGTCATGTTTGAATCCGGATGGACCTGGCTGGCGATCGGCTCGCTCCAAGTCGAGTTCGGCCTCAGGCTCGACGCCTTGAGCTTGATGATGCTGCTTGTCGTCACGGGTGTCGGCAGCGCGATCCATGTGTATTCCGTCGGTTACATGCGCGACGACCCCGGCTGGTCGCGCTACTTCGCCTGCCTGAGCCTGTTCACGTTCTCGATGCTCGGCATCGTGCTCGCGAACAATTTCCTCCAGATGTTCATTTTTTGGGAACTGGTCGGCGTGTCGTCCTACCTGCTCATCGGTTTCTGGTTTGAAAAACCCAGCGCGGCGGACGCGGCCAAGAAAGCGTTCATCACGAATCGGCTGGGTGACGTCGGGTTCATGCTGGGAATCCTGATGGTGTGGGCGATGTTCGGTTCAGTTTCGTTTGATGGAATGAAGCCAGTCCTTGCAAGTTTCATGGCCGAACACAGCGGGCCAACGCCATTTTTCTTCCTTGCTGGCTTGCTCATCTTTTGCGGCGCAGTTGGGAAGAGTGCCCAATTCCCTCTCCACGTGTGGCTGCCGGACGCGATGGAAGGCCCAACTCCGGTTTCGGCTTTGATTCACGCGGCAACGATGGTAGCGGCAGGCGTGTTCATGCTCTGTCGGGTTTTCTTCCTGCTTGAGCCAAGCGGCGCATTGACCGTCATCGCGTGGACCGGCGGCTTCACCGCATTGCTCGCCGCGCTCATCGCCGTCCAGCAAAACGATATCAAACGCATTTTGGCCTACTCGACCATCTCGCAACTCGGTTACATGGTCATGGCCGTGGGGCTTGCCGCGCCGGCGGCTGGCATGTTCCATCTCGCCACGCACGCTTTCTTCAAAGCGCTGCTGTTCCTCGGTGCGGGCTCGGTGATCATCGCTTTGCACCACGAGCAGGACATCTGGAAGATGGGCAGCTTGCGAAGCAAAATGCCCGTGACGTTCTGGACGTTCCTCACCGGCACACTGGCCATTGCGGGCATGCCACCGTTCAGCGGCTTTTACAGCAAGGACGGCATCCTCGCCCAGGCAGCCCGCCAGCACAATTGGCCGCTGTTCGGGCTGGGCGTCTTCGTGGCGGCACTGACCACGTTTTACATGTCCCGACTGGCGTTGGTGGTGTTCTTCGGCTCAGAGCGGTCGGACAACGCCGGCCGCGCGCACGAATCGCCGCAGGTCATGCTCTGGCCGCTGCGTATTCTCGCCCTCTTCAGCATCAGCGGCGGGCTGATTGGCATGGATGTCGTGCTGGCTCGACAATTTGAGACTGGCGACCAGGTCTCGCGGACGTTGGGCCAACAGTTGATCGAGCCGTTTGTGCACGCGCCGCTGGCAGCCGGTTGCAGTGTGCTGGCGTTGCTCGGCGGCTTCGCCGCCGCATGGGCGCTGTATGCAAAGGCGGACAAAGACCCGTTGCCCGAGAAGCTGGGCGCGCTCGCTACCTGGATGCGCAACAAGTTTTACTTTGACGAACTTTACGCAGCCACGGTCATCCGCGTCCACGACACCATCGCCACCATCGCGGACTGGATTGACCGCTGGCTCGTGGAAGGTTTTTGCATCGGCCTCGCGCGTGGCGGGACGGATTTGGCAGGCCGCGCGCTGCGCCTGGTCCAGACCGGCAACTTGCAGACCTACGGCTTGCTGTTTGTAATCGGCGTGGCCGTGGTTTTGTGGTTCGTGCTTGGGAAATGACATGAGAATTCAACGCCAAGACGCAACGAGCAGAGTCCCCTTGCTCCGCGCCTTTGCGCCCTTGCGTTAAGAAACAATGACGCCCCTGACTTCCATACTCCTGCTTCCGTTGCTTGCGGCAGTTGCGCTGGTGTTCGTGCCGCGGAGTTTCCGTGTGGTGCTGCGCGCTGTGGCCGTGGGCGTCACGTTTGTCACGATGCTGCTGGCGGGGACGATGTTCTGGCAGTTCGGTGACGTGCTCCCGGATGCCACCGGCTACAGGTTCGTCAGCACCATCCCCTGGCTCGGGGCGGAATCGCTCGGCATCGCCTGCCGGCTCGGGGTGGACGGGCTGAACGTCGGGCTGGTCTTGATGGGGGCAATCGTCGCGTTTGCGGCGACATGCTGCGCATTCGAGATCAGGTCACGGGAAAAGGAGTTTTACATCCTGCTGCTGGTCATGACGGGCGGCATTCTTGGGGCGTTCATGTCGCTGGACCTGTTTTTCTTCTACTTCTTTCACGAGCTGGCGCTGCTCCCGACGTTCATCATGATCGGCGTCTGGGGGCGCGGCGAGCGGAAGAATTACGCCACGTTCCAGATCACGCTTTACCTGAGCATCGGCGCGTTGCTGGCGCTGCTGGGTCTCATCGCGCTCTACCTGCAAGCGCCCCCGGATGCGCGCACGTTCGACATCCCGATGCTGACCAAGCACTTCCGAGAACATCCCATCCCGCCAGGGACGCAGGCGTTCATTTTCCCGTTGCTTCTGTTCGGCTTCGGCATCCTCGTATCGCTCTGGCCGTTTCACAGTTGGGCGCCGTTGGGCTACGGGTCGGCGCCCAGCCCGACGGCCATGTTGCACGCCGGGGTGCTCAAGAAATTCGGGCTGTACGGCCTGATCCGCATCGCGCTGCCGTGGCTGCCGCAGGGGGCGCAAGACTGGATGCCCGTCCTGGCGTGGCTGTGCCTTGGCAACATCCTGTACGTCGGCTGGGTAGCCATGAGGCAACGCGATCTGAACCTGCTGATCGGCAACTCGAGCGTGGCGCACATGGGGTTTGCGTTCTTGGGCCTGGCCAGCCTGAACCTCATCGGCATCACCGGGGCGGTGGTGATCATGGTCGCCCACGGCTTTTTGGCGGCACTGTTCTTCGGGCTGAACGGCTACATCTATCGTCAAACCGGGACGCTGGAGATGAGCGAATTGGGAGGGCTGGCCAAGAAACTCCGGTTCATCGGCGTGGCGCTGACGATGGCGGCGCTGGCCGGCTGCGGGCTGCCGGGGTTCGCGAATTTCATTGGCGAATTCACCGTGTTCTTCGGCGCGTGGAAAGAGCCGGGGTTGCGCATGGTCACCGTGTTGGCCGTTTGGGGCGCGCTGTTGATTGGAGCCGTTTACATGCTGCGCATGGTGCGGACGGTCTTGCACGGGCCGCTGCAGGAAGGTTGGGCCGGCCCGACACGGCCGACGAACCTGACGGATGCCAACGCATGGCGCAAGGTGCCGCACGTGTTGTTGCTGGCCGGCCTGCTGCTCTTCGGGTGTTTCCCGCGGCTGCTCACGGACAGAATCCAGCCTGTGACGGGAGAAATCCTCGGGCACGTGTCTTCAACAGCCTTGGCGCGGAGTTGCCCCACAGCCGGGCGTTAAGGACCACCAGCCCGGCATCGGCCGGCGCGGTTGGTTCTCTGCCGGAAGCTCGCCCGGTGTGGCAGCGGCCCGCCCTTCGACCAGTCCGGGTGTGCCCGGAGGCCGGTCATTCGCCAGACCCGGCTGGCCCGCAAGGCGGTCACGGCAGGTCGCCCGGGTGATTGGCCGTCGCCGGTGCGACTCGGGGCATCCTTTAGTAAAGGAGGTATTTCGCCCGCATCTTGCGGAAGGCTTCCTCACCGGCCCGCCACGAGGCTACGATCTCTGCCGCGGACCGGCCCGCTTGCAAGGCTTTGCGGGTTGCGTCCGTGCCGTTGACCTTGTCGAACATCTCCAAGCCGCGTCCCGAGGCCACGGCTTGCTCGAACAGGTCGCGGTTGGCCACGCGCTTGAGTGCCTCCAAGGCGTGGAAGTTCACCGCCGTCAACGGCGCGCGGGCCGGGTCGGTGAAGAACAGTTGCACACCGCTGACGGCCTGGTTTTCAAAGGCAAAGTAGTAGGGCCGGAAGGTCACCGGCGTGAAGCGCACGCCTTCAAGGCCGGCCTGGTTCAACGCGTCGGCCAAGCGATGCTTGTCCACATCCGGGGCGGCAATGCACTGAAACGGCAGCGTGTAACCGATGCCCGTGCTGACGGCCCGGCCGCCCAGCTCTCCGAGCATACCCGTCGCCACCTGGAACAATGGGGAGTCCCCGTGCGGCACATGCGGCGAGGTCGGCACCCAGGGCAGGCCGGTGTCCCGCCAGACCGCGCCCCGCCGCCACCCTCGCATGGGTACGACCGTCAGGCGACATCGGGGCTGAATCCAGCCCTCGCCAACGATCAGGCGCGCCAGCTCGCCGCAGGTCAGGCCATAGACGTAGGGCACATCCCACTGGCTCACAAACGAGCGGAAGCGCGGCTCGACCCGCGGACCTTCCACCCGCAAGCCACCGAGGGGATTGGGCCTGTCCAGCACGACAAACTCGATGCCCGCCTCGCCGCAGGCCTCCATCGCCAGGCCCATTGTGCTGATGTAGGTGTAGGATCGGCAGCCGGTGTCCTGCAAGTCATACACCAGCGCGTCCAGGCCGCGGAGCATCTCCGGCGTGGGTTTGCGCGTTGCCCCGTAGAGGGAGTAAACGGGCAAGCCGGTGCGGGTGTCCACCCGGCTCTCCACTCGGTCGCCAGCCGGCACATCACCGTAAATGCCATGCTCCGGGGCGAAGAGCGCGACCAACCGCACTTCCGGCGCGCGGCGCAACAGGTCCAGCGTGGTCTCCAGCCGGCTGTTGACGCCGGACGGGTTGGTGATCAGGCCCACGCGTTTGCCGCGGATGGCCTTGAACCCCGTGGCGGCCAGGACCTCGTTGCCCAAGCGCACCGGGGCCGCGTTTGTCGGAGGCAACCCCATGAGCAAGGCCCACAGAAGCGCCAGAATGAGTTGTTTTCTCATGGGGCGAAAGGTAACGCGCGGCTGGCAGAAACCAATCCTGTTCGCGCGTTGCCCTGCGCGTGAGGAGTTGCTTGGGCGGCGCAGCCGGCGCTGGGTTCGGCCGGTCAGTGGGGCAGGGCAGCCGGCGCGCGCCAGCCGGTGGGAGGTCAAGCGGTGCGCCAGCGACGTCGCCTCAGAGCTGCAGCACCTGTTGGAGGTGGGGCGTGAAAAGCTTGGGTTCGATGAGAAAGGAATCGTGGCCCTTGTCCGTGTGCACGGTGATCCACATCACAGGCACTTTGGCGCGCTTGAGCAGTTGGACCAGCTTGCCCTGTTCGGCCGGCGGGAATGCCAGGTCAGAGTCCATGCTGAACACCAGGAACTCCTGGCCCCGGCAGCGCTCGAACGCCGTTGGGATGTCCCTGGCATTGGCCTCGGCCGCCAGATCGAACCACTGCCAGGCGTCCAAGATGCGCAAATAGGAGTTGGCGTCGAAGCGCCTCACGAACTTCTCGCCCTGGTGGTACATGTAGGACTCGACCGGATGATTCATTTCGTACCAGCCGTAGGGGGGCTTTTGGCTGACGACCTCCCGGCGCGCGCGTTCACGCAGCATGTCCAGGGACACGAACGTCTTATGGGCCACCCGGCGCGCCAGCGCCAGACCCGTGTTCGGCCGCGGCCCGTCGTAGTAATCGCCGCCTTGGAAATTCGGGTCGGACTCGATGGCCGTGATCTGCTCGAAGTTGATAATCCGGTTGTAGATGGTCGTCTCCGGGCCGCTGCCGATCGGGATCACCGCCCGCACGCGGTCGGGATACCGCGTGGCCAGTGACAGACAGAGAAATCCGCCAATGGACGCGCCCACCACCGCATGGAGGCGTCGAATCCCCAGCGCGTCCAGCAGCCGAATCTGCGAGTCCACGATGTCGCACATCCGCAGCACGGGAAACGCCGGTCCCCAGCGCTTACCGGTCTTGGGGTTGATGGAAGCCGGGCCGGTCGAGCCGTAGCAGCCTCCCAGATAATTGACGCACAGCACGCAAAACTGCCGCGTGTCCAGCGCCTTGCCCGGGCCGATAAAGCCGTCCCACCAGCCCACGTAGTTCTCCTCGGTCCAACGGCCGTCCAAGCCCGGCACATGGTCGTTATAGCCGGCGGCATGTTGGCTGCCGGTCATGGCATGAAACACCAGGATGGCGTTCGACCGGTCCGCGTTCAGCGCCCCGTACATCTCATAGGCCAGGGTGAACCGGTCCAAATCCCCGCCCACCCGCAGGCGCAACGGATGCGCCGGGTCGTTGAACTCGAAAAACTGTGTTTGAACCTTGCCAATACCGCGCGTCATGGTGTCCAGGCCGAAAACCTGACTGCGGCCAGTTTAGCCGGACCTGCCACAAAGCCAAAATAAAAGGCAGCGACACAAAGCCGGCGACGCGTGCGGGGAATCGTCAGTAGCTTGTCGGGTAAGCCGCCTCCGACCCCTTCCGGCACACAGGGGGGGCTGGACCGCAAGTTTGAGAGACTCCGGCAGTCGGCCCTGGCGACAACCGGGGCGGCTGCTCCCAGCGCGACGAGCGGTGGGCCGGCGCTGCTTCGCTGGGGTTTCTCCCCGAAAAACCTATCCGCCCCGGTCGTCACGTGGGGCAGTTTGCGACTTGTCACTCTTCC
>Ga0101944_10002688_pt1 | contig 23492 bp, 19 predicted proteins | sample DewCreD2012metaG_FD_75245 | JGI IMG/M metagenome (GOLD analysis project Ga0101944, IMG submission 75245) | Hot spring sediment bacterial and archeal communities from British Columbia, Canada, to study Microbial Dark Matter (Phase II) - Dewar... ... | reverse complement strand
CTGAAGGTTTTGTAACGTGGAATGCTCCGGCTGCGATGAATAGTATGTGCCGAGTATTGACTGGGCCGTATTTTGTTATAACCGTTGAGCCTTCGATAATTGGCAGGATATCTCGCTGTACGCCTTCCCTAGATACCTGCGGTCCGGTGTCTCCGCCGCGCTCTCTGCCTGCCACTTTATCCATCTCGTCAACGAAGATTATGCCGTATTGCTCGGTTCGTTCTATGGCTTCGCGCGTTACTTGATCTTGGTCTATCATTCCGCGTGCGGCTTCTTCAGCAAGTATCTGTTTGGCTTCGGCTACGGTTACGTTTAGTTTTCTGGTTCGCTTTGGCATCATTCCGCCGAACATACCAGGCAAATCAACCCCCATTTCTTCTATTCCCTGGGGGCTGAAAACCTGCAAAAACGGACTTCCCGTTTCTTCCACCTCGATTTCGATTATTCGGTCATCTAAAAACCCATTTTCGAGCTGCTGTCTGAGTTTCGCCCTTATGCGCTGTTTGCGTTCCGCGGCTGCGCGTTGGTCGGCATCTTCTGGTATTGACTCGGCAGGTTCTTCCGGCTGTTCTATTTGCACGCCTGGAAAGATGTTTCCAAACGCCTGTACCCATCCAGTTTGAGCTGAGCTTCTGCGAGAGCGCATTGGCGGCTCTAGGATATCAATAATCTTATCAAGAGCTGCTTGGTATGCCGCCGCACGAACCTCTTCCATTTTTTCGGTTTCGACCATGCGAACAGCCACTTGAACAAGATCTCGAACCATCGAATCTACATCTCTTCCAACGTATCCTACTTCAGTGAACTTGGTCGCTTCAACTTTGATGAAAGGCGCCGATGTTAGGTTAGCCAATCTGCGCGCGATCTCTGTTTTTCCAACGCCGGTCGGGCCTATCATAAGAATGTTTTTTGGTATAACTTCTTCCCTTAGTTCTTCGGGAAGCATCTTGCGTCTGTATCGGTTGCGCAGAGCTATGGCAACGGCGCGCTTGGCTTTGTCTTGTCCGATTATGTACTTATCTAACTCTTCGACGATCTTCTTTGGCGTTAGGTCGTCAATCTGTTTCATTGCAATCTCCTAGTCAGTTCGCGGTTTATGATATATGTCTGTATATCTTTATCTAATAAAATTATACAGCCCGCGCTGATTTAGATTTCCTCGATAGTGATATTGTCGTTTGTATACACACATATAGAAGAAGCTATCCTCAAAGATTCTTCTACAATTTCTCTGGCGCTTAGCGAAGTATGCTTCATCATTGCTTTTGCCGCTGCAAGTGCGTATGCACCTCCTGAGCCGATAGCCACCGCGCCTTCGTCTGGCTCTATGATCTCGCCGCTTCCAGAAAGCAGCATTAGGTAGTCGGTATCAGCAACTATCATCATTGCTTCAAGTCTTCTAAGTATACGGTCTGTTCTCCAGTCTTTAGCGAATTCCACAAGCGCTCTTCTTAGGTTGCCGTGCGATTCTTCGAGCTTGGTTTCGAATTTATCTGAGAGCGCCTGAGCGTCGGCTACTGAGCCGGCGATTCCAACGATTACTTTGTCGTGATATATACGTCTTACTTTTCTGGCGGTGGACTTCATTATCGTATCCTGTATAGTAACCTGTCCGTCGCCTCCAACCGCCACTTTGCCGTCACGTTTTACTGCGATTATAGTTGTTCCGTGCATTTTCGCTTTCTAATCCTCCCGAGCTTTGGCTCTAGGGTGAGCTTTATCATATACCTGCTTCAAACGTTCTTTTGTTACGTGTGTATATATTTGTGTTGTAGACGCGCTGGAATGCCCCAACAGTTCTTGTACGGTACGCAGGTCGGCGCCGCCGGCGAGCATGTGTGTTGCGAACGTGTGCCTCAGCGTGTGTGGGCTTATTTTTAACCCATCTGCAACAGATGTCGTATAGCGATCAACTATGCGTCCCACGCTTCTTGCTGTGATTCGATCCCCGCGATTGTTTAGAAATAGAGCATTTGTAGGGTTTTTCGACTTCGACAAAAGCTCCCGCCGTCCGTGTTCAATGTATTCTGCTATAGATTCTCTTGCCGATCTGCCTATAAGCGTTATTCGTTCTTTCGAACCTTTTCCTATGACCCTTATCTCATCCGAGTCAATAACATCTTCAATGTTTAGTGCGATAAGTTCGCTTACTCTTAATCCTGTTGAGTAAAGAGTTTCGATTATTGCCCTGTCTCTCAATCCTATTGGATCTTCTGGGTTTGGCGCTGATAAAAATGTATCCATCTGGTCGTGCCTGAGAAATTTAGGCAGACGTTTTTCTTGCTTAGGACCAACTACTCCAGCTGTTGGATCTTTTTCAATTACCCCTCTTTTTTTCAGAAATCTGAAAAAAGCGCGAATTGCCGCTATCTTGCGCGCAATACTGGTTCTTGCGGCTCCTTTTCTTTGAAGGTGCGCAAGAAACCGACGGATAAGTAGATAATCGAGTGTGTTGACAGCTGCTTCGCCGGCAAATTCAAGGAACTGCTGAATATCGCTTCGGTAGTTTCTTATTGTATGCGGCGAAGCGCGTTTGACGATTTTTAGATGTTCTGTAAAGCGGTCAAGTTCCTGTTCAATCACAAGGAATTGTACCATGGTGGTGTATAATGGTCAACCGAGTTGACTTGCGCAGTTCGGAAACTTTGGGTGATATGTGCAGGTCTAACGGTTTGGATGTAAAATCTGTTACGAACGAAGGCTTTACGCTGGAGACTATATATGAGAGTAGATATCAAAAGTAAGGCGATGATTTTTCTCGCCGCAGTGGTTCTTACTGCAGCGCCTGTGTTTTCTCAAACACCTGGCTTGAAGATGATTTCACGCGGAGAGTTCAAAGACCGCGATGGGCTGAGCCATACTTGGACTATTAATGGCGCCAACGCTCTTATTTGGGATGGCGAGCCTTATATGCCTGTTGGGTTAGTTTTTTATTCTAGATATCTGTCTCTTGGTGCGAGTGAAGAAAACTGGCAGGCTGATATTCGCGTTTTAGAACTAGCCAAGTCCAAAGGGATAACCTCGATCATTGTTAAATCGGTGCTTCCGGCGTCTTGGAGCGACTCTCAATCTTGGCAGAAGCTGATTGATTATTTGGATGAGCAGAGATTTACCTACGGCTTGGATTTTTCTGATGGTCCCAAAACGCCTCTTAGTGGATTTGTTGTTGATCCGGTGCGCTATCGGATTCCGGATATAGCTAAAGACACTTCTATAGACGTGGAGATTCCTGATGCTGCAGGCTGTCTTTGGGTTCTAAGCCGCCTGAGCGATGGAAGAGTAATATCAAGCGGGGCGGCTTATACAGATGATGGTCATTTGAGAATAGATGTAAAAGCTTCGTCGGGCGAACCCGGAGTTCTTATCATTTATCCGCAGGTGGAACTTTCAGGCGGCAGGTTGGATGGAATGTCTGACTTATGGTCTGGGTTTGATGAATTTCGTGATAGGCTGATAGCTTTCGCGTCCAAAACCAAATTTGGCAAGGGGCTTAGGTTTGTGCTGGATCCTATATCAAGCAAGGCTGATCTTTCTGGCGAGCTGGCTTGGCTGGTGCCGGATTCGCCAGAATTTCGCATTGGCTTTGAAGCGTATCTGATTCGTAAATACAAAAATATAGGGTCAGTGAATTCGGCTTGGGCGCTTAAAACTGAAAATATCCAGACGTTTGAACAGGCGGCTAGACTTATACCTCTTTGGCGCGGCGCGAAAGGCGTCCCTGTGCTGTTTGATCGCGCGCGCGGCAAAAGCATGCCTGTGGAAGCATCTACTTCTAGGGTTTGGGAAGACATTCAGGATTATCGTGATTCATCAGCCCAGAAGTACTTAAATGCGACTGCTGATATTGTAAAGCGCAAAATTGCCGATGTGCCGGTTATTTATAGAGTTTCAAAATACCATCCTGTATTCGCTAATCGAAGCTCGCGAGGCGGTTTTGATGGACTTGCGATTGAAGCGTCTGGACATGGCGAGAAAATGGTTACAGAGTATGTTGGAGAGGTTTACTCCATGGTTGGAGTATCTTCACGCACCATGTGGTTTGTTGTTTTGCCGACACAGGATGTGGTTGGAAAGGGCAGTCAGTCAGGCTATCCCAGCCGAGAGATGATGATGGCGGATGTTGATCTGCTCGCAGAGATAGGCGCTAAAGGAATATTTGTGCATGGGCTTCAGATTCTGCCGGACGGAACTCGCAGAGGATATTCGCTGTCATCTATGCCTGATCAGATCGATTGGTTAAGAGAGACTCGCGATCGTTTTGTTGCTGAAAATAGGTCTGATTGGCTGCCTAAAGTGCTTTGGTATCCAATGAATCCTGTTGTAGGAGGGATGGTTAAAAGGCTGGACAAGGGTACTTGGTGGCTTCCTAGTCCTGCTGCTGGAGAAAAGGTGTTTCTTGGCGATGCTGTTGGGGCTTATAGAATAGCTGGGATGAGCGGGCTTTGTTTGTGGAGTCGAGCAGGGGAGTCTACTGTTACTTTTGGCGTTGATAAAGGCGATGCTCCTGCTGTAAAGTTTCCTGATTCGGCGCCGGAGCTGGTTGTCACCAAAGCAAACAGGTCTTCTTCAATGAAAAAGGACAAGGTGGAAGTAAAGTTAACTGAGTCGCCAATTGTGATAACAGGTATAAGTCAGAGCGGACTATTTCCAGTTGAAACTGCTGAGGCAGAGATAGCTAAGTTAGATGCTCTGATAAAGAGAGCTAAGGCAGCGGGAGTGCAGGTGGTTTTGTCTGAGGAAGCTTTGAAGTCGTGCAGGGATTATATAAAAAACGGTAGAACTTCCATTGCTTACGACAAAGCCCATAGTTTTGTGCTCCAACTTCGTGAATCTCTTGGTGATTATGTTTGGATAGAGGGCGAGACAGCTTTATCCACTTTTGACAGCGTTGTTAGTTATCCTTTCGCAAGCGAGGGCGCTTATCTCTGGGTGGAAAACAGTGCTCGTCCACCTGTTGTGCCTTACACAGCTTATTATTCTTTTGATGTAACAAAGAGCGGAGAGCATGAAGTATGGGTTGCAATAACTGCTTCAGGTGTTGGAATATCGCAGTTTAGTTTCTCTATTGATGGTGGGCAGTGGCAGCGTGTTGCCAGTGTAGAGCCTGCCAGCAGTTATGGACTTAGTTTTGTTTGGTGTGAAGCGGGTGTGGCAGCTCTTTCGAAGGGTGCTCATACTCTGCAGGTAAGGCTGGATGAACTGGCACCAGATGGAAATTTCAGGCTTGGCATAGATGCAATTGTGCTAAGCCCTGGCTCTTTCAAGCCATCCGGAGTTGTTAAACCATAGAGGCAGAGCAGAGGACTACTGGCTTTCTCCCAGTTTTCGAAGCTCTGAGATAGTACGTCTAAGATCGGTGATTTCCTGACCGTACTTCGCCCAATCGCCTCGCCGCTGTGCTTCTTCGGCTTGAGAAAGATGTTCCGCGGCTTTATTTATAAGGTCTTTTATGTTCGGAGTTGTTTTAGGCTGTACAGTCGGCGCTTGTACAGAAGTTTTTTGTGTGCTTGGAAGTTTTTGCACACCGGTCAATTCTGACAGCGCTTCTTCGAAAGTGGGTTTCATTGTTATGTTCTCACCAAGTGCAGCGATCACTCGCTTGAATTCAGGTATTTTTGTGCGAGTTGATTCTAGATAGAGCGGTTCGATATAAAGTATGGAGTTTTCTATTGGTATGGCAAGCAGGTTGCCTCGCACAACGGATGATCCCATCTGCCCCCAAAGCGTCAGTTCTCTGGATATATCAGTGTTTTGGTTTGCTCTGGACATAACCTGTGACGGGCCAAAGACCAAACTGCCGCTTGGGAATTGATATACGGTCATCCTGCTGTGGCTTGTGGGATCCCATCGCGCCGCCATCCAAGCCACCATATTGTTTTTTGCAGCGCGAATAAGCGGCAGTATCAGCAGAAATTCGTCTTTTTGTGAATTTGGCAGTCTGGTAATTATGTAGTACGGCTCCAGTGCGGAGTTTTGCTCTTCGGCTCCGGCAGACTGCGGCAATTGCCAAAGATCGGTTTTGCTGAAAAATGTATCTGGATCGGTCATATGGTATTTGCAGTAAACATAAGCCTGCATGTTAAACATATCTTCTGGGTAGCGTAGATGGTGCTTGAACTCTTCCGGCATTTCGTCAATTGGTTTCAGTGTGCCTTGGAATATATTCTGGTAAACTTTTATTATCGGGTCGCTTGGATCTGAAATGTAAGCTTTTACTTCTCCGGTATATGCGTCTGTGACTATTTTTACCGAGTTGCGAATGTAATTTATATTGTAACCTTCTATAGGCTCTGAATATGGGAAATTGGAGGTTATAGTGTACGCATCCTGAAACCAAAATAGCTTTCCGTATGCTGTCACCAAATAAGGATCACTGTCGAAACTCAGGTAAGGGAACAGCGACTGTGCGCGTTCTTTTATATTTCGTTTGTAAAGAATCCGGCTTTCTGGTGTGATTGCTGAAGATAGTAGTATATTTATATCTCCAAGCCGCAGTGCAAACGCCATTTTTCGCCAGAAGCCGCCAAGCATTGGACCTGATTTTGCTCTGTAGCGTGTTTCCACATCTCTATCTTCACCGCGATAGTCAAATTCGCTCTCTTTGGTGTTTACAAAAACATAGGTATTAGTCAGCTCGCCGAAATATATCTGCGGCGTGTTTATTTTGATCCCGCCTTTTACGACAACAGGAATTTGGCTTGCGAAGAATACTGGCAGTCCTTCATTTGTTACTTCGTTCACAGGGCTCATCACAAATCCGTAACCGTGTGTATAGCGTAAATGCTTGTTGACCCATGATTGTGCTTTCTCTGGAGCGCCGGTTAACTCGCGCGCAGAGAGCATTACCTGTCGAAGTGCGCCATTTACTACGTATCTATCTATGTCAACGTCATTGAATGCATAAAACTGCTGGAGTTCCTGAATCTGCTGGTATGTTCTAAGCAGCGGTTGATAGTCCCACAGCCGTATGTTTTGTATAGCCGCCTTGTTTTTTGTTATTTGTTCTTGTGTCAAGGTTGGTTCATAGTAGAACTCTCGTGATTCCACAGTGCTGCTGTCAATTTGATAGGCGATTTGGGTGAACTTTATCGCATTTTTGATGTACGGAGTTTGTTTTTCAAGCGCATTTGGTTTTACTACGAACTGGCTGACTGCTGCTGGATATATTGTTCCGGCTAATAGTGAAATCGCAGCGACTCCCAAAAGTGCGCCTATGGAGAGCGATAATCCTTTCGTTCGCGAGTTGGCTAATACTAAGATACCGCCTAGAATACATGCCGCAATTAGTATCCAAATAGCGTATAGCCTTGCATGTATATCAGTGTAATCAGCTCCGGCGAAAAGCATATCCTGCGGCTGCACTAGGCCGTATTTTGGCAGCAGCAGTCCATAAAGAGCGAGTTTGTAACCAAAAGCTCTAAGGAAGAACATCAGGGCGACAATTATTGCCAAATGCATTTTGACCGCCGGCGCGAATCTGGGCGACCCTGCGATTACATCTATGCCTTCATAAGCGTAGTGTGTTACTACAACTGCTATAGCTGCCGCTATAAGAGTGAAGAAAACCCATCCGTATAGAAATCTAAGAAAAGGCAGTTTGAATACGTAGAACCCTACGTCAGCTCCGAATACTGGATCGGTTATGCCAAACGGCTGTGCGTAATGATATTTCAGCCATTCTTCCCAGTGTCCTCCAGCATTCAGTCCTGCAAAAATCGCTATCACAATACAGACTGCAAGCATAAGCAAGTTGAGCCATTTCCTTGCAATAGAGCCGAATTTTTCTCGCAGATCTATATCGGTTCCGCCGTAACGTGGGGTTATTGGAGGAGCTATTCTGCGAGCTAATGCTATGCTGCCATAGACAACCACGAAGAATATGGCACCGAATAGCAGCGTCATTGCTATTTTGGTTAGAATTGCCCGTGAGAATACAATTGAATACCCTAAATCTTTAAACCAAAGCCAGTCTGTGTAGAGTGTAATCAGAGTTCCGCCGAAGATTATCAGAATCAAAATCACAGCGGCTAACACGGCTTTCCAAACCTTTGATATTGCGCTCATTGAACAGCCTCCATTGGGCATACATGCATTGGCTTGCTCACAATTATACCACCAATATATGCCAATAAAATCTTGCGATGTTTTGGAGTGGTAGTTATCAGTAACCTAATTTTCTTGTCTGCCGCATTGAATGAGTTTATAATTCCATCGGAGGTTGTTGTGATGAACAGACTGCTGCATGTTGTGATTTTCATTTATTGCGTCTTTTTTGTGTTTGCTGGCTCATCTTTTTTATTCGCACAAAACAGTAATGGTTGGGGAGTTAATAAACCGTGGGATACATCTTGGGCTGTCTCGAATAATTCTGTTAAACCGCCGCCTAAAACCGTGAAAAGCTGGCTTACTGCGTATCCTATACAAACCCCGCGTACATATTCTGACACGAATCTGGATTACGTGATGATGCCAATAGGCGGCATAGGAACTGGTTCGATATGGCTGGATGGCAAAGGCAGGCAGGCTGTTTGGCAGATATTCAACAACAACACAGAAATACGCGTGCCATGCAGTTTTTTCGCTGTAAGAGCCGAGGCTGAAAACGGCAAGTCGGTAACAAAAGTGCTGCAGACAGTCCCTGAACCAGGGTTTACGCCGATGGAGGGTCTTACATTCGAAGGCGGTTACCCAATTGCAGTGCTTAGATTTTCTGATTCCGAGCTTCCAGTTGATGTTAGGATGGAAGCGTTCAACCCTATGATTCCAATAGACACAGCGGCGTCGTCCATTCCCTGCGCGGTTTTTCGAATAACTGCTAAGAATCCTGCAGCATCTATGGTAAAGGTCAGCTTTCTTGCTTCGCTGCAGAATGCGGTAGGAAATTCTGGCAGCGCTGATGTTGTTGGCATCGAGTTTAGTGGCTACGGCGGGAATCTGAACGAGTTAGTGCGTAAAAAGAATATGACTGCTGTTAATATGCGAGTACCCAAGGATAAACCCGCGCCAGGGTTTCTTACCATCCGCGATGCGGCTGACAATCAGGTTGAGAAGTGCAGGCTGCTTTGGATAGACAACCCTGCGGGGGCGAGAGAATGCAGCGAAAACGATGTTCGTATGATTGAAAATCTTGTTTCCCTGGCCGATTCGGATAACAAGATTGTTATAACAAACGTATCTCCGCAGTTCCTTAACGATATCAAGGATGCCAAGTCGCTTGCATCGCAGATGGTTGTATTTGATGATTTTGAGAGCGGCAGGTATGAAGGTTGGACTGTTGTAGGAGAAGCATTTGGAACTGCTCCGGCTAAGGGAACTATAGGCACGCAGACCCATGTTACAGGTTATCTTGGTGAAGGGTTAGTTAACTCGTTTCTACCAGATGATGGGCCACAGGGAGAGATGATTTCCAGAGAGTTTACAATTGATAAACGATACATAGGCATGCTGATTGGCGGTGGAGGCTACAGCGATTCCACTTACGCAGCGCTTGTGGTTGATGGTAAAGAGGTGCGCCGTGCTTCAGGTAGGTTCACCGAACATTTGGATATGGTTGCTTGGGATGTTTCCGATTTGAAAGGCAAACAAGCTGCGATAAGAATTGTAGACCGTAATTCAGGTGGTTGGGGGCATATAAACGTAGATCATATAGTTTTTACCGACTTGCATCCGCGTATGGTTTCGCTGCTGCTTGCTGCTGCTGATAAAATGCATATTTCCTATGAATCTGTCGAGTCAGCTTATCTGCCTGATGGCGCCGAGGCTTCAAGACAAAATATGCCTGCACCAATCAGCTCCGCCTGGAAAGTAACGCAGTATTCGAAGATCATGGGGTTTCAATTCGACGCAGCTAAGACAATCTCTGCGCTTCCGAATGGCGATCCTGTTATACTTTCCGTTCCTTTTGGCAGATCAGAGGTTTTCTTGTGCTTAGCTCAGGGGATGCCCTGGGATTGGATTTCACCATTGATTGCAGGCAGTGAATTAGGTAAAGGCATGAGGATTGTGCCAATCGAGCCTTACGAGGCGACTTGGTATGGAACTATGACGCTTGCGACGGCGTCTTTGGATGCTTCTGCCTGCGATTGGGCAGACAGCAGTGTTCTTGCAGCGGAGTTTAACAGGTCTGGTAAGCTTTCCAACAAGTTGAGCAGTGAAGTAACTGCTGCAGGCAGAACCATTAACGGCGCGCTTAGTGTTACGCTTGATATTCCCCCAAAGTCGGAACGCACTGTCAGTTTTGTGATTACATGGAATTTCCCAAACGTAGAGAGATTTGCACACAAAGGCAATATATATTCTAGAAGGTTTAAAGATGCTCTTGCTGCGGCAGATTATGTTATTTCTAATATAGATGGGCTTTGGGAACGCACTCTCGCTTACCACGATACTCTTTACCAATCGAATCTACCGCCTGAGTGGCTGGATGCCTGCGCGTCACAGTCGGTTATAGTACGCGGACCTACAGCTTGGTGGTCGGCGGATGGATATTTTGGTGCTTATGAAGGCAGTTATTCCTGCTGTCCGCTTAACTGTACGCATGTTTGGAACTATGCGCAGACTCATGCGCGATTATTCCCAGATATTGCGCGCAACATGCGTGAGTCGGATTTCTTGGTTTATATGTATCCAACTGGCGAAATATCACACCGCCAGCATATGCAGCACGGGGCGTTTATTGACGGACAGTGCGCTAGTATTTCGGCGGTGTATCGTGAATATCAGCTGAGTTCGGATAAAGAATTTCTTGCTCGACTGTGGCCATCGGTCAAGAAGGCTGTTGACTGGCTTATTGAACGGATAGATTCGGATCACGATGGCGTTCCGTCAGGCCGCCAGCCTAACACTTATGACTGCGATACATCTGGAGCAAATACGTTTATAGGTTCTCAGTATCTCTGCGCTCTGAGAGCAGGTGCAGCTATGGCTGAAATAGTCGGGGATGCCTCTGCTGCGAGAAAATGGCGAATGATTGCGGATTTAGGTTCGAAAAACCAAGATGATGTATTGTGGAATGGCAGATGGTTTATACAAAAGCCTGATCCGCAGCCAGCGAATGACTATGGGGTAGGGTGCCACAGCGATCAGTTATTAGGTCAGTGGTGGGCGCATATGCTCAACCTTGGTTATCTGTATCCGCAGGAGCATGTGCGAAGCGCCTTAGAATCCGTGATGAAGAACAACTTTCGAGAGAAATTCGCAGGGTTTGTGCAGTCGCCGAGGCGGTATGTATTGGATGACGAAGGCGGACTTATAATTTGCACTTGGCCTGATGGCGGGAGGCCGAATCCTTTCATAGTATATGCCGATGAGGTTTGGACTGGCATAGAATATTCGAGTGCAGGAGCCATGATTTTTGAAGGGCTTGTTGATTATGCTCGTAAGATAGTTTCTACTGCGCGCAGCAGGTATGACGGCCGCAGACGTGACAGATTAGATTCCGGACCAGGCGGCAACCCATTTAATGAACTCGAGTGCGGCAAGTTTTATGCCCGTGCTATGAGTTCTTGGGGACTGTTGATTGCGGCGCAGGGTTTGGTTATCGATGGTCCTAAAGGCGTTATAGGCTTCAAACCCAGATGGCAGCCGGGTGATCACAGGAGCTTTTTCAGCGCGCCAGAAGGTTGGGGGCTTTTTATCCAGAAGAGAAATGCTTCTGTACAGACGGAACGCATAGAGGTTCGCCATGGCAGGCTTTCACTGACAAAGCTTGTCTTTGAAGTCCCTGCTTGGTCTGAAAAAATCAAGGCAGAAGTCAAAGTTGATGGAAGAAAAGTTGATGCCGTCATCTTAGTCAAGGGGAGAGAAGTTTATGTTAGTCTCCCGAAGAGAATGGTTATAAACGAAGGATCGTATATTGAAGTGCGGTTGGCGCGCGGTAAGTAGTTAGCGAGTTTTATTTTCTGCTTGTCCAGCGATGTGCTTTATGTCGTCATCGCTTAGGTCAGCAATTTCGAAGGTTTTATTGCGCGATTTATCGCCATGTATAAGCGTTACCTGCGATCGCTTGACGCCAAGAGCTTTCGCTGCCAATTCAATGCAGGCTTTGTTTGCAGCGCCATCAACAGGTGGAGCAGTTGTTCGCACGAGTAAAGCGCCATCTTTCCATCCCGTTATTTCATCTTTTGACGCACGCGGCGTTACCCTTACTCTCAGCTTGGCAGCCATTATTCAATCCTTGTCAGTTTGACTTCTGGCAGCAGTCGCTCGACGTCTTCTCGCTTACCCATATCTACGCCGCTGCTCATTGCTGTTGCAGCCCCAGCAGCACAGCCTAATTTTAGACCTTTGGCAATATCGCCGCCGTCGGACAATCCAAGCGCTATTCCCGCAACCATTGAGTCTCCAGAGCCGACGGTGCTGATTGTTACCACATCCGGCGGAACTGCATGCCAAACCTCATTTTGCGCTGCAGCCACAGCCCCATCTTTGCCCATAGAGATCACTGCTATGTCAGCGGCGCTGCTGGCTAGTTCTTTTGCAGCTTTTGCAATTTCATCTAAAGTCGTAAGAGTTCTGCCAAGAAGTCTTTCTGCCTCATCTACGTTTGGTTTTATCACGCTTGGGCGTGCCTGAAGTCCATATCGAAGAGGTTCATCGTCTGCGTCTAGGATTGTCTGTACTCCTGCGTCTCTTGCAGTCTTGATCAAGTCTCTATATATGGTAGGTTCGATACCCTCTGGTATGCTGCCGGCGATAATAGCTATTTTTGTTACGTTCATCCAAAAACCTACTAATTCTTTCAGCTGTGCGAGTTCTTCTAGCGTTATTGGACCTCCGCGTTCGTTCAAAGCGGTTGGGGGCGAGCCGCCGAGGTCTTGTATTCCGATGTTAGTGCGCGTTTCGGCTTTTGTGTGAACAAAATCTGTTTTTATCCCATCTTCTTCTAACAAATTTTCAATGAATCTGCCGGTCTTTCCGCCCACAAACCCCAGCGCGATAGTTTCGACACCCATTTCCGCCAACATTCTGGATGCGTTTACGCCTTTGCCGCCGGCGTCTATCTCCACTTTTTCTATTCGGTTGGTATCGCCGATGGTTAGATTGCGCACGTAAACGGTTTTATCCAAAGCTGGATTTAGAGTGATCGTGGCTATCATCTTTTTGTTCCTTTTGTATCTTTTGTATAAAGACGAAGGGGAGCTGAATAGCTCGCTCCCCTTTATCTCAACAATCTCACATAAGAATTGAACCAGTTGATCTTTTCAAGACGAGTTTTATAGTTACTCGTGATATTTTATCTCGCTGGACTGCAGTCCTGAAGCAGCAGATGTTTTAGCTTTGCCACTCGAACCAAACAGTCTGATGTAGTATCGCACAACCTCTTTTACTGCATTCTTGCCTGGCAGCAGTATTTTGCGCATATCCTTTTCGTTTGGCCTAGCTTCAAAGGCCTCTTTCATGCCGCGCAGGAACGCCATGCTCAGCTCCGTAGCAACATTTATCTTGCTTACGCCATGCTTTATGGCATCTTCCAGTGTTCCCTGATAATCGGCAAGTTTTATGCCTTTCTCTTCCGCATCTTTTCTCGTGCATAGAACGCCGGACGCTCCATGCAGCACTATCGGAACACCGGTGCGTCTGCGAATTTCATCCAACCTTGCAATGTTAAGCGGCTGGATGCTTTCTTTCATGCCGTGGACGCTGCCTATTGCTGCTGCCAGAGAATCGCATTGGGTTTCAGAAACAAATCTTTCAGCCTGCTCCGGATCAGCCATCAGAGCGTCCACTTGTTCCTGAGTAAGATTGTCTTCAATCTTCGGAATCTTGCCAAGCTCAGCTTCTACCGGAATTCCAACTGCATGGGCAATCTCCGTGATTTTTCGAGTGGTTGCTATGTTTTCCTCCAGCGGCAGGCTGGATCCATCGAACATCAGGCTGGTAAATCCTGCTCGCAGACATCGAACGTTTTGAAGAAAATCTGTTCCGTGGTCAAGATGAAGAACCACTGGCACAGTAGCAAGTTCGGCGGCAGTTCTGACAAGCATAGAAGCAAACTCAAGTCCTCCATAAGCTATTGCGCCTTGACTAATCTGTAGTATAACAGGGGACTGCTCTTCTTCGGCTGTTTCAACTACAGCCTGAACGAACTCCATATTGTTTGCGTTAAAAGCTCCTACCGCATAGCCTTCGGCTTGCGCTTTTTGTAAAATCTCTTTACTGGTTACAAGCGGCATTATCTTACTCCTTATTTTATAGATTGACGCAGCAGTTATCTTATTGTCAGGCTGCTACGATTCTGGGTCTATAAGTCCGTAGTTTCCATCCTTTCGACGGTATATTATGTTCGTTTTATCGTTTTCCTCATTGATAAACACAAAGAAATCATGGTGCAGCAGTTCCATCTGGTTTGCTGCTTCTTCAGGACTCATTGCCTTGATGGCAAATCGTTTTGTGCGAACTATTCTAGGTTCGAAATCATCTTCAGTCGGCTCTTCTAACGTTTCAGCGCCCATCGCTTCAGCCACGATTTGCTCTCGCTCAGCCTCTTTGGTCTTAGGTCGTTTCTCGGTAGACTTGCCGATGAGTTTCCCTTTGAACTTTTGCACGCGCCGCTCGAGTTTGTCCACAACCATATCTATGGATGCATACATGTCATTCGAGCGCTCTTCGCCTCTGAGCAGTATTCCATCGCCTTCTAATTGGACTTCGACTATATGCCAGCCCTTCTGCACGCTCTGCATTATTTGAGCTTCTTTGATCTCGTGAAAATATCGCTCAAGCCTCTGCACCTTCTTTTCTGCATACTGCTTGAGCGCATCAGTCACCTGAACGTTCTTGCCTTTCACGGTGATGAGCATTCGAGGTGGGAGCTCCTTTCAAAAACAAAATAATAAAATTGACTGCGTAAGCGGTCAAAGCACAGCAAGTTTACCATGCGGATGTTTAATGTGTCAAACCTTGCGGCGTGTTTTAAGCTGTGGTAGAATCAAGCGACACTTTGATTTCATTCCATTGATTGAGAGACCTCAATTGTCGCGCAAGATAAAAAAGGCCGTTATACCAGCAGCGGGGAAGGGAACACGCCTTCTGCCTATCACCAAAGTTATCCCAAAAGAGATGCTTCCATTAGGCAGGAAGCCGGTGCTTGAGTTTATAGTTGATGAGCTTATAAGCATAGGCATTACCCATTTTCACTTTGTTGTATCTCCTGAGAAGTTGTCCATACCTGCTTACTTTGATGAATTCGCGGGCATTGAAGTATCTTACTCTATTCAAAGTCAGCAAAATGGCCTTGCCGATGCAGTTTTATGCGCTGAAGATTTTGTGGCCGGCGACTCGTTTATTGTTGCTCTGGGGGATTCGATTATAACCCCAATCCGCGTCCCTCGTCCTACTTCTAGGGTGCTCGAGTGCTTCGAAAGCACAGGCGCAGATGGTGTGATAATAGTTATGAAAGCGCCAAAAGAAGAAATCTCTCGATACGGCATAGTTCATCCAGTAGGAAGGGTTGACAAATGGTTCCCAATAGATCTGCTTATAGAGAAACCTCTGCCTGATCAAGCGCCGAGTAATTTTGCCATTGCTGGCCGCTATGCTTTTAATGCTTCGATTTTTGACTATATACGCAAAACTCAGCCAGGTGCCGGCGGAGAGATCCAGCTTACCGATTCAATATCTCTTATGATCGCAGACGGGTGTGAAGTTTGGGGTGTTCCGCTTGTTGGCTCTGAAATCAGGCGTGATATTGGCACATTTGAGACATATTTTGATGCTTTTTTAGCCGCGTTGAGTGAAGAAGCGATGTAAGTTTGACATATAACCTTAGTGTATGGCATAATTAGCGCTAGTGCTGGTAGTTTATGCCGGCCGCTTCAGGAGTTGTCAATTGTCGATCCCAATGGCTGACCTCTGTGCGCAGTATCGCTCTCTCCAGTCGGAGATAGATGCGGCTGTGCATTCTGTTCTTGAAAAGGGTAGGTTTATACTCGGCGAGAACGTTACACTGCTTGAACAAGAAACGGCTGACTTGTGCGGCGCAAAATATGGCATTGGTGTGAATTCAGGCACAGACGCCATTATTATTGCTCTTGCTGCTGCTGGTATTGGGCATGGCGATGAAGTTATCACTACGCCTTTTACTTTTGTGGCTACCTCGGAAGCCATTGTAATTGTTGGCGCACGTCCAGTTTATGCGGATATCGACCCTGACACTTTTAATCTAGACCCAGCCGCGGTAGAAAAAGCGATTACTCCTAAAACTAAAGCAATACTGCCTGTTCACCTGTTTGGACAGTGCGCTCGAATAGAAGAGCTGGAATCAATTGCGCAAAAGCATGGACTTAAGATCATCTGCGACGGCGCTCAGGCAATTGGCGCCGCAAGAAATGGCAGAAAGTTGGGAGAGATGGGAGATGCGGCAACACTAAGCTTCTTTCCGACCAAAAACCTAGGCGCTTATGGTGACGGCGGTATGATTCTTACCAACGACGAAGATATCGCGCGCCGCGCTAGATCGCTTAGGTTTCATGGGCAATCTTCATCTTACACTTATGAAAGAGTAGGCTTTTGCAGCAGGCTGGATGAGCTTCAAGCGGCGATACTTCGCGTTAAGTTGCCGCATTTAATAGGTTGGAATGAGAAGAGGCGTAAGAACGCGTCTGCTTATAATTCTGTTTTAGGTGGGACGCCGATTAAGATTCCAAAGATTGACGAAGGCAACTACCATATTTACCATCAATATACCCTGCGTACTCCAGCCAGAGATAGACTAAAAGAAATACTAGCCGGCGAAGGTGTTTCTTCTGCGGTTTATTATCCTGAGCCGCTTCATATACAAAAGGCTTACGAGTTTCTCGGATATAAGGCAGGTGATTTTCCTGCGTCTGAACAGGCGGCGCGTGAAGTGCTGTCGGTGCCTGTTTATCCCGAATTGACTGAGGAACAAGTGTCTGATGTAGCCGTAGCCCTCAAGAAAGCTGCTGATATACTGGTGAGTGCATCATGAAGGCAATGATCCTTGCTGCTGGTGTAGGTTCAAGATTGGATCCCCTGACTCGTCAGATTCCAAAACCTATGGTTCCTGTGGTAAACCGTCCAGTTATGGAGCATATAGTTGAACTGCTTGCGAAGCATGGGATTAAAGATGTAGTTGTAAATGTGCACTATTTGGCTGATCAGATAGAGTCTTATTTTGGGGATGGAACAGATTGGGGCGTGAAAATACGCTATTCGCGAGAGGATCGGCTGTGGGGAGATGCCGGCAGCGTAAAGCTGTGCGAGGATTTCTTTGACGAGACATTTATTGTTATAGGCGGCGATGACATTGCCGATATAGACCTAACTCGACTTGTGCGCCTTCATAAAGAAAAGCGCGCGCTTGCTACTATTGCGCTCTCTCTTGTAGATGATCCTTCTGAATACGGCATTGCGCTGCTTAATGAGCGCGGACGCATTACCAAGTTTTTAGAAAAGCCGCGTGGCGAGATTATCTTCAGCAATACAGCAAACACGGGCATATATGTATTCGAGCCGGAAATATTGGAGATGATTCCCAAGGGTGTGCCTTACGGATTTGGTTTAAATGTTCTTCCAGATCTAATTGAGAAAAAGGCTCGGTTTTACGGTTATCTTACTTCTAGCTACTGGCGAGACGTTGGAAGTTTGAAGCAGTATAGAGAGACGCACTATGATGCGCTGTCTGGGAGAGTTAATATCAAAATACCGCATAAAGAAGTTCGCAAATATGTTTGGATTGGCGAGGGCGCTGAGATAGATCCGAGCGCTGAGATCGGTTATCCTGTGGTTATAGGAAGGAACTGCCGTATAGAGAAAGACGCCAAATTGTTGGAGTATTCTGTTCTAGCCGATAACTGCGTTCTTGAAGAAAGAGCTACCGTGCGTCAGAGTATTATGTGGCATGACGCCTGCGTTATGAGGGATACTATGCTGGAGCGCTGCGTTGTGGGCGCGGGATGTCGAGTGAAATCAAACGCCGCAGTATTTGATGGCGTTATAGTTGACCCTGGCGGCAGGTGAGATATAAACTGCGGCATAGCGTTTAGCGAGTTATAGTTGGAGGCTTTTATATGAATTATGATGTGAAGGACATTAGTTTAGCCGAGAAAGGCAAGTTGAGAATCGAGTACGCTGCTCAAGAGATGCCGGTGCTTCGGTTAATTAGACAGAGGTTCGAGAAAGAGAAGCCGCTGCAGGGTGTTACATTAGCGGCGTGTCTGCATATTACAACTGAGACTGCTAACTTAGCTATTACGCTTAAAGCTGGAGGTGCGAACGTATATCTCTGCGCTTCCAATCCTCTTTCTACTCAAGATGACGTTGCAGCGGCGCTTGTCAAAGAGTATGGCATTCCTACTTTTGCTATAAAGGGCGAAGATAACGAAACTTATTATAGGCACATCAACTCTGTTTTGGATGCGCGTCCTACTATTACTATGGATGACGGCGCTGATACTGTTGGAGTTATACATGCTGAACGCCGCGATCTGATAGATGGTATTATTGGCGGCACAGAGGAAACAACTACTGGGGTTATAAGACTTCGCAGTATGGAGCGCGACGGCGTATTGGCTTATCCTATTATTGCAGTTAACGATGCAGACACAAAGCATTTTTTCGATAATCGCTATGGGACAGGTCAGAGCACTGTTGATGGGATTGTTCGCGCTACTAATGTGCTGCTGGCTGGGAAGGTGTTCGTTGTAGCAGGGTATGGATGGTGCGGCAAGGGCGTTGCTATGCGTGCTAGGGGGATGGGATCTCGCGTAGTGGTATGCGAGGTTAATCCGCTGCGGGCAATAGAGGCTGTAATGGATGGGTTCGATGTTCTTCCGATGAACGAAGCCGCAAAAATAGGCGACATTTTCTGCACTGTTACCGGTAATACCAGCGTTATAAGACGTGAGCACTTTGAGGCTATGAAAGATGGCGCAATCGTCTGCAACTCAGGGCATTTCAATGTTGAAATAGATATACCAACGCTGGAAGAGATTGCTAAGAGCCGAAGGTATATACGCGAGTTTGTTGAAGAGTTTACGCTCAAAGATGGACGGCGAATCTACTTGTTGGGTGAAGGCAGATTGATCAATCTTGCCGCTGCTGAAGGCCATCCAGCCAGCGTTATGGATATGAGTTTTGCAAACCAAGCTCTTTGTTCTGAATATATGGTGAAGCATGCCAAAAAGCTGGAGCCTAAAGTTTATCCGGTGCCAGCGGATATTGATAGAGGAATAGCTGCTCTCAAGTTGGAAAGCATGGGTGTGGCTATAGATAAGCTTACTCCAGAACAGGTTAAGTATCTGGAGTCTTGGCAGGAAGGCACATAACAGATCGATTTCAGTTTGCTGTGGAATTTAGTTGGGCTGTCTTATTTTCAACGTGTTTGCGAACTTAGAGGATGGAGAGCATACGCCTGCTCGGTGTTAGGATAGACAAGGTAGATATGAACGGCGCTGTTGAAGCGGCTGTTCAGTTTGTAGAGAGCGGTAAGCCTCATTATGTGGTTACAGCCGACGCTTCTTCGGTTGTGATTGCGCAGAAAGACCCCGAGTTTCGCGAGATTGTAAACCGCGCCGATTTGGTTACTCCTGACAGCGCGGGTATTTTGCTTGCTTCTAAGTGGTATGGCAGTCCTATTACCGATAAAGTGTCCGGCTGTGATTTTGCTGTCGAAATATGCGCGGCTGCAGCTAAAAGAGGGTATCGTATTTTTTTGCTTGGAGCAGCGCATGGTGTTGCTGAAGATGCGGCGGCAGTACTTGTTTCAAAATTTCCTGGTTTAGTTATAGCTGGCGTGCACGATGGTTTTTTCAATGATGATGAAAGGGTTGTTCGCCTGATACGTGAGAGCGGCTCGCATATCCTTTTTGTGGCAATGGGGATACCAAAGCAGGAAAAGTGGATAAGTAGGTATCTTGATCAACTTGGCGTTTGTGTAGCCGTGGGAGTGGGCGGCACGTTTGATGTAATATCTGGCAGGGTTAAGCGCGCGCCTGAATGGATGCGCAGACATGGGCTTGAATGGGCGTATAGGCTTTTATGTAATCCAAGAAAGATTGGCAAAGTTATGACCCTGCCAAAATTTCTCTGGCTGGTTTTTATAGATAGATTCGTAAGCAGGAAAAGGGAATTGGTATGAATTCAGTTGGTCAGTCATCCCCAGTATTGATCGTAGGAAGTATTGCGCTTGACAGCATCAAAACCCCATTAGGCGAGGTGAAAGATGCTTTGGGCGGGGCTGCTGTTTATTCATCCGTGGCAGCCAGCTTTTTTGCGCCGGTGATGGTTGTAGGAGTTGTTGGGGATGACTTTCCAAGAGAGCATTTGGAGTTTCTTAGCACCCGCGGCATAGATATCAGAGGGATAATGATAGAGCGCGGTAAAAGTTTTAGGTGGGGCGGGAGCTATGAATACGATCTGAATCAAGCTCATACTATTTATACTGAATTAAATGTGTTTGCCAACTTCAAACCGGTTATACCTGATGCATATCGCGACTGCAAGTTTGTTTTCCTTGCTAATATAGACCCTGAGCTTCAACTTGAAGTATTGGATCAGGTTAGATCACCTGTGCTCACTGCTTGTGATACGATGAATTTCTGGATTGAAAATAAGAGAGATGTATTGATAGAAGTATTGAAAAGAGTTGACGTTGCATTTATGAATGATGCAGAAGCCCGACAGCTTGTCGGCACAGGCAGTTTGGTAAAAGCCGCGTTGAGTGTGCATGAAATGGGGCCAAAGTATGTTGTGATAAAAAAGGGCGAACATGGCGCGGTTATGTTTTGCGGAGATGTTTGTTTTGCTGCGCCATCTTATCCTCTGGAAGAAGTTGTTGACCCAACGGGCGCTGGCGACAGTTTTGCAGGAGGATTTATGGGCTATCTTGCTGGCACAGGTGATGTGAGCGAAAGCAGCATAAGAAAAGCCGTCATTTGCGGCAGCACGATGGCAAGTTACAATGTTGAAGATTTTAGTTTGGAAAGGTTGAAGTCTCTCACTGGGAGAGAGGTAGCTGAGAGATATAGAGCCTTTAGGGATATGGTGCAATTTGAAGAAATGTAGCTTTTAGCTATGTGTACATATCATAAACATTGCGTTTGTTGTGTGATAACTATTATAATCAAGCATTTATTTGTCGAAATTATCATCTGAAAATGAATGAATTGTCCCTGTTTGTGCGGCAGAACACGCCTTTGTTAGTATAATCAAAAACAGATGGACGTTTTTGTTTTTTAGCATTGACAAGTTTTAGTCAAATGTTCTATGATAGAACTGCCAGTACTTTCGCCAGTTCGACGGCGCCTCTGGTTTACCTCAGCTTTGGATTGGATTTAATATAATATTTATGTGTGGAGACTTGCAGAATGAACAGCCGACAGAAAGTTTTGCTCATTGATGACGAACAGAGTGTTTGCGACGTTGTTTCTGATTATTTTGATAAAGCAGGTTACGAAGTAGTAATTGCAAGGAGCGGCGCTGAAGGTATCGAGAAATCGCAGTCAGCTCGCCCTGATATTATCATATTGGATTTGATGCTGCCTATATGGACGGACTCGATATTTGCAGAGATCTGCGCAAAACCTCGAGTGTGCCGATTATAATGCTTTCTGCGCGTACGGAAGAGGTTGATAGGGTATTAGGGCTTGAGATGGGCGCAGACGACTATGTAGTGAAACCGTTTTCGCCTCGTGAACTTCTTGCCAGGGTTAAGGCAGTGCTTCGCCGCTCTGCATATGTGCCTAATCCGGAGCGCCAGCAGTCAGTTTCTCTGCCAGGTGTGGTTATAAGTAGAGCATCGCGAGAGGTTGTGATAGGCGATAACAAGATAGATCTTACCCCAAAAGAGTTCGACTTGCTTTGGTATATGGCTGCAAACCATAATCACGTATTTACTCGCGAGCAGCTGCTCGAGCATGTGTGGGCATACCAGGAATTTTATGGTGACGAGCGAACGGTAGATCAGCATATCAAGCGGCTTAGACGCAAGATAGAATTCCCTGGCAGCCCATGCAGAATAACTACTATTTGGGGCGTTGGATATAAGTTTGAGGCTAACGAGCACGGCGGCTATTAAGTGAAGCACTTCGCCAGAGATTCTTTGCTTGTTGATTAGCTTAGTTCACCATTCCCTGAATGCGTTAGTGATCGGCAGCCTTCTATCGCGCCCAAAAGCTTTAGGGGTTATCTTTATTCCTGGTGGGGCTTGGCGCCGCTTGTATTCATTTTTATCTACCAAGCTTATAACACGGCGCACAATTTCCTCCGGGAACCCTTTTGCTATTATCTCTGCGACAGAAGCCTCTTCGACGATATAGTGGTGAAGAATAGGGTCTAATACCTCATAAGGCGGCAGACTGTCTTGATCCAGTTGATTTGCTCTAAGTTCGGCTGATGGCGGGCGGTTGATAATGGCTTCTGGAATTACCGAAGAAATAGAGTTTCTATAGAGCGCAAGTTCATAAACCAGCGTTTTGGGAACATCTTTCAGCACGGCAAATCCACCAGCCATGTCACCATAGAGGGTTGCATAGCCAGTTGCCATTTCACTCTTGTTGCCTGTGGTTAGTATCAGCCAGCCGAATTTATTTGAAAGCGCCATCAAATAATTGCCGCGTATTCGAGCCTGAATGTTTTCTTCTGTGACGTCTTCTTTTTCGCCGGCGAAAACATCTTTTAGCGCTTTTTTATACTCTTCGAATACCGCATCTATTGAGATTGTCACCAGCTCGATATCAAGCATTTTGCCAAGATTAACTGATTCTTTCATGCTTAGGTCGGATGTGAATCTACTCGGCATCATAACGCCTGTTACCGATTCTTTTCCCAGTGCATCAACCGCAATAGCTGCTGTCAATGCCGAGTCTATTCCGCCGCTTATTCCTATGCCTACGTGTTTGAATCCGTTTTTTCTCACGTAGTCTTTCGTGCCCAGCACCAATGCTTTATACACTTCTTCAACTCTCGGCGGCGGCACAGCCATTGATGTGGCGATTGGTTTTCTGTTGGTTATTATTTGTTCATCTAATTCGATCAGAGAAACTGGATACCCAGCAGTTTTCTTGCTTTTTTTGTCGCTTGATGTTTCAATCGTGATGTCTAACAGCAGAAGCTCTTCTTCAAACGATCGTCCGCGGCTTATAATTCCTCCATTTGGATCAAGAACCATCGAGTGCCCGTCAAAAACCAGTTCATCCTGCCCACCGATGGCATTAAGATAGACGCAGTATATACCGCTTCTTCGCGCGCGTTCGGCAAGCATCTTTTCGCGTTCCCGCCACTTTTCTGAATGGAAAGGCGAGGCATTTATATTGATTATTATTTTTGCGCCAGCTTGCGCTTGAGCGTGGTGTGGACCATTTGGATACCATATATCCTCGCAGACATTTACTCCAAACATCACATCGCCCAGATTAAACACAGCGGTTTCTGTCCCACGCGTGAAATAGCGGCATTCATCAAACACACCATAGTTTGGCAGAAAAACTTTTCGATGTATTCCTGCGATTTTTTTGCCGCTGATTACTGCGGCGGAG
>Ga0101944_10003220_pt1 | contig 23497 bp, 22 predicted proteins | sample DewCreD2012metaG_FD_75245 | JGI IMG/M metagenome (GOLD analysis project Ga0101944, IMG submission 75245) | Hot spring sediment bacterial and archeal communities from British Columbia, Canada, to study Microbial Dark Matter (Phase II) - Dewar... ... | reverse complement strand
TCGCGCGCGAGGGGATCACGGCCGGCGACGAGGCCGGCCGCGATCCGGCGGCGCTCGACCTCGCCCTCCGGCGGCGGGCGGCCGCGCGCCTGCGCGTCCTCGCGCGCTGGGGCCGCGACCGACCCGCCGTGCTGGCGCTGCTCTTCGAGGAGATCGACCGCGAGAGCCTGCGAGCGCTGGTGCGCGGCACGGTCGCCGGCGTGCACTCGGCCGCGCGCCTCGCCGCCTGCCTGCCGACGCCGGCGCTCCCCGAGCGCGCGCTCGCGACGCTCGCCGCGCAGCCCGACGTGCCGCGGCTGGCCGCGCTGCTCCGCGCCTGGCAGTCGCCCTACGGGCCACCGCTCGCGGCGGCGGCCGGCACCGGCCAGCCCGACCCGCTCGCGCTGCAGCTCGCCCTCGACCGCACGTGGGCCACCCGCGCCGAGCGCACCGCCCGCGTGCTCGGTGGCCCGGTGCGGGCGCACGTGCGCCTGGGGATCGACCTCGCGAACGCGGTCACGGCGCTCGCCCTCGCTGGCCGCACCGGCGACCTCGCCCCCGCCGACGCGTTCCTCGAGGGCGGCCACGACCTGCGGCGCGCCGCCTTCGAGGCCGCCTGCCGCGCCCGCGACGCGACGCTCGCCGCGACCCTGCTCGCCGCCTGCTGGCCGGGCGCGCCAATCGGCCGCTGCCTCGCGGCGGCCCCCGCCGACCTCGCCACGCTCGACCGCTGCCTGCTCGGCGCGCGCCTCGCGCAGGCGCGGCGCGCGGAGCGGCTCGACCCGTCGGGGCCCGCGCCGCTGCTCCACTTCCTGCTGCGGCTGCGCGCCGAAGCCTGCGACCTGCGGCGCCTCGTGTGGGGCCTCGCGCTTGGCGCGCCCGCCGCCCGGCTCCAGGCCGACCTGGTGACCGTGTGAGCACCCATCGCGTCCGCGTCCTCGCGCGCCCCGAGCAGGCGGCGGGCTTCGCCCTCGCCGGGCTCCCCGTCACGGAGGTGCGCGACGGCGGCGAGGCCGGGAGCCGGCTGGGCGAGCTCGCGCGCGAGGGTGGCGTGGGGCTCGTCCTCATCGACGGCGCCTTGCACGCGGCGCTCCCCGACGAGACCCGCCGCCGCCTCGCGCGGCAGCCGCTCCCGATGGTGGTGCCGTTCCCCGGCCCCGGGTGGGGCCGGCGCGCCGAGGCCGAGACCTACCTGGTCGAGCTGCTGCGGCAGGCGATCGGCTACCGCGTGAGGCTCCGGTGACCGGCGGCCGCGTGACCCGCATCACCGGCGCCCTCGTCGAGGCGGCCCCGCTGCGCGACGTGGCGCTCTACGAGCTCGCGCGCGTGGGAACGCGCGGGCTCGTGGCCGAGGTGATCCGCCTGCGGCACGACGTCGCGACGCTGCAGGTGTACGAGGAGACGACCGGGCTCGCCGTCGGGGAGCCGGTGCGCGCCACCGCCGAGGCGCTCAGCGTGGAGCTGGGCCCGGGGCTCCTCGGCAGCGTGCTCGACGGCGTCGGCCGCCCGCTGGCGGCGCTCGCCCTGCAGGGCGGCGACTACATCGCGGCCGGCGCGGAGGCCGCCACGCTCTCCCGGCAGGCGCGCTGGCGGTTCGCGCCCGGGCGCGCCGCGGGCGACACGGTGGCCGGCGGCGACGTCCTCGGCACCGTGACCGAGCCGGGCGGCTTCGTGCACCGCATCCTCGTGCCGCCGGGCGTCCGCGGGACCGTCGCGCACCTGGCCGGCGGGCTCTTCACGGTGGACGACGAGCTCGGCCGCCTCGCCGACGGCACGCCGCTGCGCCTCGCGCACCGCTGGCCGGTGCGCCGCCCGCGGCCGATCGCCGAGCGGCTCGCGAGCGACCGCCCGCTGGTGACCGGCCAGCGCGTGCTCGACCTCCTCTTCCCCGTCGCCGAGGGCGGCACCGTGGCGGTGCCGGGCGGCTTCGGCACGGGGAAGACGATCATCGAGCAGTCGCTCGCGAGGCACGCCGAGGCCGACGTCGTCGTGTACGTGGGCTGCGGGGAACGCGGCAACGAGATGGCGGAGGTGCTGCACGAGTTCCCGCGCCTCGCCGACCCGCGCACCGGCCGCTCCGTCATGGACCGCACGGTGCTCGTGGTGAACACGTCGAACATGCCGGTCGCCGCGCGCGAGGCCTCGGTGTACCTCGGGCTCACGATCGCCGAGTACTTCCGCGACCAGGGGCTGCGCGTCGCCGTGATGACCGACTCGCTCTCGCGCTGGGCCGAGGCGCTGCGCGAGATCGGGAGCCGCCTGCAGGAGATGCCCGGCGAGGAGGGCTACCCCACCTACCTCGGCAACCGCATGGCGAAACTCTTCGAGCGGGCGGGCCGCGCGCGCGCCGAGGGGACGCCCGCGCGCGAGGGCTCGGTGACGCTGATCAGCGCCATCTCGCCGCCGGGGGGCGACCTCTCGGAGCCGGTGACGCAGGCGGCGCTCCGCGTGAGCGGCGCGCTCTGGGCGCTCGACACCGACCTGGCCCACCAGCGCCAGTTCCCGGCGGTGAGCTGGGACGTGAGCTGGTCGCTGTACGCCGAGGCGGCGGCCCCGTACCTGGCACGGGCGTCCGGCGCCGACTGGCCGGCGCTGCGCACCGCCATCCTGGCGCTCATGCAGCGCGAGCGCGAGCTGCGCGAGATCGCGGGGCTCGTGGGGCAGGACGCGCTGCAGGACGAGGACCGCGTGCTCCTCGAAGTGGCGCGCGCCACGCGCGACGCCGTGCTCGGGCAGAACGCGTACGACCCGCACGATGCCGCCTCGCCCGTGGCGCGCACCGCGCGGCTCGCCGGGCTCGCGCTCGCCCTGCACCGGCAGGCACTCGCCGCCGTCGAGGCCGGCACCCCGCTCGACGCGCTCGGCCTCGGCGACCTGCGGCGCCGCCTCGCCGCGGTGCGCTTCCTCGAGCCCGCGCGCTTCGACGCCGGCGCAGCCACCGTCGAGGCGGCGATCGCGGCGCTCGGCGCCGGCAGGACGGCCACGCCATGATCCGCCTCCCGCGCCGCTACCAGGGCGCCCCTGGCGCCGCCGGCCCGCTCCTCTACCTCGAGCACACGCCGCATGTCATGCTCGGCGAGTGGGTGACGCTCCGGGCGCCGGGCCAGCCCGCCCGCCGGGGCCAGGTGATCGACGCCGGCGAGCGGCTCACGGTGGTGCAGGTGCTCGAGGATACCGTGGGCCTCGCCCCTGCGGCCACCGAGGTGGAGCTCACCGCCGAGATCGCCTCGGTGGCGGTCGGCCGCGAGCTGCTCGGCCGCACGCTGAACGGCGTCGGCCGCCCGCTCGACGGGCTGCCGGCGCCGGTCGGCGAGGCGCGCCAGCCGGTCTGGGGCGCGCCGATCAACCCCGCGCGCCGCCTCCCGCCGGCCGACTTCATCGAGACCGGCATCAGCGCGATCGACGGGATGAACACCCTCGTCCGAGGGCAGAAGCTCCCGGTCTTCTCGGGGCCGGGGCTCCCCGCGCTCGAGCTCGCGGCGCAGGTGGTGGAGTTCGCGCGGGCGCCGAAGGGCGAGCCGTTCGCGGTGGTCTTCGTGGCGATCGGCATCACCGCGCGCGAGACGCGGCTCTTCCTCGACCGCTTCGCGCGGAGCGGCGCCCTCGCCCGCAGCGTGCTCTACCTGAACGAGGCGAGCGACCCCACGATCGAGCGGCTCCTCGCACCGCGCGTGGCGCTCGCCGGGGCGGAGTTCCTCGCCTTCGAGGCGGGGATGCACGTGCTCGTCGTGATCGCCGACATGACGCACTACTGCGAGGCGCTCCGCGAGCTCGCCACCGCGCGCGAGGAGGTGCCGGGGCGCCGCGGATTCCCTGGCTACCTCTACACCGACCTCGCGAGCATCTACGAGCGCGCCGGCGTGGTGGAGGGGCGCGAGGGCTCGCTGACGCAGCTCCCGATCCTCACCGTCCCCGACGACGACATCACGCACCCCATCGCCGACCTCACCGGCTACATCACCGAGGGCCAGCTCGTGCTGAGCCGCGAGCTGCACCGGCGCGGCGTCTTCCCGCCGGTGGACGTGCTGCCGTCGCTCTCGCGCCTGATGAACGCGGGGATCGGCCCGGGGCGCACGGCCCCGGAGCACCGGGAGTGGGCCGACCAGCTCTACGCGACCTACGCGCAGGGCCGCGAGGCCCGCCTGATGGCCGCCGTCGTCGGCGAGGCGGGACTCGGCGACACCGACCGCCGCGCGCTCGAGTTCGCGACCGCGTTCGAGGACGGCTTCATCGGCCAGGGGACGGCCCGGCGCACCGTCGCCGAGACGATCGCCGCGGGGTGGGCGCTGCTCGACCGCCTCCCGCGCGACGAGCTCGTGCGGCTCAAGGACGCGACGTGGTCGGCACGGCAGGCCGCGCGCGCCGCGGCGACGCCATGAGACAGGTCGCCCCCACCCGCAGCGACCTGCAGCGCGCCCGGCGCCAGCTCGACCGCATCGAGCGCGGCGCGGCGCTCCTGCGCCGCAAGCGCGAGGCGCTCGTGGTGGAGCTCTTCCATCTCGCCCGGCCCGCCGCCGACGCCCGCCAGCAGATCGACGCCGCCGCCGAACGCGCCTGGCCCGCGCTCCTCGAGGCGATGGCGGCGAACGGGCTGGCCGGACTCCGCGCCGCGGCCTGGCCCGCGCGCGACCTCGCCGTCTCCCTGCGCGGCACGCAGGTCTGGGGGATCCCCGTGGCCGACGTGCTCGAGCGGCCGAAGATGGTGCGGACCGCCGCCGCCCGCGGCCTCCCGCCGGGATCCGTCGGTGCCGCGGCCACCGCGGCCGCCGAGCGATTCGAGCGACTCGCCGACCTGCTGCTCGAGGCCGCCCCGCGCGAGGCCCTCATCCGCCGCCTCGGCGGCGCCCTCCGGCAGACCTCACGCCAGGTGAACACCCTCGAGCGCCGCGTCGGCCCCGCGCTCTCGCGGCGCATGGGCGTGGTCCGGCGCACGCTGGAGGAGCGGGAACGGGAGGACCAGTTCCGCTTGAAACAGCTTCTCCGGCAGTGGCGGCGCGGGTGACGATCGGCGCGTGATCGCCCACTGACCGCGGGGTGAGCGGCCCGTGATCGGGGCGCGCTAGCATGGCGGCGTCCTTCAACCAGCCGGAGCCGCACGATGACCCCGCGCACCACCCGCCTGCTCGCCGGACTCACCCTACTCACCGCCTGCGGCGAGACGCCGACTGCCCTTGACCGGCCCGCCGCCGGCCCGCCGCTGCCCTTGCTGGCGGCGAGCTACGATCTCTCCAGGTACGACCTCACCAACACCCTCTCCGTGGGTGGGCTGTTCGCCGAGAGCTCGTACATGGCGTGCATCGCGTCGCTCCAGGCGCAGGGCCTGCCCTACACGCAGATCCTCGACGAGTGCGCCACGCAGCTGAGCTGGCAGGGCGAGCACGGGTGGGGGGCCGATGGCCAGGGATTCACGCTGCCGAACGGCGGGAAGACGGCGTTCGACCCGGGCGTCGTGTCGGGGAGCTGCGGCAGCATCGATCCGTCGCTGTCGAAGGGGCTGAACTGGCAGCCGACCGCCACGCTCAATCCCTTCGACGGCAAGACGGTGGACAAGTGGGGCGGGTTCTCCTACGGCAAGTCCACCGCCTGCGACAGCTGGGGCTGCTTCCAGGGCATGAGCAAGGCGGAGGCAGGGGCGGAGAAGCAGGCCTTGATCGACGCGGCCTACGACGCAGAAGAAAAGTTCCGGCAGGCAGCCGAGGCCGCGCTGGCCGACCCGAACAATCAGCAGAAGAAGGACGAGATGGAGCACCGCCGCCGCCAGATGGAGGAGGCGCAGCAGAAGGCGAAGCAGGACCCGAACAAGAAGCCGATCAAGGCGCAGGAGCCGGCCGCGGGCACCGCGGTCGCGGGCGATGCGAATGGCGCCGACGACGGTTCCACCGCCGTCGCCAACACCGCGGGCGAGCTCTCGACATGCATCCAGGTGCTCCAGGCCGCACGCGAACTCCTCGCCGAGTGCCACCGCACCGGCTGGAAGAGCACCGAGTGCCAGCAACTGCACGCGAAGATGAACGGCTGCCCCGATCCCACGCTCATCTACGTGGACCCGGAGAGCGGCTACGCCTGCGCGCCCCCGGTGGACCCGCAGCTCGTCATCGAGGCCTGGACGAAGATGTGCGAACGGAACGTCACGCCCGGCCCCGACGGCGGGAGCCCCTGCAGCAAGCCGAACCCGAGCGAGGGTGGCCGGATCCTGTACGGCGACGAACGCGAGGTCTGCACCAGCACCATCGCCTACGTCGATCCGGAGCAGGCCGGCTGCTTCGCCCCGCTCGAGGTGGACGACTTCGGCCAGCCGGACGTGAACGGGCTGATCGTCTGGGGCCAGGGGGTCCTCGGCGGGCCGATCGTGGTGCTGCCGCAGGTCGGGCCGTCACCGTTCCCCTTCCCGCCGAAGAGCTGACGCGACGTGCTCCGGGGCTCGCGGCGCGGTGCCGCAAGCCCCGGCGAGATCCCGTCTCCGGTCACGTCGGCGTCACGAAGCCGGGCCGGTACACCGGGATGATCGCCGCATGACCGGGTCGTGACCGGCCGGGGCGACCTTCGCCGGCGTTCAGGAACCGCCTGCCCCAGGAGCAGCCCGATGCCCGAGACCCCGCCGCCTCTCCACCCCGCCGTCCCGCCCCTCGGCCACCCCGCCGACGACCGCGACGTCCGGCTTCGCCGCGCCCTCGCCATCGTCTGGGGCCCGTGGGTGCACGACATCTCGGCGCGGCCGCGCGCGTCGGCCGAGCCGGCGGACCGCCGCTGAGGGTCAGCGCCGCACGATGTTGAGCGCGAAGCCGGGGCCGAGCCCCTGCTTGTACGCCAGCGTGATCCACACCATCGCGAACGGCTCGAGGTAGCGCGCGGCGCTGAGCGGCCCGAGGTCCTGCGGCGCGAAGCCCAGCTCGGCGGCCAGCGTCGCCGCCACCGCCTTCGCCGCCGCGTCGTCGCCGCAGTAGAGCATCGTGACCGGCCCCGCGGCATACGCGGGGTCGGCCATGTTCGCCGAGCCGGTGGTGCTGAAGATCTTCACCACCCGCGTCCCCGGCGCCCAGCGCGCCACCTGCTCGGCGCCCGAAGTCTCGTGCCCGAGCGCGAGCCCGGCCAGGTTCGGCAGGATCGGGTTCGTCGCGTCGAGCAGCACCACCCCGGACAAGTCGCCCGCCGCGCGCAGCGCGTCCTCCGTCGCCGGCCACGGCGTCGCGAGCAGCACCACCTCCGCGCCGCGGACCGCCTCCGCCACCGGGTGCGCCGACGCGCGCCCGCCGCTCCCGGCGACGATCGCCTGCACCGCCGCGTCGTCCGGCCGCCGCACGCCGAAGCGCACCGTGTGCCCGAGCGCCGCCCACCGGCGCCCGAGCGTGCCGCCCACGTTCCCCGCCCCGATGATCGCGATCCGCATTGGCGCGCGCCCCCGTTCAGCGGCCGAGGGCCTCGATGACGAGCCGCGCCACCTCGCGGCCGGAGTACTGCTGCTGGCCCGTGACGAGCCGGCCGTCGCGCACCGCGAACGGCTTCCAGGCCCCGCGGCTCACGAAGTTGGCCCCCAGCTTCCGCGCCTCGTCCTCGATGCGGAACGGCATCACCTTCTGCCCCACGAGCTGGTCGGCGATGTCCTCCTCGCTGTTCGCGAACCCGGTCACCGTGCGGCCGCGCAGGAGCGGCGTGCCGTCGGCGAGCGTCACGTACAGCAGCGCGGCGACGCCGTGGCAGAGCGCGGCCGTCACCTTCTCCGCCTCGTACACGCGCCGAAGGAAGAGGTGCAGCGCCTGGTCCTGCGGGAAGGTGAACATCGGGCTCTGCCCGCCGCAGACGACGACCGCGTCGAAGTTCCCCGCGTCGAGCGCGGTGATGGCGGGCGTGTCCTCGAGCAGCCGGGCGAGCGCGGGGGTGTGCAGGAAGCCCATGCTCAGCACGTCGTGCGCGGAATAGCCGCTCGCGTCGCGCGGGTCGCTGAGCGCGTCGAGCTGCAGCGCGCCGCCCTTCGGGCTCGCGATCGTCACCTCGTAGCCCGACTCCGTGAACTCGTACCACGGGTGCACCAGCTCGCTCGCCCAGAAGCCCACGGGCCAGCCGAGGGTGGTGGAGACGGACGGGTTCGCCGCGATCATCAGGACGCGGCGACGGCGGGACGACACGAGATCGAGCGTGGCGGACATGACAGGGGACCCTTGCGCAGGAGTGGCGACGGAGGCCTTCGTTCGCGCGCAGCGTAGGCGATACCCGACACCACCGGAAGTACGCACTTTCCGGTGAGCGAGTTACCTCGAGGTAAGCATGAGCGCGCCGTCGTTCCGCAACCAGCTCGGGAGCCAGGTGCTCCTCGACCTCCTCGCCGACAAGTGGACGATCCCGGTCGTGCACGAGCTGGCGCGCGGCACCCGCCGCTTCAGCGAGCTGCAACACCACCTCGCCACCGTCTCGCCCAAGGTGCTCACGCAGTGCCTGCGCCGGCTCGAGCGGCATGGGCTCGTGCAGCGCACCGTGCACGCCGAGGTCCCGCCCCGCACCGAGTATGCGCTGACCGCGCTCGGCCGCACCCTCGACGAGCCGCTGCGCACCCTCTGTCGCTGGGTCGAGGAGCACGGCGCCGCGCTCCGCGGCTAGCCATCCGCCAGCTCGCGCAGCCGCGCCTCGAGGTACCGCCGCTCGGCGGGATGCCGCACCAGCGCGAGCGCCCGCGCGTAGCTCGCGCGCGCCGGCTTCACCTGCCCCGCGCGGCGCTCGAGCTCGGCCCGCGCCGCGGGCAGCAGGTGGTACGCCGCCAGCGCGCCGCCCGCCTCCAGCCGCGCGATCCACTCGAGCCCGCGCGCCGGCTCCGTCGCCATCGCCAGCGCCACCGCCGCGTTCAGCTCCACGACCGGCGAGGGGTGCAGCGCCAGGAGCCGGCGGTACAGCGCCGCGATCTGGGGCCAGTCGGTCGCGGCCGCCGTCGGCGCCTGCGCGTGCAGCGCCGCGATCGCCGCCTGCACCGCGTACGGCCCGCGTGCGCCGGCGGCGATCGACGCGTCGAGCCGCGCGGCACCCTCCGCGATCATCGCGCGGTCCCACGCGCCGCGGTCCTGCCGCTCCAGCGGCACCAGCGCCCCGGCGGCGTCGGTGCGGGTGGCGCGGCGCGCGTGGTGGAGGAGCATGAGCCCCAGCAGCGCGCCGGCCTCGGGATGCGCCGGGAGCAGCGCGGCCACCACTCGCGCGAGCCGGATCGCCTCCTCGGCGATCGCGGTGCGCACGAGCGCGTCGCCCTCCGTCGCGGCGTAGCCCTCGTTGAAGATCAGGTAGAGCACCGCGAGCACCGCCTCGACCCGCTCCGGCAGCGCGTCCCGCGGGGGCACCGCGTAGGGGATCCCGGCCGCCCTGATCTTCTGCTTGGCGCGCACGATCCGCTGCGCCGTGGTCGGCTCGGGCTCGAGGAACGCGCGCGCGATCTCCCGCGTGGTGAGCCCGCAGAGCGTGCGCAGCGTGAGCGCCACCTGCGCGGGCTGGTTGAGCGCCGGGTGGCAGCAGGTGAAGATGAGCCGCAGCCGCTCGTCCTCGACGCCGGAGTACTCCGCCGCCTCCGCCGCCGCGTCGGGCGCCGGGTCGAGGGCGGGCTCGGTCACGTCGTCGAGCGCGACGTCGCGTTGCCGCTTCAGCCGGTCGAGCGCCGCGCGCCGGGCGACGAGCGTGAGCCACCCCCCCGGCCGCTCGGGGATCCCCTGCGACGGCCACGCCTGCAGCGCCCGCGCGTAGGCGTCCTGCAGCGCGTCCTCCGCCAGGTCGAAGTCGCCGACCTGGCGGATGAGCGCGGCGAGGATCCGGCCGTGCTCCCGCCGGCAGGTCTCGTCGATGATTCGCCCGATCAGGGCCGCCCCTCCCCGGTCATGCCGAGGGGACGGACCTCGATCGTGCCGTCCTTCGCGTTGGGGCAGCGCGCGGCCCAGGCGATCGCGCTGTCGAGGTCGGGCACGTCGATCAGGTAGAAGCCGCCGAGCTGCTCCTTCGTCTCGGCGAAGGGGCCGTCGGTGACGGTCGTCTTGCCGTGGCGCACGCGCACCGCGGTTGCCGTCGTGGTCGGCTGCAGCTCCGCACCGCCGCGCATGGCGCCCGCCTCGACGAGCGCGCGGCCGTACGCCTCGTGCTCGGCGTAGACCGCGTTCATCTCCGCCTGGGACATGCCGGTCCACGCCTTCTCGTCGCCGTAGATCAGGATGATGTACTGCATCGGTGCCTCCGGATGGGGTGGTGAGTCGTGATGCGCACCCAGACGACGATCGAGCAGACCCGACTTCGACAACCCGCCGGCCTCCCGCATGGTCCAGCGCCGGCGCGCGGCGCCGTGGTTGGCGAAACGGCGACTTAGCTAATTACATTAGCTAATACCACCGTCACGGGAGGCACACGCCCATGACCCGCGTCACCGTGCATCAGGCCAAGACGCAGCTCTCGAAGCTCATCGCGCGGGCGCTGGCCGGCGAGGAGATCGTCATTGCGCGTGGCGCCACGCCGGTCGTGCGGATCGTGCCGGTGGACCAGCCCGAGCCCGGCCGCCGCTTCGGCGCGCTCGCCGGTCGCTTGCAGCTGACGACCGAGTTCTTCGAGCCCCTGCCGGCGGACGAGATCGCGGCGTGGCAGCAGTAGGGCTCCGGCGGGCTCGCGTCCCGTCGGGCCGCCTGCTGCTGGACACGCACGCCCTCCTCTGGTGGCTCGCGGGGGACCGGCGCCTCCCCGAGTCCGCGCAGCGGATCATCGGCGACGAGACCAACGACATCTACGTGAGCGCGGCCTCCGCCTGGGAGATCGCGACGAAGCTGAGGCTCGGCAAGCTCCACGATCCCGAGGGCATCAGCGTGGCCCTGCGCCGGCACGTCGCCGCCCAGGGGTTTCTCGAGCTGCCGATCACGCTGGAACATGCGCGGGAGGCGGGCATGCTCCCCGGGCCCCACCGCGACCCGTTCGACCGCATGCTCGTCGCCCAGGCGCGGCTCGAGGAGCTCGCGCTGGTGTCGAACGAGGAGCCCTTCGACCGCTACGGGATCTCGCGCGTCTGGTAGCGCGCCAGGCCGACCCCGGTCGCCCGACCGAGTTCGTCCGCCAGCCACTCCGCCCGCCACCGCTCGCGGATCCCGCCGGCGACCACGTGCCGCCGGTCCTGCCGGTCGCGCGCCACGACGCGGTGGTACGGCGTCTGGCCGGAGGTGAAGCCGATCTCCACGTCGAACGCGCGGAGGTCACCGGCGGCGATCGAGAATCCCCACGGGATCCCCGCGAGCGACCGCTGCACCCGCAGGCGCGTGCCATCGGCCTCGGCGACGGTGACCTCCGCCAGCTGCACCACCGCGCCCGCGAGCATCGCGGTGCCGACGGCGCCGAAGGTCACGACGAACGCGAGGGGCACCCGCGCCGGGGGCATCACCGCGGTGAAGGCGAGCCAGACCACGGCGAGAGCGGCGAGCGGCAGGGCGGGCCCCGGGTTGCGCGCGGGGCCGAGCCGGAGCGTGACGCCGGTCGCGGTGCGCTGCAGCGGGAGTGGCGGCTCGGTGGCGTCCGGGCGCAGCGGGGCGGTTGCCGCCGTGTCGTCGCGGTCGGGCGGCGCACCGTCGGCAAGCGGGAAGACGGGCACCTCGAAGCGCGCGGCATGGTCCACGCCGGGCACCTCGGCGGCGACCTCCACGCGCCAGCACACGCGCTCCGCCTCCCAGTGCGCGGGGCTCGTGGGCGGCGCGTCGGCGGGGAGCGCGAAGCGGAAGGGGACGGTCGTCTCGCCGTCGCGCGGGCCGCGCCGCGCGGCGAACCGCTCCGCCGCCTGCCAGGCGATCGCCTCGCGCACCCCGCGCGACCGGCCGGTCGTGCGCAGCTCCGACCGGATCGCGCTGAGCGTCACCTGCACGCCGCCGGGTGCGTCGAGCCGCACGGGGACGTGCACCTCCCCGGCGAGCGCGCCCCCGGGCACGCCGGGCACCGTGCCGAGGCGCAGCGTCGAGACGCCGTGCGCGAGGCGCCGGAACCCGGCGCGCGCCGCCGCCGCCACGACCGTCACGCCGACCACGGGGACGCAGAGCACGAGCAGGAGCATCCGGTCCCCCGTGCGGGGCCACTGCTCGAGCGCGATCCACGCGGCCGGCAGCGCCGCGAGGTTCCACACCACGGCGAGGAGGCCGAGCGTGGTGGCACCGGTCGTCGGGTCGTGGGTGATGGTGCCCGCGGCCCAGTCGGGGCGCCAGCGCCACGGGTGCCCCGGGTCCGCCTCCGCCCGCCGCTGCACCGCGTCGGCGTCGGCCGCCTGCGCGTGGGCGCGGCGCACGAGCGCGAGCCCCACCACCACCGCCAGCGCGCCGACGGCCAGGAGCATCGCGCCCTCGCCCCAGCGCCCGCGCCGCAGCAGGTGCACCGCCTGCGCCACCGCCAGCCCGCCGCCCGCGACGAACGGCAGCATCAGCCCCGCGACGCACCCCGGTGACGAGCGCGCGACGCGCGGCGGCGCCGTCACGTCAGCGCGGCCAGAGGTTGTTCGTGCGGTCCACGTCGGGGAACGCGTTCGGCCGGTCGAGCTCGAAGCGCCTCGGGATCGGGCTCGCCGCCACGCGCAGCGTGTCGCGCCGCTGGCCGCGGAGCCACTTCTCGACCCCGCGAACCGTGCGATCGGTGCTCCCATCCTCGCGCGTCACGTCGAGGTGGATCGGCATGATCGCCTTCCCGCGGCTCGACACCACCACGTCCACCGAGTCGCCGGCGCGCATCACCGTGTCGATCGCCTGGTCGAGCCGGTCGGTCTCGAAGAACCACTCGCGCCAGAACCACGACAGGTCCTGCTGCGCCACGTCCTCGAACGTGTGGAAGAAGTCCCAGGGGGTCGGGTGCCGGTCCCGCCACCGCCGCCCGTACTCCCGCATCGCGCGCTCGAAGGTGTCGCGACCGAGCACCTCGCGCAGCGCCACCAGCACCGTCGCCGGCTTCCAGTAGCTCGCGACGCCGTACACGAGGTCGTCGGGGAAGCGGTCGGCGTGGCGCATCATCTCCGTCTCCTTCCCGCCGCGGCGCAGGAACTCCTCGTAGTAGCCGCGGTTGCGCCCCTCGTCGTCGAAGCCGCGGAACTGCGCCGCCATCGCCTGCGACTGGTGGTACTGCGTCAGCCCCTCGTCCATCCACGCGAACCGCTTCTCGTCGCTCCCGACCTGCATCGGGAACCACATGTGCCCCACCTCGTGCGTGATGACCTCGTACAGCGAGGTCGAGTCGTACCCGCCCCCGATGCAGGTCATCATGGGGTACTCCATCCCGCCGCACGACGTGGGGCCGTCCATCGCCGTCATGTGGGGCCACGGGTAGGGCCAGAGGAGCCGCGAGTAGAACTCCACCGCGTGCCTGGTGTAGGGCGCCGAGCGCTGCCACCACGAGCGCTCCTTCCCGGGGCGCCAGAAGGTGTGCACGTCGGTGGTGTCGGGGCGGCCGTCGCCGTCGGCGTCGCCGACCACCGCCACCGTCGCGTCCCACCGCCAGCGCGCCGACGCGCCGAAGACGACGTCGCGCACGTTGGTGGCGCGGTAGCGCCAGGTGAGCTTGCCGTCGGGCGACTCCGCGGTCGCCGCGCCGGGGCCCATCTCGGCCGGCCCCACCACGCTCGTCACCGAGTCCGCCGTGCGCGCCCGTGCGAGCCGCTCGCGCGTGCGGGCGCTCAGCACCTCCCCGGGGTTCTGCAGCGTGCCGGTCGCCTGCACGAGCCACCCGTGCGGCACCGTGATCGCCACGTCGTAGTCGGCGTGGCCCATGTAGAACTCGCCGTTGCCGAGGTACGGGTCCACCTGCCACCCGTTCACGTCGTCGAAGACGGCGACCTGCGGGTACCAGTAGCTGAGGAACCACGCCTCGTTGTCCTGCCCGCCGCGCGGCGCGCCGTCGGGCTGCACCCGGAGCCGCCATTGGAAGCGGAACTCCGCGCTCGCGCCGGGCGCGAGCGGCGCCGGCAGGCGGATGCGCAGGATCGTACCGTCCACCGCGTAGCCCGCCACGTTCGGCTTCGTCACGGGCTGCAGCTCGGCACCCTGCGCCATCACCTGCTGCAGCTCCACGCCACCCAGCATCGGCGTGCTGGTGTTCCGCTTCGCCTCGCGGGTGAAGAGGTTGCCGTACAGGTGGAAGTACACCTCGGGCAGCTCGACCGGCGAGCGGTTCTCGTAGGTGACGGTGCCGCTGCCCACGAGCCGCTTGGCGACGGGCACGATCTCCGCCTCGAGCCGGTACCGCGCGTACTGCGTCCAGTAGCGGGGCCCGGGCTCGCCGGTGCGCGTGCGCGTGCCGCCGAGCACCGCCTGGCTGAAGCCCGGCAGCTCGGTGACGAGCGCGGCGCGGGGGCGCGCGGCGGGCGCGGGGGCGCGGGTGGCGCCGCTGCCGCCCCCTGCCGCCGGGGCGGCCGTCGAGGAGGCGCAGCCGGCGGCGAGCGCCGCAGCGGCAAGGAACGGGAAGGGCAGCAGGACGTCACGGCGCACCGGTCACACCTCGGTCACGGGAAACGGCTGCGGAATCGTACCCCGTTACCTTCCCCTGATCCACCCGAGCGCGGAGGACCGCATGCCCGACTGGAAGGAGAAGTACGCCGAGGTGATGCAGGCGCTCGCCCAGCAGCGCGACGAGCTGCGGCTGCAGGCGCACCTCGGCAAGGCCGAGGCGAAGGAGGAGATGGACCGGCTCGAGACCAAGTGGCTCGAGCTGAAGGCGAAGTGGGACCGCTTCAAGGACGAGGCCGACGACGTCGGCGAGAACGTCGAGGAGGCGGCGGAGCTGCTCGTCGGGGAGCTGAAGGAGGGGTTCGCGCGGCTCCGGAAGCTCGTGTAGCCGGCGGCGCCGGACCGGCGCGCGCGGCGCGGTGTATATTCGCCGCGCCGCGCCCATGTCCCCCCGACCTCCCGCCTACCGCATCGCCGTCGCGTTCGCGACGCTCTACCTGGTCTGGGGCTCCACCTACCTCGCCATCCGCTGGGCCGTCGAGGCCCTGCCGCCCTTTCTGCTCGCCGGCGCCCGCTTCCTCGTGGCGGGGGCGATGCTGCACGCGTGGGCCCGCTGGCGCGGCGCGCCGGCGGTCGCCCGCGAGCAGTGGGGCGGGGCCGCGGTCGCCGCGTTCTTCCTCTTCGTGCTCGGCAACGGGCTCACCACCTGGGCCGAGACCCGCATCCCCTCGGCGGCGACGGCGCTGATCGTGGCGGGCACCCCCGTCTGGGTCGCGCTCATCGACCGCCAGCGCGGCGGCGAGGCGCTCACCGGCGGCCGTGTCCTGGGCCTCGTGCTCGGGCTCGCGGGCCTCGCCGTGCTGATCTGGCCCGCCGGCGCCGGGCACCCGGCGCACGTGGACCCGCTCGGCGCCGTCGCCCTCCTCGTGGCGTCGCTCGGGTGGGCCTACGGCTCCGTGCGCGTGCGAGACCTCCCGCTGCCGTGCCACCCCGTCCTCTCGGCCTCGATGCAGATGCTCTGCGGCGGCGCCGTGCTCGCCGGGGTCGGGCTCGCGGCGGGCGAGGGTGCGCGACTCGACCTGGCGCACGTCCCCGCGCGCGCGTGGCTCGCGTGGGGCTACCTCATGGTCTTCGGCTCGATGGTGGCGTTCAGCGCGTTCCAGTGGCTCGTGCACCACGTCCCGCCCACGCGCACCGCGACCACCTCGTACGTGAACCCCGTCATCGCCGTGCTGCTCGGCTGGTGGCTCGGCGGCGAGCACATCTCGCCCCGCCTGCTCGCCGCCGCGGCGATCATCATCGGCGGGGTCGCGCTCATCTTCTTCTCCGACCCGATCGGCCGCGTCCTCGCGCGGCGGCGCACCACCCGCGCCGCCGCGGCCTGAGCCCCGCGCCGCTCACGCGATCACGCGCACCTCGAGCTCCTCCGCCTCCACCCGCGTCGTGCCGTCGCGCGCCACGTCGTGCGCGGCGAGGAACCCCTCCCGCGCCTACATCGACTCGAGGCGGATGATGCTGAATACGGCGCCCTGCGGGTCCCGCAGCACCGCGAACCGTCCCGTGCCCGGGATGTCGCTCGGCGGCACGGCCACGGTCCCGCCGAGCTCCGCGCAGCGCCTCGCCGCCGCGTCGCAGTCCTTCACCTGGAAGTAGATCATCCAGTGCGACGGCATCCCGCCGAACTCGGGCCCCATCTGCATCATCCCGCCCGCGCGCCTCTCGCCGGCGAACAGCAGGTGGTACACGAAGGTGCCCATCGGCAGCTCTTCCACGCGCCAGCCCACCGCGCGGCCGTAGAAGTCGGCGGCGCGCGCCGCGTCGGTCGTCATCAGCTCGAACCACACCGGCGCCCCCGCCTCGTCCTCCACCCGCGTGCCGACGTGCTGGCGCGCCTGCCAGAACGCGACCGTCGCGCCGGTCGGGTCGGTGACCACCGCCATGCGGCCGTGCTCCATCACGTCGAACGGCGCGGCCTGCACCGCGCCGCCGGCGGCCCGCACCTTCGCGACGGTCTCGTCCACGTCGTCGGTGGCGAGGTAGCCCAGCCAGTGCGGCGGCACGCCCTGCGCGCGCAGCTCGGGCCTCAACTCGTACAGCGCGCACACGTCGCGCCCGCGGAGCTGGAACATCAGGTATGGCGGCGCACCGTCGGGGAGCGGGACCTCCACGGTCTCCCAGCCGAAGAGCGAGCTGTAGAAGCGGCAGGCGGCGGGGACGTCGGTGGTGCCGAGTTCGCTCCAGCAGAGCGTGCCCGGCGGATGCGTGGCGACGGTGGACATGGGGGGGCTCCCGGTGCCGGAATGGGACTCCCAATACGGGGTCCCGTACCGCCCCTGTCAACGCGGAAGGATCAGCCGCCCCCGCGGGTCACGGCGTCCGCTACCAGGGCCTGACCGAGCGCGAGCCCCCCGTCGCCAGGTGGCACGCGCGCATGCCGCAGCACCGGCGCCACCGGCGCGACAGCGTCGCGCACCAGGCGCGTGAGCCGTTCGTTCTGGAACGAGCCGCCGGTCATCACCACGGGCAGCGGGCCGGTCTCGGCGAGGGCGCGCGCCACGAGGGCGTGCGCGGCCGCCGCCATCGTCGCGTGGAAGCGCGCGGCGATGAGGGCGCGCGCGGTGCCCGCGAGCAGGTCGGCCACCACCGCGCGCACCATCGGCCGCAGGTCCACCTCCACCGGCGCGCGACCCTCGAGGCCGAAGTCGTAGGGCAGGCCCCCGGCCTCGGCGGCCGTGTGCTCCCAGCGCATCGCCAGCTCGCCCTCGTAGTGCACCACCGGCTGGGCGAGGCCCAGCGCCGCGATCGCGTCGAACCACCGCCCCATCCCGCGCGTGCGCGGCGTGTTGAGACCGGCCGCGAGCATGCGGCGCACCACCGCGCGGCGTGCCGGCTCGATGGCGCGGAGCAGCGGCAGCTCGTCGAGCGGCGGGTCGCCGGCGAAGGCGTCGTCGAGCACCGCGAGGGCCAGGCGCCACGGCTCGCGGATCGCCTGCTCTCCGCCGGCGAGCCCGATGGGCCGCAGCGTGCCGAGCCACTCGTAGCGCGCCGCCGAGCACCAGAGCAGCTCCGCGCCCCACGCGGTGCCGTCGGGCCCCCAGCCGGTGCCGTCCCACGCGAGGCCGAGCACGGGGCCTTCGAGGCCGTGCTCCGCCATGCACGCCACGACGTGCGCGTGGTGGTGCTGCACCCCGACCTTCGCCGGCTCGGGCCGCGCGCGGGCGTAGCGGGTGCTGTGGTAGTGGGGGTGCAGGTCGTGCGCGACCACCTCGGGACGGACGCCGAGGAAGCGCTCGAGCCGCGCGACCGACCGCTCGAAGTCGGCGCACGCCTCCAGCGTCTCGAGGTCGCCCACGTGGGGCCCGAGCCATGCGCGGTCGCCATCGGCGATGGCGCAGGCGTTCTTGAGGTGCGCGCCGCACGCGAGCACCGGTGCCGCGACCGCCCGCACGAGGCGCAGCGGACGCGGCACGAAGCCCCGCGCGCGGCGCAGCACCACCGGCCTCCCGTCGAGCACGCGGGCCACCGAGTCGTCGCAGCGGTTCTCGATGGCGCGGTCGTGGCCCAGGAAGGCGTCGGCGATCCCGTCGAGCCGCGCCAGCGCGTCGGCGTCGTCGGTCGCCATCGGCTCGTCGGCACGGTTGCCGGAGGTCAGCACGATCGGCCGGCCCACCTGCGCGAGCAGCAGGTGGTGCAGCGGCGTGTACGGCAGGAAGAGCCCCACCAGGTCGAGGCCCGGCGCGAGGGCGGGGGCGAGCGGCGCGCCCGCGCGCCGGCGCAGCAGCACGATCGGCCGCTCCACCCCCTCGAGCAGCGCGCGCGCGGCGGCGCCCACCTCCGCCAGCCGCTCCGCGTCCTCGAGCGAGCGCACCATTACCGCGAGCGGCTTCGCCTCGCGGTGCTTGCGCGCGCGCAGCCGGCCCACCGCAGCCTCGTCGCCCGCGTCGCACGCCAGGTGCCACCCGCCGAGCCCCTTCACGGCGACGACCTCGCCACGCGCCAGCGCGGCGGCCGCGGCGGCGATCGGCTCGGCGTCGGTCCCGGGTCGGTACCAGAGCCGCGGGCCGCACGCCGGGCACGCCACCGGCTGCGCGTGGAAGCGGCGGTCGGCCGGGTCCTCGTACTCACGGCGGCAGTCGGCGCACATCGCGAACGCCGCCATGGTGGTGCGCGCGCGATCGTACGGCACGTCGCGCACGATGGTATAGCGCGGGCCGCAGTGCGTGCAGTTGATGAACGGGTAGCGGTACCGGCGGTCGGCGGGGTCGTGCAGCTCGCGGAGGCAGTCGGCGCAGGTGGCGAGGTCGGGCGGGATCGAGACGACGCGCTCGCCGCCCTCGTCGCTCGCGGCGATCTCGAAGCGCGCGAGCGGCTCCGCCGCGATGGCCGACTCCTCGATCGCGCGGATCTCCGCGAGCGGCGGCGGCGCGGCGCGGAGCCGCGCGACGACCGCCGCCACCCGCGCCGGCTCGCCGAAGAGCTCCACCACCACGCCGCCGGGCTCGTTGCGCACCCGCCCGCCGACACCGGCCTCCGTCGCCGCGCGCCAGAGCCACGGCCGGAAGCCGATGCCCTGCACGACGCCGCGGATGACGAGGCGGAGACCGGTGGCGGGCTGGGACATGGGCCACCGGAAAGGTAGCCGCTACATCACCGTCACCTCGGTCATCATCCCGTGCGCCACGTGCTCCTTGCCGTCCCCGGCGTCGGGTACGAAGCAGTAGAAGGCGTACTGGCCGGGCTCGAGGTCCACGGTCACGTAGTTCGTGCCTCCCGCGGCGACCGGCGAGATGCCACCGACGGGGATGACGGGCGGCGGCCCGTCCGGCTTGCCGAACCACGCCAGCAGGTCGGCCGGGTGCTTCCCGGGCGCGAGCCGCATGATCACGATCTCGTGGTCCTGCGACGCACCGTTCTCGATGCGGATGGTGCGGCGGCCGGCCGTGATCGGCGGCGCGGCCTCGAACGCGTAGTCCACCAGCCGGATCGTGGCGTCGGCCGCGGGGGTTGCCGCGACCGGCGCATCCGACGGTACGACGGTGAAGCCCGCGGCCATCCCCTTCACGGTGTGCCGCACCCCGTCCGTCGAGGGGATGACGCAGATGATCGCGTAGCTCCCCGGGACGAACTCGACCGTGGCGTTGGCCTCTTCGCCCGGCGCCGGCGTGTTCGGCCCGCCCGCGGACGAGGCCCACGCCGGCAGCACGTCGCTGCCCTTCATCGCCTCGAGCAGCTCGGGCACCGTGTGGCCGGGCTCGAGCCGCACCAGGTAGGCGTGGTGCAGGTCCTGACCGGCGTTCACGAGCCGGACACGGGTGAGCCCCGCCGCCACGGTGTCGGGCAACTGGAAGGCGAAATCCGTGGCCGTGATGGTCAACGTCGCTGGCTCGGCGGCGGCCGTGGCCGCCGCCCTCGGCTCCGGGGCGGCGCAGGCGGCGAGCAGCAGGAGCGCGGACGGTCGGGAGAGGCGGGCTGGCATGGGAGGGCTCCGGGGATGGTCCGGCAACGCGCCCCGCCCAGGGAGGGATCGGCAGGGACGATTCACCGAGGTACGTCCGATGAAACGGGTCGTCCTCGCCGATGGTTTCAGCCGGGAACGGCTGGGCGTCAGTTCCCTGCCCGGCGGGCCCGCGCCTCCGCCACGAGTTCCCTCACCTCGCGCAGGAGCTGGGGGACGTGGTAGGGGATGCCGTTCGCCACCGTCCACGCGATCCCGCCGGCCTGCACGAGCTTCCCGCCCTCCACCCGCTGCACGCCGGTGGGGTAGAGCAGGCGGAGGTTCGCGAGCGGGTTGCCGTTCACCACGATCAGGTCGGCGGCGTAGCCCACGCGCACGCGGCCGTAGCGGTCCTCCATCCCGAGGATCTTCGCGCCGTTCACCGTGGCGTGCTGGATCACCTTGAGCGTCGGGAACCCCGCCTCCTCGTGCAGCTCCAGCTCGCGCAGCAGCCCGAAGCCGTACAGCTCGTAGATGAACCCCGCGTCCTCGCCGGTGCCGACGACCCCGCCCTTGCGCTCGAACTCGCGCACCGCGGCCATCCAGCGGCGGTAGTTGTCCTTCCAGTACGCCTCGTCGGTCGAGGTCCAGTTGAGGAAGAACGAGCCGTGGTTCGCGGGGTTCGGCTTGAAGAACTCCTCGAGCGCAGGGTGCAGGTAGTCCCGGAACCAGGGCTGCGTCTGCGCGCGCTGCAGGTCGCGGCTCGCCTCGTAGATCGCGAGCGTCGGGTCCCAGGCCACGCCGGCCTTCACCATCGCGGTGAGCACGGTGTCGAGGCGGCCCGGGTCGGCCTCGCGCCACAGCCGCCCCGCGTAGCGGAAGCGGTCCACCTCGTCGTTGTAGTTGTACTCGGCGGGGAAGTGCTGCACCCCGTCGTGCAGCGCGGCATCGGGGACGCCGTACCAGTGCTCGATCGAGGTGACGCCGCCGCGGATCGCGTCGAGCGCGTTCGTCTCCTCGACGCCGATGTGGTGCGCCGTGCGCAGCCCCTGCCGCCGGGCCTCGTCGTACGCCGCGTCGAGGAGGTCGCGGTCCATCCCGAAGAACTTGAGCCCGTCCACGCCCTTGCCCTTCAGCTCGCGCACGCGGGCGCGGACCTCCGCCGCGGTGCGCGGCACGGGGCGGCCGGTGATGGACGGGTACAGGAAGAGCCGCGGCCCCGGCACCTCGCCGCGGTTGATCCGGTCGCGCAGGCGCTGGATCACGTCGAGGGTGTCGGTCGCGAGCTCGCGCACCGTGGTGATCCCCGCGGCGAGCCAGAGCTTCAGCGTGTACTCGCGCGGCTGCGGGATCCCCGCGCGCGACGCCTGCAGGTGACCGTGCAGGTTGACGAGCCCCGGCAGCACGTACTTGCCGGTCGCGTCGATCTCGGCGTCCGCGGGCACGCGCTTCACCCGGTTCTCCGCCACCGCCGCCGGGTCGAGCCCGACGAGATCGGTGATGACCCCGTTCTCGACGATGATGTCGTACGGGCCGGCGGCCGCCGACCCGCTCCCGTCCACCACCATCGCGTTGCGGATCGCGAGCTTCGGCGGGCGGACGCCGTGCTGGACGTTGCGGTCCTGCGCGTGGAGCGGGACGGCGGCGCAGAGGAGGACGAGGGCGAGCGGAGCGCGCATGCGGGACCGGCGGGTGGGCGTGGGGGGACGACGCGCGGGCACGGCCCGTATGATGGCCCCGCCCGGCGCGCGCCGCCACCGGGCCGCGCTCACGGGTGCAGGCACGGCGCCGCCGCCGACGGTCAGGCCGATGCCTTGGCGGCCCCGACCCGTCCCGACAGCAGCTGCACGCGCACCCCGCCATTCGAGGTCAGCAGCCGCGAGGTGAGCGGGATCCCGAGCGCCCCCGTGAGCCGGCGGTCGGTGCCGAGCAGTGTCAGGGTCCAGCCGGCACAGCGTGCCCGCAGCACCTGGCCGAGTCGCGCGTACAGGTCCCGCAGCCGCGCCGCGTCGCCGATGCGCACGCCGTACGGGGGGTTCGTCACCACGTGGCCGGGGCCGGCGGGCGGCGCGAGCGCGGAGACGGACGCCTGCGCGAGGTCCACGTCGTCCTCGACGCCGGCCCGCGCCGCGTTCGCGCGCGCGGCGGCGACCGCCCCCGCGTCGCGGTCCCGGCCCACGATGGGCACCTCGGCGCACGCGCGGATCGCGGCGCGCGCCGCCTCCCGCTCCACTTCCCACGCCGCCGCGTCGTGCCCCGGCCACCGCTCGAACGCGAACGCGCGGTGCAGTCCCGGCGGGATGCGCCGCGCCAGCAGCGCCGCCTCGATGGGGATCGTCCCGGACCCGCAGAACGGATCGACCAGCGGCGTGGTGCCGTCCCACCCGCTCGCGAGCAGCAGTGCGGCGGCCAGCGTCTCGCGCAGCGGCGCCTTCCCGCCCTCGAGCCGGTAACCGCGCTGGTGCAGCAGCGCGCCCGAGCTGTCGATCGAGAGCGTGACCTCGTCGTGCACCAGCCGCACCAGGAAGAGCTGCACGGGCACGCCATCGCCCGGCGGCGCACCACCGCCCGCGGCGCCGGCGAGCCGCTCGGCGATCGCCCGCTGGTGGTAGAGCTTCGACTTGTGGCTGGTGACGCTGAACTCCGCCGCCGTCCCCGGCGCGAGCCACTCCGCCCACGGCACCCGCCGCGCCCGGCGCTCGAGCTCGTGGAAGGTGGAGGCATGGAACGACGCCAGCCGCACCACGACCCGGCTCGCGGTGCGCAGCCAGAGGTTGGCCTGGCGCAGCTGCGCCATGCTGGCGGCGAACGCCACCCCGCCCACCTCGGTGGCGCCGGGCGCGATGCCGAGACGCTCCAGCTCCGCCGCCGCGAGCCGTTCCACCCCGGGAGCCGTCACCGCCCAGCACTCGAGCGACGCCGCCGTTGCTCGCGAAAGTGTCACGAAAGCGTCAACAGGCATTGACAATCCGCCGGAGCTCGGTCTCCGCAATCCACCCCGGCCGAGTAGAGCAAGTCGCGCTTGTTTCTTGCGTTACGATGCAAACAGGTGGAATCCCTAGGGGATTGTCCGGATGGGGCAATCATCCTAGAATGTGTCAACCGCAATTGCCACCTGCCCTTCCCAGGACGAGAGATCCCATGTTCTCCTCGCGCCTTCGGTCCCGGCCCCTGTTCCTCGGACTCGCCTGCGCGGTCGCGCTGTCGGCCTGCTCGGAGGAGACGGTCTTCGTCGATCCGCCGAAGTACAACCCGCCGCCCGACTCGGTCAGCAACTTCGTCGGCTACCTGAAGTCGTCGACGAAGAAGACGGCCTGCGGCAACTGCCACGTGGGCACGCAGTCGCAGTGGGTCGAGAGCGGCCACGCCCAGGCGTGGGCCGGGCTGCAGCTCGCGGGCGCCGGCGTGCAGGCGAGCTGCTACGGGTGCCACGGTGTCAGCCAGAACGGCAACCGCATCACGGTGGCCGCCGGCATCAACTTCGCCAACGATACCACGTACCACGACGTGCAGTGCGAGAGCTGCCACGGCCCGGGCCGGGCGCACATCGACGACCCGAACAACAGCAACGTCCCGCTGGCGCGCGCGAACGTGACGACGGGCTACGCGCCGGCGAGCGGCGTCGGCGTGTCCACCGGGCTCGACCTCGACGCCTCGTGCGCGTCGTGCCACGGGCAGG